>WNFT01005612.1_pt1 | contig 11305 bp, 9 predicted proteins | sample 5400191 | NCBI WGS metagenome assembly WNFT01 (sample SAMN13153359, study PRJNA577476) | soil metagenome | isolation source: 80 cm saprolite under Madrone tree | place: USA:California | collected 2016-06-14
ATTTCGAACTCTTCCCCAACCCCTGACCTTCACGAACGGGACGTAGTTCGCAAACGCCTGCGCATATGGACTTCCGACCCGCCTCGTTCAAAGTGCACATCGTCCATATACGCTTTCATCAGCTGGATGCCGCGTCCGTGTTCCGATGCCGGGTCCGATGTGAGGCCGTTACCCACTGTCTTTCCGAAGTCGAATCCTTTTCCCTGATCCGTCACGATGATTGATATTTCATTGCCGGGCCCGCAGCGGCAGCGGATGTGTACTTTTGTTTCTGGATCTTCCTGATTGCCGTGCACGACTGCGTTGTCCAGCGCTTCCCGGAGCGCCAGCTCAACGTCGGGCTCTGCTCCCGGAACACAGTGCGATCCTTCAATCAGCCGCATCAAGCGGTCTACCAGCGGTGAGATGGCTTGAATCGCGCTGGGCATCCAGGAGTCAATTTCCAGGATGGAAGACCCGGAGCGTTTTCCTGGGAATGGTGATTGAGAATTTGAAGCTCCGTTCAGGCTTCGCAATCCACTCATCGCAATCGCCTCACGCCCGAGAGAAATGCATCGCGCGTGCCAAAACGCGGAGGGTTCCGAAGGTTGCGGAACTTATTGATTTGTATCGGGATGGCGAGGCGTAAGACCGTTCTTTAAGTCAAGCTGCCAGCGTGCCAGTGCCAGCAAGATGGTAGGCTGCCAGTTCTCTGGCACACGAGGCCACCCTCAAGCAGCAACTGCGTTGGGCGAAAAGGGCGGATGAAACAAATGAAGCTCGAAGGATTAAACGGTAGGGCGGCGCGATCCCGAGCTTACGAATTCTCAACTGGAGGGTCGATCGCTTCATTCCAAGATCCCCGTTCGGCTATTTCAGCGCCGACGACCACCACAAGATGACTCCGGAACTAGTAATCCGAGATTCGACTCGCGCGGTTTTGCGGACGGAATCGGAAAATTGATGGCTAAAAAGGGGCGGACCACTTTGTGATCCTCACTTTCCATAACCAAGGCCGCGGCTGATCGCCATGTTATGTCACTGCGACACCGGCAAGAAGACTTCCGACGGCGCTAGAAATTCGACGTTGGGAATTTCGGTCGTTACGCGAACGCGCTCGAACTTCCCTTTCTTTCCGCCGCCCTTAGCTTCAAATGTCAACAGATACTGATGGTTGAGGTGTCCCTGGATTTCGTCGAAGTAAGGCTTAAGGGAAACAGCCCGCCCGAAACCCAGGTAATACGATTCCGCGCCTGTTTCTTCGGACAGCCGACTGAGGTTGCCTTGCGCGTTGAAAGTGCGGAAATACACGCGGCCGACACGGCCTGCGTCCGGATAATACATCGTCCAGACGTTGACGTTTTCCTTCTGCGCGTGCTCGATCGTGGTATCGAGATCAGGATCGATGGGATCAAAGCCACCGCGGAAATGGTCGATACCCGAAGTAATCATAATGATCGATCGTCGGTCACCACCCTTGTTCGGCCAGCGCTTCAGCCAATCCTGCAGCGCGAGATAGGGGCTCGAGAATGCCCCGGAGTTGCCCACCGGAATGCGCAAGGCCTTCACGGCGAGGGCATGATCGTTGGTAAAGTTTTGGGCGACCACTGCTGTGCCATTGCGGTTGTAAGTAACTGCGATGTACGTAGAGGTTGGCTGCGCATTAATAAAGGCTTTCAGATCGTTCCACTGGTTGGCAACTTCGGAGCTGAGCGAATCGTCGATCAATATGGCGAGAAAGAGCGATTCTCCACGCGTCCAGTCAACTACCTGCATCCGTTCCTTACCTTGAAACACTTGGGCGTCTTCTTTCTTAATGGGCGGCGGCGTGGCATTTTTCTTAGCGACCGCTGTGACGGTCACGGTTGCGGCCTCGCCCGCTGCCTGAGTAGGAACTGTGGCCATCAACTCTAGCCCTACAATGGACGCGGCGAGAACCAGAAGCGCTTGCCTCGATAGATATCTCGAATTCATGTAAATGCCTCCTTGTCCTATCGCAGTTAAACAGAAAATCCGACTGAGGGTATTTGTACGCAAACCTGCGTTCGCCCAGTAGAAGCCGGTACGAGCGCCCCCGGTCAGCTAAGGCGCGCGGACAATAGATGCTTACTTCACCAGTTCATCCGCATAACGGACGGGAACTGCCAAGTTCGAGCCGCCAAAATCATTCAGAATGGCGAAGTTCACGCCAATTACCTTGCCATTGCGATTGAAGAGTGGTCCGCCGGAACCGCCGGAGGTTGTCGCTGCATCGTAAACAATCTTGTCCTTTAAGACATCTCCGATGTGTCCCTGTGTAGTCGTTGGGCGAATGAGGTGTTGCGCTGCCAACTGCGAAACAATCTGGGTCACCGCGCGCGCGTTTTCCGTCACTTTTCGTGTGACGTCACTTCCCGCACGCGCGAAGATACCTTCAATTCCCGTAGGGTATCCAATCAGGACGACCGGATCGCCCGTGACACTGGCTTCACTCCGATCATCGAGCTCCAGGAGTGCGGTGTGAGGCGGTGCGGGTGTCTGTAGCATGAGGGTTGCTAAATCGGCATGGGACGAAATCCGGCCGAGCTTGGCCGCGATGCCTTGAGAGGTCCCAGGGAAGTAGGCCGTGTAAGACGAAGCGAATGCGGTAGCGCCAATGTCGAAAAGTTGTTTCAATCGCTCATCACCCCACCAAGGCTCCACAACGTGATGGTTTGTAAGGAGACGTCCATCGCGTGCTACGAGAAACCCGGTGCCAAAGACGTCAAGCTGCAGAGGCGGTCCCGTTCCGTCTGTTTCGAGAGAGACCATCCCCTTGTCGTCCACCCTCGGCTTACCTGTGGCATCCGTGGCGAGACGAATTAACTGTCCGGAATCTTTGTCCCGAAACTCCACGACCACGTGCAGCAGGCAGACGCTGGGTCCGTAAGTGTGAATAATCCTTTCCGCGATCCGGCCCTCATTCTCAAGCCGGTTTAGGCGATTCTGCGTCTCCTGAAGCTGCTTCTTGAGGGATTCGCCATCTGCGTCGCCGTCCGCGGCCATCTTCTTGCGGATCTCTTCGGTTTGCGCTTTCAAAGACTCGCGGGTTCCCGACGTGTTGTTTGCGGCCAGGGAGCCACGTGCCTGTTCTGCACGGCGCAGGAGTTCTCCCTGCTGCAAGATTCCGCCGTTCAGCCTGGCAACTTCCGCTTTGAGTTGGAGTGTTTCCTTCCGGCTGTGCCCGTTCGAAATGACCGTTGCGAGTGCTGCCAGAAACACTGCCGCGCTGAGACCAAGAATCGCTGGAATCAGCTAAAAGCGCCGTTTGGCATTCGTGCCGCCACTCAGGGCTTCCACAGCAGTCTCCGCCAGGTGCTCTCTTTGCAGCGCATCATTCAGCTTTGCTTCGAGTTCTAGCTCCGGCTGTCTCTCACGAAACCGCGTCCTGATTTTCGCCGCGAATTCCAACGGTTCAAACGGAAAGGAGACGACATCGTCAGCACCCAGGTCCAGAGCGCGGGCGCGCTCCAGCGCGCCACCGTGAACGATTATTACAATCTTTACGGTTAGCAGATCAGGACTTGCCTTGATTTGGCTGATCAAACCGCAGCAGCTGAGGTCGGAGGGCGCTACTTCTGTGACCAGGACTTCCGGGGAAAGAGCGAGGATTTGGTCAACCGTCAGACTGCGGTCTGCGGTGATTTCATAACCTTGACCTGACAAAGCCCGCTCTACCTCCTGGACGGACTCCATGGCCAGGTTGACGAGGGAAATGCGCAAGTCCGTTATGTTGTTACTTAGCAGTTTTGACATGGCATTGCATTCCCCCAACGCATCGCGTTCACGAGAAATGCATGGCGTGGGCCAAAGCGAGGAGGGGCTCCCAAGATTGCGGAACTTATTGATTTGTATTGGGATGGCGAACCGAAAGACCGTTCTTCAGATCAAGCTGCCTGCGTGCCGGTGCCAGCACGATGGTAGGCTGCCAGTTTCCTGGCACGCAGAGAACGGTGATCGAGACGGGAAGAGGCGTCCACAAAATGGCTGCCGCGACTATGCAGAACCACGCGTGATTCCAAGCTTTTGCATTCTCAACTGGAGGGTGGATCGTTTCATTGCAAGATGTGCCGCTGCGCCGTTCGGGCCGGACACAACCCAGTCGGATTCCTTGAGAGCCTTAAGAATCTCTTGGCGTTCCGTTTCCTCCAGAACGCTGCGAAGTGCGCCATTTGTTGATTTCGAAGAAGCGGGTTTTTCCGCCGGAGGGCCAGCCTTGGGAAACTTGAGATCGCTAACATCGACGCTCAGGACCGGGCCCGACGATATAATTACCGCGCGCTCGATCACATTCTGAAGTTCTCGTATGTTCCCCGGCCAATGATACCGGGACAGAGAATCCATTGCCGCGGATGGAATCGTCTCAATCATCCTGTTCATGCGGCGGGAAAACTGCTGCGTGAAGTGCCGCACCAGGAGCGGAATATCCCCCTGGCGGTCCCGCAAGGGCGGGACGTGGACGGGAAAAACATTCAAGCGAAAGAAGAGATCGGATCGGAATTTCTGCTCGCTCACCATCGCTTCTAGATCGCGGTTCGTGGCAGCAATCAGACGTGCATCAGTGCGAAGGGTGCGCGAGCTTCCCAAACGCTCGAACTCCCTCTCTTGCAGTACTCGGAGCAGCTTGGTCTGCAGTTCGAGAGGAATCTCTCCTATCTCGTCCAGAAAAATAGTGCCCCCATTGGCGACTTCGAAGCGGCCAATGCGTTGCGAGATCGCTCCTGTGAATGCGCCTTTTTCGTGCCCGAACAGCTCGCTTTCGAGCAAACCTGTCGGAATGGCCGCGCAGTTGAGCTTGACGAAAGGCTTCGAGCGCCGCGGGCTCAAATCATGGATGGCGCGCGCAATCAGTTCCTTTCCTGTACCCGTGTCTCCGTAGATGAGCACGGTCGAGTCTGTCGGAGCGACCGTCTCCACGTGCTTCAGCACACGCCGCAGGGAAGCACTCTTTCCGACGATTTGCGCGAAATTCATCTCGCTACGGATTTCATCTTCGAGATAGAGCTTTTCCTGCGCGAGTTTGTCTTTCAGTTCTCGAATCTCCCCAAAAGCACATGCATTCTCCACGGCGATGGCAACCTGATTTGCGATTTGGGTCAGGAACTCGATATCGTCGCTGTTGAACGCATTGTCCTGATATTTGACCACACCGAATATCCCCAGAACGCGACCTCGGCTAGCAAGAGGAAGGATGCAGACCGTTCCGACTTCAGCCTGCGCGGAGTCCTTCATCCCCAGTCTCCTCGCCTCCCGGACGCTGCCGCACCAGAGTTTTCCGCTGCGAAAGACCGCTCCCGAGACGTCTTCATCAATGGGGACAAGGCTCTCCTCTTGGACGGATCCGTCTTTGAGGGGAAAATCCAGGGCGTAGATCCGCAAATGTGTGTTGTCAGAATCGGGAAGAGTAATGCCAGCGCCATCGCAGCCCATAACCCGGCGCGTGCTCGCCACTACGGCTCGGAGGAGGTCCCGGAACTCGAGATTGGAAACCACATGATTGGTTAATTCTAGGAGAAGTCCAAGACGCTCGTTCTTCTTCAGCAACTGCTGCTGTGAAGCTTGCGCTGCATCAAAATGCAACGCATTGTCGAATGCGAGAGCGATCTGCTCAGCCACCACGGAAAGAAACCGAACTTCGTCAGCGGTATAGACATCCGGAGCCTTACTGCCAAAGGTGAGCGTTCCAACTTTGCTATGGGCTGTCGTTAGGGGGAGAGTGCACACAGAACGGATTCCATACTTCTTCAAAATTTCTTGGAATTTGCAAGAAGGAGCCTGGTCCGCATCCAGCGAAGTGATCATAGGCTCCTGGTTCTGATAAACCCACCAGGCATCGGATTCCTCCATGGCCAGTTCCGGGTTCGGAGGGATAGATGCTTCTGTCTCTGCGTCGACGAAGTGCCGGTGAAACGTATTCGATTTCTCGTCACGGATGGCCACACCGACATAATCAAACCGGACCACCCGGTGAAGTTCCATCACTAGCGCGCTAAACAGATCCTGTGGATCTCGATGCGTTCCGATAGCATTCGATACGCCGACGAGCGATTCGTATCGTGTGGCGGCTGAAAGCCGAGACCCGTCTGCAAGTTCTTCCGTTCGCATCGGGCAAACCTCTCCTGAGTACACCTGGAAGCTTGGATGCGCAACTCCAGCGTAGGTTAGAAACCAGCTAAAGACAATCTGTCCTCAAAGTTCCTACAAACCCATTTGGGAAACGTGGGGCTATTCCGGAGTTCCATGACTCTACGATCTACAAAACGTACGTCACATATGCGATTGGACTTTTTAAGAACGGAATGGCTTTGGAAGGTTGATCACCTTCCTTCGTTCTCAACCCTTTAGTTTCAAGCCTTTCGTTTGATTCCGGTGCTGAGCCGCTCGGCGCGCTTACCAATCTTTTGCAGTATTGTTTCAAGATTTCGCAATTCTTTCGGGCTCGCATCGGCAAAGACCCTTTTAATCTCGGCAGCGTGCTTGCGAAAAACCGGCACGATCAATTCTTTGCCTTTTGCTTTGAGCGATACGATGCGGACGCGGCGGTCTTCAGGACTCTCGACCCGGCTTACCAAGCCTCTATCCAACAGGCGGTCAACGGCCACGCTGATCGAGCCGGGCGTAAGGTATACCTTTGGGCCGATCGTGTTCACTGGCAAAGGCCCTTTGTTCAAGAGAGCCTCCAATATGCGGAAGTCGGTATCGTCGATTCCCGTCTCCTCAAGTCCCGCATAGAGATATTTCGACGCCGCTTGGAAGGTCTTTCCTAATACCAGCCAACAGTGAACCGGGTCTCGCGAGTTCTTGTCCATGACGAAACTATTTTGACCTTTTGCGTAACTAATGTCCACAAGAATGTATCTATATCAATATACATGGCATCAATATATATTGGAGAGAGGCCCGGTACAAAGCTAATTAGCACCCAGGAGATTATATGAGAATTGCGATTTTGATCAGTCGGATCCTTCTAGGCGTGGGTTTCATCATTTTTGGACTTAATATCCTCCATCCCTTTATGACTTCTCCGCCACCGCCGGAAGGCTCATTAGCTGCACAATTTGTAGGCGTCATGGTTCCAAGTCATTGGATAGCACTCGTGGGGGTCTTGCAATTATTGGGTGGACTACTCGTGGTAATCGGTCGGACCGCGCCATTGGGGCTGGTTTTGCTTGGACCTATTCTCGTTAACATTTTAGCCTTCCACATTTTCATAGAAGGCGGTCAAGGAATTGCCCCAGGTCTAGTGTTTTCCGTATTAGAGATCTTTCTCCTTTACGCTTACCGTACTTACTTTCGCGCTATTTTTACGGCCAGCGCTCTACCGGCATAAAGCGAACATTGTGCCTGTAATGAAAGTTCGGTTGCCGATTATGCCATTCGATCAAAGCCATAAAGCAAGTAGAAGGGCCGCTGCAAGCGAAGAGTCTTTGCGACCTGCCCAGCACGGACTTCGATCGGAGCGATTAGCTTCAGAATTGAATTGGAGGATGTATGAACGTAATAAAGAGATCTCTTGCTGCACGGAAGCGCAGAATTACGACTCGTACTTACGGTAAGAACCATGGCCCCACTACGCGGCTGATGAGCCCTTCGGACTTGGGCGAAATCCTGAAGCCTTTCGTGTTTCTCGATTTATTCCATCATGAGGGCGAGCCCTTTAGTGCACCGCTGCACCCGCACTCCGGTATCGCCACCCTGACCTATGTCGCGGAAGGCGCCGTTAGCTATATTGACCCGGACAACGTCAAGGGCACACTGGCGGCCGGCGGCGTCGAATGGATGCAGGCTGGACGAGGCATGTGGCACGGCGGCGGGCTCGACAAAGCAGGCCTGACGCGCGGCTTCCAGCTCTGGATCGCCTTGCCACCGGAACTCGAATTGGGCCCGACCTTAAGCATCTACCAAGCCCCTGAAGATGTGCCGGAAGACGGTCCAACGCGCGTCCTCCTCGGTCGCTATGGATCCGCATCGAGCGCCATCGTATCCCCCTCGCCGATCAACTATTTTGCGGTCCGCCTGAAGGCCGGCGAGCGATGGCGCTACGAGCCCCCGACGGGCCACACCGTCCTGTGGACCGCCGTCGCGTCCGGCACCGTATCGGTTCCCGACGAGTTGGGGCATGGCGACTTGGCGGCTTTCGAGCCGTCGACCGAAGCAGTCGAGTTCGAGGCGCAGACCGACGCTGAATTCGTTCTCGGCTCGGCCGTCCCGCACAAGTACGATCTCGTCCTCGGCTCCCACTCGGTCCACACAACTCCCGGCGCGTTGCGCGATGCGCAGGCGCATATTTCGGCGATTCGGACGCACCTCGTTCAGGAAGGCCGTCTGTAAAAGGAGAGAACCAAAATGCACAATCCATCAGAATCACCGAGTCTTACTGCCATCAAAAGCCCGATCTCACAGGAGGCCCTCGATCAGCTTTTTCGCGAAGCGCGGACACACTCCAAGTGGCTTCCCGAACCCGTGCCAGTAGAGATTCTGCGCAAGGCTTACGAATTGGCGCGTCTTGGGCCGACCAGTGCTAACGGGTCGCCTGCCAGGTTCGTTTTTCTAACCACTCCCGGCGCCAAGGCGCTCCTCGAACCCGTGCTAGCGCCGGGCAACGTCGACAAAACCATGGCCGCACCGGTCACGGTGATCATCGCCTGGGACACGGAATTCCACGAGAATCTTCCCAGGCTCTTTCCGCAGGCTGATGTGCGGTCCTACTTTGTCGGAAATAAACCTCTAATTGAGGAGAACGCCTTCCGGAACAGTTCGTTGCAGGCTGCTTATTTCATCCTGGCCGCACGCGCTTTGGGATTAGACTGCGGACCGATGTCCGGTTTTGACGCAGACAAACTGAATGCGGAATTCTTTCCTGACGGCAAGTGGAAGGTCAACCTTCTTTGCAACCTGGGCTATGGAGACCCGAGCAAGCTCCACCCACGCAATCCTCGTCTGAATTTTGAGGAAACATCTTTGATTCTGTAGAGGCCGAAACTCGCCAACAAGCAATACATCAGGGCATGCGGCTGGCGTGTTGGATATTTGTGCGTATCTAGAGTCGCAGTTTGATCATCACATGACATCGCTTGCACCAGTGGCGTGCGCCGTTCTTAAAGCGTATGTTATGACGAACGGGTCATAAACCGGGACCCCAGACGGAGAACGTGATGAGTTCCCCGGAACCGCGACTCAAACGGGACCGCGAAATACAACCCAGCGATGCCGCCGGCGTCGTGCGGCCCTCTGGGTCTGAATCCAAACAAGGAGCGAACACCACAACCCCAACGCAGGCGGAATCCCTACTAGCTGCGGAGAAGCGAACTCTAGAGATGATGGCGAATGGTGCGAGCCTCTCCGAGGTCCTGAACGATTTGTGTGCCTCCATTGATGCTCACTCCCCCCCTGTTACTTCAATGGTCTGTTTGATGGACGGAGAGTGGTTGTCGCCGTGTGCCGAGCCTCATGTCCCTGCCACGTTTAAAGCCGCCATCAGCCCTTGGCGGATCGGTCCCGACAGGGCTTCTTGCGGCGCGGCCGCGTTCACGAAGCAAAGGGTGATCGTTCCGAATATTTCCAAAGATCCCCGATGGCCAGATGACGCTCGCGACTTGACTCTAAGCCATGGGTTTTCCGCAGCCTGGTCCGAACCACTCATTTCGAAGGATGGCGAGGTGCTGGGTACGTTCGCAATGTATTACCCGGAACCGCGGGAACCACAGAGCAGCGATCTTGAGCTGATCAACGCGGCCGGCCACATCGCGCTCATTGCGATCGAGGTTCAACGATCACACCTAGCCCTCAAAAAGGCTCTGGTCGAAATCAAGAACTCGGAAAATAGACTGCGAACCATCATTGAGACGATTCCGGCGCTGGCTTGGTCTGCCCGTCCCGACGGCTCGGCCGAATTCTTCAACCGGCGCTGGCTTGATTACTCCGGCCTCTCTGCGGAAGAGGCTTCGGATTGGGGCTGGACTGTCGCGCTGCACCCAGAAGACCGGGATAGGCTCATGGACTATTGGCGGCGCCTACTGGCTTCCCGGGAGGCCGGTGAGATTGAAGGGCGCCTGCGCCGCCTCGACGGCGAATATCGCTGGTTTCTCTTCCGTGCGAGTCCCTTGCGCAACGATTCAGGAAGGATTGTGAAATGGTACGGAACAAACACCGACATCGAAGGCCGAAAACGCGCCGAGGAGGCCCTTCGAACGACCGAACGCGAGCTGCGCCTGGCGTTCGACACAATTCCCGGCTTCGTCTGGACGATGACTGCAGCAGGTCAAGTCGAACTCGTCAATCCACAAATGCTGGCGTACTTCGGCAAGACTCTCGAGGAACTGAAAGAGTGGGGGCTTTTTGTTCACCCAGATGATCGAGCGCGTGTGAACGCTTATTGGAGGAGCACTATAGGGGCAGAGCAGGCGTACGATGTTGAGCACCGTCTCCGTCGTGCCGACGGAGTATACCGCTGGTTCCACAGTCGCGGCGCGTGCAGAGGTTTTCAGACGTTTTTCCAACCCACAACCCAACCCACCGAATACGCTGTCTTGTGCGACTTGCGCTGCGTTTATTCACGCAGCCCTGTTACGGCAGAGGGGTAGCAAGATCGCCGTGGACCTCAACCTGAGCGCCTGCTTGGGAGGCAGACGCTCTAGTCACGAGGCCAAGCCAATCCTCCGGTTGCAGACCGAATGGTCGAACAAGTCTCGAAGTCAGAATCCGCCGTCTGCAGCCATTTGAAGCGATCCTGCAACCCGGAAATGCAGACGTGGCATTACATTTTTATGACAGCGCTTCTTGATTCTGGATTCGTTCCCCAGAAGAACCTTCCGTTCAACAACATCCGCGAACTTAATCGGCAATGCATGCCCAAGTCTTTCTCCAATCCCGAGCAGTGGTAGCAGCCCATCGTTCGCCGCCGCAAGATGCCCCCAGAGATAGATCAGACGGTTTCTTCCGGGAGCAACTTCTTGTTCAAGTTGTTCCGACGACAGCCCCCCAAATAATTTGTAGTCATTCCTTTACCTGCCTTCCATTTGGACGAATTGCATGTTCTCAGTCGAGTTCGTTCCTGCCGCGAGTCAGCGCTTCATCACTCAAGGGCGTCGCGACGCTGCTGGGCCCCCATGATCCCGCCGAATAATTCGGCAAACTCGTGTCAGGGTTCTTTGCCCACGCATCGAGGACGGGAGTGAAAAGCGCCCAGGTTGCTTCGACTCCGTCGCGGTGCGCGAAAAGCGTAGCGTCGCCCAACATGGCATCAAGAAGCAGCCGCTCGTAGCCGTTTGCGGACGATTTGCCGAATGCATCTTCGTACTTGAATCGC
>WNFT01005257.1_pt1 | contig 11304 bp, 9 predicted proteins | sample 5400191 | NCBI WGS metagenome assembly WNFT01 (sample SAMN13153359, study PRJNA577476) | soil metagenome | isolation source: 80 cm saprolite under Madrone tree | place: USA:California | collected 2016-06-14
CATGACCCAGACGGCGCGGGGCGCCTCGCGGAGCTTCGAGACCATGTCCGCGGGCGTCGCGGCGCCGGACGCGCCCTTCGATTCGACTTCCCGAACGGGCTCCGCGGAGCGGTCCCAGACGACGATCCGGTGCTTTCCATCGAGCAGGCGGAGGACCATGTTCTTCCCCATCCGCCCGAGCCCAATGAACCCGAGTTCCATGAGAGCCTCCCCTGAGAGTGTGGATCAGCGGCGCTGGAGCAGGGCGACGGATCGCTCGCGGATGGCCGCCATCATTTCGTCGAAGGCGGTGGCGAACGATTTGACTCCGTCCGCGAGCAAACGCTCGCAGTGCGCCGGGAGCGAGACCCCCGCGTTCGCGAGCGCCTGCCGCGCGCGTCGCGCGTTTTCGATTTCCGGGTCGAGCCGATTGCCCAGAACCCTGCCGTGATCCAGGAAGGCGTCGAGGGTCTCGCGAGGCATGGTGTTGATGGTGTCCGGACCCTCCAGCTCTTCCACGTACTTCACGTCCGGGTAGGCCGGGTTCTTGGTGCCGGTGCTCGCCCAGAGAAGCCACTGCGGCTTGGCGCCGGCGCGGCGGCGATCCTCGAAATTCGGGCCGAAGAACTGCGCGCGGTATTCCTCCCAAATGTGGAGCGCGTTCGCCACCGCCGCCTTTCCGCGGAGAGAGAGGTAACGCTCCTTCTCGCCGGGCGGCGCGCTCTTCGCCTTCGCCTCCAGATCCTTGTCCACCGAGGTGTCGAGCCGGCTCACGAAGATGCTCGCGACGGAATTCAGCCCCTCGAGGGTGAGCCCCGCGCCGATGCGCCGGTCGATGCCGCGCTTGAACGCCTCCGCCACCGTGACGTACTGGGGCGCCGAGAACGTGAGCGTGACGTTGATGCTGATGCCGTCCGCGATCAGGGCTTCGATGGCGGGGATGCACGGCGGAGTGGCCGGCACCTTCACGAAGAGGTTCGGTCTGCGGATCTTGGCCCAGAGTCTCTTCGCTTCCGCGATCGTGCCCTCGGTGTCGTAGGCGAGGGCCGGAGGCACTTCGAGGCTCACGAAACCGTCCCGGCCCGTCCCCTTGCGATAGGCGTCGAGTAGAAGATCCGCGGTGCGGGTGATGTCGCGGGCCGAGAGCTCGTCGAAGATCTCCTCGGCCGATTTCCCCGCGCCCGCCAGCCGGATGATCTCAGCGGGGTACGAGTCCTTGTCCCCCGCGATCGCGTTCTTGAAGATCGTGGGATTGGACGTGACACCGTACACCGAGCCCGCGTCGATCAGCTTCCTGAGCTCACCCGACTGGATGAGTCCGTCGCTGATGAAGTCCAGCCAGATGCTCTGGCCGAGATCGTGCAGCGCGACCGCCGGGCTTTTCATCGGGATCTCCTCTCGAGCTTCAAACGCGGCGCTTCGTGGTCGCGAGCATGACGCGGCGGCCTTCGGGATCGATGGTGACGATGACGCGATGGCCCCAGGGCATGTCGGCGGGCGGACCCTCGAACTGGACGCCCTTCGCCGAAAGATCGCTGTACGCGCGGTCCACGTCCTTGACCATGAAGTAGAGCGTGGGCTCTTTCGCCGGACTGGGCTCGCCCATCCCCTGCATCGGAGGCATGAAGCCGACGCTGGACGAATGGCCCGTCTGGACATAGAGATAGTTCATCTGAGGATCCTGCTCGAATCTCCGAAACCCAAGTAGATCCGTGTAGAAGCGCTTCACGTCGGCGAGACGGTGCGTGGTGTAGTCCATGTGCTGACTCAGCAGACCGATTCCGCTCGGCGGGGAGGGAGGAGCCTTGGGTTGCACTTGGCGCGCCGGGCTCTTCGCAGCCTTCTTGACGGCCGGCCGCTTGCGCGCTGGGGCTCTCTTCTTCGCCGCAGCCTTCTTCGATGCCTTCTTCCGTGCGGGCATGGATGAATCCTCCTTCAATGAGAGAGAGACGCTTGCCGATGAAAATGATGCAGCATGGCGGACCCGCGGGCAAGGGCGTCTGATCCGGCCCGCGAGGAAGGGAACCATAAGCTTTTTCCGTCGTCCGATGCATGTAACAAACGGAAGGGGGACCTTGTGATCAGTAGACGAGGCGGGTGGGGCCTGGCGCTCTTGCTGGCGCTTCTCGTCATGGGCAGCGCGACCGCGAGAGCCGGCGGGAAGAAGGGCGCCGTCGTGATCGGGGAGACCGAGGAGCGCGACATCGGCGCGAAAATGGCCGCCCAGATTCGCGCCAAGAAACGGTTCGTCGCCGACAAGACCATCGTGGATTACGTGAATCGAACGGGCCAAAACATTGCCAGGTTATCGGATCGACCCGATATTCCGTACCATTTCGCGGTCATCGAGGACAAGACCCCGGCCGCCTTCGCAGCGCCCGGCGGGTATATCTACGTACACACCGGACTCCTGAAAACGCTCGATTCGCAGTCGCAGCTCGCCGGCGTGCTGGCGCATGAGATCGGCCACATCGCGGCCCGCCACGGCGTGAAGCAATTACAAGAGGGCCTCGGGTCCGACGCCCTGAGCAGTCTCGTGCTGGGGGGAGTCTCGAAGGAGTCCACCCTCGTCGTGGTGAACGCGGGCATCGCCGCGGTGCTCGCGGGATACAGCAGGGACATGGAATCGGAAGCGGATTCCTACGGAACGATGTACATGGCGCGAGCCGGCTTCAATCCCGAGGGGATGGCTCAAGCGATGGATAAGGTCGCCCAGTCAAGTGACGGAGGCGAAGGTTTCTGGGAGAACCTGTCCAAGAAGCGCACGCCCGCCGCGAAACGCGCCGCCGCGGTGCGGGGCGAAATCAAGGACAAAGGTCTGGACGCGGGGTTGCCCTCGGACCCCCAACCCTACCGGGTTGTGAAAGCCAGGGTTCCCTAGGCCGGCGCCATGGCGACGAGCGCCCGCTCGACCGCCTGCCCCATGGTGGCGAGTCCCTGCGTCACGCTTCCGGCAATGTGAAGCCTGAGCGTGGGCTTTCCGCGGGACTCGAGAGCGCGCAGATCACCGAGCGCCTGGGCCAGCTCGAGCTTTCCGAACGTGACCGCGCTCTGGGGAATGGGGAGGTCCTGATCGGCCGCGGCCGTGATGACGAGATAGATCCCCGTCTTGGGCCCGCCCTTGTAGAGCTGCCCGATCGAATGGAGGTAGCGCGGGCCGTATCCCTGTAGAACCGGGATCCGCATCGCGTCCCGGATCTCGCGTCTCAGGTGCGTGAATGCGCTCTCGGTGGCCGCGTTCCGCTCGAGGAAGGCCAGAATCGCGAGATAGTCCCCCTCCTTCTTCAGCGACAGAAATCGCCCGATGAGCATCTCGAGGCTCGGATGGCCGGGTACCTGGGAGGTGAGCTTCCGCCAGAGATCATCCGAAGCGTAAACCTCGAGCCCCTCCTCGCGTGAGCGGGGTTCTCCCGCGGGGACCTCGCCCGTCTTCTCGATCTGCGCGAGGATGGCGGCCGTCAGATCCTTGCTCTCCTGCACGTTCGGCTCGTCGAAGGGATCGATTTCGAGTGCTACCCCCGCGATCGCGGTGGCGACCTCCCAGCGGAAGAACTCTCCAGCGATATGCGTGCGGTCGGGGAGGGTGATCTCGATCCAGGGCGCGCCAGCCTGACGCAGCTCCGCGCCCAGCCCGGCCAGCTCCGGCACCGGCTCCGACGCGAGGGTGATCGAGACGAAGCAGCGGTCCTGCGAGTAGTAGCGCGCGAAGCCGGGCGGCTCGCCCTCGATCGGCACGATGCCGCGGCCTTCCTTTCCGGTCGATTCCGCCACCAGCTGCTCGATCCAGTAGCCGAGCGGCCTCAAAGAGGGCGCCGTGAGGATCGTGAGCTTGTCCCTGCCCGCCTTCGCCGCCGCGGAAATCAGGGCTCCCAGACGGAGCGCGGGATTCCGCGCGGGGTCGCCCGATGCGGACGCCTCGGCCGCGCGCGACGCGCGCTCGGCCAGCGTCTCGAGATCAAGCCCCAGGAGCGCCGCGGGAACCATTCCGAAGTAGGAGAGCGCCGAATAGCGCCCTCCGATGTCGCCGGGGTTCAGGAACACCTTCCGCATGCCATCCTCGCCCGCGAGCCGCTCGAGGGCTGAGCCCGGATCCGTGACGGCCGCGAAGCGACGCGCGGGATCTTTGACGCGCATCTCCTCGAGCCGCGTGCGGAAGTAGCGGTACTGCGATAGCGTCTCGATCGTGCGCCCCGACTTGCTCGACACGAGGAAGAGCGTGCGGTCGAGACGGTGCGAGGCTTCCGCGTTCCGGATCGCGGCGGGATCCGTTGAGTCCAGCACCTCGAGCGTGGGCGCTCCCGGCGCCCCGCGCAGGATCTCGGCGAGCACCTCGGGAGCCAGACTCGATCCACCCATGCCGAGGAGGAGTACGCGGGTGAAGCCCTCGGCGCGGACCTCCGAAGCGAAGGTGGTCAGCTCCGGGATCCTGCCCTCGAGCCAGCGGGGCGCGTCCAGCCAGCCCAGCCGGTTTCCGATGGTTCTCTGGTGCTCGGGGTCCTTTTTCCAGAGCGAGGCGTCGCGGCCGAAGAGACGCCCGACCGCGTCCGAGCGGATCAGGGAATCGAGGGTGGCGCGGGTTGCGGCTTCGAGCGCGCCCGCGAGCTCACTGATGCTGGTGGGTCCGCTCATACTCGAGGATCTCCGCCACGCGCCTCGCGTGGCGCCCGCCGTCGAAAGTGGACGTGAGCCAGGCGTCGAGGATCGGGACGAGGGTTTCCGGGGGCGTGAAGCCCGAGGCCAGCACGAGGATGTTGGAGTCGTTGTGGCGCCGCGACAGCTCCGACATCTTCGCGTTGAGGCAGATCGTCGCGCGGATTCCACCGACCTTGTTCGCGGCGATGGCGATTCCGTTGCCCGAATCGCAGAGGAGGATCCCGCGCTCCACCTTGCCGTCGCGCACGGCCTCGGCGACCTTGAATGCGTAGGGCGGGTAATCGGTGGATTCGGCGGAGTACGTCCCGACGTCAACCACGTCGTGGCCGCGGCTTTCGAGGTATTCCTTCACACGCGCCTTCATTTCGAACCCGGCGTGGTCGGCTCCGATCGAGATCTTCATGGGGTCTCCCGCGGTCCAAGCGATGCGTGCACGAATCGTAAGACGCGAGAACCGAGGCTAGAGCATGTGCGCGAACGGACGCAATAGCCGAGTTGACACGCCGCGTCTTAGGAGGGAAACTGCCGCATCATGTCGACCGTTCCAACGCCCCCGCGGAGCACCGGCTCGCTTCGGGCCGAGCACGAAAAGCTGCTGGCCAGCCTTCACGCGATCGCCGAGCGGGTGGAAACCCTCGGCGAGCAGACGACGCCTCAGCAGATGGGACTGGCCCGCGAGGTATTGGAGTTCGTGCGGAAGCAGGTCGCGCCGCACGCGCGCGCCGAGGAGTACACGCTCTATCCCGCGGCCGACTGGGCCGCGGGGGAAGGATCGCGCATCACGGATGTGCCTCGGTTCGAGCACCAACTCCTGGCCCGCCGCTGCGAAGCGCTCGACAAGGCGATCCAGGCGGGGAGCACCCCCGGGAGACTCATGCATCTCTGCTACTCGATCCTGGGCCTGGCTTCCGCGCACCTCGTGACGACGGAAGAAGTGCTGTTCCCGTTTCTCGACAAGGCCTTCGATCCGGCGCGCTTCGAAAAAGAGGTCCTGACCCCGCTCCGCGTGGAGCGCGGCACCAAGCGCTAGCGCCCGGCGCCGCCTCGCTTCGCGCCGCTCAGCGCGGCGCGGAGGTCCCCGCCGCTCCCGCACCCTTTCCACGGACCGCCTGCTCTCCCGCGAGCCACTCGTCGAACGAGCGGAAGTCGTAATCGCGACCCAGGAAGTTGTGCACCAGCTTTGCCGCGGGCGCCGACCCGCCTTGGCCGATCACGGTGTCGCGGTACCGCGTCGCGATCGCCGGATCGAGCAGGTTCGACCTGTCGAACTTGCTGAACATGTCCTTCGAGATCACGAGAGACCACATGTACGTGTAGTAGATCGCGGAGTAGCCGTCCAGGTGTCCGAACGCGGTCTGGAAGTGTGTGTCCGGCATCGGGGGGTAGGGCGTGTACTTGGGCTCCAGGTCGCGGAGGATGGCGTCCGTGTCCACTTCCTTAGAGGGCCGGTTGTAGTAGTTCAGCGAGATCGCCGAGTAGAGGGTCTGATAGGCGATCTGCGTGGCGCGGCCGAACCAGTCCGCGCGGCGCATGCGCTCCACCATATCCGCCGGGATCGGCTCGCCGGTCTGGTAGTTCCTGGCGAACGTATGGAGCACGCCCGGATTCCACGCCCACTCCTCGAGCATCTGCGAGGGCGCCTCGACGAAGTCCCACTCGGTGGCTATGCCCGAGATGTTCTCCCAGCGCTGATGCCCGCCGAGCACGGCGTGGAGCAGGTGGCCGAACTCGTGGAAGAAGGTCACCACGTCGCCGTGCTCCATGAGGCCGGGATCGCCGGGCTTTCCGCCCGCGAAGTTGCAGATGAGCGCGGCTTCGGGGATCTGGATTCCCTCGACGCCGTTTCGGATTCCGAAGTTCGCGGCGTGGTTGTACTTCCCGGGCCGCGGATGGAGATCGAGGTAGAAGCGCCCGATCATCTTGCCGCCTTCCCACACCTCATAGGCTTCCACGCTCGAATCCCAGACGTCGGCGTTCGCGATGCGCTTGTAGGTCAACCCGAACATCTTCTCCGTGGAGCTCAGGACGCCGTCCTTCACCTCGTCGAAGGGGAAGTAGGGGCGGGCCTGCTGGGCGTCAAAGTTGTAATCGCGTTTCCGGATCAGCTCGCCGTAGTAACGGCGGTCCCACTGGTTCACTGTGGTCGCGGCCGGATCGTCTTCGCGCTTCGCCTTGAGGTAGGTCGCGTACTCCTCGGTGGAGCGCTTCAGGGTCAGGCCGCGAAGGCGCTCGATGAAGGAGGCGACGTTCTTGTCGCTCTCGATCATCTTGTCGCGCGTCGAGTACTCCGCCCAGGTCTTGAAGCCGAGGAGTCGCGCCAGCTCGTAACGCTTGGCGATCATGCGGTCGAGGACAGGGATGTTCGCCGGATAGGCGCGGTTCATGAATTCCTTGAGCAGCCGTTTGCGCAGATCCCCGTTCTTGGCGTAGCTCATGACCGGGAAGAAATCCGGATACTCGATGCTGATCGTGATCTTTCCGTCCGCGCCGGCGGGATGGGACTTGATGTAGTCCTCGGGGAGGCCGTCCAGATCGGCGGCATTATCCACGGTGATCTTGCGGGAGTCGTTCCGGATGTTCTTGTCGAACGCCTGCCCGATGGTCACCAGCTCCTCGCGCAGCGCCGCGATCCTTTTCCGCGTCGCCTCGTCCTTGTCCACGCCCGAGAGGTGGAAGTCGCGGAGCGTTCTTTCCACGGCGTATCGCGTGTTCGCGTCCGAGTTCTTGAGGTTGAGCGAGCTGAGCGCGTCGTACACCGCCCGGTTCAGGCCGAGGTCGCTCAGGAATTTGTTCGACGTGCGGGTCTCCTCTTCGGCCACGGCGCGCACCGTGGAGTCGGGATGGACCGATTCGATCAAGTTCGCCTCGTACGAGGCGTTGTCGGCATGGAGCAGCGCTTCGTTGTATGGTTCGAGCGTGTTTTCGATCGTGCGCGGTCCCTTGACTTGGAGCAGGCGGTCGAGAGCGGTCTGCGCGATCTTGATCTCGCCGTCCGCCAGAGCGCGAAATTGGGACGCGTCCGGGCGCCCGGTCCAGAAGGGAGGTGCGACCGGCGTCGCTGAGGCGGCGGGCACTGCCGCGTCCGCCGCGAAGAGGGCCGCGGGCACAGCGCCCGTCAGCGCGAGCGCGAAGGATGCTGAAAGGACGAAGGGAAGAGAGGCCAGCTTACGAAACGGGAACAAGCGCACGAATCCTCCTCACGAAACCGGACTTGAGTTGACGAAGCGGTGGGGCGCCCTGAACGCTGCGATGCTACCACAGCGATGACGCGGGATCGGAGCCTCCTTTACGCGGCCGCCCTCGCGCGCTCGACCGGGGTGGGGATGTCCGGGGTTCTGGTGGGCCTCTATGCGGCCGGGCTTGGACTTCCGGCCACGGGCGTGGGCGCCGTGATCTCGGCGGGTCTCCTCGGGGTGGCCCTGGGCACCCTCGCGGTCATGCTCTACGCGGAGCGTCTGGGCCGGACGCGCTGCCTGATCGCGCTCGCGCTTCTGTCGGCAGGCGGGACCGCGGCGTTCGCGCTGGCGCCGACGGCATGGATGCTGGCGCCCGCAGCCGCGCTCGGCATGGTCAACGGGATGGGGCGCGACCGCGGCGCGGCCTTCTCGCTGGAGCAGGCAATCCTTCCGGATCTCACCGACGAGCGCGGCAGGACTGGTACCTTCGCCTGGTACAACGTGGTGCTCGATTCCGGGCACGCGCTGGGCGCACTCGGGGGGCTTCTGCCCAGCCTCCTACGCCACGCGGGGGTGGCGCCCCTCGCGTCCTACCGAGGCGGGTTTCTCGCAGTGGGTGGGCTGAGTCTCGTGGGGGCCGTCGCCTACGCCGGACTGAGCGCGCGGGCCCGGGCGCCGGGAAGACCCGCGCGCCCCGTGCCGGTGAGTCCCGAATCCAGGCGCCGGATCGGCGGGCTTGCGGCGCTCTTCGCGATGGACAGCGTGGGCGGCGGGTTCCTCACGACGGCGCTTCTCTCCTATTGGTTCTTCCGTCGCTTCGGGGTCGGCGAGGAGACCTTGGCACCCCTGTTCCTGCTCGCCCGCGTCGCGAACGTGGGCTCGCATCTCGCGGCTGCGTGGCTGGCGAAGAGGATCGGGCTCCTGCGCACGATGGTGTTCACGCATCTGCCCTCGAGCCTGCTCCTGCTCACCGTGCCCGTCGCGCCGAGCTTCACGATAGCCGCGCTCCTCTTTCTCCTGCGCGAGTGCCTCGTGGAGATGGACGTGCCCACGCGACAGTCGTACGTGGTCGCGGTGGTCCGGCCGGAGGAGCGCGCGGCAGCCGCGGGAGCCACGAATCTCGTGCGCACGGCGGGCTGGGCGGTGGCGCCGGCGTTCGCCGGCGCGGCCATGCAGGGGGTGGCCCTCTGGTCGCCGCTCGCGGCGGGCGCCGCGCTCAAGATCGCCTACGACCTCCTTCTCTACCGGGGGTTCCAGAGGATCAGGCCGCCGGAGGAGCGGCCGGCCATGGAGCCGGTGTCGTGAGCGATGCGCCGAAGGCGGGTCTTGTGTTCGCACTCGGGGCCCTGGTCTACCTGATTGCGACGTTCCTCGCATCGCTTGCGCCGGGACCCCGCGCGTGGGGCCTGCATCTAGCCGGGTTTCTCGGTCTGCCGGGAAGGGTCCTGCTCTTCGGCGTCCTCGCGTTCGGTGTCCTTGCTTCGGCAGTCGGCTCCGTGCGATCCGGGGTCTCGGAGCCCTCCGCGACGTCGCCGCCTCCCTCGGAGCCCCCTCCGACGGAAGACGCTGTCGGATCCGCTCGCGACGCGCGCAAGGCGCTTGCCGGTGCCGGTCCGGTCCTCCTTGCTCTCTATGCGGCCGCGCTCTGGCTCCTGCGCACGCGCACGCATTTCCTGGGTGATGGGATGTTCTGGATATCCGGGCTTCGAGACGGAAGCCTGTCCGCCCCGACCGAGCCCCTGGCGGAGGCAATCTGGCAGGCCTCCTCCGCGGCCCTTCGTCAGATCGGCGCCTCCGTCGAGCTCCTCGCGCTGGTGTCGATAGCGCTGGGAATCGTCGCGGCCGCCGTCTGCATGCGAATCGCTGGAGAGATCACCACGGAAGGCGGAGAATTCGTGACCGCGTTCCTTCTCCTCATGACGATGGGGCTCGGGCAGCTCTTCTTCGGCTACGTCGAAAGCTATCCCGTTGTGGCCGTGGCCATCCTCGCATATCTCTGGGCCGGTCTCCGATCGTCGAGGCGGAGCGGGGGAAACCTGGTCGTGGTACTGACGTTCGCGATCGCCGTCGCCTCGCACCTCATCGCGCTCTACCTCGCTCCGTCGCTCCTGTATCGGATCCTGCGCGGAGAGCCGTCCCGGCTCCGTCGCGCGTGCCTCGTCGGCCTCGCCGTGATTCTACCGGGCGCCATCCTGATCCTGCTCGGGAGCAGACCCGAGCAGTGGGCGCACACACTGGATCTCGCGACGCGCGCCGCTCGAACGGGCGCGGCCGCGGCGGGCACGGTGAGGCCCTACCCGATCCTCTCCCTCGACCATCTCCTCGACATGGGGAACGAAGCGCTCCTGGTCATTCCAATCCCACTCTTGCTGCTCTTGACGGCGGCGGCGGTCGGCAAGGGGAGCGGCGCTGGAAACAACCCGGTGCGAACCTTCCTGGTTCTGGCCGCCGGCTCGGGTCTCTTGGGGTTCTCGTTCCTGGTGCTCCCTGTCGCGGCCGCCCAGGACTGGGACCTGAACTCCATGCTGCTTCTCCCGACCGGCGTGCTCGGGGTCTGGGCGGGCAGGCGCCTGTACGCTTCGGCGGGGAAGTGGTTCCGCATGGGCGTCGTCAGCCTGAGCCTCGGTTCCTTTCTGGCATTCGTGCTCGTGAACGCGAGCGCCACAGCCGGCGAGAGAAGGTACCGAACCCTGGTGGGCCCTCACGCGAAGATCACGGATTTCGCCCGCTGGTACGCGTTCGAATCGCTGGCCCACTACTACAGGCACAGAGGCGACTACAGCCTTGCCATGGGGTACGTGGACCTCCTGCTGAGGACACAACCCGCCAATGCCCGCTACTGGGGAATGGGCGGCGAAGTGCTCCTCGGCATGGGGCGCTACGCGGAGGCCATCCCGTTGCTGGAAGAAGGAGTGCGGCGAGATCCGCAGCGTGCCACGACGAGGACGAACCTGGGCATCGCCTACTCGGCTCTGGGGCGATACGGGGACGCCCTGAATCAGTTCCGAGAGGCCGTAACGATCGACGGCGACCGACCGGATTACCGACATAATCTAGGTGTCGCCTACAAGAACGTGGGCGAACCGGATTCGGCTCGGGCCGTATGGCTCGAGGTGCTGCGACGGTGGCCGGGATACAAGCGGACGTCGCTTGCCATGAGGAAGTATTTCGATTCGGGAGAGTAACGTAAGAGCCGGGGCTCAGTTCTCCCGGCGCATCGAGTAATCCTTGGGCGAGACGGCGAACTGGCGCTGCGTGAGCTTCGACTCGAAGTAGAAGGTGCGGTCCTTGTACTTGGTCTTCGGCGAAAACGGGGTCGCGGTGAAGCGCTTCTGCGACACCGGATCCGTGAGCGGACCGGAATAGCGGAGCGGATCGGACAGGAATCGTTTCTTCGTGTCGTTGCCCGCGAAGAAGTAAGCCTCCTGATTCAGGAACACGCGGAGCTTGGGATCGTAGGAGGCGACGCGATTTGGCGCGACGGGGTCGGGGAGCT
>WNFT01005260.1_pt1 | contig 11301 bp, 11 predicted proteins | sample 5400191 | NCBI WGS metagenome assembly WNFT01 (sample SAMN13153359, study PRJNA577476) | soil metagenome | isolation source: 80 cm saprolite under Madrone tree | place: USA:California | collected 2016-06-14
AAAGCAAATGGAACAATGGCTCGGAGACTTCAAACAAACCGTCGACCCGGCCGCACCGACTACGCTCGAATATTTGATGAAGGATTATGTCGCGCACCTAAAGCACCACTTGAGCCAGGTCTTTGGCGAGGTCGTGACATAGACGATGTCTTCCGTCGTGAACACCGCGCGGCCCGCTCGACTAGGCATTCTTATCTCGGGTCGCGGTTCGAACATGGTTGCGCTAGCGGATTCTGTCGAGGATGGCCGGATTCCAAATGCTGAGATCGCGGTCGTAGTCAGCGATCAGGCGAATGCCGCAGGCCTCGTCAAAGCCAGAAAGCGCGGGATTGAAACGCTCGTTATCGAGCGTCGCGGGCGCAGACCCGAAGAACACGATCGCGAAATCGTGGAGGCTTTGTGGGCTCGCAATATAGATCTGATTTGTCTCGCGGGCTACATGCGCATTCTCTCGCGTGGATTCATCGACGCGTACCGCGGCTGCATTCTCAACATTCATCCCAGCTTGCTTCCATCATTTCCCGGCCTTGACGCGCAGAAGCAGGCGCTCGAACACGGCGTGAAATTAACGGGCTGCACAGTTCATTTCGTTGACGAGACTCTGGACGGTGGGCCAATCATCTCGCAACGCGTCGTGCCCGTCCACGAGGAGGACACGGCCGAAACGCTATCGGCTCGAATCTTGATCGAAGAGCACAAGCTTTATGCTGAAGCCGTGGATAAAGTGTTGAGAACGAGTAAGAAATCATTTAGTGCCTAAAGTGCTTTCGCAGACGCTTTAGCTTTATACAAGATGTCCGCAGTCCTAACCAGTGACGAAACCCTGATCATCGAAACGCCTGAACGCGTGCCTTTGCATTTTTCCCTGGCGTCGATTGGTAATCGCTTCATCGCTTGCGCTATCGACCATACGATTCAAATTGTTGCCCTTGTTGCCCTGATCCTTCTTTTCTCCATCATCGTAAGTTTTGCGAATCTGGGAGATCGGCTCTCGAGCGCGCCGAAGTGGGTCATCGCTCTGCTCATCATTCTGATGTTTCTATTGATGTCGGGCTACTTCGCGTTCTTCGAATGGTTGTGGCAGGGACAAACGCCAGGTAAGCGATGGATGAAGCTGCGCGTGATTCGCGAAGATGGCAGGCCTATCAGTTTCTTTGAAGCTACGGTGCGAAATCTTCTGCGCGACTTCGACATCATGCCGCTTCCATTTTATTCAATTGGGCTGATTTCAGTTTTTATTACTAACCGCGATCAGCGTCTGGGCGACTTAGTAGCCGGCACGGTAGTAGTGCGCGAACGCGAAGCCGAGGCGCCCGCGTTCGCGGACGTCTTTGCGTCTCCAGTTTCCGACCTGGCGCTGCGACGTTCGTTTAAGCCGGTCGATTTCACCGCGGACGTAAATATGCTGACCGAACAGGAAATCTCAGTCGTGGAAAGTTTCCTGCGCCGTCGTTGGGACTTGAAAAATTATCCTCGCCAATGGATGGCCTGGCGCGTCGCGATGCCCATACTCTTCAAGCTGCGCCCACAATACGATCTTGCGACATTTACCTACGAAGGTTTTCTGGAGGAACTACTGCATCGATATCGCGAGAAACACCGGTTTACTGACTGAACCGTGGAACAGCTTAACCTAAATTGACTCAAATTTTTTCGACTGCCACGCTCGGTCGTTTTTCGCGATGCGGTTTAGCCTAAATCTTAAGGAGAGTCATGCTCGGACTCGATCGCGAAAAGACGAATGTAAATGGCGGCGCGATCGCTCTCGGTCATCCATTGGGCGCAACCGGAACCCGATTAGTCCTGACTCTCCTGCATGAGAGGCAGCGCCGAGGTGGTCGTTACGGATTGGCTACTGCGTGCATTGGCGGGGGCAAGGCGTCGCGATGACCGTCGAACGGGTGTGATAGAATTTTCATAGAGGAAGTTATGACAGACGACGAACGCCAACGGTTGATGGATTTCATCCTCGAGCAGCAAGCTGCGACGGGCGTAAAACTGGATCAGTTAGGCGACAGCCACAAGCAGCTTCTCGATAGTCATCGAAGGGATTCAATTCGTCTCGATCGCGACGAGCCCCTCCTGACGTTGATGATTGGGGGGCAGGCGGGCACGTCGCGACTTACTGGAAACTCGACAAATCGCTCGGCAGAACTCCGAAGATATCAAAGCCTTGATCGATTCGCAGTTGCTAACGCAACACATAGCGCGTGAACAAGGCGAGTCAATCAAGCGACTGGAAGGGACCATCTCCGAACTCGCCGAGATTGTGAAGCAACTCGCAACCCGCCGAAACGGCGACGGCAATTCCTAATTTTCATAGAAAATCCAAATTCTCGTCCAAGTGTCTCGCGCAAACTGGCAGGCAGCACTGAATTAACCCTCGGCAAACAGCGTCGTTAGCAACGCTAACGGTCAAATAAGAGTTCAGGCACAATTCTTGCGAAAAAGCACTCGCAAGCTTGGAACGCGGTCCGAGGAGATCGTTAACGAACATTTCATCCAGCTTTTTCGGTTTTAAGCTTGCGCCGCCAGCACTCGTCATGATAGAAACTGCCGTCTCCGCTTGTTGCCAGATTTTTCGTCGGAACAAGCAATCCAAAACGTTCTCGGATTCTTCGGTTAACTCTGCGCCCGATGGCTCGCGCGCAGTTTGGTCTCAACGATTTTCATTTCCTTAAGGAGTTCTCCTGTTATGTGTAAATCTCTAAGATTCTGCATTGCTTCAATTGTGCTCGTCGCGATCTGCGTGCTGAGCGCGATGGCTCAGGGAACTGTGACCGGCGCCATCGGCGGCGTGGTCAACAACCCCAATAAAGAAGTCGTGACTGGAGCCGCGGTCACGGTCAAGAATAACGGAACCAGCAAAGAAGAGTCGGCGACGACAGACGACTCTGGTCGGTTCAAGGTTCCAGCTCTCCAGCCCGGCGAGTATTCAGTCACTGTGAACGCTTCCGGCTTCGCGCCCTTCACGCAAGCGAAGGTGATTGTCGAGGTTGGACGTGAAACGACCCTCGATGTCCCATTATCGCTTCAAGGTGTAACCGGCACGGTCGAAGTTACCGCCGAAGCGCCGGTGATCAATACGACGCAGCAGGATTTCTCAAGCAACATGAACCAGACTTCGATCAAAGAGCTGCCAATTAACGGGCAGCGCTGGTCGAATTATGCGCTGCTCACGCCAGGCACGGTTCCCGATGCTAACTTTGGATTGATTAGCTTCCGCGGCATCTCTGGATTGCTCAACAACAACACCATCGATGGCGGCGACAATAATCAGGCCTTCTTCTCGGAGGAGCGCGGACGCACCCGCATCAATTATGTAGTTAGCCAAAGGGCCGTTCGCGAATTTCAGGTTAACACTTCGAACTATTCGGCTGAATACGGTCGTGCCGCCGGCGGTGTGACGAATGCCGTGACCAAGAGTGGAACGAACGGCTTTCATGGTGATGCGTTTCTCTATGATCGCGACAACAAGTTGGGCGCGCGAAATCCGCTGGCGTTTCTCAGGACGTTCGATGCAGCTTCCAACACGACCACGGTGACCGGCATTAAGCCAGTGGACAAGCGTTACACTTTCGGCGGAGACATTGGCGGCCCAATCAAGAAGGACAAAGCGTTCTTCTTCTTTAACTATGACGAAGTAAGGCGCAACTTCCCCGGACTGGCGATCTTCAGCAATGGGGCCTTTACCGCACCGGTCTCGTCGGGAGGTTTCCTCAATATCTGTACTTCTACCGCTCAAACCGGTTGCACGAGCACACTGGTCACTCAATCGCTAGTGAATCCAACCACGCACAACCTATCCGCCGCGCAATACAATTCTGTTGTAAGTTTTCTGACCAGCGAAACAGGTCCGACGCCACGCCGGGGCAATCAACGAATCTTGATGCCCAAGGTGGATTGGAATCTCAACTCGAAGAATACGCTGACAGTGACCTACAACCGCTTTCGATGGGCATCGCCCTCGGGCATTCAAACTCAGCCGACGAATACGTTTGGCGTCACCAGCTTCGGCGACGACTTCGTAAATGACGATTCAGTAAACGTAAGGCTTACGTCGAATATAAGTTCGACAATGATCAACGAGGCCCGGTACCAGTGGTCGCGCGACTTTGAATTTGAGAACAGCAAAACGCCGCTGGCGGGCGAACCGCTTACAGCCCCAGCCTATCCAGGTACCTCGATAGCTGCAGGCACCAGATCGCCCGATATATTTATCAGTAACGGTATTGAGTTTGGCGTGGCCACTTTCCTTGAGCGGCCCCAGTACCCGAATGAGAAGCGCAACCAGTTTTTCGACGCGGTTACGATGACCAAGGGTAAGCACACCTTCAAGTTTGGCGCGGACATCAGCCGTGTGAAAGATGTGGCTGACAACTTGCGTACTTATGCCGGGTCGTACTCGTACAACAACATCAATGACTTCATCATTGATTATTTGAATTCGAAGACGCCGCTGTTCACGCCAGGTAGCACCACCAGCCCGATGGTCTGCGCAACCTCGACTCGCGTTGCCGGCAGATGCTACACGAGTAGCTATGCACAAGGCTTTGGCGGGACCGTGTACAGGTTTAACGAGAACCTGTGGAACTTCTTCGCTCAGGACGACTGGCGCGTGACCCCGCGTCTCACACTCAATCTCGGCATGCGGTGGGAATACCAGCAGTATCCGAAACCTTTTCTGGCTAATCCGGCCGTGCCGCAGACTGGTGTGATGCCGAGTGACAAGACCGACTTCGGCCCGCGTCTCGGCTTTGCCCTGGACGTAAGAGGAAATGGCAAAGATTCACTCCGCGGTGGCTATGGGATTTACTACGGTCTGATGGGCACCTCGACCATCTATAATGCGCTCATCAACACCGGCGTGACGGGCGGACAATTTCAAGTCTCAATAGCTCAGACCTGCGTGCCAAACTCCTCTGGGGTGTTGCCAGCCGGTTGCGCCGCAGCCGCGCCGATCTTCCCAAACACGGTTTCGTCGGTCGCGTCACCTACGGCAGGAATTCAATACTTTCAGAGCGGTTTTAAGTCGCCGCGGATCCATCAGGCAGATCTGACCTTCGAACACGAGATCGCGCGCAATACCGTTATCTCGGGCGCGCTGCTGCTCAGTTTTGGACAACGGCTTCCGCTCTTTGTTGACACGAATCTCAATCAACCCACTCGCTCTTTCACTTACACTCTCTCGGGCGGTCCGAATGATGGTCAGTCATATTTGGTGCCCTGGTTCTATAGCTGCGCGAATCCGGTCTGCGGCGGGGTTACCACTACGTCACGTCCCAATCCGAACTTCGGCGCCATTACTGCGATCGAGAGCGTCGTATGGAGTAAGTACGTTGCTGGTGTAGTGCAGTTCAACCGGCGGCTGACCAAGGGCTTGCAGTTCTCGGTTAACTATACGCGCTCAACCGCCAGAGACCTGGGTCAAAGTTCTACAACATTTACGCAAACCAACAATACCTTCAATGCGTTTGACATCGCCGGCGAGGCTGGGAGATCTTTCTTGGACATACCCAACAAGCTGATTGCGAATGCCGTGTGGCAGCCGCAGTGGAAGAACAAGTTTGCAAGGGACTGGACCTTCTCGCCGATCCTTGCGGCTTATTCGGGCGCGCCGCTTAACTCTACGATCTCAGCGACCATACCGCTTCCGGGTTTATCGCAAGATCCTAACTGTTGGAGAGCAATTCCGCCGTCGACGACGCTTACACAGGTTTGCGCAACCCCAGGTGGTGGCCAGAACGGCTCAGGTGGCTCAACGCGTTTTGCTCTCGTACCCCGCAACGGGTTCAGGTTGCCGCCCATCTGGAATGTTGACCTGCGCGTGTCGCGTCGATTCCGCTTCGGTGAATCAAAGGCTGTTGAGGTGCTAGTCGAAGGCTTCAATCTTTTCAACCGTACGCAAGTCACGGGCGAAAACGCGGGTATCTACACCTCCAGCGGTGGCGTTGTAACCTCGGGGAGCGCGACGACGCCAGCGACTGGCACACTCGTCTTCAACACGACGTTTCAGGGAATCAGCGCGGCGGGCGGCACACTATTCGCGCAGCGCCAGGTACAGTGGGCCGTGCGGTTCGAGTTCTAAGAACTTACAGTATCAATCACTCAACCGGGCGCGTCTTCATCTCGAAGGCGCGCTCGACTTTTTTTGACGCTATCGAATCTGTTCCGCTTGAGAACTTCCGACCACGAGCGTATCTTCTGCTTGAATCTAACTGGGAGTCACTGAGTTATGAGCCAAAACCTGGAGAGCATCCTCGCGGCTGCGCAGCAGCTACCTCCCGAAGAATTGCAGCAATTGATTGAGCTGCTACTATCCGACGTAAGTACTGAACTTCAGGCCGACGACGAACTCCGTCGAGAAATCCTGGAGGCAGAGCAGCAAATCAGACGCGGGGAGGTTGTTCCGTGGTCTGAGATCAAGCGTCGGCACCAACTATGACACCTCAGTAAACGTCATCCTCTCGAAGCTGGCAGAAAGCAAATTCGATCAACTAATCCATTCCGATCGCAAGCTGGGTGAACAAGTGGCGAAAGCGATCGACCGAGTCGCTTCCAACCCGGAGCTTGGCGAACTGCTGAAAGGTGAATGGAAAGGCCATCGCAAATATCGAACTGGCCGCTATCGAATCATCTATCGCACTGACCGTGAGCAGCTCATGCTGTACATTGTTACGATTGACGATCGCAAGGATATCTACCGCTAATCCCCGGAGCCGCGACCTATCGCAACCATTCGTTCGACTGCTCGCCGCGCTCTATCAGCTATAGACGGATCGATTTCAATCTTGTGCTCCATGGTCTGGAGCGAGCGTAGGATCTTCGGCAGTGTGATGCGTTTCATGTGCGGGCATAAATTGCAGGGACGGATGAATTCAATCTGCGGAAACTCGACCGCTACGTTGTCCGACATCGAGCACTCGGTGATCATCACCACTCTTCGAGATGCGTTCCCATTCAAGTACTTGATCATTCCAGCCGTCGAACCTACGAAATCGACTTCGGCCAGAACGTCCGGTGGGCACTCAGGATGCGCCAGCACCTCGATGTCCTGAAACTCTTGCTTGTAATGGCGCACGTCTTCAGCGGTGAATCGCTCATGCACTTCGCAGTGTCCCTGCCACAGAATAACTTCGACCTCCGTCTGTCCGGCGACATAACGACCCAGAAACTCATCCGGAAGAAATATTACGCGATCGACTCCGAGTGACTCGACTACTTCGACCGCGTTCGCCGAAGTGCAGCAAATGTCTGATTCAGCCTTCACACCTGCCGAAGTATTCACGTAGGTGACTACCGGCACGCCGGGATAACGCTGACGCAGCAGACGCACGTCGTTGGGAGTAATGGACGAAGCCAGCGAACAGCCTGCTTGCGAATCCGGAATGAGCACCGTCTTTTCGGGAGAAAGGAGCTTGGCAGTTTCCGCCATGAAGTTAACGCCGCAGAGAACGATCACCTCCGCGTCTGTGCGTGCTGCCTGCTGAGCGAGAGCCAGCGAATCTCCGGTAATGTCCGCGACTCCGTGAAAAATTTCCGGCGTCTGGTAATTGTGCGCGAGAATGACAGCGTTGAGCTTAGACTTCAACTCATTGATAGCCGCCACATACGGCGCGTGCACGGGCCATTCGATGTCCGGAAGCACACCGCGAAGACGGTCAAATATTGATTGGGTCTTGACGGCAACTTCCGGCGTGTAAGCGAGGGATTCATCAGACGGATAACCTGTTAATTCGTTGTTTGAGCTATTAAGTTGCATGGTTCCTTTTATTATTCAAAAACTGATTCGATTTGCAAACTGGCAATGAATCTTCAGAAATACCCTCTCCCTTTGGGAGAGGGCAGAGGGTCTAGCGAACAAAACACCTTCCTTACTCTCTTTTTCCCCGCTATGCTTCGCACCCTCACCCCTGACCCCTCTCCCAAATAGGAGAGGGGAAGAAGATCACGGTACCTTTGATACCACCAGGCTTACGTCAAAATTCCTGACTGAATGAGTCAGTGCCCCTACCGAAATGTAATCGACTCCGGTATCCGCTATGTGACGAACGTTCTCCAGAGTCACGTTGCCCGAAGCTTCTAACTTTGCTCGCCCGTTGTTTAGCACAACAGCTTGCCGAATCGCTTCGTGAGACATGTTGTCCAGCAATATCCATGTCACTCCCAGTTCGAGACACTCTTCGACATCCATCAGGCTTCGCGCTTCCACTTCGATTTCCAGGCCCTTGCGATGTTCGCGCGCATGGCTGACAGCTTCAGTGATCGAATTTGCGAAATCTATGTGGTTGTCCTTGATCAAAATCATGTCATGCAGCCCCAGGCGGTGATTTTCTCCTCCGCCGAGGCGCACCGCCAATTTATCGCAGGCGCGCAGGTTCGGAGCGGTCTTGCGCGTGTCGAGGATTCTGGCCCTGGTGCCCCGAACTTCTTCGACAAACTGTCGCGTGAGTGTGGCAATCCCCGACATGCGGCCGAGAAAATTCAGAGCGGTGCGCTCGCCGCTAAGAATCGCGCGTGCTGGGCCTTTGATCACGGCCAGGATCTGGCTGGCATTAACCTTTTCGCTGTCGCTCGTGCGAGGCCTGAAACTGACGCGCTTATCAAGCACTTGAAAAACAAGTTGCGCAATCGAGAGCCCGGCGACCACGCCAAATTGTTTGGCGACAATCGTCCCTTCGAGAGTTGCCTCGGCTGGTACGATGCTGTTGGTTGTCACATCACCGGACCCTATATCTTCGGCCAAAGCTTGCTCGACGCTGGACAATACGTCCGGCGCAAGTGATATTTCTGATTTCATAAGTTCGCAGCGATGGCGTTCGTTGTTGCATTAGAGAATACTAGAGGTCCGACGTGAATCGTAACTATTCAAAGATACCAAGTCGGTCAGCGCAAATAAAACAACGCGCTGTGGAGCTAGGTTTTTCCAAAGTAGGAGTTACGGCGGTGAGTGGCCTATCGTCGGAGCGCGAACGGCTGGAAGAGTGGCTTCAGCGCGGCTATCACGGCGAGATGAGTTGGATGGCGCGCGATCCCGAACAGCGCACGGATCCGCATAGAATTTTCCCCGCCGCACGTTCGGTCGTCGTTGTCGCTTTGAACTACTACACGCCGCACCAGCATGCAGTCAGTACCGCTTACCTTAGCGCGCCAACCGTTACAGAACCGCGAGCGGTAGCGACCGGCCCGCTTGTTGCCGCGGACTCTCTGGGCAAAGGGCCGGTCGCTACCGCTCGCGGTTCCGTAACAGGTAAAGTATCGCGTTACGCGTGGGGCGACGATTATCACGAAGTGGTCGGTGACAAATTGCGTGAACTGTCGTCATGGATCAAGGAGCAATGGCCGGAGGCGGACGGCAAAGTCTGCGTGGATATTCAGGCAACCATGGACAAAGCCTGGGCAGTGCGCGCTGGGCTGGGCTGGATTGGTAAGCACACAAACTTGATTACGCAGGAATATGGATCGTGGGTTTTCATCGGCGAGCTGCTCTTGAATCTTGAACTCGAATATGACGATGCAGAAATCGCCGACCAATGTGGCCGGTGCACGCTCTGCATCGATGCTTGTCCGACCGGAGCGCTTGTCGAACCCTACGTTATCGATTCAAATCTCTGCATATCGCACGCCACGATCGAATCGCGCGCGCCGGAGATGCGCGAAGACCTCGCCGCACATCTTGAAGGCTGGCTTTACGGTTGTGATATTTGCCAGGACGTCTGCCCGTGGAACCAGGCGACGCCTTCAACTGATGAGCCGCGCTTCGAACCACGCGAGGGAAACGTCAACGCCTCACTGCCTGAAATCCTTGAACTCACGCCTGAAACTTACGCCGCGCGTTTTCGGCATAGTGCTATGAAGCGCGCCAAGCTGAGCGGACTGCAACGCAATGCGCGAACGTTACAGAACCGCGAGCAGTAGCGACCGGCCCTTGGGTACGCAGGCGCCCCGCCTGCTTAATCTCAACGCGCAGCTGCTCACCCAAAAAGCAGGCGGGACGCCCGCGTACGCAGGCCCGGTCGCTGCTGCTCGCGGTTGCGGTAACGTCATTCGCTTTCGCGCTCTCGCTTTTCGACCGCTCGCGACTCTATAATTCCAAGCGGCTACCGCAGTCGTAAACTTCTCAACGAAAGCTAGTGTTATCACAATCGACAAAATCCTTTAGTCAGTGCAGGTCTCTCTCCTTGGTCGCTATCCTATTCGCCATCGTTTGCTTTGGCACTGCCGCAGGTACATTCGCACAAACGTCCAACCGCGGATGGGAATGGCAGAATCCTCTGCCGCAGGGTAATGCGATCAGTGCGATTCGTTTCGCTAGCGACAAGCTACATGGGTGGGCGGTTGGAGCCGACGGAGTGATTCTCTATACCGCGAACGGCGGCTTTCGATGGGAAAGCCAGCAGACGCGCTTGGTGGCGGCGCTCAACGGCCTTTACGTCCTGGATCGCCAGCGCGCCTTGGTCGTGGGGGCGCGCGGAGTCGTGTTGACGACCAGGAATGCGGGAGCGAGATGGATCGCGGTCCCCACGCCGACGAAAGATCATCTTTACTCGATTACGTTCGCTCGTGACGATCCAAGGCATGGTTGGGCTGTGGGTACGTACGGCTGCATCATCGCAACTACAGATGGCGGCGCTACATGGATGGTCCAGAGCACGCCGTCGGGCGCCCATTTATATTCGGTTTCATTCATCAACAAGAACGTCGGACTCGCCGCCGGCGATCGCGGCACTGTGCTGCGGACGATCGACGGCGGACGGCATTGGAAGGAGGCAGTGCGCCTGGGCACGCTTCCATTTACCGGCGTAGCCTTCCTCGGTCCGAAAAAGGCAATCGTAGTCGGTTATGGGGGTCACGTGCTCTTCAGTGAAGACGCTGGACTTACCTGGGAGCCGATCGACGTGCTGATGAGCAACGACTTACTCTCTGTCTACTTTACGGACGAACAGCACGGTTGGATCACTGGGGGCGATGGATTGGTATTGAGCACGGCCAATGGCGGAAAGCTTTGGCTGCCGGCGCGAGTCCGGACAAATCCAAAGTTGGTCACGGTTTTCTTTGCTGATGAGAATACCGGCTGGGCGGCGGGTACCGATGGTCTGTTGATTCGAAGTGACGATGGTGGACTGGCCTGGCAGCGACTCACTGAAGGCGGGCGCGACGATCTTTCAAGCATCTTTATCGATGGCTCGCGTGGTTGGGCTGTAGGTGCGCGCGGCAAAATTCTGTCCACCAGATCGGGCGGAAAAGATTGGACGGTGCGTCCTTCGGGGACGAGCGTCCACCTGAATGCAGTTACTTTCA
>WNFT01005893.1_pt1 | contig 11301 bp, 6 predicted proteins | sample 5400191 | NCBI WGS metagenome assembly WNFT01 (sample SAMN13153359, study PRJNA577476) | soil metagenome | isolation source: 80 cm saprolite under Madrone tree | place: USA:California | collected 2016-06-14
AATCGATCCAGCGTCATATATACCGCTCCGAGCCGGACGTTCCTCGGCGCGGCAAGCTCGCTGATCTTTGCGTGCATCGCCATACCGTACGCGTGCTCGCCCAGCAACAACACGCCGGTCAGCACGAGTTGTTCAAATTCCCCGAGTGAATCCGCGCCCCTTGGTTATGACGCACATAGTGGACATAACTTCGGCCGTTCTCAACATTTTTTGAAGATGTTTCTGTCGCGCTGGGTTTACTTGCTGTCAGTAGCCAAATGGCTACTGCAGCCAGTAGCCATTTGGCTACTGGCCAAAATCGACCTAACTGCTGACGCGAGAATGAGGAACGGGCATCACTGTTCGCGATCCGCCAAAAACCCATCAACAAAACGGCTGATGGAAATGGTTCTGACAGTCGCAAGTCATTGAAAAACCGGAAAGCGCGCATTGGCAGGGGCCGTGCCTTATATGCCTGGTATGAAAGGGAAAATGAAATTCGTCGAGAGTTCACACATTGGTGAGCGCGTTATGTCTCACAAATCCGTCCCTGCTCCGGCCATCTTCCCTTTCAACAAAGCTGTGGTCGTCGCGTTCGTGATTAAGTCCGTGTCAATCGAAGTTTGGTTTGCGACGAACACATGTTTTGGAGTCACGAAGCAACATCGTTTCGTCACCAAGCCTCATGAGTTCGTCACCAAGCCTCATGAGTTCGTCACCAAGCCTCATGAGTTTGTCACCAAGCCTCATGAGTTCGTCACCAAGCCTCATGAGTTCGTCACCAAGCCTCATGAGTTCGTCACCAAGCCTCATGAGTTCGTCACCAAGCCCCAAGCAACATTCGTTTCTGACGAAGAAGCTTGGCTTCGTCGCAGAAACACTTACAACCATCAACCGTTAAATAAAGGAGGACGTATCATGGCTACAAAACACATCCGTGTTCTTCTGAAATTCACCCGGCAAGGCGATCACCAGATCGAGGAAACAGCAGGGGCCGTCATCACAGGCATGACCGGCAACAAAAACTATCCCAACCCGCCTGTCGATCTCGCAGATGTGCAGGCGGCACTTACGGCTCTCACCGCCGCCCTTGCGGCTCAGCCTTCGGGCGGCGCCCATGCCACTGCCGACAAAAACAAAAAGCGACATGCCCTGGTCGCGCTTTTGCGCAAGCTCGCCAGTTACGTTCAGGGCAACTGCAACGACGATCTCGCGACGCTGCTTTCCAGCGGGTTCCAGGCCGCCCCCACTGTCCGCGCATCGTCGCCCTTGCCGAAGCCTACCATCGCCGTCGTCGATAACGGCCACTCCGGGCAGCTTTCGGTAGACGTGAAGAAGGTGTTTAACGCCAGGACGTACGAATTGGAGAAGGCGACGATCGGACCGGACGGTGCGCCTGGCCCCTGGCAGAAAGGCGGCTTGTTTACGGGGTCCCGCGGGATGCTTCTCAGCGGTCTGACGCCCGGTACCACGTACTGCGTTCACGTGCGCGCCGTCGGCGGCTCCACCAACTACAGCGACTGGAGCGACCCCGTCAGCCACATGTGCATGTAAGCGCGTCGCAAATTCCAAAATAAGTGATCGGCTGCGAACGCACAGAACTGTAGCGGCGCTCTATGAGCGCCGACCTTTCGGCGGTCATAGACCGCCGCTACAGTACAGGGGTATTGTCAGAGGATTGTAACCGTCGGCGTTATAATCACGCCGGAGGACGGATGGCCAAAGGCAGTTTGAACGCTGACTATGTTCGTACCGAGATCAGCCGCTGGCAGGCTCGATCGATGGCGATGTCTACCCGCGGCATCGTGGCCGCCGAAAATCCGCTGGCGGCGCAGGCCGGCGCCGTCGTGCTCGCGCGCGGCGGTCATGCGGTCGACGCGGCGATTGCGGCCAATGCGGTCATGGGTCTGGTGGCGCCGATGATGAACGGCGTTGGGGGCGATCTCTTCGCCATCGTCCACGACGTCTCGACCGGCAGCGTCCACGGTCTCAACGCGAGCGGGTGGTCACCCGCCGGTGCGACGATCGAGTTTCTGACCTCGCGCGGAATGACCACGATGCCGCAGACCGGCATTCATTCCATGACCGTGCCCGGAGCCGTCTCCGGCTGGATGGCGCTCCACGAGAAATTCGGGCGCGCGTCGTTCGACACCATCCTCTCCGCGGCAATCGCGCATGCCGAGAACGGATTTCCGGTCTCCGAAATCACCGCTCTCGAGTGGCTTGGCAGCGTGCCTGCGCTCCAGGTCGATCGCAGCGCGGCCGCACTCTACCTGCCGGGCGGCCGACCGCCTGCCGCCGGCGATCTCTTTCGCAATCCGGATCTCGCGCGTATGCTTCGCGCGATTGCACGTGACGGCGGCGACGCGTTCTATCGCGGCGAAATCGCGCAGCGGATCATCGCGTGCTGCGCGGAACAGGGCGGGGCTCACACCGCGGCCGATTTTGCGGACTACAAGGCCGAGTGGGTGGCGCCGCTAATGACGAACTATCGCGGGTGGGATGTGTATGAGATCCCGCCGAACAGCCAGGGCATCGCGGCGCTCGTCATGCTCAACATCCTCGAAGGACTGCCGCTCGCCGAGATGGGGCGCGGCACCGTGGAGACGCTGCACGCGATGATCGAGGCGAAGAAGCTTGCCTACGCCGACATGCAGCGGCACGTCGGCGACCCGCGCTTCTCGAACGTGCCTGTGGAGGCAATGCTGTCGAAAGCCTACGCGCGCCAGCGCGCCGGGCTCATTAATTCCAGGCGCGCAGCGGAGAGCGTTGACGCAGGCCAGCTGCCGGCGCACGGCGGCGACACGACGTATCTCTGTGCGGTTGACGCGGCGGGAAACATCGTGTCCCTCATTCAGAGCAACTTCGCGAACTTCGGCTCGGGCGTGGTCCCCGAAGGCGCCGGCTTCGCGCTGCAGAGCCGCGGCGGGCTCTTCACGTTCGATCGGTCACACCCAAACGCCCTCCAGCCGCACAAGCGGCCGCTGCAGACCGTGATTCCCGGGTTTATGAGGCGCGATCATCTGAGCGTCGGCTTCGGCGTGATGGGAGGCTGGAATCAGCCGCAGGCCCACGTCCAGGTCATCTCGAACATCGTCGACCACGGCCTGAACATCCAGCAGGCGCTCGAGTCGCCGCGCTTCGTCAAGCTGACGTTCCCCGGCACCGACGTGATGATGGAGTCACGGTTCCCCGAAGATGTGCGCCGCGGCCTCGAGCGGAGAGGCCACGAGATCGATCTGCAGGGGGAATTCTCGAACATGGTCGGCGGCGGTCAGGCAGTGATGCATGATGCTCGTGCCCGTGTGAACTATGGCGGTTCCGATCCGCGAAAGGACGGGGCGGCGATCCCCGAGCCGATCCTGTGATGCGCTCGCGCTGGATCCAGATGCTGCTCGGGCTGGCCTGCATGGTTGTCATCTCGAGCCCGCAGTACGTCTGGACGCTGTTTACGCAGCCGCTAATGGGTTCGCTGCACGCGAGCCTTGCTCAAATCCAGATTACGTTTTCGCTCCTCATCGTCGTCCAGACGTTTCTTTCCCCCTGTCAGGGGTTCCTCGTGGACAAGTTCGGGCCCAGGGCGCTGCTCTCGCTTGGCGGCGCGCTGACCGGACTGAGCTGGGTGCTCGCTGCTCGCGCGTCCACACTCGCAGGTCTTTACCTCACCTATGGGCTCCTCGGTGGAATCGGCACAGGCATCGTCTACATCGGCGTGATCGGTCACATGGTGCAATGGTTTCCCGATCGCCGCGGCTTTGCCACCGGGATCGTCGCAGCCGGCTACGGCATGGGCGCGATCCTCACGACGTTTCCGATCTCCGAGGCGTTGAAGAATGCAGGATACGAACAGGCGCTCGCGCGTTACGGGCTGATCTTCATGGTGGTTGGTGTCATCGCCGCCCAGGGACTGCGAGCTCCAATTCCCAACTCCGAAGTCCCAACGCCCGGGGCGAGCGCAAGCCATCCCGGCGCGAGCCTCACGCCGCTCCAGATGTTGCGGACGCCTATCTTTTGGCTGATGTTCGTCATGATGACGATGATGTCGACCGCGGGATTGATGGTGACGTCGCAGATCGCCGCATTCACGCGTGATTTCGGATTGGCGAACGCGCTTGTCTTCGGCCTGCCGTTGCTGCCGCTGGCGTTGTCGATCGATCGTATCACCAACGGTCTGACACGTCCGTTTTTCGGCTGGCTCTCGGATCAGATCGGCCGCGAGAACACGATGGTGATCGCTTTTACGCTCGAGGGGACGGCGATGACCGCGTGGCTGTTCACGCGTTCGAATCCTGTGATCTTCGTCGTCATGTCCGGCGTGGTGCTCTTCGGCTGGGGCGAGATCTTCTCGCTGTTCCCATCAACGCTCACCGACACTTACGGCACACGGCACGCGACCACCAACTACGGCTTTCTCTACATGGCGCAGGGCGTCGGTTCGGTGCTTGGGGGGCCGGTCGCGGCGCTTGTGCACGACGTGTTCAGATCGTGGATGCCGGTCTTCGCGATCATCATCGTGATGAACTTCGCGACGGCGCTGCTGGCCGGCGTGGTTTTGAAGCCGATGCGGCGGCGCTGGTTGAAGAATCGAGGCGTCAGCGGAGCGGTCGCCGCGCCACTCATTCCCGCGGGGTCGTAACACCGGGAATGGAAACATCTCTGTGCCTGATGTGCCTTTTTGTGGCGATTTACGAGGCGTGATATCCTCACGCCCTGCCGCTCAAAAGGAGAAAAAGAATGATTCGGAAGAACATCATCTGGGTCTTTGTGCCCTTGTTTCTAGTATCGATCACAAGCCAAAGCTCGGCTCAGGCTCGAAGCCAGGCGCAGGGACGCGGGCAGGCTGTTGCCGCCCCGGGCAGACCGGCTCCCGGCAACATGCGCGGGGATTACACGTTTATTCCGAAAGCCGATCTCGAGGCTTTGATGGGTCCGACAAGAGGTGATCGGCCGGCGAGAGTCGTCGGCATCGGCGGCGCCAATCTTGGTGCGTACATCCTGCATTACCCGGCGATGAAGAGCGCCACATTAAATAGTTTCTATCACAGCGAAATCAGCGAGCTCTATTACGTGATCCGAGGTGAAGGCACGGCATTGCTTGGCGGGGAATTGGAGAATCCGAGATGGAGCGATCCCAACAGCACCGGCACAAAAGAGGTCACCGGACCCACCGTTAATGGAACCATGAAGGAATATACGACACAGAAATGGTCTGCCGGCGACGTCATCATCGTTCCCGCGGGCGTGCCCCACATGATCGGATATGAGGTGACGGTTCCCAACGACATCCTCCGAGTCGTTCTCGATCCGAACAAATCCATCAAAGGGGTTCCGGACCGCGAGGCCTCCTTGGCCCGCCTGCATGCCGAAGGTCAGCAGCCACAGGCTCAAAGCCCGCCGGTGCCTGGAAAACCGGCTCCTCCAAACATTCCGGGAACGACGTTTACCTTTATTCCGAAGGCTGACACGGAGGCGCTGATGAAAGGAAATATCGCCGATACTCCGGCGCGCGTGGTGAAGATCAGCAACAACGGCCATTTCGGCGCCTTCGTCCTTCATATGGAACCTCGGAAACCGGCGCCGGGACCGGTTACCAGTTTCTATCACAGCGAAATCGCGGAACTTTACTACGTGGTCCGCGGCTCGGGAACCGCAATGATGGGTGGCGAACTGGAGAGTGCAACCTGGGATGATTCCAATAGCGCGTCGATCCGGCAGGTCCGTGGACCCAGCGTCAACGGCACCATGAAGAATGCGCATGCGCAGAAGTTCACAGCAGGCGATATCTTTATTGTTACACCCGGTGTCCCCCATTCGGTAACGTACCAGGTGGACGAGAGAACGGACATTATCCGGGCCGTAATCGATCCCAAAGGAACGCTGGAACTCAAATAATCGCGGACTACACGCGCGACACCATGGAATGGAAACTGTCTTGAACTCAACGCGGCTGGATAAACTCCATTTTTATGGGCTGTCCTTGTGGTGATACCAAGGAAAGCCGCGGGTTGGCAATCGTGCCACCCAGGTTCATCAGGAAAATCTCCGAACTAAATCCTCCGCCATCGACGATCTGCGGGAAGTAGAGAACAGCATCGTTCCGGCGCGCATCCAGGGATTCCACCGGTAGTGCAGCGATCAGAAATCGATCGGTTGTGGACGTTGACCTCAGTGCCATGGCCTGAATCGGACTGTCCGAGGACATCTCCATGGCACCGCGGAAACCTCGCGGAAGCGAGGGAAAGAGCTGGGAAACAAAGCTGGCGGTTTGCGTCCGGGCCGCCAGTGTGAGCGTTGCCGTGCCCGGAAGCGCGCTGCCCTGATTGTTGTAAACGGTCAGACGAATCACAGCGGGACCGGCGCCATCGTTCAAAAGAGCGACGCCGCTGTCGTGTCCTTCTGTGACATCGACGAACGTCTGAGAACGCCGGGCCGGTGGGGACGGATAAATGCCGGTCAGCCCGACCAATCGACCGTTCTGTCGAAGTTGGATGATACTCCGCACGGCGGGTCCAGTCTGACCCGTGTCCGCCCGCACGACGACATAACCGGTTCGCAGCGTTCCGTCGCCGGCGCCTGAAGACAAAAGCTGCGTCCCGGACGCGGGAATCGAGTATCGTGCAGCCGTTCCCAGCAGCGCTCCAGACGTAGATCGCCACTCAAGACTTCCAGTGATTGGAGCTGCCTCTGTATTGATCAGAATCGCTTCGGTGATATACCCACCGCCATCCGCAAAATGTGCCAGATAGGAAGTACTCAATGTCGGTTCTCCGAGGTCCACCGCCGGAACCGTGGTCATCAGAAACTCGCCGGACTCATTGACCGTAGTCCGAAGCGCCACGATCACAATTGGAGCCGACGCGACCACGGTAAGAGTGCCGCGAAAGGCCGCTGGAAATGAATATGCCGGGAATAGCTCATTCAAAAACCGGCCGGCCTGGCTGCCGGCCGGCAGATCCAGGGAAGCCGACGTTGCAAGCGTACCGTCGGTATTCCGCAACTGAAGACTTACTGTGCTCGCCCCCAACGGTGCGGCCATTGCGATTCCGGTGTTCACGCTGTCCCTGCGTTCGGCATAAACGGAAGCACGTCTCAGGGCGCCCAGGGCCGGCTCGGCAGTTTCCGTCACGATCCGATCGCCGACGCGCCCTGTGAGGAATGTAACTCCCGTTGTGCGATCCGTTCCAATATCGAGTGCACCGTATCCGACATTCGCCGCACTGGAAACGCCGCGAGTGGTCAAGGTGGTCATTCCGCGCGCGGCCAATTGGCGTGACATTCGGGAGAGACCCGATTGAAGTTCCGTAGACACGCTGCCAATTCCGTCCGTGGCCTGCCGATAGAACGACTCCCATCCACGCCGCACGATATCGATGCGGGCCAGGTCCGACGCGGTTGCCTTCGTCCCTGGAGGGATGACGAGAATAAATGCGTGCCGAAAAGCTTTGGGCGCCGAAGCCCTGGGCGGCAAACGTTCGCCTTCATTTTCGATGATACTTTCAATCGGTATATCCCTTCGCGTTCCCCGGATCGTGATGTTGTCACCGGTAAATCCACCGGAGGCGGGATCGAAGTACCTGGCATGAGGTCCTGACGAAGCGATGTGGCTGATCTCATAGGGGAGTCCAACGGCTGTCGAAGCAAGCTGTCTTAAGTTGTTGACGGGCGTGGAAACCATATCGGGCGCGGGTCCGGCGTCATTCTTGCCGCTGCTTGAGATGAAGGCTGACGCGAACGAACTCGCGCTACCGGTAAGAGCAACACGAAGCCAAAAGGCCTTCAATTCGTCCGGCAGGCCAAAGTTCTTGCTCGAATCACGAATGCCGTTCTCCACTAATCCCATTGTTGACACGAAAGAACCAATGTTGCCTCTGAATACCGGCTGCGGATTTGTGATCAGCATAACGGTTGAAACTTCGGCGGGCCCCCTGAACCCCATCAGGTATTGATCAAGCTTGCTGTAGCGCCTCACCACGTCCGTGGCTGTGAAACTGCCGTCTCCGTTGTCGCGCCATTCGTTGCCTTCGATTACGGAGGCCTCGCTATTCAGGAAATAGCTCCAGTGCGAACTGGACCTGCCAAGAAGCGCAGAACTGGCGGACGCTCCATCGCGGAACCGAACGTACGCACCGAATCGGTGTCCCCATTCCTGACCCAGGATCGTGATGGCGGCGTCCGGAGTATCCGGTATCGGCCGCGTGATGTCGTCCGGATACTGGCTGAGCCGGTTCATGTCGATCATGCCCTGCAAACGGCCCGCACTCCCTAAGAGCGCGGAGGAATCCAAACGGGAGAGTCCGACCCCAACGGCATCATTCTTGACGCCCGCAAAATAGGCACCCCCGCCGGACGCGATGTTTGATTGATATTGGCTCGCGCCAAAAACCACCAATGCATCGAAATCATCGTCATGAGTCAGGTAAAAGCGCTGGGCGAGGCGAACGATGTCGATATCGGGAGTGCGAAAGCGCTGCACGATCGGCAATACGTCAGTGCCCCTCAAAGCAGAGATGTCGCTAAACACAACCTGCTGGCTCGTGAGCTGATAGCCGTTCGCAATACCCGTGATTCCCGTCTTCGCGGCAAGATCTTTGTAATTGAACCGGATCGTTCCGTCCCGGCGCAGGACGACTTGAAGGGTGTTTGGTGTCGTCTGCAAAAAGATCGGCACCCCCACCCAACTGACAACCACTCTATCCGCAGCCGCCTTCAGACTGACCTTGCCCAGCCGTGTCGGATCGAAGTCCGCCCAAAGCGGCGCGATTCGTGGAGCGCGCGCATTGAACTTGTCTATTGTGGCAACGGAGTCGAGGTCCTTCTGGAGGAACGTCAGATTTCCATTGGAGTTTATGAAGACGCTGTTTCGATCCGAACCGTAGAACGAAAAAGAAAACGGCAGCTGGATAAAGCGCGAATCCTCATCGCCCAGTGTGAACGCGTCGCCAACATCCTCATCGAACGCCGGTGCGATGGCGGCAACGTCATAGCCGCCACCGATCGCAGGCCGGAATTCGAAGGAACGGTTGGAAAGATCGAACTCCTTGCCGACGAGCGAACCGTCGTCTTCGATCACCGCAATATTGTTCGTATCCACATCACCGGCGGCCCCGAAAGAACCACGCGCGGAATTGTCACCCAGGAGTGAAATGAGATTTATCGGAAAGCCATCTTCGGAAGGAAGCTCCGGAGTATCGAATCTCTCGAAGTTGCCATCTTCCGAGGTCAGGGTCAGGCGGCCCTTCTCGTCGATGGTCATATCGAGAAATGACCTGGTGCTGCCGAGGTCCTTCAGGAGGCTCCAGCTTCGCCCACCATTGACAGATCCGAAGAGTAGCCTCTGGTCGCGGTGTGAGTTCACCGGAACGTTCAACACTGTATAGACGCGATTGCCGTCCGACGGATGCACCGACAGGAGCGAACCTTCCGTGCGATGAAAGAACGGCACAGGTAGACCAGAGGACGCATTTTCCCAGAACGCCACAACACTGTTCCACCGGAACACGCCTGCGGTTTCAGTCAATGCATAAACGTGTCGCCCGTCTTTTCCCGCATCAGCGATGGCAATCACGGGTATCACCGCCGTGGAACCGATCCCGTGCGGCAGTCCTGCATTCGACTGAATCCAATTCGCGCCACCGTTCGAACTGCGCATGACGCCCCGGTCCAGCGTCGCAACGAATACTGTGGACGAACCCGATTTCCCCGAACCCGTAACCGGCAGCACGGACAGCAGCAGCCCAGCAAGAATTACTGACTTTCTCGTCATCCTCATTTCTTCGCCCCCCGCCAATTTCAACCTGGTAGTGCGAACTGCGACTGAGTTTAGAACACTCCGTCACCGCGAGAAAGAGGTGCATCAACTGACCGAATTCACGGGGAGAACGCTAGACCAACAAAATCCGAACTCGAAATTCTTTGGCGAGCAGTTCGAAATCGATTCGATTCGCGGTTATGATCGCGGCCCCATATCGGCGGGCAGAAAGAGCTATCAACGTATCATTCTGGAATTCTTGCCGCTTGCGTCGGTCCCAATTCTCGGCATCTCCGATCTTTTGGATAATCACTCCAGCCTTCCACCAGTCCGCAGTCGCCGGAGTCCACTGGATCTTCGTCAGCCGGCGTAGCTCCTCTACCAATCGCCGTGATTGTGACGTTCTGGCACCACGGCCAAGCTCGGACAGTACAACGGAAGATTGGCGCACGACAAATTTTGTGCGCACCCAGGCAAGGACCTGATCGTCAAGAACGCCTTCCCAATGGTTGACGTACACACTCGTGTCAATGATGGCGAAAGGCACGTCAGGATATGTCTAAGCTACCGCGCTTAAGAACTCCTCGGCTCTTTTTCATGAATTGCCAGAATTTCTCCATTTCAGCCACGCGCTCCAATGATAGTCTAATCGCCTCCGCATCCGTGCGAACCCGGAGAACGCGCTTGGCGCGCCGCAAAGCGTCCTGATCGATGTAGAAGGATTTTCGAGTCAGCGTCGTTTCCTTGGCCATTTTGTCCTCGCCCTCTTCATAATAACATGCATACGATAGTGCGGTTGCAGGCATACGTTCTGCGGAGGTCCCAAATTGGTTCCACGTGTTTTTCGATTGCAGAGTTCTTAATTCATGATGCAACGCTACGGCTTCGGAGGAGGAAGAGTCTTGCCGGTAGGCGCGCCCATTCCCTTGTACACGAACCGCTGGAAGCGCCGGCCGTCGAAATTTTCGCCGACGTAGATGTTACCTTTGCTGTCGACGGCGAGGGCATGCGGCACGTTCAGCGATCCGCCGAAGATACCCTGCTGTCCGATGTGGTCGACGACCTGGAGCGACTCACGCAGAAGAATCCAGACATGGTGGTTCGCGCCGTCGATCACGTACAGGAAGCGCTGATCCGGTGAGAACGCGAGCCCGGAGGCCGACCCGGCGAGCAGCGTTCTCGGCGCGACGAATCCTTCCCGCACAAACGTACCGTCCTTCTTGAAAACCTGTATGCGGTCGTTGACGCGGTCGGAGACATACACGAAGCCGTCTTTCGACAGCGCAACGTTGTGCGGCAAACGGAATTGCTGCACCGGCGGCGCGTCCGGGTTGTACGGGCCAAGGTCTTTGTCATCCGGCTTGTTGCCGTACGCGCCCCACAAGCGCTTGAAGGTCAGCGTCTCGGTGTCGATCACGATGACGCGGCGGTTCCTGTAGCCGTCGCCGACATACAGCTCATTGTTTACCGAATCCACCGTCAGGTTCGCGGGGCCGCCAAGATTCTGCGTGTCGGAACTGCCGCCGCTCTTGCCCTGATGGCCGAACTGCGCCAGGAACTTGCCCTTCGTCGTG
>WNFT01005943.1_pt1 | contig 11301 bp, 9 predicted proteins | sample 5400191 | NCBI WGS metagenome assembly WNFT01 (sample SAMN13153359, study PRJNA577476) | soil metagenome | isolation source: 80 cm saprolite under Madrone tree | place: USA:California | collected 2016-06-14
CGGCGACACTCCGGCTGGTCTATGTGCTCGTCATCATGGAAGTGGGCAGCCGACGAATCCGTCACTGCAACGTGACCCGTCATCCCACGGCGGAATGGACCCTCCAGCAATTCCGAGAGTGCGTCACCGGAGAAGAGGGCTACAAATTCGTCATTCACGACCGCGACAGCATCTACTCCGGCGATCTCGATTCGTCGCTTCAGGCTCTCGGTCTGACAATACTGAGAACGCCCTATCGATCACCCCAAGCGAACGCTTTTTGCGAGCGGCTGATTGGCAGTGCACGCCGAGAATGTTTGGACTTCATGATTCCGCTTGATGAGCAGCATGTCCGGCAAATTCTTAAACCTTGGATTACCCACTACAATGGAGCCCGCCCTCATTCCAGCCTCGGGCCGGGGATACCGCAGCCAACGTCGGGGAAAGTCGAGCCTCAGGTCCAACGGCATCAGATTCCAGAACATCATCGCGTTTTGGTAACTTCGGTACTCGGAGGTCTTCACCACGAGTACCGCCTCGAAAGAATCGCGGCGTGAAAAGGCAGTTTCCGCTCCAAAGTGAGGCTCGTTTGGTTTTTGCGCACGACAGGCGTGTCGGATTGTGATCGGGCTAGCGATTCCTCGTCTTGATTACTCGTTGCGCCTGGCAACTCAACATGACTCGACGTCGTTGGTCCAGACCTTGTATCTTCTCTCACGCCCACATAGCACAGCCAGAGCCGAAACGCGAGCCCTCACCGGAGCGCCGTTCTTGAGGCTTCGCCCTTCGGGCGCGGGCTTCGCGCGCTCGTCCCTCTCCCGGAGGGAGAGGGATTTGGGATTGCTTAATACATCAACTTCAACCCGAACTGAATCTGCCGCGGCCTCGTCACCGTTGAAGAGATAATTCCGGCGGTTGGCGAAGGCACACCCGTTGCGCTGGTAAATGCGGTACGCAGCGAAGGCACTGCAAAGTTCGGATGATTCGGCGCGTTGAACGCCTCCGCACGGAACTGCAGGGACTTGCCTTCAGAGACATCAAATGACTTCACCAGCGAGAAATCGACGTTCACGAGGCCCGGACCAATCATAGTATTCCGTCCGAGATTGCCGCGTTGATTCAACGGTCCCAACTCGAACGCGTTAACGTCCCAATAACGATCCGGCCCACCGAGTATCGGGTTGTTTGACGCGCCCGGTTTCAGATTCGGCCTCTCGTTCAGCGAGAAGTTCGTCGTATTGAGGTTACCCGAACGGTTGTACCCGGAAATCTGCGCGGTGAACGGCGGCCCGGTGCTGATGGTCGTAATATTGTTCAACTGCCATCCTTTGAACAGAACGTTCGCGACGCCGCGAGTGTTCCTGGCAAACGGCAGGTCGTAGGTCCAATTGAATGTCAGATTGTGTTTGACGTGAAAAGCCGAGAGGCCGCGATCGTACGTGCGATCGTAAAAATCCGCGACGTACTGGATGTTGTTGCTGAAGTCTTGAGAATTGATTCCGCTCGCGTCATCGATGGATCGTGCAAACGTGTAGGATGTCTGGGCACGGAAACCACTCGAGAATCGTTTGATCGCGCTTACCTGAAGCGAATTGTAGAACGATTGAGCGTCGGTAACGCGCTGCCATGTACCGACAAAGTTGGGGTTCCTCCTACCTAATTCTGGCTGGAAGACCTTCTTACCGTCCACGATCGTCCACGGTGCAAGATTGATGTCGCCTACACGGATCAAGTGATTGCCGCGCGAGCCCGCATAGCCAATCGTGATGTCCCAATTTCCCGGCAGTTGCCGCTGAATAGCCAGGTTGTACTGCATGATGTACGGCGTCTTTAGATCGAAACTCGTAACCTGCAATTGCGGCTTCACGGTATCGGGGTCAAAGTTCGCTACCACGTTCGGGAACGGAGGGTTCGTGAGGGACGTCCTCGTTGTGAACGGCGGATTCAAGCTGCCGGTGAAGAAATAATACTTTGGCAGGATCTCATCAAAGAATATTCCGAAACCGGCGCGCACCGCGGTTTTGCCGGTCTTGAACGGATCCCATACCAAACCCACTCGAGGCGCGAAGTTTTTCAGCGACGGGTTGTTGTGCCACGGATCGCCGACCGTCGTCTTACTGTCGGTCACATTGCGCAAATTCGAGATCTTGCCGTTGACCTCTGTAGGAACAGTGATGAATTCGTAACGCAAACCAAGGTTCATCGTCAGGTTCGACTTAAGGCGAACATCATCTTGCGCAAAAAAAGCGAATAACCACTGCCGATATCCACGCACCGGATCAAGCTTGCCTGGCAGTACAAACTCCACCGTACTTGGTGTCCCTGTAAGAAATCTCTCGAGTGTCGGGAAGGTGACAATGCCGCCGCGCTGGCTGGTGGTGTTTTGATTGAAGTGAATCCGCTGGCCCTCGAAGCCGAAACGCACGCCGTGGCGGCCGCGGGTCACGAATGCCGTGTCGCCGAGTGAAATGTTGTTTAGCCGGTCGAAACGCGGAAGCCGGTAGTCGCCCCCATTCTCGGTGACTACACCGCTAATCGTGAAATAGCCGAACTTCTCGCCCGGAAGCCACGACATGGAAGGCGGTATGTCAATCGTTCGCACGTTGTCGGCAAGCGAGGTCGAGCGATTAATGCCAAATCGAATTTGGTTCAGCAAGGTCGGCGAAAATGTATGCCGCCACTCCGTAGTCGAATACTGATTGCGGCTGCTCTCCGCTGTATATGCAATCGGGGTCTTGTTTATCGGTAGTCGATTTACTTTCCCATTATCGAATGTGTAGCGCGTAAAGACCGCGTTCTTGTTCGAGAAATGATGATCGATTCGACCTTGAACGAAATGTTCATCGGTCGGCTGTTTGCCTGAGAACAGATATTCGCCGATGCCTCCGGAAAGAGCGCGGGCGTTGGGCAGCGGGAACAAGGCCAGGTATGGTCCAACCTGCGGGTGCAGTTGAACTGTGCGTCCATCAATAATGCCGCGACGAGCGTTCGCGTCAGGAACAAATGTCGCCCCGCTGACCCCCAAGCGTTCAATCAGGCCCTCGTAAGCGAGGAAGTAGAACGTCTTATCGCGTGCGATTGGCCCGCCCAACGTTGCGCCAAACTGGTTTCGCTTGAAAGGCGGAATCGGCTTGGTTTTCGCATCGAAGAAATCCTTCGCATCCAACGCTGAATTGCGCAGGAATTCGAAGACCGATCCGTGGACACTGTTCTCACCGGAGCGTGTCACAGCATTGATCTGGCCGCCGGCTGACCTTCCGAATTCCGCGGAGTATGCATTTGTCAGGACTTGAAATTCGAGTATTGCATCTACACCGAGCAATACACCTGCCGAAGAACCCGGCGTCTTGTTGTAGACATTGTTGATGTCCGTCCCATCAAGCAGGAAGTTGTTCTGCTCGGGCCGCGCGCCGTTAATGGAAATTTTGGGAGTGCGCCCGCCAACGACGTCGCTTCCTGCAGCCAACGCCGCAGTGACTCCTGTTTGCAGCAATGCCAACTGCTGGAATGACCTCCCGTTCAACGGCAGATCGCGAATCTCCTTGTCATTCACGAGTCCGCTGAGGGCGGCCGAAGTGAGGTTGATGGGATTGGCATCCGCAACGACCTCGACTTGATTCGTGACCTGCCCGACGTCGAGTTTGACGTCCACCACGGCGTTCTGGCCGACTGCCAAACGGATGCCGCGACGTGTGACAGATTGGAATCCCGGTAACGCGACCTGAATCTCATACTCACCCGGCTGCAGCAGTGGCGCCAGATATCGACCCCTCTCGTCACTGACCAACTCGACGGTTGCGCCGGTCCCCGAGTTCTTGACTGTAACGTTCGCGCCAGGAAGTACGGCACCCGTCGCGTCACTGATGATCCCCTGGACGCTCGCTCCGACGGTTTGCCCATAAGATATGCCTGCGAGCAGCGTGAACAATACGCACACACTGACCCACGACTTCATAGGTTTTCCTCCGTTGTCTATTGTTTTGCGAGGGAGTTTATCGGTGTTCACGATGGTCCACAATAAAATCGCGATAAAACGTGCAGTTGACTCCAGGGTCGGACCCGAATGCGTTCTAATTGCCGTGAGTGCGAGGTTTTGCCGTTCGCAGCCGTTCCAGGATTGTAAGAGCGCCTGTCGCATTCAAATCATTGAACACGAACAGCGCCAGCAGATCCGCATGCCGGGCGTTGTCGGGATCGTGCTGCACGCAAAGGATTCTGACGGTATTGCAGCATTCCCGGAAGAATAATTTCCGAGCCTCGATCATGTCATCGGTGAGCTGGAGCCCTCTTATCCGTTCGCCGAATTCATCCCAGAACGCCTTGTCGATTAGAAATTCCCGTCCAATTTTGCGGCCCATTCCTGCTCGTTCCGCAAGCGGCATCAGGGTCTCGGAGAGAACACGGTCTAAGCCTAAAAAAAATGGCACCACCTCTTGCCGTGGCGCATCTGTGCGCTCGAACACTTTGCCGAGTCCCTCATTCACAACTTCATCCCAGATATCGGTTCCCGTCACCGGTTCACCCTCGTGGATTCGGCGGCGAGCTTCCACAGAAATGCTTTCGAGAAGCTGATCGGCTACGACAACGGCCGCGCCACGCAATTGAAGCAGATCCAGAGAGAGTCCGAATTTGATTCCCGCTGGATGCACTTATCACCTCCCCGAATGTTCGCCCGCTATACTGTACTTGTCCATGGCGAATTGCTAATTTGCGCCCATTTCTGGCATTTTCTTGAGTGTTGTTAGGATGTTGCCCGTGTGCGATTAAGTAAGTCGGAGGAAGGTCCGCGAGACGGGTTTGGTGTTTACGCAATATTTAAATCTGAGATACGCGAACACTTGTTCGGAATATCCTTAAATATATAGGATATGGGGTGCCTCCCAGCGAGTTCGAAACAGCCGCTCAACAGACACGGCTTTGAACCTGACGGTTCCTAAACTGGTGCCGTTAATCCGAAGAGAGAGTTATTCAACGGATTGCGATGCGAAATGGATCCCTCATCGAGTTTCGCTAACCTCAATCCTTTGAATGCCGACCGGGTTTTGGCGAGCCACAAGTTTTGTCGTGAAGATTTTCAAGGAAGAACGGTGAGTGGTCCAATGATGACGAGTGCGAACGCTCAGAATGAAACGCTCCTGCCACGCGACGTGCTCGCTCAGCACCTCTCATCGACTATCGGGTTACGCCCATCGACGAGCTGGAATTCACGGGATCAAGGTCAGGAACACGGTTCGCGAACTCTACCCTTGGCGAGGCGATGACAAATACTATTTATCATTAAGTTGCGGGGCGCTATCCCGCAGCAGTCGAGTCGTCTTCGATTGCTTCGATAGATTGCGATTGCTTCGACTGTATGGTAAAGTTGGATTCAAATGAACGAAAAGGCGGAGGTGACTGAAGTGACACAAGCAGCCTTAGAGCCGAGCCTTCCTTCCGAGGCCGAGGCGATTTTAGCAAAAGAGACCAGCCGTGTTCTGGCTGCGAGACTTCGAGAGGATGAACCTCTGCGGTTGCGCATTTCGGATGATCCTTCACCGGAAGGAACATTCAATCTGCCGGCTTCCGCTTTGCGGCTACTCGTACGGATCCTCGAAGAGATGGCTCGTGGGAATGCTGTCACGCTCATCCCGGTTCATGCGGAACTGACAACGCAGGAGGCTGCCGACATGCTCAACATTTCGCGGCCTTCACTAATCCAGCTTCTCGACGAGGGCAAGATCGAATTTCGCCGCGTTGGCACGCACCGGCGCGTCCGGTTTGAAGCCTTGATGGAGTACAAGCGCCAAGTGGATACTGAACGCCGAAAGGTGCTGAAGCAGCTTGCAGCTTACGACCAGGAACTCGGAATATAACCATCCGTGTCCAGCTTTACGGCCCTGTATGACGCCAGTGTTCTGTATCCCTCCGATCTCCGGAATCTTCTCATGCATCTGGCCTTGACAGGGCTATTCCGAGCGAAGTGGTCGGCCGACATTCATGAGGAATGGATTTCAGCTCTCCTCCGAAACCGTCCCGATCTGCCCCGTACAAAGCTTGAGCGCACTCGCATGCTCATGGACCAACACGCTACCGATGCGCTCGTAACGGACTATCAATACTTAATCCCGGGTTTGCAACTTCCTGACCCGAATGATCGGCATGTCCTGGCGGCTGCGATTCGCGCGCGTGCGGATGTGCTCGTCACGATCAACCTGCGCGACTTTCCTCCCGAGGTGATGGCAACCTTCGGCATTGAAGCGCAACATCCAGACGAATTCGTTCTGCACCTGTTGGATCTAGCGCCAGGTGTCGTGGCCGGTGCCGCACAGGATCACCGGCTGAGCCTCAAAAATCCTGCAAAAACGATCGAGGAGTACCTGAATACGCTGGAGGCGCAAGGGTTAACGCAGACGGTGTCGGTACTTCGTGAATATGGGTTTTGAATACTCATATTCCAGGAGCCAACAGAAGGTAGCCCTGTGCTGCCGCGCAACATATACACGCCAATCGCCAATCGAGACGACAGGCCGAAATCAAAAGAAGAGGCCAAACCCGACCGTCATCCTCAAAGAAGCCGCCGCCACCTACAAGGTAGACACCGAGGCCATCACCACCAAGGTGCGTCAGGAGTTTGCCGCAAAGGAGAAGGCCAGAAGGCGACGCAACCAGCCGTCAAGACCGCAACGAAAGCAGCCTAAGCCAACCATCCGAGGGGCGGTGAACCAGCCGCCCCTTGTGTTTCTGCCTTCAAAAATTGGGCAGGAAGACACCGCTTTGGTTTCTCCCTGCACCCCCATCCCGCCAACCGGCCCCCGCCCGCCGGTTCTGCGCGGCAGGAGTCGAGTTCCTCCTCCTGCACCTTTCCCCTGATCAATAAGTGGCATGTTTCTCGGCGGGTCCACTGTGCGGACTTACATCAGGTGTCGATGTATGAACTCAGCCGCCCTGATCAGATTCCGCGAATCAACTGCATGAAGTCTTCAATCTTTTTTGTGATCCGGGCCCGGTCAGGACCGAGGTTCTGCTCAAGGCAAATTCCGCTAAAGAACGTGATGATGAGGCCGGCGAGGGAATCATTATCGTCACGAGCTCCACGCGCTGCGGCTAGATTGTCGATGAGTAGTTGATGATGTTTCATTGCGCTCGCGACCATCATCTGGCGGGCCTTTGGGGGGACGTCTCCGAACTCGCGCATAGAGTTCACCGAGAAGCAGCCCTTCTGTCCCCAACTCCCATAGCAGACCTTCAGAAAGCTCTCAACATTGGTCCAACCTAAAGGCTGTTTCGTCAGGTGTCCGCGTGCCATCAGGACGTCAAAATACCTGCGCATGCTCTCCACGAACAGGTCTTCTTTGTCCTTGAATTCCGTATACAAGCCCGATTTGCGCACACCGGTGGCCTGTTCAAGGTCCTGAACACTCGTCTCAGCGAGGCCGTGCTTCCAGAAAATGGGGATCGCTTTGTCGAGGACATCTTCTCGGGTGAACAGTTTTCGTCGTCCCATTGCAACATTATATCGGTCAGTTCACTTGAGGACTTGCAAATAGTGGACCAAATGGTCCACTATTTCAGCCAATGAACTTGTCCTTGGAGGACCCATGCCCCCTCGCCGTAAACAGCAGGTCGTCGATCTCTTGAAGTCGCTTGAGACTAAAAATCCAGTCCCGTTCGCGTATGTCAACGCGAACAAGTACATCCAGCACAACCTACAGGTGGGACCCGGCCCTGAAGGTGTAGCCGCCCTCATTCAGAACATGCCGCCCGATGCGTCAGTCAACACCATCCGTGTCTTTGAAGACGGCGATTATGTCTTCGCTCACACTGAATACAACTTCTTCGGGCCACGCATCGGCTTCGACATCTTTCGCTTCGAAGATGGTCTGATCGTCGAGCATTGGGACAATTTGCAGGAGACCGCGGCCGAACTCAGCCCCAGTGGCCACACGATGATCGACGGCCCTACCGCGGTGTCTGATCTCGACCAGACACAGGCGAATAAGGCGCTCATGCAACGCTACATGGACGACCTTCTCGCAGGCCGTCGCGAGACCTTTCCGAGCTACTTTAACGGAATCGCATACATTCAGCACAATCCATGGGTCGCCGACACCATCCCGGGACTGATTGCGGGTTTACAGGCTCTTGCCGCCAAGGAACAGGCCGTCGTCTACAAGGGCGTGCATATGGTACTTGGTGAAGGTAATTTCGTCTTGGTCGTTGCCGAGGCTACGTTTGGTGGTGTGCCCACCGCCATCTACGATCTATTCCGCATTGAAAGCGGCAAGATCGCTGAACACTGGGACACGCTCGAAGCGATTCCACCTCGCGATCAATGGAAGAATAGCAACGGCAAATTCTAGTTCGGTGAGAGGCAGAACGTATGCTCTCGGTCGATTCCCAAAAGTCGGAGGATAATCTTAGGCAAGTCATCGACACGCTCCCCACTTTGGTTTGGTGCACTCGACCTGATGGTTCTACGGAGTTCCTGAACAAGCGCTGGCATGATTACACAGGTTGTTGTCCGGAGGAGTCGCGTGTCCATGGATGGCAACCTGCAGTTCATCCGGAGGACCTGCCCCGCGTCGTAGCCAAAGGACAAGAGTGGTTGGCATCGGGACAGCCAGGCCAAGTTGAAGGACGTATTCGCCGCCATGATGGAGTATTTCGCTGGTTTCTTATGCGTGTCGAGCCCCTGCGGGACGAGACTGGCAAAATCGTTAGATGGTACGGAGTTCAAACCGACATCGACGACCTTAAGCAGATTGAAGAGAAGCTGCGAGAAGAGGATCGCGAAGTGCGCCGTATCACCGACGCCATTCCGCAGACAATTGTCGTCCTAGACCCCGGCGGCGTCCCTGTCTATGCAAACCAGGCGATGCTCGACTATACGGGACTCTCGGCCAAAGATGTTCTCACATCTGGCTTCCGTGATCGTTTCTCTCATCCCGACGGTCTCGAAAAGCTCAATGAACAACGGGCGGCTGGTCTATCGCGTGGACTTCCGTTCGAACTAGAGCATCGAGCGCGGCGGAAGGACGGAGAGTATCGTTGGTGCCTGGTTCGATTCACCCCATTCCGCGATGAGATGGGTAGCGTCGTTCGCTGGTATGCGACGGGAACTGACATAGATGATCGAGTTAAAGCTGAAGAGAGGACACGCAACGAGAACCAAGGATTGCGAGAGCAAATCGATCGGGATTCGATGTTTGAGGATATTGTCGGTTCCTCCGAAGTCCTTCGCAAGGTCCTCCGCCAAGTGACGAAGGTGGCGCTTTCCGACTCCACAGTTCTTATTCTGGGCGAAACAGGAACAGGAAAAGAATTAATTGCGCGCGCCATTCACAAGCGATCCAAGCGCGCGTCACGGGCATTTACCGGGGTCAACTGTGCTGCCATCCCGCCATCACTGATAGCTTCCGAGCTTTTTGGCCATGAGAAGGGAGCCTTCACTGGCGCGACACAACGTCGCTCGGGTCGCTTCGAGTCGGCGAGTGGCGGAACCCTTTTTCTGGACGAAGTAGGCGACCTGCCCTTGGATATTCAAATCGCTCTCCTAAGAGTGCTGCAGGAACGCGAAATCCAACGCGTCGGCGGTAACACGGCAATTTCTGTTGACGTTAGAGTGTTGGCGGCAACTCATCGAGATCTGGATGTGCTAGTGGCCGAAGGCAAGTTCCGTGAAGACCTCCTCTATCGCCTGAACGTCGTACCCATTGTCGTGCCTTCGCTGCGTGAACGTGCAGATGACCTTCCTCTACTCGTCGAGTACTTTATTACGCGTTTCGGCAAAAAGGCCGGCAAGAAGTTCAGGGCAATCGATGACAAGACCCTCAAGCTATTTCAGGGGTACGCGTGGCCCGGTAATGTCCGAGAGCTGCAAAATGTCATTGAACGAGCCGTCATTCTAAGTGATGGCGACAGTTGTCCTGTAGACGAGACTTGGCTCAAGCTCTCGACCTCCCGAGGAATTGCTGCTCCGGCATTTGCGCTTAGTGACGTCCTGCACAAACAAGAAAGAGAGTTGATCGAAGCTGCACTAGCAAAAAGTCACGGTCGTATATCGGGTCCGACGGGCGCCGCATTCAAGCTCGGTATGCCGGCCCGTACTCTCGATTCAACAATCAAACGTTTGGGAATCAACAAGTATCAGTTCAAGATCCCACAACAGTGATTTTGCTTCGTCGTCGGGGCATTTATTCCGCCTACCGCCCGTCAGAGTGCGCAGATGAACTAAGCCCACTTTTCCTACTTCTCTCCCTTGTGGCGATAGATCTCGTCGCCGCAGTTTCTGGGGAGCCTCGTATTGGGTTCGCGCGAAGCGGCTCATACTCGCCGGCAGTGATACCAATAACTCTCAAGAATGACCGCCGCATAGAAAGGGCAGTCTGAAATCCGCACGCGCCGGCTATCTCCTTAAGACCCATCTCGGAACTGTCGATCATTTGCTGAGCGGCTTCCACTCGCAGCCGATCGACGAACTGTTACCGGATTCATTCGAGTTTCGCGAAGACAGACACGAGTGAAGTGGCGCGAGCTCATTTTCATGCGTTCTGCGAGTTTCTCAACGCCTAGGTCTTCGCGCAAATTCTCAATCATCCTCACAAACTCCCGGCAGAAGTTTTTTCATGCAAATCACTTTTCTAAGGAGTTTCCTGAACATTCAGGATTACGTTTCAGCAGAGGCTCCATCTTTTCAGTGGTTTGAGATTGGCGCTTGGCTTGCCTTGGTAACAGCAGGCTTGGGTGATCCACAAACAATCGCTACTCCCGAAATTCCTGTGAACGAAGACAAAGCAATTCCTGCAGCTTGATAGGAGACGAAGATGGGCAAAACGTATAGAGCGGTCGAAGTAACGAAACCCGGGACTTTTCAGCTCGTAGAGAGGCCCGTCGTTGCGCCGGGTGAAGGACAGGTTCGCATTCGCGTCGAAACCTGCGGCGTTTGTCATTCAGACGCAGGTACGGTTGAAGGGCAGCTACCGGGCGTCGTGTATCCTCGCGTGCCAGGCCACGAAGCAATTGGTCGCATCGAAGAGGTTGGGCGGGGCGTCACAACCTGGCAGGTCGGCCAGCGCGTCGGTGTCGGATTCTTTGGCGGCGAAGACGGAACCTGCGAGACCTGCCGTCGTGGCGACACGGCATATTGCCAGAACCCCATTATCACTGGCGTGACGAGTGATGGCGGCTATGCGGAAATGATGATCGCAGAGGCACGCGCACTGGCCCTCATACCGGATGAACTCAAATCAGAAGACGCGGCCCCTTTGGTTTGCGCCGGCATCACGACGTTCAATGCGCTCCGCAACGCCGGACGTGCAGGCGATACCGTCGCTATCCAGGGCA
>WNFT01005261.1_pt1 | contig 11300 bp, 6 predicted proteins | sample 5400191 | NCBI WGS metagenome assembly WNFT01 (sample SAMN13153359, study PRJNA577476) | soil metagenome | isolation source: 80 cm saprolite under Madrone tree | place: USA:California | collected 2016-06-14
GAAGCCGGTGCAGAACACCTGCGTGCCCTCGCCCGGCACGACCCGGTAGATCTTGGCATCCCCCGGCGGCGGGAGGGGGGCGCCGAACCCGGTGAACTCGCTGACGTAGTACGCGCCGTCGGGCCCGACCGCGACCGACGTCGGCACCGAGTCGGTGGATCGTCCGGGCCGGGACGGGAAGACGCCGAGCAAGGAGATCTCGCCGTGCTCGTCGACGTCCAGCAGCGCGTTTGCGCCCGCGTCGACCACCACGTAATGCGGGCAGCGCCAGGATGGCGTAGGGGTCGCTCTCCAACCTGCTGGAGTCCGGATTGTTGATCGTCTCGAAGCCCGCAACGTCGACGGCGAAGCTCCACTCGTCGGCGCGGGACTGAGTCGACGGGGCCATCAGGGTCGACGCGGGGACATCGACGAGCCAGCCCAGGCCCGGCCGGCCCAGCGTCACGCGGCTCGCGGGGTCTGCCTCGAGCCCGATCGTCACGCGGGCATTACCCAGTCCGAGCATCGAGACATCGTGCGGCCCGCGCGCCTGCGCACCTTGAGGAAACGAGATCGAGGGCAGGCCGGTCGCGACCCGCACCTGGTGCCCATGCCACAGGCGGCTCACCGCGCCGGTCGGGCCGTAGCAGTTCAGTCCCATCGTGCCAGGACAGGGCGCCCCGCCGCGCCCCGCCTCGGCCACGAAGAGGGCGCCGTTCGGAGCGAAGACAAGGCCGCGCGGGTTGTCGAGATTGCTCATCACGACGGTGACGGCCGGCTGGGCACCGGCCACGCCCGCGATGATCAGCGCGGCGAGCACGATTGCGGCCAAGATGGGCAAACGAACGATCGAGGAGGATTGCTTCACGGTCATCCCTTTCATGAGGTGTCCGACCATGGAGTCCGACCGAGCGAACGGCGCCTCAGGCCCTGGGCTCGGCAACTGGTGGACCGGAATGTGGCCGGAGGCAGCCGAGACGTCAATGGTTGCCGGTTGACCGTTTGGTGGAATGTGTCGGGCCGGATAACTCCTTCCGGACGAGCTGCTTGCGGCGGCGCCTGGCCGGCCGAGGCTTGCTCCGATGGACGAGGTGGCGCAGACTCTCGGCCAGAGGAGCCCCGGTCGCCCATGGCATCGCCGAGCGAGGGCAATCGAGTCGTGCGCTTCGGAGCCTTCGAGCTCGACGTGCAATCGGGCGAGCTCCGCAAGCAGGGCCTGCGGACGAGGCTGACCCCTCAATCCTTCCAGGTTCTCCTCCTGCTCCTGGAGCGCCGCGGCCAAGTGGTGACGCGCGACGCGCTTCGGCAGCAGCTCTGGCCCGCCGACACCTTCGTCGATTTCGACATGGGGCTCAGCAGCGCCGTCAAGAAGCTGCGCGAGGCCCTCGGAGACTCGGCCGAGAACCCACGCTTCGTGGAGACCTTGCCGCGCCGCGGCTACCGCTTCATCGCAGGGGCCGATCAGCCAGCCCTCTCGACCGCGGAGGAGGCGGGGAGGCAGCGCTTGTCTACACCCGGCTCGGGACCTTATCGACCGTGGGTCCGGAGCGCGCGGGTGGCGATCGCGGTGCTCGCGGGCGCCCTGATCGCCCTCTTTGCGGTCGGACGGCGGGAATGGCTGTCGCGGAGCTTCGCCCCTCGAGCGGCTCCCCTCGAGATCAAGTCCGTCGCGGTCTTGCCGCTCGAGAACCTCTCCGGGGACGCCTCCCAGGACTATTTCGTCGACGGAATGACCGACGCCCTCATCACGGAGCTGGCGCAAATCCGCAGGCTGCGGGTCATCTCGCGGACGTCGATGATGCGGTACCGAGGGACCAGGAAGGCGCTGCCCGAGATCGCGCGCGAGTTGAACGTCGAGGCGGTGGTGGAGGGAACGGTCGTGCGCGTGGGACCGCGCGTGCGGATCACGGCGCAGCTCATCCACGCCGCGACGGACCGGCACCTATGGGCCCAGAGCTACGATCGGGAATTGCGCGACCTGCTGGCCTTGCAGGAGGAAGTGGCCCGGGCCATCGCGCAGGCCGTCCAGGTGGAGGTCCGGCCGGAGGAGCGACGCCGGCTGTCCCCGGCGGCGGCCGTCGATCCAGAAGCCTACGAGTCGTACCTCAAGGGTCGCTTCTACTGGAGCATGCGGGGGCGGGAGAACCTGCTGAAAGCCGCTGGATACTTTCAACGGGCGATCGCCGCAGACCCCGCGTATGCGCCCGCCTATTCGGGGTTGTCGGATGCCTACCGCCAGTCCGACCAGGAGGGTCTGGCGCCCGCCGAGTGCATGCCAAAGGCGGAGGCGGCCGCTCGGAAAGCGCTGGCCCTGGACGACACCCTGGCCGAGGCCCATGCCTCGCTGGCGGGCGTCCTGTACCGCTATCGCTGGGACTGGGACGGCGCCAATCGCGAGTTCCAGCGCTCCCTTGACCTGGATCCCAACTCCGCGGAAGGCCACCGCGCGTATGCCGTTTATCTCCTGACCATGCGCCGCAACCAGGAAGCCCTTCCCCAGGTCCAGCGTGCCCAGGAGCTGAGCCCGCTCTCCCCGGTGATCGGTATCGAGGTGGCGGTCGCGCTGATGCGTCTGGGACGTTACGACCAGGCGATCGAACAACTACGGAAGGCCCGCGAGCTCGAGCCGGCCTCCCCCCGCGTGGACCAGACCCTGGCCCTGGTGTACGCACGGCAGGGTGACGTGCGCAAGGCGATCGCGGTCTTCGAGAAGGCAGGGGCCGGCGAGGGCCGCGCGGCCGGGCCCTGGCTGGGGTACCTGTACGGGGCCGCCGGGCGAAGCGCCGAAGCGCGGGCGGCGTTGCGCGGGCTCGAGGAGCGTTCGCTCCAGCAATACGTCTCGCCCCAGCTCTTCGCGACCGTCCATCTCGGCCTCGGGCACGAGAAGGAGGCGTTCACGTTCCTGGAAAGGGCCTACGAGCAACGCGCCATCGAAGTGCTGGGCTTCTCGGGCCCCCTGTTCGACCGGCTGCATGACGACTCGAGGTATCGGGACCTGATCGGCCGGATGGGGCTCGCCGAGGCGTACTTCCGCGCCCCCACAAGATGAGAGAGGAGGGGCCGAAGCCCCTCCTCTCTGGCAGCCGCTCGGACGGAGTCGTGTCTACTTTGCGTGGGCCTGCTGGTTGCCCTTGTTGATGTTGCCGGAGACGCTGAGGACCACGCTGGTGTCGGGCGCCGTGATCTTGATCTGGGCGTTGTCGTTGATCCCGGGCTCGCCCGCGTCGGTGAACTTGAACTCGATGGTGTAGCCGGAGACCCCGTTGTAGCGCCCCATCCCCTTTCCGACGTACGTGTCGAACCCGGCTTCGGGTGGGTTCGGCGCGATGGTCGGGTCGTCGGAGCACCTGGCCGACTCCAGGGTCTCCAGGTGGAACTTGTTGTTCTTGCTCCAGCTCACCTGGAGGTTGTTGGGGCCGACCGCGACGTCGCAGTGCAGCTCGAAGCCGTGCCGCACGTTGCTCGTGCCCACCGTCCCGCCCCCCGTCATGCGACCCGGACCACCACCCTCCCCACCGCCGCCGTGCCGGCAGCTCCCCGCCGGAATCTCATAGGCACCGGCGAGCCGGTGCGCGGCCCCGTCGCCGTCGAAGTCCGTGTCGTAGGCCTCCATGGACCACATGACTTCCCTGGGAGCGAACGTCAGCTCGTCGCACTCCAAATCCTCGTCCCGGATCTGCCCGATGCTCGTGACGAAATCGAAGGACGGCGCCTTGGTGACCTTGTCCACGACCCAGACGTGGTTGGCCCCGTCGGAGCCCTCGTAGAGGAGGGAGCCGCCGATGGCGAGGCCGCTGTTGTAGGGACCGGCACCTCCCCATGCGAAGTCATCCAGGTGCGCGCCCACCGCCGGGACGGCGCCAGGAACGACGTCGTAGTGGTGGATCGTGGTGGAGCAGTCGTCGCTGAGGTAGAGGTCGTCGGTCAGGCCGTCGTAGGCCAGACCGTCGTCCAGCCGGCAGACGAGGAGGCCGGGCTCTGCGGCCACATTGCCCACCACTGCCGACGTTACGGCGTTCTTCCCCGCATCCAGGGAAACGAACCAGACGTTCCCCAGGCTGGCCCCGCCCCCCGCGTTGCCCCATCCGACCCAGATGCCATTTCGGCCTCCGTCGTAGGCCAGCGCGCCGATGCCCGTGTCATCGACGGTGTTGATCTTGTACGACGCGGTCACCACTCCCGCGGTGGTGGCCCGATAGAGATCGTTGCCGCCTTCCAGAAACTGGTCTCCGAATACGGTGCAGCTGAACCAGAGGTTGACTCCGTCGAAGGCGATGCCGACGCCGATGCCCCTCGGGCAGGCGGTGTCGAACTCGACCGCGGCTACGGGATCTCCGACCGCGGCCTGGGCGGTCCGGGGCCCGGAGAGCACCATCGCCAACGCAACCATCACGCCCAGAGCGGCACACCGCACCTCTGACAGGCACAATCTGCTTCCCATTGGCCTTGCCTCCCAATTCATCGTCAGCCGGTCGGGACTTGGAGGGGTTTCGCCGACACTATCTCATCAAGAAGGGGCGAATATCAACTCCTTTTTCGAGATTCCGTGGGCCGGGATGGCCTACAATGGGGCCTCCCGATCCCTCAGGAGGTGCCCATGCAACCCAGTGGCATGTGTCTGGGGGCCGCTCTTGTGGCTTCCGTGCTCGCGGCCGCCCCCGCGGCGGCCGACGACCAGGAGCAGCACCAGCACCCGCGGCCCGAGAAGCTCGGCACGGTGGTCTTTCCCACCTCGTGCGCCCCCGCCGTCCAGGCGCGGTTCGCGCGCGCGGTCGCGCTCCTGCACTCGTTCTGGTACGACGAGGCGGAGAAGTCCTTCGGCGAGGTCGCGGCGGCCGACCCCTCGTGCGCGATGGCGCAATGGGGAGTGGCCATGAGCCTGTATCACCCGATCTGGGCGGCCCCCACCCCGTCGGAGGTGAAGCGCGGTCAGGAGGCGGTGGCGAAGGCGCGGGCCGCCGCCGCGCCCACCGAGCGCGAGCGCGACTACGTCGCCGCGGTCGAGACCTTCTTCCGCGACGCGGACACCGTCGACCACCGCACGCGCGCGGTGGGCTACGAGAAGGCGATGGAGCGGGTCCACGACCGCTACCCGGACGACCGGGAGGCGGCCATCTTCCATGCCTTGGCGCTCCTCGGGACGGCGCCTCCCGCCGACAAGACCTACGCGAACCAGAAGAAGGCGGGGGCGATCCTGAACCGGGTGCTGCCCGCTCAGCCGGAACATCCGGGCGTCGCGCACTACCTGATCCACAGCTTCGACTACCCGGAGCTGGCCGAGCTGGCGCTTCCCGCCGCGCGCAGCTACTCGAAGATCGCCGAGTCCTCGCCCCACGCGCTGCACATGCCCTCCCACATCTTCGTGCGCCTCGGCCTGTGGGACGACTCCATCCGCGCCAACATGGACTCCGCGGCCGCGGCCCGCGCGCACGTGGAGAGGGCCCAGCCGGGCGCGACCTCCTTCGACGAGCTGCACGCCGTCGACTACCTGGCCTACGCGTTCCTGCAGCAGGGCCGCGATGCCGACGCGCTCCGGATGGTCGAGCGCGTCCGGAAGGTGGAGAAGCTCGACAACCCGAACTTCGCGGCCGCCTACGCCCTGGCCGCCATCCCCGCGCGCTACGCGTTGGAGCGCGGCCGGTGGGCGGAGGCCGCCGCCCTCGAGGTGACGCCCGCGTCCTTCCCGTGGGCGAGGTTCCCGTACGCGGAGGCGATCACGTACTTCGCGCGCGGGGTGGGAGGGGCGCGGAGCGGCGACCTTGCCCGGGCCCGCGAGGCGGTCGCGCGCCTCGAGGCCCTGCACCAGGCGGCGGTCGACGCGAAGATCCCCTACTGGCCGGAACAGATCGAGATCCAGAGGCGAGCGACCGCGGGATGGCTCGCCCGCGCCGAAGGGCGCAACGAAGACGCGCAGCGCCTGCTGGGGGAGGCGGTCGAGCTGGAGGCCGCGACCGACAAGCATCCCGTGACCCCGGGCGCCGTGCTCCCCGCCCGCGAGCTGCGTGCCGACCTGCTGATGGACCTGGGCCGTCCGGCCGAGGCGCTGGCCGAGTACGAGGCCTCGCTCAAGGTCGCCCCCAAGCGCAGGTACGCCCTCGCCGGGGTCGCGCGGGCCAGAACGGCACGGGCGTCGAACCGTTAGCTCTTCGTGAGCATCTGCTTGGCCTTGCTCCTCACGTAGGCGTAGTTGGGGGCGATGCCGTTGAAGTCGGCCGCCTGGGCGCAGACCTCGCGCGCCCGGCGCGTGTCTCCCTTGCCCTGGAGGGCGACCGCCAGCAAGTAGAGGACCCGCGGGTCCTGCTGGTTGGCCTGCTCGAGCTCGGCCACCGCCGCCGCGTGGTCCTTCTCCTCGAGGGCGATGCGGCCGGCCAGCTCGTGCTGTTGCCGCACCTCGAAGGGGATCTTCTTGACCGCGACCTGCCGGGCGTAGGTCTCGGCCCGGGCCTTGGCGGTGGGGAGGTCCTTCCGGGCGAGGGCCACCCGCGCCTGGTCGAAGAGCGCGTTCCTCCGCACGGCTTCCTTCACCTCCGGTGGCACGTCAGCCTTCTCGATGGCCTCGACCTGCCGGGCGAACTTCTCGAGCGCCGGCTCCGGCTGTCCCGACTCGAGAAGGATATTGCCCATGAGGTTCTGGTCCCCGGACAGGGTGGCCATGTCTTTGGCCGCCTCCGCCAGGGCGGCCATCTTCTGGACCTCGGCTAGCGCCTTGTCGCTGGCGCCTTCGTGGACGTAGGAAAGAGCGGTTCGGAAGAGGGTCAGGGGGGAAGCGGCCGGCCGCGCGTCTCCTCGCCGAAGGGCAGGAGGAGCAGGCCGACGAGGAAGGCCGCTGAAGTCAAGGCGACCGGGACGCCGATGGTGTGGAAGTGGGCCACCCCGGCACCCACCAGGAACGTGACCCCCGCGCCGACGAAGCGTCCCACGGAGGTCGTGAACGCGAAGGCGCTGGCGCGGCACTCGGTGGGGTACTGCTCCGGCAGCCACAGCGTGTACATCGCGAAGTTGGCCCCCCCGACGCCCAGGAAGAACAGGCACACGAGGAAGGCCCAGAGCGCGCCCCGCTCGAGGTAGAAGGCGTACCCGAAGCCGAGCAGGATGAACGCGAACATCAGGAGGAAGTAGAGACCGAGGGTCACGCGCCGCCCGAGGCGCTCGGCCAGGACCGGCAGGGCCAGGCAGCCCAGGATCGTTCCCGTGGAGAGGAGCATGGTGGCGAAGGACGCCAGGCGTGCCGCCTGCGGCCCGGCGTAGCCGGCCCGCGTCGCGAGGAAGGTCACCCCCGCCGGGACGTATACCGATCCCGCCCACAATCCGATGATCGACACCAAGATGTAGAGGCTGTTCAGCACCGTCCGGCGGCGCAACCGCGAGTCGAAGAGCATGAGGAAGGCGCGACCCATCGAGGAGCCGCCGGTCTGCTCGCGCCGGCTCTGCCACCGCTCCGGCTCGACCACACCGTGGCGGATGAAGGCCACGAGCAGCGCCGGGGTGCCCCCCACGACGAACATCGCCCGCCACCCCCACGCCGCGCCGATCGTGTAGTTCGCGATTGCGGCGAGGAAGATGCCGAAGTAGTACCCGGTGTGCATCACCCCCGCCGCCATCTTGCGCCTGTCCTCCGGCCACTCCTCGGCCACGAAGGTGCCGCCCATCGACCACTCGCCCCCGATGCCGACGCCCGCGAGGAGCCGGAAGGCGGCCAGGGGCCAGACCCCGGTGGCCACGGCGCCCAGGAACGTGAACAGCGAGTAGCACGCGATCGTGAGCATGAGGGCGTTCACCCTCCCGAACCGGTCGGCCACGGGGCCCCAGAGAAGCGAGAGGCCCCAGCCGAGGAGGAAGAGGGCGAAGAGCAGGCCGCCGTAGTAGCCGAGGTTCTCGGGGGTGGCGGGGATGCCGGAGCGCGGGAGGAGCTCCCTCAGGGCGGGGACCATCACCAGCGCGTAGATGAACGAGTCCATCCCGTCGAGGGCCCAGCCGCCCCATGCGGCCAGGAACCCTCGCACCTGGTTCTTCGTGAGAGGGGACGTCGCGGTCACGCGCGCGGGCAGCGGCCGACCACGCCTACCATCCGCTCGACCACGGGCTTCCCACCCTGGACCCTGATCAACCGGCAACCATCTCTAGACGATCGGTGGACCGGCAGGCCCCCCCTCGGAAAAAAGATTGACTGTCAGCCGCCAAGGAGTGTAGCGTCGAACCAGGTTCCCTCCAAGAAGGCGTCTCAAGTGCAGGTCATCGGGGCAGGAGGAAGGCCTTTCTACCGGCGCTCTCACGAGGTGGGCGCACAGCGCGGCGCTTCGGGGCGTCACTCGCCTCCAGGCGCATCGTCCTCATTCAGCGTCGCCCGCCACTCGCTGGACGGTGCGTCCGTCGTCATCCTGAGCCGGGACGGGGATCTCGTCCGGGCCCTCAGGCGGGCCGCCCCGCGCGCGCACATCGTCTCCCGGAAGTGCCTTGCGGCCGTCGGACGCGTCGGCGGGAACACGCGACTCATCGTGGACCCGAGATCCGCCGACGCGCGCTGCCTGCAACGCCTGGCCCGGTGGCGCGGCCGCTGCGGCGTCGCCGGAGTCGTCTACCTCAGCCTGCCCGCCTCTCCCGACGTCCTTCTGAGGCTGCCCCAGATCTGCCCGGGCGCCGTAAGCAGCATCGCAAACCTGGTCTCCCTTCTCAAGGCGTCGCGGGCCGTCTCACCGGCCCGGTCCGCCTGGGGAAGGCGATCCCGCATCCTCGCACCGGTGGGCCGCCCGGCGAAGGCGCGGCAGTTCCTGGAGCTGGCACGGACGCGCGACCACGATGGCTGCACGCTCGAGGAGGCGTCTGCGGCCATTCACCTGAACGCGCGCGCCCTGAATCGCCTCTGCCGGCGATGGTTCGGATGCCCGCCGGGCCTCATGCTCGATCTGGCTCGGATCGTCGGCATCGCCCGCGAGCTGCGGGAGACGCGCACGGCGCTCGGATCGTTGGCCGCGGCCTACGACTACCCGGATCCCCCCGCGCTGAGCAATCAGTTCCTGCGGTTCGTCGGGCTCCGCCCCGGCGCCTACCGGGCCCGGTTCGCGCACCACTGACCGTCCGAGATCTCCATCGGGCCGTCCGAAACTAACAATTGACGGCCGAGGCCGGTCGCGATGACACTCGCGGCGCACACGAAAACTGTATTGGGCCCGCCGGGCCCTGCTCACACGCACTCGGGACGAGAATGGGGGTCCGTTCGAAGGCCTCCCTCATCCGGGGCGTGGCACGGCCGCGGGTCTGTTTTCCCTGGGTCTTGGGCCCGTGGGAGGAGGGAGTGTCCGCCATGAACGCCGCAACGAGCCGTGCTCGGAACGTCACCCCGGTCGCCGCTCTGGCCCTGCTCTTGGTGAGCGCACCGCCCGTGCTGGCCCAGGGAGCTCCCGACGATCACTCCGTGCTGATCCTGGCCAGCAGCGTGAGGGGCGGAGGGTCGAGCCTCGAAGCCCAGCAGGCCGCGGCCCTGGGTCTCAACGCGGACCTGGTGACCGATGAACAGTGGGCCGCGAAGACGGCCTCCGACTTCGCCACCTACAGGGCCATCGTGCTCGGAGACCGGAACTGCGAAGGCGTGAAGCTGCTCGCCGCCGCCGAAGCCAACAAGGACGTCTGGGCACCCGCGTTGAACGGCAGCATCATCGTCGTCGGCACCCACCCGGCCTTCAACGGCCATCCCGTCCCGGGAGCGGTCGCGCTCGCGAACCGCGCCCTCAACTTCGCCACCTCGGCGGCCGGCACCGGGGCCTACATCACGCTCGGCTGCTTCTACGACGTCTCGCCGCCCGGGACCGAAGTCGGCCTCCTCCAGCCCCTCGGGAGCTTCCGGGTCGTCGGCCAGGACGGGTGTTCGGGGGACGCCCACCTCGTCGCCCGCGACCCCGCCCTCGGCGACCTCACGGACGATCAGCTCTCCAACTGGCGCCCGGGGAAGGGCCAGTGCGATACCGACACCGGCTTCGTCTCCTGGCCGTCCTCGTTCACGCCGCTCGCGATCGCGCGGGACGTGGTCTCCTCCTTCGTGGCTCCCGACGGCACGAAGGGCTCGCCCTTCATCCTGGCGCGGGGCGAGGGCCTGACCGTCGCGGGCGCTCTGTCGTTCGACGCCCCCTTGACCGACGCCTCCTCCGCGCCCTCGGTCGCCCCCCTCCGCACGTCCGATGTCCCCCCGGCGACGTCCTCGGCCCTGGGGATGATGACTTCCTCCGCCGTGACGGCCAGCACCACCCTCAGCTTCGACGGGACGCGGTCCGTCCAGGGCTTTGGCGTCAATGTCATCTGCGACGATTGCGCCCCGGACGCCTTCTTCGGCGGCGACAACGTCGGGCTGGGGGCACGGGTCAACCTCGACGTCAGCGCGACCTGGGACCCGACCGCGACCGTGGACCTCCAGTACTCTGCCTCGCTCCTGCGGCAGGGCGAGACCCTCGACCTCGTCGACACCCTGACCGGCGGCTCGGGCCCGCTCACCATCACCTACACGGTCAGCGGCGACTTCGGAATCTACTTCAACACGACCTTCCCCAGCGATGCCTCCATTCACAACGGAGACACGAGCACCTTCAGCTTTTCCCTGACCGGCTCCGGCACCTGCACCCTCAAGCTGGACGGTGATGGCGTGTACGCCTGCTCTGCCACGAAGGTCCTCCCGATCTTCAAGGGAGATCTGTTCGGCCTCGCCTCGATCGACATCAGCGTCCCCGTCACGACCACCCTCACCATCACTCCCCAGGGCGTGGTCACCGTGCGCTCCGTGAGCTACTCGGGCACCGTCGCCACCGGCCCGAACACCCTGACCTTCCACGGACCCTCCCCCTCGGTACTGGCGGATAGCCTCTCGGTCGCCTGCACGGCCCCGGTCGGCGCCGAGGCCCTCTACAAGCTCGATTCCACCCACTCGGACCCGAGCGTGTCCGCGAGCACGTCCGTGGGCGTGAAGATCGAAGTGACGCTCATCATCACGGTGGGCGGCACGGTCAACATCGGCACCATCGGACCCGGCCCCACGGTGACGATGAACCTGACCGCGCCCAGCCAGGAGATCGACCTCGGCCCGATCTTGCCCGACAACAAGCCCCCCCTCATCGGGGCGTTGGGGCCCTACTTCGGAGTCGAGGGGACGGCCATCGCCTTCTCCGCCGCCGCCACGACGGACAACTGCGCCGCCACCCTCAGCTACGTGTGGCACTACTCGGACGGCGGCATCGGCTTCGGGCAGGCGCCGTTCCACACCTTCGCGGACAACGGCACCCAGAGCGGTGAGCTCGTGGTGACCGACCAGGCGGGCAACAGCGCCACCAAGGACTTCT
>WNFT01005263.1_pt1 | contig 11298 bp, 8 predicted proteins | sample 5400191 | NCBI WGS metagenome assembly WNFT01 (sample SAMN13153359, study PRJNA577476) | soil metagenome | isolation source: 80 cm saprolite under Madrone tree | place: USA:California | collected 2016-06-14
GAGGAGGCCATTTCCTCCCGCGTGCCTACATTCTTTGGCAATTTTCAGACACGCTCTCAGCGAAACGCGGTATCAAAGCGGTCGCGCCAAAGTGAGAGGACATAGTGCCCTACTCGCGCAAATTCTTGTGTTAAATTCTTGCTGCCATCCTGAAGCGACGGGAATAAACTCCCTCTGTGCAGAAACATGAGAGTTCAAAATCCGGTTGCCGCCGCCCGTGAATCATACCGAAATCCTCGAAGCATTGCGTGAGTTCACCTCTCGCGACCGCATCAATTTCTTATCTTTTGGCCTTGATCCCGCAACTTTCTCGCCTTACGCGCCCATTTCCAAGTACGTTCTCGACCTCAAGAACGGCGCGAAGCCTGAGTCCGCCGCCGAGGATCTCTTCACCGGGCTGTGCAAAGACGTGCTTGGCTTTCACCCAACCCGGCAGGTCGGTGTGGCCGAGGGCTTCGTGGATTTCATGCTCCCCGAGCGCATGGGTGATCCCATGCAGCTCGAACTTAAGCCGCTATTCCTCCGCGATGGGCCGGATGCCCTTTGGCGTAGCGATGCTAATCCGAAAAACCATGTCGCCCAGGTCAAAAAATACCTGCGCGACCACGAATATCTCACTCTCACGGACCTTCGCACCGCCTGGTTTTTCAGCGCCCGCGATTTCTACTTCGAGAACAAGCCCTTCGCCGCCATGCCTTTCACAGATTTTCTCGGGCGCTGCCGTGAGACCCGCAGCGTGCTGGACACCCTCCGCCGCCTCGAAGACACGGCCGAAAAACCCGAGCTCGAACAGCAGTTCTTCGAAGATCTCAAAATCTGGTATGGCGAGTTCGATAAGGTCAAATGGACGCCGCCCGAACAAGCAGCCGAGTCCATCATTCTGCTCATCAACAAGCTGATCTTTGCCCGTACCATCGAGGATTTCGGGCTCGTCCAATACCGCTTCCTCCAGGATGAATACGCGCGCTTCACCAAGCTTTGGGAGCCCAAAGGCGCCCATCGGATTATCCCCAAGTTCCTCGATTTCTTTGAAGAATTTTTTGACGAGTACTACGACACCGAGATTTTTTCCCAGCGCATATTGGAGCGTCTCGACAAAGACCCCGCCAACCTCCAGCGCTTCTGCCACAAACTTAACTTCGCTCTCGGCATTAACACCTGGAACCAGCCTATCAGCCGCGGAATCGTCCATTACAACTACCGCCGCATCGACGAGGACATCTTCGGCAAAAGCTACGAAATGTTCCTTGCCGCCAACCGCAAGGACGAAGGCATCTACTACACCCCAGCGGGCATCACCGGCCCGATGGCTGACTCCCTGATCAAATCGCTGGCCGGGCGCATTGTGGCCGACGTCTGCACAGCCGTCGGTAGCCAGACATGCGATTTCAAAGAAGCGGACCAGCTCATGGCCCAGCTCGCCGAAATCCGCATCGCCGACACCGCCTGCGGCAGTGGCGGCTTTCTCATCAAGATCCTCCGTTGTTTCTGGCAACAATATCAACGCATTGACGAGGCCTGTTCCTGGGTTTCAAAACTCATCAAACCCGATAATGGTGAACTGTACCTTGCCGAACTTCCGCCCAACGTCGAAGCGGCCATCGCCTTCCGCCGCCGGCACAATTTTGAAAATCACCGAGTCCTAATCGCCCAGATTCTTCTTCGTCATGTGTTCGGCGTGGACAAGGACCCCGGCGCGCTCGAAGTCGCCAAGACCAACATTTGGAAGGAGGCCGTCAAACTCTCGCCCGCTCACTATAATTACCGCGAATTGAAAACCGATGTCGTTAAAATTCTCCCCAACCTCGAACTTAATTTTCATTGCGCCGACTCGCTCGTGGATGTCGAACTCGACAAACAGGCCGCCTGGCTCGCGGAATACCATCAAGCCGAGCTGAAAAAGCTCTCCGAACTCCGCGCCCGCTACATCGAAAACCCGATGATCCACGACCCCCTCGATGAAGCCCTCGCCTTGCGCAACAAAGTTCGCGCTAATTTCATCGAGCAATTCCAAAACGAAAACCTCCCCTGCGAGCCGGGCGGTTTCGCCCTCCATTTCTGGCCTTGCTGGTTCTCATCCGACGGCACGCCAAAACCTCTTCGTAGCAGCCGACGTGAGGAGGCTCAAACTTCTCCTGCGGCCAAACCCTCTGCGAAAAAGGATCAGACCCTCCCCGCCTCGGCCGCTACCAGCGAAATGCTGGCCGGCTTCGACGGCATCATCGGCAATCCACCCTGGGAAACTGCCAAACCGATGCGCAAAGAGTTCGCCCGCCAGCAGAAGTATGCGCGGGATGCCCAGGACTTTGAAACATGGTTCATGACGAGGATCAAGGAGGACGCGGACTTCCGATCTCGCTGGGAAACTTACGAATCGGACCACGAAAAATACAAAGAATACCTTGGCCGTTGCTTTAAGCATCAAGGCACCGGCGACTGGAATTTCATCAAGCTTTTTATCGAGCGCGACCTCATGCTTGTCCGCACGGGTGGTCAATTCTCTCTGCTTGTGCCGAGCGGATTCCAAACCGACGAAGGCTGCGCTGATCTGAGGCGCTGGCTCTGCAGCGAAAACACGTTGGCCGAATTAACCTCTTTTGAAAATCGCGGCTATACAGTGATTGAAAACGGCAAGGAAACCACAAAACACATTTTCCCGGACGTGGATAGCCGCTTCAAGTTCGGTTTTTTCAAAGTGCTCAAAGGCATTACCCCGAAGGACGGCCACGCGTTCGACGCCCGTTTCTATCTCCATGATCCGAAAGACGTCTTCGTACCGTCCATTCGTTACAGCGCCGAAATGGTCCGCAGATTCTCACCGGAGAATTTTGGGGTCATGGAATTTCGTTCCGAAGCAGACTACCAACTCTGTGCCAAAATCCGCAGCGAGCATACTTTGCTGAAGGAATTAGGCCTGCCTTTCCGACGCGAGTTTCATATCACTGAGGACGCCCGTTTTTTCACTAAACGGGGCATGCGTAAGCTGGTTGACGGGGAGATGCCACTGGTCGAGGGAAAGATGATTCACCAGTTCGACAGCGGCTTTGCTCCGGGAGGGTACTACGTTGAGGAGAAGCACGCTCGCGAGGAGCTGTTGCGCAAGGAGATTTTCCGACTCGCACAGTTTGTCCGGGATGCCAAGGCGCAAACGCTGGAAGGCAAGTCCATTCCGGCCAAAAAAGACGAACTGACCGCGCTGCTAGAGAATATTTTCAAGAGCAAGAAATTCAAGCTGCATTATGAATCTCCTCGGCTGGTTTACCGAAAAATTGGAAGTTCAACTAACGAGCGCACTTTAATCTCAACCGTCATTGATGACCGGATGTGCCTAGGCGAATCGCTGAATTATCTCACGCCCTTTAACTACGAAATCAACGAGAAAGGGCAGATGAATCAGGTGGCCGTTCCCCAGGAAGCGATTCAATCGCTTGTCTGCTTATTGAATTCGCTCGTGCTTAACTTTTACATCCGCAGCAAAATCTCTGCGAACGTCAATCTGTTCTACCTTTACGAGATGCCGATTCCTAAGCTTACCGCCCCGGAGAAAGCGACACTCGCCAACTCCGCCGCCAAGCTTTTGAAAAACCCCAGGGATGTTAAGGAACGCGCGGCACTGGAAGTTTTCATAGCCCGCGATCTCTACGGTCTTTCACTGGACGAGTGGAAACATCTCACCAGCACATTCACTTTCGGCAGCGGAGCAACCAAAGACGAACTCGATGAAATCATCCGCCAGTCCCTCGCCCTTTGGGCCGCCTTTGAGCGCGCGGCGCTGCGTACCGCGCAATGAGACCATGTGCCAGGAAAGCGTCTGTCGCGCCACAAACCGATTCCTAATTGATAAACTCAATCAGGTCGCTCCCTCGCTGTCCAGGACAGCCACGCAGAAGCCACGCCCAATTGCCTCAAACGCGCAGAACCCGTGGCAACGCCACAGGAAACACGCGTTCAAGACTGTTAAATTAAGCAGGTCCTGCTCTGCCAATGGCCCGGTGGGCTTTTGCAAGGCCTCGCGGATGGCGGCGTTCGGGCCGGGATCGGGAATGGACACTTCCTGCGCCAGAGTCGAGGCCAGGCCCAGCGGATGGGAATGATGGTTTTCAAGGTACTTATTGCGAATGTGGAGGATTCAAGATGGGTGTTCTAATTAAGGCAAACGCACGCGGTAAAATTTCTGCAGCGAGAGATGGGCGGCCCCATCCGTGAAGACGATGCTACCGAGTCTGTTGTTCACAGTGCCCAACTCGCTCCAGGTGACCAGGTTGGCAGAAGCGAGTACGGCGTAAACGCCAGGCGGCCCGGTTATTGCAAACTGAAACGCTCCAATCGGCTGCCGCAATCTGATGAGCTGAACCGTCAGAGGGTAGGTGAACACGGAAACACCTTGATTCTGCAGAGCGGCGACGTCTCCGGCAAGATTCGTGGCGGTCTGTTCGGACAAAACGAAGGTCGTAAGCGGATTGGCCAGGAACCCAAGGGCGACCAACTGTGTCATGTCCGGAGGCAACGTGACGTTGGTCAGTTGGTTGCCAACGAAGAAAAACCCGGCCAAATTGGTCAGGCCCGAAGGCAAGTTGAGGCTGGTGAGCTGATTCCCGCCAACATTGAGCGACTCCAAACGATTCAGATCGGGGGGCAACACCAGGTTCGTCAGTTGATTTTGGCTAAGGTTAAGAAAGGTCAAATTTGTCAGGCCCACAGGCAAGGTGACGCTAGTGAGTTGATTCTCGGAAAGGCGGAGCGTGGCCAGATGACTTAGACCCGCGGGCAAAGCGATGTTCGTGAGTGGATTCTTGCTGATATCGAGATAGTTCAATCCTGTCAACTCCGCAGGCAGGTTGAAGTTGGTGAATTGGTTGGCGCGGAGGTGGAGAAAGCCCAGCCGGTTCAGGTTCGAAGGGAAATTGAGGCTGCTGAATTGATTGAAATCGAGGTCAAGCTCGATCAAATTCCGCAGATCCGCAGGCAACGTCAAGTTTGTAAGTTGATTGAAGAAGAGGCTGAGCTCGATCAGATTCGTCATGCCTATAGGCAAGACGAAACTGGTGAGTAGATTCTGGGAAAGGTTAAGATCGGTCATGCCTGCCAGCCCTGGAGGCAAAGTGAGGCTGATCAGTGGATTGCCTGCGAAATAGAACGTGCCCAGATTGGTCAGCCCGCCCGGAAGTGAAAAATTGGTGAACGAATTAAAGCCGAGATCGAGAGCAATCAAGCTGGTCAGATTCGAAAGCTGGTTGAAACTGGAGAGATAATTGTTCTCGAGATCGAGGTTGTTCAACCTGGTCAGACCCACGGGCAAGCTTAGGTTGGTAAGTCCACAGCCTTCGATGGTGAGCGAGGTGAGATTCGTCATCCCGCTCGGAAGTGAAAAATTGATCAGTGGGTTAAAACTAACGTCGAGCGTGATCAGGTTCGTCAACTGGCTCGGAAGAGAAAAGTTGGTGAGGCGGTTGATCTGGAGATCAAGCGAGACCAGATTACGAGCCGCTTCCAGCCCGTCGATGCTTCTCACGTTTCGACGGCTGGCGTCCAGGTTCGTCAGGCTAAGCATGTCCTGTTCGGTCAATGGTCCGAAAGGTTTTTGCAGGGCCGCGCGGATGGCGGCGTTCAGGCCGGGATCGGGGATGGACACCTCCTGCGCCAGGGCAGAGTCGAGGAAGCTGGCTAAGAACAGGGCCTGAACAACGCGAAAGATAGTCTTAAGTTTCATACGAGTTAGAGGCCTGGCCAACGCGCGGGTTCCCAAAACGGGATGGAACTAAAGACCCATTATTGAAATGGGCCGCAAGGAACGTGAGCGTACAATAATGGCGAAGGAGCCACCGAAAACGAAACGTCTAAAGCCGACCGAAGCTATTGCCGTTGCGCATCGCAGGGGGATGGCTTCACCGGTAAGAAACCAATTTCCTGCCAGCGTTTCTGGCAGCCTTTAATCGCCGGGTGGAATGAGCGCAGGAAAACAACTTAATTTGTCAGGGCGTGCGTCGCGTGTGTGACCGCCGCTCCCGCTCGCAATGCGGCGCCAACCATCGCGGCCTCGACCAACTCCGCTTCGGTTGCACCGGCCTTGCGCGCGTTACCGCTGTGGATATCGATGCAATAGGGGCATTGAGTAGTGAGGGCAACCGCGACGGCGATCAGCTCCTTGTACTTTACCGGAATTGCTCCCTCAGCGACGGCTGCCTTGTCAAAGGCCCAAAAGGCCTTCATCACTTGAGGCGCGAGGCTGTCCATTTTCTTCAGCTTGGCCAGGTTTTCTTTTTTATACATACGCGTGATCGTTGTGAGTGAAAGAGAAGCGTTCAACTCCGCACGGCGACGACCTCGAGGTACTCGGCGGGGACTTCGGTGGTGCCGGGAGTTCTGGCCGTGTTGTAGATGGTTTGAAGTTCAACCAGGTCTCGCCGCAATGCGGCTTGAGCCGAGACACCGAGCGAGGCAAATGCCCATTGAGTTGGGCCGTAATATTGGCGAAAGAACTCGACCGTTTCGGCGGGCGGGAACGGGTAGCGCATCAGCGCGATGTGGCGGGTGAGGCGCACGTCGGCGAAGCCGTGTAGTCGCGAGCGCACCGTAGCTTCGTCGCCCCAGCCCATCGCGGACGGGACGCCGGTGGGTGGTGGCGGCAGGTGCGCTTTGAAGACTTGGAACATATTGCCGAGGAAACCTTCGGGGGTCCAGTTGGCCAACGCGACCTGCCCGCCGGGCCTGGTCACGCGCAGCAACTCGGCAGCGGCGACGTTAGGTCGTGGCGCGAACATTACGCCGAACGTGCTCACGACGAGATCGAACTGACCGTCGGCAAATGGCAGGGCCTCGACATCGCCTTCCTTGAAGTCTATGGGCAAACCTTCCGCGGCAGCACGGGCGCGGGCCTGGCCAATAAGGTTGCCCGCGATGTCAATGCCGCTGACCACGCAGCCGCGACGAGCAGCGAGGACCGCGAGATTCCCCGTGCCGCAAGCCACGTCGAGCACGCGCGAGCCGGCGTTGAGGGGCTGCCGCGCCATGAATTCCTCGGCGACGCTCTCGATAGTGCGGGCGATTTGACCGAAGTCACCGGATTCCCAGGTAGCCTTCTGCCTGGCTTTGACGGCTTCGAGGTTGGGGATGGTCGTGGAATCGAGATGGGAGTTCATGTCTTGTCCGGGGGTTGAGCGGGCATTGTCCGTAGCGATTTCCTGGTTGCTGTGAAGAAGATTCAGCAAGGCCTTCATCACTTGGGGCGCGAGGCCGTCCATTTCCTCCAGCTTGGTCAGATTTTTCTTGTAATACATAGGCTTTGATCGTTGTGAGTGGAAAAATAGTTCTTGTTCCCCGGTCGAAACCAGTGGGCTTCGACCGGGATGTTTACTCGGCTCAGTCGTTCGTCTGCCGGTAGAAGAAGTAATCGGCTGTGTAAGGCACGCTGGCAACTTGCCCAATAAAGGTTCCGTCTGCCGCGGGCGCTTTGCCGCCCGTTGTGTTCACCCGCTGGATGAACTTTGTGTCGGCAAAGATGCCGGGACCTTCCGTGGTCACTGCCTCGAGCTTCACCCACGGGATGGCGTTGGTGTCCACGGTGACGGTCGGCTGCACAACCGCCCCCAGCACGATGCTGCCACTGTTGCTCTTCCACCTTGGGCCCGCGAAGTGGGTCGCAACGATGTTGCCATCGTCATCGAACAGCGTGGCCGAGGGAACGGGGCGTCCCCAACTGACGCCATCCCACGTGTAGATCTGCACGCCCACTCCGAAGCCGTGGAAGTGAACCTTATAGTTGCCCGTCACTGCGATGTCCTCCGGAACCTCAGGAGCGCGGTTATCGCTGCCCGATCCAGCGGCCAGAGCGGTGAGGCCACCGCCGAGGAGCAAAGCTAGCGCGCCGGCGGTGGCTTTGTTGGAGCAAAGAGTCGTCAATACAGACTGCCCCAGCCGGCGAAGGGCCGGCGTTTCATTTATTTTTTTCGTTTTGTTTTGTTCTTTCATCATAACATTTTCCGTGTTTTTTGTTTCCAGCGTCTGACTGGAGCGAATGGCATTGACCGCTGGCGCTTTCGTCCTTAGCTAAAGCGATCCAGTGCTCCTGTTGCTCGAAACGAGTCAGATTCGCATTTGCATGGGTGTGAGATACAAGATAAGAAAGTAGTTCCAAACAATGCGTCGTTATTTGCCGCAGCTGGTCTCCGCAGCTTGCTCCACGATCTCTTCCGCCTGATCCGAGGTGATTAAATTCTGCGCCAGGAACGCTTCGACCGCCTGCGCGACTGCGGAGACGTACTGGCCATGATTCTTCCAGGTTCCACCCGAGGCTGGACCACTGCACGGCGCGATTTGGTCAATGCTGCACCCGTTTGCGTCCACAATGGCGCCTGCAGGAGTGCCTGGACATTGATCCAATGAGTCAGGGACTCCATCAGCGTCCGCGTCGGTCTCGCCCAAGAGTGAAAAAGACGCGTTAAAGGCGCCCGTGCCGACGATGTCAGTCCCGATGCGGAGCCAGTCCGGGGCAAGATTGTCATTCCGTATCCAGCTTTGCAGATCACCAACGAACAACGGAGGCGTGGTCGGCTTGGGGGCAGAAAGCCAGAGGAAATCGCCGCTGCTCAACAACACTTCGGGGCGGAAGAAATAATGACCCGGTGGAAGGGAGATCGGCGGATTGAACGTCACACTGATCAAAACTTCTTCACCGGTCGCCGGGCCTTCGCCATGGGTCGTTTGGTTGGTAGCGGCATGAATGCCGTTCACCACGGAGTTCGACGCTGTGAAGCCGGCATTAACAAGGGTGGCGTTGAAACTCAGGCTGCCATCAAGGCCATCACGCGTGGCATCGTCGATCTCGACGTCCCCGGGTGAATTGGCCCGGGTCGGTACGTGCAGCGTTCGATTTGTATCCGAGTCATTCGGGAAAACGTGATAGATCTCAATTTCAACATTCAGGATGCTGCTCAGCGGCGCTCCTGCGGGAATCAAGCCTGTGAAGGTTGCCTGACTGATGAGCGTGGTGTTCGAGACGATGACGAAATCGTCGGCTGTCTCAGTCTGGACTTTGCCCGGGCTGGCAGGACGTGAGAGGGTGGCAATTTTTCCATCTGGAGAGCCGGTCGAAAATGAAAAAGAAGCCGCCGATGCTTGAGAGACCAGCAGGAGCAAACCCAGCGCGCTGGCGATCGTTTTGTTTGCGGAGCGAGTCGTCGGTGTAAATGGCCTCTCCCGGTGAAGCGCCGGCGCTTCATTTATCGTTTTCGTTTTGCTTCGTTCATTCATCATAACATGTTCAATAGTTTGTTTGTTTCCGCGCATCTGACTGGAGCGCAGGCCGTGACCGCTGGCGTATTCGTAATTTTCGCAAGCGATGCGGTGATCCTACCGCTCCAAACGAATCAGATTCGCATTTTCGAGGGTATGAGGAACTCGGAGGAAAGTAGTTCCAGCAAATCGCAGCCTCAGAGTGGGACGAAAGGCCCGCAGGCTGCCCTCTTGGTGCAGCGCGAGCTTATGGGGGCCAGCAAGCTGAGCACCTCAAGTTATGGGTCTTTAGTTCCACTTGGTTTCTGAGGTCGGAATGGAACCGCCGTGCCGCTCATTCGTCAAACCTGTATGAATGAGCAACCAAAGACGAAAAATGTCCGAGGCGATTCGATCGCCAATGCAGGTAATGGCACTCAAAGCTTAGCCGGCGCAAAACGCCGCACTTCCCGACGAAAGTCCGCCGAACCGAACAGAATCTCCGCAGCGGCTGATCCCATTTTCCATCCGGCTCGCAACTTTATGATCGATCTTGGCTGGCTGCGCCTCTTCCGGGAGATTGTCTCCGATGGCATCTCACTGGCAAGCAGGCCCCTCACTCATGAACCATAACACCGTTGTTCTCGCAGTGCGGACACCATTATAGACGATTATGAAACACACATCGATCAACCTCAGCCCGGCTGGCCTCTTGCTGCTTCTCTTGTTGCGACAAGCCCATGTACGAAAACCTGGAATTCTGAGTGGTGTTCCTCCAAAACGGAAACCGGATTCATCGGCTATTTGCCTGGGGCGCAAGCCACCCATTGTTAGTTCTCGCCCCCGACGGTTGCCCATCGACCCTTGGCAAACACATTTCTGGACTAAGAGGATCGTCGATATTGGCCAAGCCTCCATCTCAGATCCTGGATCTCCTTAGCGTAGAGAGGACGTTAAACTACGTCAGATGCCGTGAAAAGCTGTCGAAGCTGGTATGAGTAGTGGTTTAGTGAGAAACAGATCTCGGTCCGCATGAGCGGAGACCGAGCTGGGAGGGCGGTCTTCAGTTTGGCTGCGAACGAATCCGGAAGAACACGTTCGTGCCAGGCGGGCGGCCACAGATCGTCTCGTTGATGCCATTTAGGAAGCTGTTGCTCAAAACAGACAACGCGAACCAGTTGGTCGTAGCGAGGTTGGTCGAGCATTCCGGAATCACGCTCCAACCGTTGGTCCCGGTTGAACGGAGGATTACATTATTGCTCACGGCCAGGCTTAGAATGCGAATTGTTGGTGGTGGCGGAGTGGGTGCTACGGTAATTATCTGGGCGCCGAAAAAATGGACGGAGCAAATATAGTTGTAGTTCGAAGCAACAGTCGGGACGGTGTAGGTGATGATTCCCTGGCTAATGTTGTTGTTCAGCACTCCCGGACTGAGGATCTCAAACGGGTGAATCGAGTCGGTGTTAATGGCGAAAGTGTAGGTCTGGCCGCGGACCAGCGTAAGCGTGGGGTTCGGCTGGTTTCCGTTGATGGCATAGAAGAAACCAGGGGAAGTGACCGTAAAATCTGCCGCGAGCACGGCTTGTGAGAACAGGCACGAAACGATTACGGCTGCAGCGGAACAGGCCAGGCGATTAAGACTCGAACAGGAGCAGACCGAGATAACAGAGATTTGTTTTTTCATATTTACGTTTATTCTTTCCAATGGGAGTGCCGAATTCGTCAGTGGTTCCGGAGAGACGGTGGGGCTTTCGTCCCACCACTTCCGCGAGCAGTTCCTGGAACTGGCTTTAGTCTGGCCCCTCATACTCCGGTAAATGACACGCACAAAAAATTGCCGCAAAGAAATGCCGGACAAAGCACACCCTATGAAAATTCAACTTCGAATAGTCTTCGCTGTCGCGCTGAACACGCTGGTGCTCGCTTCAGTTGCGGCACAGCCGGTTTCGCCCGGTTCCTTTTTGCTGGTCGGGTCGATGAGCCAATTCCGGAAGCTTCACACGGCCACGCTGTTGTCTAACGGGAAGGTGCTGGTCGCGGGCGGTTCGCCTTTTGCGCAGGCAGCGACCTCGGAACTCTTTGATCCCA
>WNFT01005264.1_pt1 | contig 11296 bp, 10 predicted proteins | sample 5400191 | NCBI WGS metagenome assembly WNFT01 (sample SAMN13153359, study PRJNA577476) | soil metagenome | isolation source: 80 cm saprolite under Madrone tree | place: USA:California | collected 2016-06-14
CGGCGTGCTCCGTGATGCTGGCGGGGCCCGCGCTCAGCGCGTTCGCAATTTTCCATTCGTCAGAGTGCGCTGACGTCGTGAATGTCCCGGGAGGCAACGGGGCCGTCGCCGAAGAAAGGTCTTCTGCCAAGGCTATCGAGGACATCGCGGCGAGGCCAATCGCGGCATGAAGGGCACTCTTGACCATGACAACCTCCTTGTTCCTCCGCGCCAGCGCATTGCAGCAATCGCGCCAACGACCTGCGCACACTCGAAACGGTGGCCGCTTGCCGTCCCCATCGTCGACAACGATTCGTCAAACGTGATCCCGAATGGATCACCGCGGGTGACGGGTCAGCTTTACCTGGCTGGTCGTAGCTTCTTCTGGACGGTGAACCCTAGATTTCCGAGCACCCGTACGGCGCCGGTCTTCCCGCCCTCGAAGTCACCGGACGCAAGTTGCTGGCGCGTGGCGAACTCATAAGCTGCGCCCAAGACTGCCTTCGGCGGGTAACGGCGTTTCTCCCAGACCATCTCATAAGTCGTGGTAGGGGCGAAACCATGCCCAGAGAAGAACTGCTCTGGGCCTAGCCGGTCGTACTCCTGTATCGCGCGCAACACGTCACGACGGGTCACGCGGTCCCACGCCACCATGTATTCATTCCTCCCGGGATGGTGATGTCCGGCATTTCCGGCCCCGTCGTAGGCGAGGCGTGGCCCGTGCGCCGGGTGATTGGGCCGGCGCACGGGCGCGCCGAGGTTCACTCACGGTAGTCGAGCTTCCCATTCTGACTGACGAAGAAGATGCAGCCGCTCGGCGAGATGCACTTGGTGACGTGGGGCTCGCCGCCCTTCTGGAAGTAATGGGATCGAACCGGCAAGGGTACATCAGGGCTGTCCGGCTTCTTGTTGACCATGGCGCCCGAGACCACGACGGCCCAGTAGTCCTCTGTATGCGTGTGAGCTGGGCTCACGTATCCGGCCGGCATTTTGATGAATGTGCCGTGCGGCCCGTGGGCAAGATCGCCGTAGGCTGGCGCGCATCCATTGTGCCCTTCTCCGACAGGTCTTCGTCGGAGTTGCTCAACTCCTGATCATCTGCTACGCGCCGCCAGATTGTCGCCGCGAAATTGACGATCTGTCGTTGCAAACGGCAAGCGCCCCCTGCATCAGAAGCAGCTCAGTGCTTCACGCAGGAGGAATCGGTGACGAGCAACGCGAATCTCTCCAGGCCGGTGACCCTTTCCGAAGCGCATGACCTGTTGCGCAGGATGCGAAGCGCGGCGAACGACGATCAGGACTCGCCGGCGCCGGCGAATGAAGAGGTGATCGGACGACTGGGGACTGCTTCCAGGAAAGTCATGAGCGCTGCTTCGCCGATCGAGCGGCAGCCAACGCGAGGCCCCTCAACTTCGCGGTAGCGACGATCAGGTAGGCTTCGAGCACGAGGGCCGCCATAGCGCCCCAGTCCGGACGCGTGTCGAGAACCACGCCGACCCAGCCGCTGACACCGACGTAGGGAGGTCGGAAGAAGCGCTCGGGGTCGGAGCCGATCAAGGCTTCCTGCGCGCCGAAGGGCTGGGGAAGCCAGACCGACAGATGTGCGGCGCCATGGTGATGGTCGTCGAGCATCGCGAACACCTTGCCCTTCCCCGCGAACCAGGTCGGCTCTCCATGCGAGAGCTTCTCGTTCGCCTCGGGAAGCGCCATGCAGATCCGCCGCAGTCGCTCGACCAGCCGGTGTTTCGCGGCGCCCACGGCGTCCGATGCTATCGGGAGCTCAAATCCGCGTCCAACCGGCCGAGGGTAGACGCCGGGATGCTTGGCGCCGGGGCGTCAAGGCCGCGCGTCGCCGCGGCAAGAGGCTCAGCCCGACCAGCACCAGCTGGGAAACGATGAATCCAGCGAGGACCTCGAACGCGCCGTCCATGAAGCCATACGAATGCAGGCCGACGCCGAGCATGTTGACGCCGAACCAGGAGAGGCTGGTGACGACGTTGCCGAAAATGGCCATCGCCATCAGCCCCTTCTCGCGGACGTAGCCGCCCCAGCGGGCGTGGAGGATCATCGCGTTCCAGAGCACGATGAGGAGCGCGCCGTTCTCCTTCGGGTCCCAGCCCCAGAACCGTCCCCAGGATTGATCGGCCCAGATTCCCCCGAGCACCGTGCCGACGAAGCTGAAGAAGAGCGAGAAGCAGATGACTCCGTAGGTCATGGAGACGAGCGAACGCGTCGTCGCTGGGTCCGGTTCGCGAAAGAGATGAAGGCGGACCGCGTAGGCGATCGCCAAGGCGCCGGCCAGGAAGGTGCCGGCGTACCCGATCGTGATCGTCACGACGTGCGTCGCCAGCCAGAAATTGGAATCGAGAACGGCGCGCATCATCTCCAGGGTGTCGCCCTCCCCCGCCAGGTGATGCGCGACGATCAGCGATGCGAATCCCGACGCGGCGGCGACGGCGGCGGCGAACCCATTGCGGTAGATGCGCTCGAGGACGATCCCCAGGATCACCGCCGCCCAGCCGACGAACACGGCGCTCGAGTACAGGTTCGTCACCGGCGGACGCCCTTGCAGGAGGATGCGGGCGACGAGGCCAGCAGTGTGGATGGCGCTTCCGGCGACGAGGAGCCCATAGGCCACGGGCTGCAAGATCGGCCGCTTCCAGAGCCATCCGACGAACAGCGCCAGCAGCGCGAGGACGTAGACGACCATGCCGGCGTAGAAGGGCTGCGTCCGGTTGAACAGGCGCTCGAGGCTCGCCCGCCGCGACGATTCAGGAGAGCGGGACGCCACCAGCGCGTTGAAGTCCGCCACCGCGCCGTTGAATGCATCCAGCTCGTTGGCGTCGTAGGCGGAGGCGAGCCGCGCCAGCACATCCAGGCCGGGGTCGGCGGCACCCGCGCGCCCTAGCCGCAGCGCCTCGCCGACGCTGCGCCACTCTCCTCGCGCTTCTCCGGCGAGCGGCGGCAGCGGGCGGAATGCGGCGAGGTCGATCAGCGCCTGCTGCCGCCGCGCGGCTTCGGGCGTCGAGATGGACTCCATCTCCGCGGCGAGCCCGGGCGTTCCCGGCAACTGCACCGTGCTCTGCAGCCGGTAATAGAGGTAGAGACGCTCGAAGAGGTTGACGATCGCCGCCTGGAAGCGCGTGCGCTCTCTGGAATCGACCTGGCGCGCCGCGGAAGCCTGCCGCTGGATCTCCTCGAAATGGGGCGCCAGCGTCTTCAGAGCGAAGTATCGCGAGGGCTGCTGCTGGAGATCCATCAAGCCGAGCACCTCGGGGGCGTCGATGACGAACACCTGCTGCTCGGCGGCGACGTCGGGGCGGAACATGACGTCGAGCAGCCACTCGTCGGCGCCGACGGTGCGGCCGAGATGCTGGAAGCTTTGCTGGCCCCGGATCATGAGCAGCGAATTGCGCGCGAGCGAGTCCATCGGCTTGACACGGCCGCGCTCGAGGACCGGGATCCGGCCGAATCCGTCCAGGTCGAGCCCTCGGACCTTGCCCGGCGGAAGCAACGCCGCGCCAACGCCGGCGAGCGCGAGCGCACCCGCGATCCAAGGGATGCCTTTCACGACACCGCTCGCTTCAGCGAGCGGAACAGAGCAAACATGAAGTGCATCACCAACCCCATTCCAACAAGGGCACATGAGATATAGGGCAACAGCCAGCCAGGATTTTCGACCACCTGCAGCACCGAGAGCGTGTCGTTCTTCCCGAAGCTGGCCTGATAGAAGGCTCTCCCCTCGTAGCGGAGCGGCTGGTTCATGGAGATGAGCACGTCCCGCTCCTCCCCGCGAGCCGCGTTCCTCAGCTGCACGAGACTGGAGAAACTCTTGGGAATGTCAGTGCCGGGATACTCGTCGTGCCGGAACCTCTTCAGCGTGAGCGAGTACGGCAGGTATTCGCGGCGCGGGCGCATCGAGAGCGTCCAGGTCCGTCCCGCGTCAGTGAACGACTGCGGTCCCAGCGCGTTCGAGACCCGCCAGGTGCCGTAGCTGCGGCCGTCGACGGTGGGCTCGACGTACATCGCTCGCTCGCTGATCTCCGCGGCCTCACGGAGCCCCTTCACCTGCAAGGATACGGGAGTGCCTTTCACGTCGAGGCGGCTCGACGACACGAGCAGCGATTCAGGAATGCCGTACACGTCATCCTGCGCTGGATCGGTGACGTCTGTGAGCACCAGCTCCATCTGCCGGGGGCTCTCGACGAAGTCGACCGTCTGTCCTTCCTCGATCGAGAGACGGGTCTCGACCTGCAGTCCGCTGGTCACGAACTCGCCGGCGAAGAGCAGGATGAGGCCGGCATGCACGGCCCAGAGTCCGGACTTCCGCCAGCTGAGCTCCAGCCGCTTTGACTGCGCGGCGACCAGGTTCAGCATCAGGAGGAGGCCGACCAGGCCGCCGCCAGGAAAGATGGGGATCCTCAACGCGGTTCCGGGCACCTGCCCCCAGACGAGGAAGCTGCGGACATAGGCGTTCACGGCCGCGAACGTCCCCAACCGCACCTGCGCCAGCGTGCAGGCCACCACCAGCACCATCAGCAGCGCGAGGCAGACGAGCGTGAGCTTGAGGGACGTCAGCGCGTGCCAGACTGCTTCGGGGCGCGCCGCTAGCGGCCGCATCCGTCCAGCCTTCCCGAGCTTGCGGAGACCGGGCAGCTGGAGCCGTACGTCGCGCCGGGCACCTTCTTCACGCGGTGGTGGGTGATCTCCTCACGCCGGCATCCGGAGACGAGGAACAGCGCGGAGGCAAGCGCGAACACGAGCAACTGGATCGCGACGGAGTGGAGGGTCGAAGATCGCATGCGCGCGACAAGCTGCAACGGGCGTGCCCTGGCGCGCGAAGGTCATGTCCGCAGTCGTTCGTCGGTTCCCGACGCACGCGATGGCCGGTGACCGAGTGCTCTACGAAATCCCGAGACGCGCTTACGATGCTTCGTAAGCGCGACTACGACGAGAGTCGATCGCGACGGAATGGGAGGCTCAGTCACCTATACCAAGGTAGGTGGGCCGATCCCCCGAGACCTTTACGATCCTCGCCATGGCAACAAACGGAGGTCAGCGGTGGTAACGCGAGGATTCAAGAGCAGCGGGCCGCGGGGCGATCCGGCGCGAGTTCCCCCCGGCCAGTACGTCACGCACGACTTCCCCGTGCTGTCGGCCGGCCCCACCCCCCATACGCCGCTCGATGCCTGGTCGTTCGCGGTGCGGGACGTCGACCGGAGCGTGCTCGCGAACTGGAGCTGGACGGAGCTCCTCGCCTTGCCCTCGTCCACCGTCACGGCGGACATCCATTGCGTCACGAAGTGGTCCAAGCTCGATACGCGGTGGAAGGGAGTCACGATCGATGCGCTCCTCGAGGCGGCTGGGCTCGACGCGCCGGCACCCTATGTCACGGCGTTCTGCGACGGCGGATACACGACGAATCACTCCTCGGAAGACCTGGTCCACGGACGTGGCCTGGTCGCCTACGAGTATGACGGAGCGCCGATCGCGCCGGAACACGGCGGACCCGTCCGTCTGCTCGTCCCGCACCTGTATTTCTGGAAGTCCGCGAAGTGGCTGCGGGGACTCGCCTTCATGGAGAGGAACGAGCCCGGGTTCTGGGAGACGCGCGGTTATCACCTTCGCGGAGATCCCTGGAAAGAGGAACGCTACTCGGGAGATTGAGCGTGCAAGCGTCGCCCATGCGCTGGCTGGCCGCGGAGGTGCTGGAAGTGGTGCCGGAAACGCCTCGCGTGAAGACGATCCGGTTCGCCGTCCCGGGCTTTGGAAGACACCTGCCCGGCCAGCACGTCGACGTGCGCCTCACGGCGGAGGACGGATACCAGGCCGAGCGCAGCTACTCGATCGCATCTCCGCCCGAGCAGGATGGCATCTCGCTCACCGTCGAGCGCCTCGAGGACGGCGAGGTCTCGAGCTTCCTGACGGGGGAATTGCGGGTAGGCGATCGGATCGAGGTGCGTGGACCGATCGGCGGCTACTTCATCTGGACGGTGGAACAGGGAGGTCCGCTTGCGCTCGTCGCCGGTGGCAGCGGCATCGTGCCGCTGATGGCGATGGTCCGGCATCGGGCGGTGCAGGCGAGCCGCACCCCCGTGCAACTCCTCTGCTCGTGGCGCACCACCGAGGACATCATCTTCCGGGACGAGCTGGCCGAGTTGGCGGCCCGAGCAGATGGCCTGCGAGTGACGCATACATTGACCCGCGGTGCGCCCGCAGGCTGGCGGGGCTACACCCGGCGGGTCGATCGCTTGATGCTCGAGGAGGTCCTGACCGGCCCCGCTGCACGGCCGCTCGCGTTCGTCTGCGGGCCGACGCCGATGGTCGAATCGACCGCGAACTTGATGGTGTCGATTGGCCACGCGCCTGAACGGATCTGGACCGAGCGCTTCGGCCCGACAGGGGCGATCTCATGACTGGTGAGGATGTCTTCCCAACTCAGAGTCGAGGAGAGGATGCACGAGGAGTACGAGCCATCGTCTGATCCGGAGATCGAGGAACCGGTGGCGCCCGAGTCGATGACCAGGGTCGCGACACGGCGCGAACAGCTGGATCTGGCCTCCGTCAAGGCGTCGCAGGCACTCTCCGGTGAGCTCGTGCTCGAACGCTTGATCGAACGATTGATGGTGACCGCGGTCGAGCTTGCGGGTGCCGACAACGGCCTCTTGATCCTCCACGGCGATGAGCCTCGCGTCGAGGCAGAGGCCATCGTGGACCACGAGCGCGTCACCGTCAGGCTCCGCCCGGGTGGCACGGGGCCCTCCGGCCTCCCGGAGTCGATGCTGCCGTCCGCGCTGTGCTTGCCGCTGTCGAACCAGGGCAGCCTCAAAGGCGTGCTCTATCTGGAAAGCAGCCTCGGTCGTTGCGTGTTCACGCCGGCGCGAAGGGAGGCCCTGGGGGTGCTTGCCTCGCAGGCGGCGATCTCGCTGGAGAACGCCCGGGTCTACGGCGCCCTGAAGCAGGCCCACGAGAGCACGCGGCAAGCCGAGCAGGACGCCCGGCGGATCCTCGACGGCATTCCCGCCCTCATCTACACCGCATCGCCTGACGGCAGGGTCAATTACTTCAACCGGCGCTGGTTGGAGTATACGGGCCGCCCCCTGGAGGAGGAGCTCGGCCTCGGCTGGATGTCCGGTGTTCATCCGGACGATCGCGACCGCGTGCTGGCGCAAAGGCAGGCGCTCATGCCTGCGGGCGAGGGTTCTGCAATCGAGGCGCGGCTGCGGGGGGCCGACGGTGCGTACCGTTGCTTCATCGGCAACCTGGTGCCCCTGCGTGACGCGGCTGGACAGATCGCCGGCTGGTGCGGAATCGCCATCGACATCGACGACCGGAAGCGCGCGGAGCATTCGTTGGGGAAGGCATTCGAGGAGACCCGGGCCCTCCGCGATCGTCTCCATCAGGAGAATGTCGCGCTCCGCGAAGAGGTCGACAAGGCGTCGATGTTCGAGGACATCGTCGGCAACTCGCCACCGTTGCGGGCCGTGCTTTCGCGCGTCAGCAAGGTCGCTCCTACGGACTCGACGGCGCTCATCACCGGCGAGACCGGGACCGGGAAGGAGCTCATCGCCCGCGCAATTCATCGACGGTCGCCGAGATCGTCGCGCCCGTTCGTAGCCGTGAACTGTGCCGCGATTCCCAAGGACCTGATCGCGTCGGAGCTGTTCGGCCACGAGAAAGGCGCGTTCACCGGAGCGCTGCAGCGCAAGATGGGACGTTTTGAGCTGGCCGAAGGCGGCACGTTGTTCCTCGATGAGTTGGGAGAGATCCCGCCTGGCATCCAGGTCGCGCTGTTGCGCGTCCTCCAGGAGCGCCGACTCGAACGGGTGGGTGGCACACAGTCGATCTCCAGCGACGTGCGCGTGATCGCCGCTACCAACGTCGATCTCGACGCGGCGATGAGCTCGGGTGCGTTCCGGCGCGACCTGTTCTACCGCTTGAACGTGTTTCCCATCCACATGCCTTCCTTGCGCGAACGGCGCGAAGACGTTCCCCTCCTGGTCGAGTACTTCATCGATCGCTTCGCGACCCAGGCTGGGAAGAACTTCCGCCACATCCACAAGAAGAGCCTCGACCGGCTGCAATCGTACGACTGGCCCGGAAACATCCGTGAGCTGCAAAACGTCATCGAGCGGTCGGTGATCCTTTGTGACGCGAACGAGTTCTCGGTGGACGAGCATTGGCTCGCTTCGCGCCCGCTCGCGAACGGGGCGGCGAAACGGACATTCGACGAGCAGCTGATCGGCGAGGAAAGGAAGCTCATCGAAGCAGCGCTGGCGGAGAGTGGCGGGAAGGTTTCGGGGTCCTCCGGCGCCGCGCTGAAGCTGGGAATGCCGGCGACGACGCTCTATTCCAAGATCCAGACCCTTCAGATCGATCGGCGGCGGTTCAAGCGGAATTGAAGCCCGAAGGAGTTGCTCCATGACCGAGACGTATCCTGCTGTCTACGTCGTCGATGACGACGCGTTGATGCGCGAATCCCTGGCAAGCTTGTTCAGGTCGGTGCGCCTTCGGGTGGTGACCGTTGCGTCCGCCCAGGAGTTCCTCGCGCGGTCGCGAACGGAAGAGCCGGGATGTCTGGTGCTCGATGTCTTGCTGCCAGGGCTGACCGGCCTCGATCTGCAAGACGAGCTCGCCAAGGCGAACGTCCAGATCCCGATCATCTTCCTCACCGGCCACGGCGACATCCCGATGTCGGTCCGCGCGATGAAATCGGGTGCGCTCGAGTTCTTCACCAAGCCGTATGACGAGGAGTCCCTGCTCACAGCCGTTCGACAGGCGCTGGCACGGTCGCACGATGCAGCGGATCAGCAAAGGGGTGGTGGGCGCCATTCGTCGGAGACGATCATCGGGAGCAGCACGGCAATCAAAGCCGTTGACAGACGAGTCACGACCGTGGCGCGTACCGATTCGACCGTTCTGATCCTGGGCGAGACGGGCACGGGAAAGGAGCTCGTCGCACGTTCGATCCACGCGCTCTCGCCCCGGTCCGGAAGGCCGCTGGTGAGCATCAATTGCGCGGCCATCCAGCCCTCGTTGATCACCTCGGAGCTGTTCGGCCATGAGAAAGGCTCCTTCACGGGAGCCTTGCATCAGCGGGTGGGCCGGTTCGAGCTCGCCGATGGCGGAACGATCTTTCTCGATGAGATCGGCGACCTGCCCGCGGAGACGCAGGTCGCGCTGCTGCGAGTGCTGCAAGAGCGCGAATTCCAGCGGGTGGGCGGCAACAAGACCATCCGGGTCGATGTGCGAGTCATCGCAGCGACCAATCGCCACTTGAAGAGCGCGATCGCTGACGGCACTTTCCGGAGCGACCTGTACTACCGCCTCAACGTGTTTCCCATCCACATTCCGCCGCTGCGGGAACGCAGAGAGGACATTCCCCAGCTCGTCGAGCACTTCCTCCGGATGCACGCGGGTGGAACGGGAAAACCGGTCCGCAGCGTGGACGCGAAGACCTTGGAGACCCTTCAGAGATACTCCTGGCCGGGAAACATCCGGGAGTTGCAGAACGTGACCGAACGGTGGGCGATCGGCTTGGAGGACGAAGAGCTCGCGGTCGACGAGACCACGACCGCCGCGGCCTCACCCCATCTCGTCGCTCCCGGCGCCGAGCCCACGGCCGACGTGACGCTGAACCTCCGCGAGCACGTCGCCGCGCTGGAACGCAACCTGATCCAGCGAACGATGATCGCGGCCGGCGGCAACCAATCCGAGGCGGCGCGACGCCTGGGGCTGAACCGCGGTTCGTTCATCAAGCTGCTGAAGAAATATCGCCCGACGACCACCGCTTGAGGGACGTTTGCCGGCGAGCTTCATGGACTGCAGCGCTTGCAGCAGTCGGGCCAACAGCCTGCGTTCCTCGGAGCGAGGAGTGTGAGCTGTCTTCGTCGGCAACAACAAGCGCGCAGGTGATCCAAAATGGATCGGCTTGCAAGGATGATAGCGGGCTCGGCGCCTCTCCTCCGGCATGAAACTCGCAACCAAAACGGCAGCGAGGTGAGCGATGATCAAACGCGACCGTGAGAACACTGCCAGGGTGACGGCAGGCGGCAGTGCCCCCGACTCCCTGGTCGCGCAGATCAGCATGACGGTCAACGGCCAGGTCCGCGCCCTGATGGTCGAGCCTCGGACGACGCTGCTCGATGCGTTGCGTGATGAGCTCGGATTGACAGGTACCAAGAAGGCCTGCGATCGGGGCGAATGCGGAGCCTGCACGGTCCATGTCGAGGGCCGCCGCGTTCTCTCCTGCATGGCGCTGGCGGCGATGCAGGACGGTCGCCGGATCACCACCATCGAAGGGTTGGCTCGGGAAGGAAACCTGCACCCGGTGCAGGCGGCGTTCATCGAGCACGATGGCTTCCAGTGCGGGTTCTGTACATCCGGGCAGATCATGTCGGCCGTCGCGATGATCGGAGAGGCGAAAGCGGGCTGGCCGAGCGCCGCCACGGCTGACGTCCGGAGCCCATTCAGCATGGCGGATCTGTCGGACGCGGAGATCCGTGAGCGGATGAGCGGCAACCTCTGTCGCTGCGCTTGCTATCCCAATATCGTCGACGCCGTCGCCGAAGCGGCGGCGGGGAGCTGAACGATGCACCCGTTCGCGCTTTCGAGAGTCGACGATCCAGCGGCTGCCATCGCGGCCCACGCCCGGGACCCCGAGCTCGCTTTCATCGCGGGCGGTACGGACCTCATCGGCCTGATGAAGGACCGCGCGGCGCTCCCCGCGCGTCTGCTCGACATCAATGGGTTGCCCGGCATGGCGCGGATCGAAGCGCTGGCAGACGGCGGCCTGTGGATCGGGGCACTGGCCCGGATGAGCGATGTGGCCGCGGACGCCGAGGTGCGGCGACGCTTCCCGGTCATCGCGGAGTCGCTGCTGTTTGCCGCATCCGGCCAGCTCCGCAACATGGCGTCCATGGGTGGCAACATCATGCAGCGCACCCGCTGCGCCTATTTCCGCGACGAGGATGATCCGCCGTGCAACAAGCGGCGTCCTGGCTCCGGCTGCTCGGCGCTGCACGGCCTCAATCGCAACCACGCCATCTTCGGATGGTCCGATGCATGCGTTGCCACGAATCCATCCGATCTGGCCGTGGCGCTGGCGGCCCTGGACGCGACGGTCGTGGTGCGCGGGCCCGCTGGCGAACGAACGGTCCCCTTCGGGAATTTCCATCGCCTGCCCGGCGAGACGCCGGAGCGCGACAACACACTCGAGCGAGGCGACCTGATCATCGCGATCGAAGTGCCGGCGAGGGTGGAGGGACGCGCCTCGCATTACCTCAAGCTGCGCGATCGCCAGTCCTACGAGTTTGCG
>WNFT01017109.1_pt1 | contig 11295 bp, 10 predicted proteins | sample 5400191 | NCBI WGS metagenome assembly WNFT01 (sample SAMN13153359, study PRJNA577476) | soil metagenome | isolation source: 80 cm saprolite under Madrone tree | place: USA:California | collected 2016-06-14
CTTTTAGGCAAGCGACAAGAGCGTCCATGTCTTTCTTCAATTGAGTGATTGTCGCTTCCTGTTTCACAATCTTGCGATCTTGTTCTTCTACCCTCGCGTGCTCTTTGAGAAACTCGTTGAGCAACATCGCGTTCACCGCGTCGTAGCGCACAGTGTAGATTTCACCCCTCGTCGCACACTACCAGATCGGGATTTACCTCAGCGACTTCTTCGGCGATCAAACCAAACTGCGATGTGTCAGTCTTGTCGCTCTTGTAGCGGAAGGTCACTGGCTTTAACGCCAGGATTGATTCACTGGCGCTTTCCATTGGTTCAATCTTGCGTTTGAATCGGCGTGAGGAGTTCATGGTACCTAGCTGCCCGGCAGAATCGATTATCACATTGACAGCATTCGGAAATCCCGTCGTCGCCCCGCGAATCCCAGCGATGAAGGTTTGCGTCTGGGTTAGGCCAATGCGGATGGTGTCGGCGTCAGCATTAGCACCATCGTTACCAATATGGATATTGTTATCGCCAGCGAGAACAGCGATACCAGCGCTGGAGCCTAACGCGATGTTGCCGGAGCCAGTCGTGTTTGTGAGCGCATTAGCCCCAATGGCAGTGTTGCTGTTGCCAGTTGTGTTTGCTCCGAGCGCTCCATAGCCGATTCCCGTATTGTTGCCACCGTTTATGTTGCTAAGGAGGGCTTGATAACCATCGGCCGTGTTGTTGTTGGCGACGGTATTGCTAAACAAGGCTTGCCAACCTGTCGCGGTGTTGCGATCACCGTTTGTGTTGCTAAAAAGGGCTTGAAAACCATCGGCTGTGTTGTTGCTCCCTGTGCTATTGTCATGAAGTGCAGAAGAACCAATGGCCGTATTTTCGTTACCGGTGGTATTATTGCGAAGCGCAACCCAACCGACGGCAGTATTGTTAACAGCGGTGGTATTTGCCGAAAGCGCTGACACGCCACGGCTGTATTATGCAAGCCGGTCGAATTATCATGGAGGGCGAGCGCTCCATTCGCCGTGTTCTCGCTACCACTGGTACTGCTGAAGAGGGCTTCAAACCCAGTGGCCGTGTTGCGGCTAGTGTCAGCGCTGTGGCTCAAGAGGGCGAACGCTCCGATGGCTGTGTTCTGGGAGCCAATGGTGTTGCTAAAGAGCGCTTGATCGCCGATGGCCGTGTTGCCGCCACCTTCTGTGTTGCTAAAAGGAGCGAAGGCTCCGTTGGCTGTGTTGCTGTCGCCGATAGTGTTGCCAAAGAGTGCCCCTGCGCGGTGGCCGTATTTTCAGCCGCGGTGTTCAAAAGGAGTGAGCCAGCGCCGATACCCGTGCAGAAGCTGCCGTCGGTGAGGCTTACAAGCGAATATATTCCGATTGCAGTGTTGTACGTGCCCGTGGCGAGGCTAAGTAGGGCAGCCTGTCCTTCTGCCGTATTGCAGCCTGGATAGCCGCCGTCCGGCGGCGGACTTATTGCATGCGCTTTTGGCGCAAGCCCAACGCATATGATCAAAATCGAAGTGAGAATTAGATTGCGAGGCTTCGTGTTATTTTCTTTCTTGTTGATTTCCCGGTGGGTTAACCCTGTCCGTTTCAGGCGGGTAATCTGGGAGGGAAGAAAATTCCGGGAGCAAGCTTTCTAACCGTAACCCCCGTCCAGATTTCTTTTGTGATGCCGATTTTTTACAGTAATCGGCGGCGTGACAAGGTTAAAAATTGGCACGTTGCCACACGCGCCGGCGTCCCGAGGGCAATTTGATTGAGTCTACTGCGCGCACAACCACCCGCTTTCGGCAGGCTTTGGCATGGCAGGCCAGCGCTACAGAAACGCCTCGGCAACGGAATCAGCTAGCGCTTTGCCTTTTCGCGTTAGCACGAAATTGCCGTTCGATTCTCGAAGTAATCCAAGTGCAATAAACTCATTCGTTTGTCGCGGGAAACGGTCCAGATCCGAAGCAGAAACTCCATCGCGTGTGCGCAGGGAGAGCGCGATTCGCTCTGTGCGTTTCATTTCGTTCGTTAGATTTTCACTGGATCCTCTCGGTGCTTGACCGGAAAGAACGCGATCCGCGTAGCTGCGATAGTCACAGACATTCTGCCAACGATGCATGCCGACAGTCGAAAATGCGCTCGGGCCAACGCCGAGATAATCCTTGCCTAACCAATAGGCGCGGTTGTGAACTGACGCAAAACTGGGGCGGGCATAGTTTGAGATTTCATATTGTTGGTAGCCGGCGTCTTCCAGGATGGACATAGCCATCTCGAAAAACGCTGCATCTGCATCCGTGTTCTGCAGAAGTTCACCGCGTGCGTGGCGGAGGAAGAATTCGGTATCTTCCTCGTAGGTGAGGCAGTACGCAGAGATGTGCTCAGGCTCGAGGCTGATCGTTTTCTCCAATGTAAATTTCCACTGCTCGATGGTCTGACCTGGCAATCCGAACATGAGATCGATACTGATGTTTGAGCATCCGGCAGCTCGCAGAATATGGAACGATTGTTCGGCTTGCTGTGAGTTATGCTCCCGCCCCAGGAGCTTCAGCAATTCATCATCCCAGGATTGAACGCCGAGGCTAACCCGGGTTACCCCGAATTTGCGAAGAAGCGCAGCTTTGCGCGCAGACACGCTCCCGGGATTCGCCTCGATCGTCCATTCTGTAAGCGATGAAAGGTCGAACCGCTCACGGAAACCTCCTAGCAGAAATTCCAACTGCGAAGTCGTGAGAGCCGTTGGCGTGCCGCCACCGAAGTAGATGGTTTCAGGCGATAGCGTAAAACTCGCGCGTTGCTGATCGAGGTCGCGCAATGTTGCTTCGCAAAATCGCGACGTCTGCGAGCGATCGAGCAAATCTTTGTAAAATGCGCAATACGGGCAGATTCGCGCGCAAAAGGGGATATGAACATAGATGTGGCGAATTGGGTTCATCTTTACCTGCTCTTAAATTGTAGGGCGTCTGTGTCAGACGCCAGCCGTAAAGTGGCGTTTCACAGAAACGCCCTACAAAATTGGGTGCGTCTTTAAGGGATGCAGTTGTGATTCGTAGTGTTGCTCATAGAATCGCTTGGTCTTTATTCGACATGACAGAACTCCGGAACGTAGCCCTCATTCTCCTTTGCGCCATTGCCTCCGGCCTGGCGCAAACTCCGCAGCCTGTCCCGACTCCATCGATCGTGTACTCTGTCCACGATCCTGGCTCGATCAAAGATTACAAGACGAACCCGCGGATCGTGCATGAGATGGTGAATCGGCTCGTCCTCGCGGCGACTGGGCAGTCTGACGTAGGGAAGGCATGGGCGTCACTCGTCTCTCCCAATGACAGGGTGGGAATCAAAATCAGCGCAGCCGGCGGCGAACTTTTTACGACGCACCACGACATCGTGAATGCAATCGTCGATGGACTGACGGCGGCGGGGCATCCACGTAGCAGCATTATTGTTTGGGACCGCTCTCTTGGGGGGATCAAGGACGCCGGCTATCGGCTGGCAGTTAATGGCTACCCGGTAAGGGCAATCGCGCCGCACGATGGATATGATCCGAAAGCAGTCCTCTCGGCTCCTTTACTTGGGAAACTCGTATGGGGCGATTTGGAATACTTCGGTGATATAGGAAAAATGCCAATGCTATCGGATACCGAGAATACCAGCAACGTAAGTCATTTCTCCAGGATCATCTCCAGCGAAGTAGACAAGGTCATTAATGTTCCAGTGATGAGTATCAGTGAAAGGAATGGAATCGCCGGTTGCATTTACAACATGACGATTCCCAACATCGATAACTGGCGGCGCTTTGCTCAGGGCTCTCGGTTTGGCGCAGAAAGCCTCGCGGAGATCTATTCTAATCCAATCATCGCAAAGAAAGTGGTTTTCAATCTAATGGATGGCCTCATCGCGCAATATGCTGGCGGCCCGCAGCCGCAACCGAACTACGCGATTCACCATGCCACACTCTATGCAAGCAAGGACCCGGTCGCTTTGGATGCCACCGCGTTGAAGTATTTCGAACAATGGCGCGCGCGAGGGAGTCTGCCTGCGATAGGCCCAGTGGCTGCCTATGTCAGTTATGCCAGTCAGATCGGCCTGGGTAACTCCGCGCCGAATCGGATCGAGGTAAAAAATATCGGGAGATGATTTCTCGTAATTTCTTGCGGCTGCATGGGCAAATCGTCTCTGCTACGGATGACAAGTGAAAGCGGCGGAGCACCGCCGCACTCCACAACGCAAGCGCACAGCGTGCATCAAATTGGCGGCCACCTTTTGGAGTACTGCAGAGCTCTGCCGCTTTTGATACATTCGAAGATCGCAATGCCCATCACATGACTGCACGATCACAGTCTTCTATCCAGCACCTGCAGACAGCCATCCTGCGTTCGGTCTCTCGTTCGTTTTATCTTTCAATACGATTCCTGCCGCAGCAATTGCGGCGGCTGAGCAAACGCTCCTGGATTCGTTGCCCGATTGTCTGAAATGGCTCGAACAAATCGGGGAAGCAGATCGAGACGAGATTCGCGCCGTGCTTGAGAAGATTACGCACGGACAGATACTTGATTTGCATCGCTTCGATAATCCGCCACAAGTGCGCGCGCTTCAGAGCGCCGCAGATCTGGACGAATACACCTATCTGGTCGCGGGTTGTGTAGGCGAATTCTGGACGCGACTTTGCTTTCGGCATCTTCGCGATTTTGGTAGCTTAGTTCCTGACGAAATGCTTGCGCTTGGTCGACGCTACGGCATGGCACTTCAGTTGATCAATGTCTTGCGTGATGCCGGCAGCGATCTGCGAAGCGGTCGATGTTACTTTCCTGAGGACGAGCTTCGCGGGGTCGGTCTGAGTGCGGCGCAGATTTTGTCCCGATCTGATCGTTTCCAACCGATCTACCAAAGATGGATGGGAAAAGCGCAGGATGGTTTGCAGTGCGGGATGCAATATTCGCGCGCAATCCGGAACCGGCGTGTGCGCGCAGCGACAATCTTGCCGGCGTTAATTGGGGCGCGCACGCTGGCCCTTCTGCATAAAGCAGGCGCCAGCGCGCTGCATCACGCGATCAAAGTTCCGCGCCACGAAGTGCGCGGGATGATTTTGTCGTTGGCCATGCATCTCGCATCGAAGAAGCAGATGGATACGATTTTCAATCAGAACAAGCTGTAGCGGCGGTCTATGACCGCCGATAGGGTCTTTCGACGCTCTTCGAGCGCCGCTACAAATTACAGAAAATAATTTCGCTGTTTTTCGCTGATTGGTTTTTCGAGTCGCTCGAGCACTTGCATCATGTCTTCCCAGACTTTCCGTTTCTCGGAGGGCGACTGGTTCCGCAGCAGGTAGGCGGGATGATAGGTGATCATCAACGGCGTGCCGTTGTATGAATGCCAGCGCCCGCGCAATTCCCGCATCGTCCCGCGTGCTCCAAGAAGGCCTTCTACGGCGACTGCGCCCAGCGCGACCAGTACCCTGGGCTGAATAATATCGATCTGCTCGGCAAGGTAAGGACGGCATGTCTGCATCTCTGCCGGTGTGGGCGCACGGTTCCCGAACGAGCCTGCCGGCATGTTCGGACGGCATTTCAGGATGTTCGCGATGTACACATCCTCGCGGGCGAAGCCCATCGCTTTAATAATTTTCGTTAACAATTGTCCCGCACGGCCGACGAATGGTTCGCCCTGCTGATCCTCATCCGCGCCGGGCGCTTCGCCGATGAACATGATTTCCGCGTCGGGATTGCCAACCCCAAAAACGGTTTGAGTTCGCGAGCGGGCAAGATGCGCGCACTTTGTGCAACCGCAAACGCGTTCGCGAACGGCCGCGAGCATCTGTGTTTTATTCGCCGAAGCATCGCGGAGCTGTTGTCGTGTCGGCGCTACGTGCGCTTCTCGCAGGGAATCGGCTACAGAATATGTGGATCGCAACTGCGCCAGTGCATCTCTGGATACGCGCGGTGCCCGGTCACTTGTTTCTCGAATTTTTTCCAGCGCGGCAATGACAAGTTCAAGCGCGGACTGCATCATTTGTGGCAGATAATCCAAAGTTTTGCGCAGTGCCGCAATCTCTTTGTGCAATCAGAGAGACTTCAGCTTGGGACTGGGCTCTCAGTAACACCGGTCTTGAGACCGGCGGCCTTCGGCGAGGGATGGACATAAGCCGTTTTAACGGCTTACGATTCGGCCCCATGTCTGCTCATTCCTATTCTCGTTGCTGGGTTCACTTGATCCGGGGAACCTTGAACCGGGAAAAACTACTAAACAAAACAGCTGCAGCGCGTGTATCTAAGTACTTGCACGATTACGCCGAAGACAAAGGTATTTATATGGAAATCAACTATGTGAACGCCGATCATGTTCACGCGCTTGTTGACCTTCCGACCGCTTTCTCGATAGAGGAACTGATACAACTGCTGAAAGGAAGCTCTTCGCACTGGATTAATGCCAACGACATAATTATTGAAAAATTCGCCTGGGGCCGAGGCTACGGAGCGTTTTCTGTCTCTGAATCTAACGTGGATCAGATCGCCCGGTACATCGCGTACCAGGAAGAACATCATCGTATACGCACATTTGGGGAGGAACTCAAAGAATTCGTCAACCACCACGGGCTGAAGTGGAGAGATGAAGAAAGCCGTTGAAACGGCTACGGCGCCGTAGCCGCCCAAATCACCGGCCTCAAGGCCGGTGTTAATAAAAAAAGTCTCAACGGGAGCGCCCGCTCTCAGTAACACCGGCTTTTGAGCCGGTGCTTTCAGCGAGAACTCGGCATAAGCCGTTTCAACGGCTTACGATTACCTGAGCGAGTTCGCCTACGTATTACGCGCGCTGAGCCATTGCAAGGCGAAGCGCGCTACTTCGCGCGAATTTTTCAAATCAAGTTTGTCTTTGATGTGCGACCGGTGGGTCTCCACGGTTTTGGGGCTAAGATGCAACACTTTCGCAATCTGCCGCACGTCGTTGCCTTTGCCGATCAGCTCCAGAATTTCAAGTTCGCGATCGCTCAGTCTCTCAACGGCGTCGGCCTCGCCTTCGGCCTGGCGATGCGCGAATTTTGTAATAACCTGTGCCGCCATGGCCGGGCTGAGATAAGGACGTCCATTAAAAACTTCGCGAATTGCCTGGATCACATTGATCATCGCTTCATGTTTCATGACGTAGCCTTCTGCTCCGGCGCGCAGCGCGCGCAATGCGTAGAGCGATTCATCGTGCATCGAGAGCACCAGAATTGGCAGCTTCGAGAATTCCGCGCGGATGTTTTTGATTAGCTCGATCCCGTTGGCGCCGGGCAAACTAAGGTCCACAATCGCCAGATCCGGATTCAGTTTGCGGATCACATCCATCGCTTCAGGCGCATTGTTGGCTTCGCCGCAAACTGCAAACCCATCCTCGGATTGAATCAATTGCTCAAGACCCTTTCGAAACAGGGGGTGATCATCGACAATTACAATCCGTTTCACCTCTGGGGCGTCGCATTTCGGATTCCCGTTAGTCGATCTGGCGTGTTTCATTTAGCCACCACCGTTCTTGCGATCCGAATGGGAATGTCGTAAAGCCAATTTCGGCTTCGTCAAGATTCCTGCGGGGCGTGTCATTTAAGTCTCCCTATTAAATGATACGCCGCTCGATTGATTGTCCGATGCAGGAAATTTAGACCAGGACAGCTAATGCTTTGACTATTCTCGCAGGCAGCGGCCGTGTCCGGTTGTTTTTTCCCTCCTTTGACTGGACCCTTCTATCTGGCAAATAACAGGATACGCGTGTACCTCCACTTTTTGGAGAATCGATCTCCAAACGGGCGCCCATCAATCGAGCGCGGTACCCCATGATGTGAGCGCCCAGGCCCCGTTTCGCTTTCGGATTACTTGAAAATCCGACACCATCATCGATCACGCGCAAAACCATTTCGCTTCTCGTCCGCTCCAGTTTGATCACAATTGCTCGTGCCTCAGAATGTTTGTTGGCGTTAATGACTGCTTCGCGAGCGATGCGATAGAGTTCCCCCGCGGCGACGTCATTTTCAATATCGAACGACGGTTTGACTTCCAACCGGCAGGGTATTCGCCAGATTTCCCGGTCAACCAGGTCTTCCAAGGCCGTTATGAATCCAGCTGAATCGACGTCGATACGGTGCAAGGCGCGCGAAAGATTACGAGTGTCGGTCGCGGCATCGTTCACCAGTTGTGCGATTTTTTCGATATCGCCTGCGTCGATGACCCGATGATTTTTCAATCGCAACGCGACCGATCGCGCCATGAATGCCACTGCGGTAAGGTGTTGGCAAAGCCCATCGTGTATCTCCTGGCCGAGACGCTGCTGTTCGCGATCGCTGATTTCAAGAATTTCACCTTCCAGGCCTTTCCGCCGCGCGATTTCATCTTGTAACTCTTTGTTTGCCATGCGGAAGTCTCGTGTTCGCTCGCGCACGCGCTCTTCCAAAAGCTTTTTCGATTCTTGCAAGGCAATTTCCATCTGTTTTCGCCGGGTCACATCGTTGTTTGTTTCCAAGATATACGAGCGCTTTCCTTGAGCATCTCGGTCCAGCACCCAGCGAGAGAACACCGTCAAGCGCTTGCCATCGCGCCGCGTGTGAACGAGTTCGCCTTCCCAGTAATTGTCACGACGCAGCTTTTCGTAGATTTTAGGCAGCGGCTCGGAACGTTCCGTCTTCAACAAGTTGTGGGTCACTTTGCCGAGCGCTTCCTGCCATGTGTAGCCATAGATTTTTGTCGCTCCTTTGTTCCAGTAGGTAATCCGGTCGTTTGCGTCGCGAACGAGGATGGCATCGTTGCTCAAATCCAGCAGGCGCGCCTGCTCCGCGAGCTGCTGTTCGTGGCGCTTGCGCTCGCCCAAATCGATAATGGCGGTTTGAAAGAGCAGGGCGCCATTTGTTGTCGTCGAGGTGATCGGTGTACTTAGAAGTTGTGCGGGGATCGGTTCGCCTTTTCTGGTTTTTAACTGCAATTCCGTCTTCACCTGTCGCTGTGACGTGCGGCAGGAAAGCAGGTGCTGCATGAATAAATCCAGGTCGGTGACATAGAACGCGAATGGGCGTCCGATTAGTCGATCCCTCGGTTCGCCCAGCAATTCAGTCGCCGTCAAATTGGCTTCCTCAATTCGCCCGGCCCGGCCGAAGCTGACATATGCGATCGGCGCGAAATCATAAAGATCGACAAATCGCTGAGTGGCGGCTTCCAGTTCAGTCTTCGGATTTCGGATTGACCCGTTACGCGTGGAACGAATTGGGCTCTGTTTCTTAGCGGCATTCCGCTTTGCGGGTTCGGACAAGAATTTTCGCGACCCACGGGGCATTCCTCGTGTGTTCAAGGACGCCTGAGCCGATCTGCGCTTGTCGCGTCGGTCTGCTGCGCCGTTGTGGCGCGCACGCTTGAGCTTGCGTTTGTTATTGACGCGATGAGGCATTTTTTGCCTGGCGGCGTGATTTGACTACGTCGCCTTCCCTCCCTCCCTCGATGTCCACCAGCGTAATGACAGCGCCGTCGATTTTGTCGTCAGTTGTGCGATATGGCCGGACCCGCAGTGAGTACGGACGGCCTTCCTTATCCGTCACTTTACGCTCGCGTGTTCCCAGCGTTTCGATTACTTCGCGCAAGATATTGTTCAGGTCGGAAATATTAATATTAGGTCGCAGCTGGCTTAATGGTCGGCCGATGTCGGTCGGCAAAATATTAAAGGCGCTGCGGGCCGCCGGCGTTGCGCGCCGCACTGTCAACGCATTATCCACCATCACGATTGGCATTTGAGTACTGGCGAGCAGGTTGTTGAGCTCGTTGGTCAACTGCATCATCTCAAGATTGCGGTTGCTCAGCTCCTCGTTCAGTGTCGTCAGCTCTTCGTTGGTTGACTGTAATTCTTCCTTTGCAGTCTCGAGTTCTTCGTTCGTAGATTGCAGCTCTTCGTTGCTCGACTCGATTTCTTCGTTGGCAGCCTTCAACTCTTCATTGGTCGCCTCCTGCTCTTCGATGAAGGTTTGCAGCGAATCCTTCGAAACTGCCAATTCCCGGCGCAGATCCGTCACTTCACGTTGCGCTGATGTTTTTCCCAGCACGCGCATTAACCTTTCCTGCTTATTTCCGCTCGTGCTTTCGTCAAAAATCACCAGAAACCATGGCTTATCGGCTCCGGGGACCTTGAATGGTACCACCTGAATATTTAGCTCGTAGCTTTTCCCTCGGAGCGTAACTTTCGCCCGCTCTGCCCGGGCAGGCTTGTCCGTTTTGATGGCGCGACGAATCGTGGTCCGCAAGTCTGGCACGAGATTCGGGCGCGCCAATTGAAACAGATTCAGCGTCGCTGGCCCAGGCGTATGCTCGAGAAACAGGTCGGTGCGGCCACGGAACTGTTGCACCAGGAAGTTATGATCGATCACGACGGCCGCCGGGGCGTAGGTGCTGAGAATGATGCGATCCGCCATTTTCAAAATGTCGGCGTTGAAATTTACGCCATTACCAGATCGGGCTGTCGTCCCGAACCGCGAGAGTTCAAGACCGCGCGGCGGAATGAGATCGGCCGCGCGCGGACCAGTCTTGGCTTCCTTGGTGTAAATTTTATTTTTTTTGTCCGCGAGTTTGAAAAGCTCGTCGTACATCCCCACCGATTCGGCTGGCCCCAAAATCAAGTAACCGCCGGGATTGAGCGCGTAGTGAAATTGCGGAATGCAACGCTTGTGCAATTCCGAGCTCAGATAGATGAGAACGTTGCGGCAACTGATCAGGTCCAGTCGCGAAAAGGGCGGATCGGCGGTGAGGTTTTGTCGTGCGAACGTGCAGATATCGCGCACGCTGCGATGGATCTGATAGGAACCATCGCGCTTGACGAAAAAGCGATTGAGTCGCGCCGTTGGCACATCTTTCTCGATCGCGCCTGGGTAAATTCTTTGTTTCTGAGCAGTGTTGGAAGGAACCGTTTTTTCAAGGCTCGGAACAGCGCTTCATCGCGGAAAAACCGCGTCACATTGATGAGCAGATCGTCAAAGAGCGCTTCAATCTCTTTCTTATTGTTGCGCAAATACCGCGCGTATTGGCTCAGCTTTTCGATTCGATGCAGCGCCATTCGCCGATTGACCCGCCGAATCAGCGTGGTTTCCTTGTAACCGCTGAAATCGACGCCCATCTGCTTTTTTAGCGTAAGAAAAATTCGGCCCAGGTCGTCGGCCTGGCGATAGGCCTCTTTTTCAACTTCCTCTGCGTTGGGCAGGGGCCGCCGGATGTATGGATGATCGGCAATGCGCCGAAGTTCGCGCGCGATCGCGTCCGGCGGCAGAACAATATCCACGAAGCCGGAGCGAATCGCGCTGCGCGGCATCGCATCGAACTTTGCGCTC
>WNFT01005268.1_pt1 | contig 11293 bp, 9 predicted proteins | sample 5400191 | NCBI WGS metagenome assembly WNFT01 (sample SAMN13153359, study PRJNA577476) | soil metagenome | isolation source: 80 cm saprolite under Madrone tree | place: USA:California | collected 2016-06-14
GCATCCGACCGAGCAGCCCTGGAGGCGCACGAAGACCGCCGGCTTCCCGGCCGTCGCGCCTTCGCCCTGGATGGAGTAGAAGACCTCGGCGACGCGCCCGGCCGGCGCCCGGCTGCTCACGTGAGCGGCCGAGAGATCGCGCTGCCGCAGCTGGGCGTCTCGCGAATGGCGACACGCTCGAGCGTGATGCCCGCGGGCAGCTCGCGCTCGAGCCGCGTCCAGGCCTCGCGCGTGAGCACCTCGGCCGTGGGCGGGCCCTCGAGAAAGACGACCCGCTCCGGGGCCTGGTGCTGGACCGCGCGGATGGCAGGGCCCAGCGGATCGTCGGCGGCGAGCAGGGTGGCGTGATCCCACTGATCGAGGACGGCCTTCTTGACGACATCACGAAGATCGTCGAAATCCATGACCATCCCGAGCGGATTGAGGCTGGGCGCGCTGACCGTCACCTCGAGGTTGTACGTGTGGCCGTGGAGCCAGGCGCACTTACCCGGGTGCCCGGCGATCCGGTGCGCCGCATCAAATACGTAGGCCGTGGTCAGGTCCATGAGTCCTTCGAAATCGTAGCATGAGTTTCTCGGGCGAGCGATTCAGTCGCCGCCGTCACTTACTGGATCACTTCATCCGCCCGCCCCAGCAGCGACTGCGGGATCGTCAGCCCGAGCGCCCTGGCGGTCTTGAGGTTGATGACCAGCTCGAACTTCGACGGCTCTTCGATGGGCAGGTTGGCCGGCTTGGCGCCCTTGAGAATACGATCCACGTAGGTGGCGGCGCGACGGTACATGTCGGGAAAGTTCGTCGCGTAGGACGCGAGGCCCCCTGCCTCCGGACCCTCCCGCCATGGATACACTGCCGGCAGGCGGCTCTTTGCCGCATGGGCCACGATGCGTCCACACGCCTCGAAGAGCATCGGGCTTGGAAAGACGAGGAGCGCGTCGCTGCGCGCTTCCCTCATTGCGGCAAACGCTCGCTCCAGGTCTTCCGGGCGCCGCGCATCAATGAATTGGACCTGCACTCCCAGTGCCCGGGCCGCGACTTCGGTCTCCTCCCGCATGCTTCGTCGCGTGTGTTCCCCGAACACGCCCGGTTGCCAGAGGACGGCCATCCGTTTGATTCCCGAGGCCACCGCCTTGAGCAGGTCCAAGCGTTTGGCGACTAACCCTGCCGCAAGGGTGGACACTCCCGTGATGTTCCCGCCCGGCCGGGCCAGGCTGGTGACGAATCCGCTTCCCACGGGATCGGCGACGAATGTCATGACGATGGGGATGGTGGTGGTCGCTTGCTTGGCCGCCAGGGTGGCCGGCGTCGTCGAGGTCACGATGACGTCCACCTTGAGGCGAACCAGCTCAGTCGCCAACGCGGCGAGCTGATCCTCGCGGCCGGCCGCCCAGCGGTACTCGACCGCGATATTTTTCCCCTCGATCCAGCCCAGCTCCCGCAACCCTTGGAAAATGTCCATGTTGGGATTTGGGCCAGAGGCGAGGGACAGAAGACCTATCCGCGCGGTCTTCCCCGGCTGCTGTGCCTCGGCGGCGAGGGGCGCGGCGAGGAGACCAGCACCCATCATTGCCAGGAACCTGCGGCGCTCCACGTCCTGCGTGGCGCGGCGGGAGAGGTGGGCGGGCTCCATCGCTGGGCTATCGTAGCCGAAAGGAAGCGGCTTTGTTGGCCGTGATATGCGGCCCGATGATCTAGAAGGTTAGACCCCCCAAGTCCCAGCCTGAGAAACGTCTTGCGGCCTCCGGGAGCGGGGTGCTATTTAATGATACCGACTCGAAAGGGGGGTGCCCATGGCTCTGAGCCTGACCGACTCGCTCAAGCACAATCGCTACAGCGTCGTGGCGGTGGACGCGGCCGCGGGCCGCCTGCGGGTCCGGAGCGAAGCCGAGCTGTGCACGGACTTCGCGTGCGGCGAGGCCGAGGTGGTCACCGACGAGGGGCGCTCCCACGCTCTCGCGGCCATCAATCCGGGCGACATTGTCACCCTCGAGCACAAGGACGGGCACGCCAGCGAGATCCGCGTCGTGCGCCGGGTCTTCGACGAGTACTCCAGCCCCGAGTGGTGAGTCGCGCCTGATTCCTTAAGGCCTCGGGTATTTGCCCCCGAGGCCTTTCGTTTTCCCCTCACCCTGCCCTCTCCCCAAAGGGGAGAGGGATTCTTTCATGTGACCCTCTGCCAATCAGGGTGGTCTCTTGTCTAATCACTCTCCTCTATCCGGGGAGATCTCTTGTTCCATCGCTCTCCCCCATGGGGGAGAGGGCCGCAGTTCGAGCTGAAGGGTGAAGCCCTGAGGCGAGGGCTGAGTAGACTAGGGGGCGCTCAGGCGACGCCGGTGTGGATGGTCACGGTGCCGAAGCCGAGGCGGCGATACTTCACGGCGCGCAGGCCCACGTCTGTCATCAGGGTGGCGAGGGCGGCGGGGCCGACAAAGCGATCCACTGATTGCGGCAGGTACGTGTACGCCTCGCGATCGCCGCCCACGAGGGCGCCGACGCGCGGGACGACATGATGGAAGTACATGCGGAAGAGCGGCGCCCAGCCCGGGAGATCCGCCTGGGTGATCTCGAGCGCCACCACGCGGCCGCCCGGCCGCAGCACGCGGCGCATCTCCGCCAGTCCCTGCTTCAGGTCGGCCAGGTTGCGCAGCAGGAAGGCTGAGGTGACGAACGCGAAGGTGCGCGATTCGAAGGGGAGCTCGAGGGCATCGGCCTCGAGGAGGGAGAGGCGGCCCGCGCTCTCGACCTCGCGGCCCTTCGCCTCCGCCACCTGCAGCATGCCGTGGGCGAAGTCGGCGCCCACGATGAGCCGGTGCCGGTGGATCGCGCACAGCTCGAAGGCGAGGTCGCCCGTGCCCGTGGCCAGATCGAGCCCCGGTCCCTCGGGGGAGGCGATGGTCTCGCGCGCCGCCGCCCGGCGCCACGAATGGTGCATGCCGAAGGTCATGAGGCCGTTCATGAGATCGTAGCGCTCCGCGATCCGCGTGAACATGCCGCGCACGAAGCGCGCCTTGCCCGGCCCTTCGCCGAGGCCGGAGATCAAGCGAGCCGTCCGCCCACGACTGCGGCGAAGAGAATGATGGCGATGTAGCCGTTGACGTTGAAGAAGGCGATATCGAGGCGCGAGAGGTCATCCGCCGACACGAGCGAGTGCTCGTAGACGAGCAGCCCCGCCACCACGACCACGCCGACCCAGTAGATCCAGCCGAGCCCCGTCATCACGCCGAGGGCGGCAAAGGCGGCGACCGTCAGCACGTGGCAGGCCTGGGCCGCGCGGAGGGCGGCCGCGATGCCGAATCGCGCAGGAAAAGACTTGAGGCCCGCGCGCCGATCGACCTCCACGTCCTGACAGGCGTAGATGAGATCGAAGCCCGCGATCCACACCGTCAAGGCGAACCACAGCACGAAGGCCGGGGGACCGAATGCTCCGCGCACGGCGATCCACCCGCCCGCCGCCGCGATGCCGTCCGTGAAGCCGAGAATCCAGTGACTCGCCCAGGTGAAGCGCTTCGTGTACGAGTAGCCGATCAGGAAGAGGGCGGCCCAGGGCGCCAGCTTGAAGCAGAGCGGGTTGAGCTTCCAGGCCGAGAGAGCGAGAAGCGCCGCCGAGAGAATGGCGGCGGCGAGCATGTGCCAGGGCTTGAGGAGCCCCTGCGGCAAGTGCCTGCCCGCCGTCCGCGGATTGTCCGCGTCGATCAGCCGGTCGGCGAAGCGGTTGACGCTCATGGCGAGGGTGCGGGCGCCCGCCATGGCCAGGGTCACCCAGATCGCCACGCGCCAGCCCGCCCAGCCATCGGCCGCCAGCACCATGGCGACATAGGCGAAGGGCAGGGCGAAGACGGTGTGCTCGAACTTGATCGCGTCGAGGAAGTGGCGCAGCGTGCCGGGCACTACAGGCCGTACTCTTGCCACCGCCTCGTCACCAAGGCGCGGATCTCCTCGCTCATCACGATCTCCTCGGGCCAGGGCTGGCCGATGGCGTCCATGTCCGACTTCTCGGTGGCGTCGATGCCCAGCTTGCCCCCGAAGCGGTGGCGGACGGACGCGTGATCGAGATCGTCCGACGGCCCGTCCACGATGAGAAGGTCGCGCGTCGGATCGATATTGCCCGTGGCCCGCCAGGCCACTTCCGAGAGGTTGTGGACGTCGACGTGCTCGGAGACCACGATGATGTTCTTGGCCAGCATCATGAGCCCGAGCCCCCAGAGCGCGTACATGACCTTGCGCGCCTGCCCGGGATAGCGCTTCTTGATCGAGACGATGACCAGGTTGTGGAAGACGCCCTCGGCGGGCATGTTCATGTCGACCACTTCGGGCAGGAGCAGACGGATGATGGGCAGGAAGATGCGCTCCGTCGCCTTGCCCAGCCAGTAATCCTCTTGCGGGGGGCGCCCCACGATCGTCGTCGGATAGATCGGCTGTCGGCGCCGCGTGATCGCCTTGAGGCGGAACACGGGGTAGTCGCGCGCCAGCGAGTAGTAGCCCGTGTGATCACCGAACGGCCCCTCCAGACGCCTCTCGGCGGGATCGACGTGACCCTCGAGCACGATCTCCGCCTCGGCCGGCACCTCGAGATCGACGGTCTTGCAGGCGACCATGGGCACGCCGGAGCCGCGCAGCCAGCCCGCGAACACCATCTCGTCGATGCCGGGCGGCAAGGGCGCCGAGCCGGAGTAGATCGAGACGGGATCGCCGCCGAGCGCGATGGCAACCTCCATCGGCTTGCCCTGCTCCTGCGCGACCCGCTCGTGCTCGGCCGAGCCCTTGTGCGTCTGCCAGTGCATCCCGAGGGTCCGCTCGTCGTGGACCTGCAGGCGGTACATGCCGACGTTGCGCGCGCCCGTGACCGGATCGCGCGTGAACACGAGGGGTAGCGTGATGTACCTCCCCGCGTCCCCCGGCCAGCAGCGCAGAATGGGCAGCGAGGCCAGGCTGGGCTGATCCACCTCGACGACTTCCTGGCAGGGAGCGGAGCGCACGCGCTTGGGTCCGGCCTTGGCGACGTCGAAGAGGTCGCCCAGCTTTCGCAGCTTGTCGAAGAAGGACCCGGGCATGCGCAGATCGAGCAGTTTGGCCACACGCGCCGAGAGATCGGACAGGTGCTCGACACCCAGCGCCGCGGCCATCCGCTCGGGCGAGCCGAAGGCATTGATGAGCACGGGCACGTCGAAGCCCTCGACCTGCTCGAAGAGCAGGGCCTGATTGCTCTCGCCCCGCCCCTTGGAGACGCGGTCCGTGATCTCCGCGATCTCGAGATCGCGCGAGACGCGCGCCCGCACCCGCCGGAGCTGTCCGTGCTTGTCGAGGTGGGCGACGAACTCGCGGAGATCGTCGAAGGCCACGCGACTACTCGTGGTAGTAGAGCTTGACGAGGTAGCCCGCGAGGATGGGGAAGGCGAGACTCGACACCGCCCGCACCATGACGAAGTGCCAGCCCATCAACGGCGCTTCCCAGGCAATGATGCGCTGGATGCCAAAGAGCGACCAGGAGGTCATGTAGGCCACGAGCGGTCCCAGGGCCATGCCCGAGTTTGCGAGGACGACGAGGAGAGGCACGCTGACCATGGGCCCGCCCGGGGTGAGGAGGCCCGCCACCGAGGCGAGGATGATGGCGGACATGCCCGACTTCTGTCCGAAGTAGCGGGCCACCGTCTCCTGGGGAATGAGGACCTGGAGCATCCCGGCCAGGATCAGGGCAGGGATGAGGCGAGGCAGGATGAACCAGATGAGCTTGAAGCCCGTCTTGGCGCCGAGCGCGGGAAGGCTAGGATCCTTCCAGTACGCGATGCCGGTGGCGGCGACGGCCAAGACGAGAAGAACGACGTTGGAAAGCTCCAGGGGGCTGCGCTGCATGCGGGCATTATACGACACCCCTTGGGCTATACTACTTTGGAGCCAGTTCGCTGCGCTCATTCATGCGCCTGACGATTCGGTCGAAGCTCTCCATTCTCGTGCTGGCGGTGCTGTTGCCGCTTCTCGTGGTGGCCGCGTCGAAGTTCTGGCGCGACCTCGAAGAGGGCCGACGCTCCGCGCAGCAGGAGCAGGTTGACACGGCCCGGCTCGTCGCCCGCGAGCTCGACGAGGTCATCGCGGGCCAGGTGGAGAATCTCCTGGCCATCGCGGCCGTCCACAGCTTCGAGCGCGTGCGGGATTCCGCTCTCGCGACGCTGGCCGTTCGGGTCCGCGATCGCCATCCCTTCGTGCTCCGCTTCTACACCACCGACCCCGCCGGCCGCCTGCTCGCCTCGAGCGACGGACGCATGACGGGGCCGACCAGCGCTCCCCTGAATCGGGAGACCATCGAATCAGCGCTGCAGAGTGGGGCGGCCCGCGTTGGCCCGCCCGTGGTCGCGTCGCTCTCGAGCGGAGGGCCAGCCGGGGGCGCGCCCGCAAGCGACAGCTCGGTGGTGCCCATCGTCGTGCCCGTCCACGATTGGCAGGGTGCCCCCGTCGGACTGGTGGCGGCCGAGCTGGACCTCCAGAAGCTGTCCTTCTACCTCAACTTGCTTCCCCTCGGACGGGATCAGATCTTGGCCATCGCCTCGACGGAGGGCGCCATCCTCGCGCGCACGGGAGATCCCCGCAAATTCTTGCGCCGGGATCTGGGCACGATACCGGAGGCGAGCGCGATGCTCCGTCGTGGCGGCGGTATCGCGGAGTGGCGATCGCGGGAGGGCGTCCCCCTCCTCGCCGGCGCGGCCAGCATGAGCGGGGCGCCGTGGCTCGTGGTGTCCGGGGTCCCCTCGGAATCGGCGTACGGGCCGGCCGCCGCCCGATTCAAGCGCGATCTGTTCGGGCTCGCCACCGCCATGGTGCTGGCCCTGCTCGTGGCGTGGCTCATCGGCAACCGCATGCACCGCTCCGTGCGGGCGCTGATGCGCGGCACGCGCGAGCTGGCCGCCGACGCGGGACCGCCCATCACCGTGCCCACGAAGGACGAGCTGGCCGAGCTGGCCGAGCAGTTCAACCGCGCCATCGACGATCGCCGCCTCACCGCGGCCGCTCTCGAGGCGCGGCAGCGTCGGCTCCGGGCGCTCGCCGACATCAACGTGGCGCTCTCGCAGCAGCTCGACCTGGAGCCACTCCTCCAGCAGATCACGCTCACCTTGTCGTCGCTCACGGGCGCGCGGACCGTGGTCTTCTGGATGGCCGACGCGGCCCGGGGCCGCATCACGCGTCGCGCGTGGGCCGCCGATGTTGCCGTTGACTCCGTGGACCTGCCCACCGAGCTCACCTTCGATCAGGGCGCAGTGGGGTGGATCGCCCGCGAAGGCCGCGCGCTCTTCATCGGGGACGTGACCCAGGACCCACGCATCATGGTCACGGACTGGGCCGTGCGGCACGGGCTCTACGCCTTCGCGGGCGTGCCCGTGGTGGCGAGTGGCGAGCTCCTCGGCGTGCTCACCCTCAACCTTCGGCGCGAGGATCTTCTCAAGGAAGACGACGAGTCGCTGCTCGTGTCCTTCGCCTCCCAGGCCGCGGTGGCCGTGCGCAACGCCCGGCTCTTCGCGGAGACGGAGGAAAGGCGCAAGGCGGCCGAGACCCTGGCCGGTCTCTCGCGCGCTCTTGCCGAGGCCCTCGACACCGACCTCATCTCCCAGAAGATCTCGGACAGCCTGAGCGCGCTCCTGCACACGGAGATGGCAGGCTTCTTCCGCATCGACGCGGGCACGGGGGACGTGCGCGCGGTCGCCCTCACCGGCTCCTTCGGGACGCTCAAGCCCGGTGATCTGTGGTTCCCCGCCGGCATGGGCGCCGCCGGTCTTGCCGTGCGCGAGCGGCGTCTCATCACCACTCCCGACTTCCTCGCGGACCCGCGGATCACCCTAGCCGACGAGGTGCGGGCCCGGATGACGGGGCTGCCGTACCGCTCCGTCCTCACGCTGCCCTTGATGGTGAAGAACGAGGTGGTGGGCGTGCTCTCCGTGGGTGACCGCGCGGGCCGGATCTTCAGCGAGGCGGATCAGCGGCTCGCCCGCGCCTTCGGCGACCATGCGGCCTTGACCCTGGACAAGGCGCGGCTCTACGCGGAGGCGACACGGCGCCGGCGCGAGGCCGAGGAGCTGGCCCGCCTGGCCCGCGCGCTTACCGAGAGCCTCGACGTGACCGCGGTGGCCGAACGCACGGTCGCCCACGTGAACGCGGTGTTCTCGGCGCGCTCCGCGGTGATCCGATTGCGCCGACCCGACGGCTCCCTGGTCGCGCTCGCCTCGAGCGGGGCGGCGCGAGTGCATCTTCCTCCCGGGCACGTGTTGCCGCCGGGCGTAGGCATCAGCGCGCGCGCCGTTGCCGAAGGGCGCGCCGTGTGGTCGCCGGACATCAACGCCATGCCGGACTGCGTCGTGACGAGGGATCTCCGCACTCGGAACGACGGCTCGCAGATCGCCGCGGTGCTGGCCGTCCCGCTCCGGACGACGGCGGAGATCATCGGCAACCTCGCCGTGGGAGACGCGGCCGGGCGCGAGTTCACCCCGGCGGAGGCAGACCTGCTCCAGACGTTTGCCGACCAGGCGGCCCTGGCCCTCGAGAACGCGCGCCTGTACGGGGAGGCGACGCGGCGCCAGCAGGAGGCCGAGGAGCTCGCGCGCATGGCCCGCGCGCTGACGGGGAGCCTCGACGTGCAGGAGATCGGCCGGCGCATCGTGGAAAGCGTCCGACGCCTCTTCCGGGCGCGGTCGACGGGGTTCCGTCTTCTCCAGCCCGACGGCTCCCTCGTCATGCTCGCCCACGGTCAGGCCGACGATGTGCACGCGCCCTACGGCAACGTGTTGCCCGCCGGGTACGGTGTGTCGGGGCGCGTCGTCCACGACGGGAAGGCCTACGTCACCGCCGATGTCAACACCGACGCCACCCTTCGGCTCACCGACGTGACACGCCGACGCGCCGAAGAGACCGGGATTGGCGCTTTCGCCGCGGTGCCGCTGCGGGTCCAGGGTCGCCCCATCGGCGCCCTCACGGTGGCCGACACCACGGGCCGCGTCTTCACCGAGGTCGAGGTCGCCCTCCTCCAGACCTTCGCCGACCAGGCGGCCCTCGCCCTCGATCACTCGCGACTCTACGAGCAGACCCGCGAGCGCCTGAGACACGTCGAGTCGATTCGAGAAGTCATCGAGCAGATCCTCGTGCCGTTCCGCCTCGAGGAACGCTTGAACCTCATCGCCGGCAAGGCCGCCGAGCTTTTCGACGCGGATCTCGCCCTGGTTGGCCTCCGCTCGGAGAGCCAGGACCATCTCGTGATCCGCGCCGGCTATCAGCTGCACGACGACGAGGTCGGCCAGCGGCTCGAGCTCGGCGAGGGCGCCCTCGGGCTGGCGGCGGAGCGGCGGGAAGGCGTGCTCGCCAATGACTACGCGACCTGGCCGGGCCGCCTGCAGCGGCGCCTGACACGGAAGCCGCGGGAGCCGCTGCGGGCTACCATCGCCTATCCGCTTCTCGTTCGCGGCGAGGCCATCGGCGCGCTCTCGGTAGCCTACGTGGTCAAGGATCGCCAGTTCAATTCCGAGGACGTGGACCGCCTGGCCACCCTGGCCGCGCCGGCCGCCCTCGCCATCGAGCACAGCCGGCTCTACGACCAGCTCGCCTCGCGCCTGCGGGAGCTGCAGGACACGCAGGCCCAGCTCGTGCAGGCGGGCAAGCTGTCCGCCGTGGGTCAGCTCGTCTCGGGCGTGGCGCACGAGCTGAACAACCCGCTCTCTGTCGTCATCGGCTACGGCCAGCTCCTGCGGAGCAAGCCGCTGCCCGCCGAGCTCAAGGGCCCCATCGAGATGATCGTCTCGCAGGGCGAGCGCATGGCCAAGATCGTCCAGAGCCTGCTCCTCTTCTCGCGACAGCGGAAGCCCGAGCGCGCTCCCGTGCTCGTGGCTACCGTCATCGAGCAGACGGTGGCCCTCCGCGCGACCCGCTTGCGCCTCTCCGGCATCAAGGTGGACTTCGACCAGGAGCCCGACGTGCCCCCGGCGGAGGGCGACATTCACCAGATCCAGCAGGTCTTCCTCAATCTTCTGCTGAATGCCGAGCACGCCGTCCTCGGCAGTGGAGTCGGAGACACCATCCGCGTGCGGGCCTCCTCCCGGGTCTCCGACGGCAAGCGCTGGGTGGTCGTGGAGTTCGCCGACAATGGTCCCGGGATCTCGCGCGAGGTTCTTCCGCGCATCTTCGAGCCCTTCTTCACCACGAAGAAAGTGGGTGAAGGCACCGGGCTCGGTCTCAGCGTGTCCTACGGCATCGTGCAGCAGCACGGCGGCCGGCTGACCGTGGAGAGCGAGCCCGGCCACACGGTGTTCCTGGTCGAGCTGCCCGCCACCGCGGGCGCCAAGCCCTCTCCAGCCGCGGGCCCGGCCCATGAGCCCGGCGTCTATGGCTTCGGCCGGCGGGCCCTCGTGGTCGACGACGAGCCGGGCATGGTGGATCTGGTGACCACGCTCCTCAAGGAGGCGGGCTGGCAGGTGGAGGTCGCCGCCACGGGGCGGTCCGCCCTCGAGCGCGTGCGCGCCAGCCGCTTCGACGTCATCGTGTCCGACATCCGCATGCCGGACGGGAGCGGGGAGTCGTTCTATCGCGCCGCCGTGCTGGAGCAGCCGGGGCTGGCCAAGCGCTTCGTGTTCATCACGGGCGATACGGCCAATCCTTCCGCCTGGCAATTCTTGGAAGAGGTGCAGGCGCCCGCCCTCGAGAAGCCCTTCGCGGCCGACGATCTCTTCCACGCCATCGAGCGACTGACGATCTTGACTTCACGCGCCGCCTTCGAGTAGAGATGTGAGGCCATGACCAAGGCCGATCTCGTCGCCGCGATGGCCAAGGCCTCCGGCGGGAGCAAGGTGTCCGCGGAGCGCGCCCTCGACTCCTTCTATGTGAGCGTGTTCGACGCCCTCAAGAGGGGCCGGCGGGTGACCATCGGGGGCTTCGGCACCTTCATGGTCAGCAAGCGGGCCGAGCGCAACGGGCGCAATCCTCGCACGGGCAAGGCCATTCGCATCCCCGCCACGCGCGTGCCCCGCTTCAAGCCAAGCCGCTCGCTCAAGACCGCTGTCCTCTAACCCCGCGCCTTGACAGGGCGGAAGAGCCACACGTACACTCTGCGAGGGTTGGGAGATCGTCTAATGGTAGGACGCGGGGCTCTGGACCCCGTAGTGGAGGTTCAAGTCCTCCTCTCCCAGCCATAAGCCTCGTCCCGCCGACGCGGCCCCATCGTCTAGAGGCCCAGGACACGGCCCTCTCAAGGCTGAAACACGGGTTCGAATCCCGTTGGGGCCACCACGGCGATTTCGTGGTGATTTTCGCCCCGAAGTTTAGTTCCCCT
>WNFT01005269.1_pt1 | contig 11292 bp, 9 predicted proteins | sample 5400191 | NCBI WGS metagenome assembly WNFT01 (sample SAMN13153359, study PRJNA577476) | soil metagenome | isolation source: 80 cm saprolite under Madrone tree | place: USA:California | collected 2016-06-14
GGGCGTTCGCATCGCTCCTGATGTCCACGCCGCGCATCCTGCTTTTGACGTGACACCTGCGCGATACATCGCGGCCATTTTCACAGAGCGCGGCGTTGCTCGCGCGCCTTACACGGATTCTCTCCGAGCCCTTGCTTCGGCGTCTGCGCCGGCGCTTATCGCACGGTGATCGCCGCAAGGCAACGCTGCCGTCAGTTCTGAATTCCCATCTGCGTCAGGAAATATGCGTAATCAAACGCTGTTTCGTGCAGGCGGTCATAGCGGCCGGAGGCGCCGCCATGTCCGGCGGGGTTCATGTTGGTCTTTAGGATTACAGTATTGTGGTCGGTTCGAAGGGCGCGCATCTTGGCGACATACTTGGCGGGCTCCCAGTACATCACCTGGCTGTCATTGAACGAGGTTCTTACCAGCATGTTGGGATAGGTCTTGGCCCCGATATTGTCGTACGGCGAGTAGGTGATCATGTAATCGAACGCCGGCTTTTCCTTTGGATTGCCCCACTCCTCGAATTCGCTGACGGTCAGGGGCAGAGATTCATCGAGCATGGTGTTCATGACGTCGACGAATGGAACGCCAACCAGCGCCGTGTGAAACAGATCCGGCCGCATATTCAGAACCGCACCCATCAATAAGCCGCCGGCGCTTCTTCCTTCGATTACCAGCCGGTCCTTCGAACCGTATCCTTGCGCCAAGAGATATTCGGCAGAGGCGATGAAGTCGGTGAACGTGTTTTTCTTATGCATCATGCGCCCGTCATCGTGCCAGGCTTTGCCCATTTCGCCGCCGCCGCGAATGTGCGCGACGGCGCATACCACGCCGCGATCGACCATGCTAAAGAGGTTGGAGTTGAAGCTGATGTCATAAGGGTATCCGTAAGAGCCGTAGCCCGTCAGGTACAGCGGACCTTTTCCATCCAGCTTGGCGCCTTTCAGGTGGACAACGGTGATCGGAATCTTCACGCCATCGGATGCCGTCGCAAAAATGCGTTCCACTTGATAGCGCGTGCGGTCATAACCGCCGGGCACTTCTTTCTGTTTCAGTAGCGTGGACGTGTTATTGGCCATGTCATATTCGAACACGGACTGTGGAGTGATGAACGACTGGTAGCCATAACGGAACTTCGCCGTATCGTATTCACGATTGACATACGGATAGTCAACGTAAGCCGGTTCGGGGAATTCGAGGCGGCGCGACTCCCCGCTTTGCAGGTTGGTGACCCGAACCTGCGGCAAGCCCTTCTCCCGTTCGTAAGAGATGTAGAAGTTTTTGAAGAAGTCCGTGTCGTCGAGCATGACATCCGCGCGGTGCGGCACGACTTCCAGCCAATTCTTGCTCCCGGGATCCGAGACGGGCACCTTAACCAGACGGAAATTGCGGCCTTTGTCGTTCACGCGGAGATAAAAGAAATTGCCATTGTGATCCGGGTAGTACTCGACGTCCTGCTTGCGAGGTTCCATGATTTTCCATTCCGCCATGGGCTTGTCAGCGGGAATGTAACGCGCTTCGCTGGTGGTGTGGCTGCCGGAGATGAGCAATAAGTAGGCTTTGCTCCGGGTTTTTCCGGCGCCAATATCAAACCTTTCGTCCTTTTCTTCGTAGACGAGTGTGTCCGGACCGGCGGTGCCGACGGTGTGACGATAGAACTGATTCGACCGTTTCGAAACGGCGTCCTCTGTGGTGTAGAAGATGGTCTTGTTATCGTTGGCCCAGGCGACGGAGTCAACGCGCTCGGCGTGGTCCACAAGTAGTTTGCCAGTACGCAAATCCTTTACCGCCAGCGTGAATTGGCGGAATCCCGTGTTGTCCGTCGTGTAAGCGAGCAGGTTTCCGTCGTCGCTGACATCGTATGCTCCCAGCGACATGAACTTTTGCCCTTTGGCCAGCTCATTCACGTCCAGAACAATCTCTTCCGGAGCGTCCATGCTGCCTTTTTTCCGGCAGCGAATGCCGTATTGTTTGCCGGCTTCGGTCCGCAAATAATAGAAGTAGCCGCCCTCTTTGTACGGAACCTCCACGTCAGTCTCTTTGATGCGGCTCAACATTTCGTCGTACAGCTTCTTTTGCAAGCCTTCCGTCGGCTTCATCAGCGCGTCGGTGTAAGAGTTCTCAGCTTCCAGATAGGCTTTCACTTCAGGGTTTTTCTTGTCCCGCAGCCAGTAGTAGTTATCCACCATCGTGTGGCCGTTGATTTCCGTGGTCTTGGGAACTTTCTTCGCCTCGGGTGGCGCGGGGAGTGAGGCAGGACTGTCATCCGCGACGATGGCGCATCCGGAAGAAAGGATCAGCGAGACGAAAACCAGTGAAGTGATACGAACGTGCTGCGACGCGAGTTTTTTCATTGGGATTTCCTTCATGGGGTTTGAGAACTGGCCCATTCTATACCAACGTCCGCCTGACGGCGATAGCCACAAACTCGGAGAGATATCCTGGACAAAATCAACGCGCGTATAATGATTCGCGATGCTTCCACGGCCCCGCGCACTCGCTTGTGCCTTCGTATTCGTCCTGGTATTCGTGCAAGTTCCTTTTCTCCACTGTTCTCCGGCGGATTCCTGGAGGGGCATTCTGCGCGACGCGGCAGGAAATCCTGTCGGGATGGCTACGGTGAGGTTGGTCTCGGCGGACAGCAAGCGCGAGTATTCCGCTACAATTTCCGCAAGTGGTCAGTTCGCGTTTGCCGTGGTAGCGGCGGGCGACTATACGCTTACGGTAAGTGCCGCAGGCAAAATTTGGACGACACAGAATCGCGTGAGCATCAAGGACGATGGCGCGCGCACATCCGATCTTCAACTTGCGCAACAAGGGCAAGAGTTTCGTGTCGTAATCATCGAGAATGCCGCTTTGCCACAGGCCAGCGGCGGCGAGCATCTTTCCACCGGTGAAGTGTCCAGCCTGCCGCTGAATGAACGGGACTTCAGCAAACTACTGCTGCTGGCCGCGGGCACGATGACGGACACGAATGGCGCTGCGAATTTCACGCAGCAATTTGCCGTCAACGGCCAGCGGGGCTCGGCCGCCGTCTTTGCCATGGATGGAGCGGATACCACCGACCCGGAACTCGGCGGGGCCACGTTCTCGAACTTCAATGTGGACGCCATCCAAGAAGTGCAGTCGAGTTCCGGCGTGATGCCCGCGGACACGGGACATGGCGCGGCGGGATTCACGAACGCAATCACCAAGTCCGGCAGCAATCAGGTACACGGCAGCCTGTTCGAGTTTGTGCGCAATGCGGCGTTCGATGCGCGAAATTTCTTTGACCACAAGGGCGATTTGGACACGCGGCGTCTTCCGCCTTTTGCGCGCAATGAATTCGGGGTGACCAACGGCGGCCCGGTCTTCGTTCCGCATATTTACGATGGCCGCGGCAAGACATTTTATTTCGCGGAATATCAGGGATTCCGGCAAGTTCTAGGGACAACGCAGGTTTTCCCCGTGCCAACTCAGGCAGAGAGGCAGGGTATCGACATCGTGACTTTTCCCAAGGATGCGATTCCTGTGGATACGTTGAGCGTTCCGGTCAGCAGCAAGGTCGTGGCGCTGCTGGCTGGCTATCCTTTGCCGAATGATCCTCTTGGCGCATTCGGGGCGCGCACCTTTGCCACATCTTCCAAAGTCGCCACCAGGACGGATCAAGGTTCGTTGCGGCTCGACCATCGGATTTCCGAAAAGGCCACGCTATTCTTGCGTTTCAGCCGCAACCAGGTTACCGGGCCAACCACGAACCCGGATCAGACCGTGCTTAATCCTGACTTTGGCGTGAAGTTTTTCGATCACCAGCGAAATGCGGCAATAAAATATTCGCGCACGCCCACACCGCACTTCAGCTATCAAATGACTCTAGGCTACATTCGAAGCACGCCGCTCTTCATCACCAGCAATCAGACGCAGCCAGCGATTGGCTTTGGCGACGGTCTGTTTCAAGGCTTCAATTCAGCCGACGGGTCCATCTTCGGTTCCTACGGGAATGTCTTCCAATTCAAGCAAGATATGGTCTATGCGCACGGCACTCATTCCTTCAAATGGGGCGCGGAACTGCGCTTCAATCGCGATAGCACGATTTTTGGATTGAACCCCAACGGCCTTTACACCTTCGGAGGGGGAACTGCTTATTCTCCCGTCTTGATTCGGTCGGCGAGCGGCCAACATGACATCCAGCCTGGAGATAAGCTTCCTGATTCACTGGCTGGTCTTCTGACGGCGACACCTTATTCCTACACGGTGACGGCAGCAGCTAGCTTGACGCCAAAGGGAGACAAGTTTGACGAAGCGGCAGTTCGCCGCGAGGCCTACAATTTCTATTTTCAAGACACGTGGAAAGCCACGGCTCGATTAAGCATCAATTATGGGCTGCGCTACGAAGTGAACAGCCGCATCCACGAAGCGAAGCATCGCACGTCGCTGGCAATTCCGGTCGGGCCAAACGGAGAGCCGGCAGGATATTTGACTCCTGGCGCAAAACAGATCTACCTGTACAATCCTGAGCCTCCCTATGGCATGGATTGGAGCGGGTGGGGACCTCGGCTCTCCCTGGATTTCGCACTGGCTAAACACACGATGCTTCACGGCGGCGGCGCCATCACCACCATTCTTCCCAATCTGTGGCTGCAAAATTATGTCACCGGCGCATTTCCCTTTGTTTTTCAGCCTTTGGTAACGGCGCTGCCCGGTTCTCCGCTGAATTTTCAAGACTCTGTTGTGCCACTCAGCCTTCCTCCGGTCTATACGACGCAGGGCGGACTGCTGTTTGCGTCCGGGAGCAGCAGCAATGTTCCTGCGAACACGCCGATGGACGTGCAGCGATTTCAGAATGATTTGGCGACACTCACGCCTGGCAATCAAGTGCAATTATTCACGGCGATCAGCTTCGATCCACATTCCCGCAACGGCTATATCACAACGCAAACGATGGGGATCGACCATGAAATCGGCGGCGTCAAGCTGAGCGCTTCCTACGTGGGCACGGCGGGAGTTCATCTGGCCAGCGTACTCTCGCCGAATGGTTACGGCGGAGCGGAGCCGGCTTTTGCGCCATATACGCAATTCAACTCGGCCGGCAAGGCCATCGGAGGATTGGGACCCGAATCGGTGATGAGCTCGGGGGCACATTCCAGCTATCACGCGCTGCAAACGAGCGTCAGCCAGAATAATTCCCGGGCGGGCCTCAGCTTTCAGGCCAGCTACACGTTTTCCAAAAGTATTGATGACACCAGCGCGGTACCCGGTGGAATTTCCGGAAGTCCGGGCGTGATTTTGCAGACGTTGCCCCAGGATCCCCTGAACCCGAGCGCTGAGAAGGGCCCTTCCACTTTTGATGTGACCCACGTTTTCACGCTAAGCCTGATTCAGTCCTTGCCGTTGTATCGCGTGGGCTTTCTCCAGCCGTTGGGCAAGAAGCTCATCAAAGGATGGCAGCTCCTGAACATAACAACGCTGACGAGCGGCCCGCCGTTCACCGTGTATTCCGGTGTCCAGCAGACGGGCGTAGGCTTAGGCGGAACGGATCGGCCCGACCTGCTCGCCACGCCGAATTTGTCCACTAGCCGAACGGTGCGAGAAGACTACTTTGGTATGGGGGCGGCGAACGGCTCTTTTTTCCATATCCCTATCAAGGTTCCCGGCGGAACGGGTCCGAACCACGGCAGGTTTGGAACTCTTGGACGCAGCACGTTTCGCGGCCCAGGATTCCGCGATTTCGACATCGCGCTGATCAAAGACACCGCGTTGGGCCATCGCGGGAACGGCGAACTAGCGAACCTTCAATTTCGAACCGAGTTCTTCAATATTCTTAACGAAGTGAATTTCGGTTTGCCCTCCAACATCGTTCTTGGCAGCGGCTTTGGTGTAATCAGCAAGACCGCGGGGCCGTCGCGGCAGATCCAGTTTTCCTTGAAATTGAACTACTGAGATTCTTCGCGCGACGACATCTTTACCGGCCGAAGCCCCAGAGGCCAAGTGCAAACCGCTAGCTGGTTTAAGCTGGACGGATCGCGAAGACGATCCTTTCGCGCCGAGAGAGGGAAGCGAAAGCTGCCAGCAACTGCTTCCAGGGAAAATATTTCTTGTTGAGCAACTGCATTCCGCGGACGGCCTCTTCGCCGCTGATAATCTCTGCGCGCGCTTCGACCCATTCGCCGAGCACCTTGCCACTCATGTTGCATGGAGCGATTTTCACGTGCGGATTATTTCGCACCCGTTTCACTTTTCCGGATACGCCAATGGTGTAGGCGTATATTTTCGCGGCCCCCGAATCGAGACTGGCCGATGGATCCGCGGCGAACCACACCGGCGTCTTCACGCCATCACCATTTTTCTTGAATGTCTCGAGGTTCAGATACTTTTGCCCGGCAAACGCCGCAAAGCTCATCGCATCGCTCCTGCCGACTTGTCAATTCACAACGGTCATTCGATGCGCGCTATTTTACACGCGATACAACGAAAAAGGGCGCCCTCGGGTGAAACCGGAGCGCCCTGTGCATCACATCCGGGAAAATATTTTACTTTGTCCGGACGTACGTTACATCTTCCGTGAAAGCATCTTTCTGTTCTTTCCGAAATGTCCAGGTAGTCTTGAAATGATCGTTGTCGATAAACGTGTACACCGCGTGGTGCATGTGCCCGTCATCGGCGCTTTTCAGATTCGAGATGCTTACCAGATCGAACGTGATCGTCTTCGTCTCCGCGGCATACGATCCTTTCATGGTCGGCTGATTGCCAGCCATGCAATAGTGCGTCAGCTTCACCTGGTCGCCATCCAGGTAGTACAGCGTGGTCATCTCCACCGGCTTGCCGTTCTCGACCATGTGGAACTTCTCCAGGACCGCCGTGCCTCCAGAGGTCAGCTCCAGGTCCAGCGTTGCCTTGTTCATGTTTGTCTTGTCGGTCTCCCAGTGGCCTACCAGCGCCTTCAGTTTTTCGAACGCATCTATCCCGTTCCCTGCGGCGAAATTTGGAATGGACAGAATGCCCATGCTCAATACGAGAATAGTCAGAACCTTTGCCAAGTTTCTCATCGATGATTCTCCTCTCAAATTTGTGTTCTTACACGGAAATAAGACCACTCGAAATGTAAGCTCATCGCACCGCCAATGCAGATCCTCCTGTTCGGCCAAACCTCTGCGTTGCGAATCCGACAATCGCGCCGAGCAGCATTCCCGGCAGCAAAATGTCCCAAAACAGCGCCATTCCCGCTCGTAGAATCACCAGGAGGCTCAGCGCAGCGGCGATGCCAATTCCCGCCAGAATTCCCAGCAGCATGGAGTGGACTCGCTGCGAAACATATCCAGTGGCGATTCCTGCCAGCAATCCTTTCAACAACGAGAACGTGATCACGCTCCCCATTACTGCTGCGAGTGACGGCTCGAAAAAACCGCTCAAGCCATCAAGGAGCCCAAGAGCTCCTCCCACAGCGAGTCCCAACATGGGTTTCGTGAGGATCATCGTTCCCTCCTGCGAGAGCGCGAGTGAGTGAGGCGTGCACCTACTTGGCATTCTTGTCGGCCTGCATCACGCCGAATAAGTTCCCTTCGGTGTCGGTAAGGTACGCGAAGTATCCGACAGTTGGGATCGCCGTCTTCGGCATGACCAGTTTTCCGCCAGCCTTCTTTACGGTTTCCACGGCAGCGTCAACAGAATCCACGCCGATCGTGTTGGTGGTTGTCTTTACGTCCGTGTTTTTCATGAGCCCGCCGTTGATCCCCGGCGCTCCCTCCGCCCCAGTGGTCACCATCCAATACTCCATGGGCCCCGGCCATTTCTCAATCTTCCAGCCGAACACTTTTTTGTAGAAGGCCGAGGCGCGTTCTGGGTCACTCGCCGGTATTTCAAAATGGATGACTCGAGACATAGTTCTCCCTCCTGATTTAAATGAACAGAGTTTTTGTCTTTTCTGAAATCTGGATCTATCGCGTCGCAGGCGTTGTTGCCGAAGCCGCGCCATACCGTTGCGTGGCGTAGCCCACGATCAATCCCACGATACTTCCGGGAATGATGATCCGGACATAGTAGTTATGCACTCCAAGAGCAACAAAGAGGGCAAAGAGAAATCCAAGAAAAAGGCCAAGAGCGATTCCGCCCGCCATCGATTTCACCTTTCGTGCAAAAAGGCCGCAGATCAATCCAGCAGCCAGGCCTTTTCCGGTCGATCCGATGATTATTCCGACAATACCTGCCCGAATCGCCGGATCCGGCGTAAAGAGAGCCGTCAACCCGTCGAACACCCCCAGAACCGCACCAAGAAGTACACCGAGCAAAATCTTGTTCATGAGGACTCCTTTGTCGGTCCGAGATTGTCTCGGTCTCTAATGTTCTTTACAACGAAAGAAGAAATTCCTTTAGCGGTCACCGACGGGAGACCACAAGGAGGACAATTCGCATGAACAAGTAGGCTGCTATCAATAAGATAGCAACACTGTAGCGCCGGTAAAAGCGACCGGCCTTCTCCAAAATGCTCTCGCGGTGGGCGCCGACTGCCAGGCCGTCGAGGTATCGCGAAACATCCAGGGCCATCTCTTGAACGTTGGGGTAGCGGTCCGCGGGAGACGCGGAGGTCGACTTTGCGCAGATGGCGGCCAACGATTTTTCGAGGCGAGGGCCACTTGAATTGGAAGCCGCTTCGGGCTGGCCGGTGAGCAGGAATCGCAGCAGCGCACCAAGAGAATAGATATCGCTGCGTGCGTCCAAGTGTTCCACGTCGCCGCGCGCTTGCTCCGGGGACATGTAGCCCGGCGTACCCATGACCGTGCCGTGTCCGGTTACAACAGAAATTTCGGTGGCAGCGACAGAGGAGGCATGCTGCTGAGGCTTTTCGAAAAATGTGACTTCTGGATCGGTTTCGCTGGCGCGGCTCGAAGCTTCCCTGTGAAGAATTTTGGCGAGGCCCCAGTCCATCACCAGCACTTCACCGAACGGCCCGACCATGACATTCGCGGGCTTTAGGTCGCGATGCAGGACGCTGCGGGCGTGGGCGAACGCAACCGCATCACAGATGCGGAGAAAAATCCGCAAACGGTCTGGGAAAGAGGCGACGGATTCAATGTATTTGTCCAGCCGCTGCCCTTCCACAAATTTCATGGTGTAGAACACGCGGCCGTCCGCGAGCGTGCCCACGTCGTGAACGGGCACAATGCCAGGATGCTCGAGAGTAGCCAGCACACGGGCCTCGCGAATCAGCCGGCTTGCGAGATCGCCATCTCTTCCAGGGAGGTCGAGTACTTTCAGGGCCACGCGCCGCTGGAGGTTTTCGTCCTCCGCGGTATACACCACGCCCATGCCGCCGCGCGCGATACGATCGAGCAGTCGATAACGCGTGCCCGCGAGCTCTGGCACATTTGCGCCCTCACGCAATCTCTCGAGCGCGGTGTCAGAAAGGAATCTCATTTTGCGTCCCAGCCGAATGCGGCGCGCGCTTCACGATGAAATTCCTCTTCGCTGCCGCACAGTTCGCGCAGACGGTCGAGCGCTATCTTTCGGAACTCGCGGCGGGCCCACGCCAGCGCATTGGTCACATCAGTCACGGAAATTCCATAGTCTTTCGACAGCTGCTCGTAAGAACTTTTCTCGTTGCCCTCGAGGTCGTACGCTTCGAAAAGATGAAACGTGCGGGTGCGTTCGCGCTGCTCGCATAGTTTGCGCAAGTCCTCGACGGCCAGCGCAAAGAGACTACGCACCCACTCTTTTTCAAAAAACTCTTCGAGGGATTCCGGCGAGGCGATTTTTGCCGGATCGATTACCGTCGCGCCCAGTTCTTCTTCCGCAGCGGCAAAATCGAGAGCTACGTGAGGGACACTTCCTCCACGCTTCTGGCGCCGCCCGGCTTTGTCTTCATTCATTACAAAACTATCCACGCAAACGCGCAGGTACGTTCGCAGCCTGCTCTTGTTTGAATCGAATTTGTCGAGCAGCTCTCTCTCCAATAGTTCCGCAAAAAATCCCTGGGTGAGATCTTGAGCCGCTTCCGCTGGGCGATTCCATCGCCAGCGCACATATTTGTAGACGGGTCTCCAATAGGCGGCGCAAAGCGCTTCAAGGGCGCGCTCGCGCTCCTCGGCATCAGTGCTACGCGCGGCCTCGATCACCGACCGGCGCGTGAGAGGAAAGCGATCTCCAACGGGTTGGAAGTCTTGTTCGGTCATTCAGAGTTTCGCTCTCACTTGATTGGGCACTTGGTGAGGAGTTTATGCAGGAAGGAGGAAGCTGACAAGCGGCGATTCTTTCCGTGCTGATTCGAAGAAAAGTGCTACCGGCGTGAGAAGAAAAGGAGAAGCCGGAGCTGAGGGCTCCGGCTTCCGGTACGCTGGCTTGCTATTGGGGCTGGGTGGGTCACGGCCTGGCGGGGAGCAGGCGGGCTACCAGCGTAACTTCACCAGTCGTCTTGATGCTCGCAGACCGCGCGATCTCTTTTTCGGCCTGGGATTTCAAGAGTTCTCTTCCGCGGATCGATCCGGCCTTCCAGACCTGCGAAAGGAAATAGCGGTTGTCATAGCGTTTGAAAACCAGCTTCGATTGGTTTTGCGTCTCCTTTGCCTGGGCTGCATTCGACAGCACCATGGCTGATGCGTTTGCGTCCGAGCAGCGAATCAAGACCACAGCGGAATTCCCGTCCAACTTCTGGACGCGATACTCGCCGGCCGGCAGGGTCACATTGCCAGCTACGAACGCAAATGGAATGTTCACCAACATGGGCTCATCTGCCTGCACAGCTTGAGCCGCCACGATGAGGGAAAGCACGCAGAGAGTTGCTGTCACAAAAGTTCGGTTTTTCATGGGGACCTCGTCTTTCTTTTTTGTCAGGGCAGTGGGAGCCGGCCCGTTCTTTTTGCTCCTGACGCCCCTGAAGCGTCATGGAATACCACGCACTTTCGCGCACTTCTCACGGGAGCACAATGCACTAGAGATGAACTGAAAGGAGTCTTTCCATGAACTGCGAACTTCCGGGGAAACAGGGGGCTTAATGACGCGCCGCACCCGTGTAATCGGCGACGTGTTATATTCGTGCCATCAACAGAGGTTCGTATGTCAACGCCGGGCTGTTCGCCTCTTGTCACACGCTTTGACGTTTTTGAGGCGGATCTTCGAGCCGGTGAACTCTACAAAGCGGGCCACAGAATAAAACTGCAAGTTCTGCCCTTTCAGGCTCTTGCACTGCTGCTGGAGCATCCAGGGGAAGTGGTCACCCGCGAGGAGTTCGAGAAAAGACTTTGGCCCGGCGACACTTTTGTGGATTTTGATCACAGCCTCAACACCGCTATCAGGAAGCTGCGCCGGGCGCTGGGTGACGATAACAAGAGGCCGCGC
>WNFT01007828.1_pt1 | contig 11291 bp, 9 predicted proteins | sample 5400191 | NCBI WGS metagenome assembly WNFT01 (sample SAMN13153359, study PRJNA577476) | soil metagenome | isolation source: 80 cm saprolite under Madrone tree | place: USA:California | collected 2016-06-14
TGGCAAACATGAGTTACGCACTGATGATATCACGGGTGCAAATGAGGAACTGACCGCCATAAAAGTTGAAAGTTAGAACTCATCGCCCCAGGTGATCTTTTTCGTCGTTGGCCCAGCGTTGCAAATTCTCGATCGCTCGTGAATCGATTCTGGGTACCCGCACTCGATCGAGCCGCGTGCGCGTCACAGAGGCGATCGCAGGAACGACAAACACACAAACCGCGAGCAAGGCCGTGGCCATGATTCGCCTGCACAAGTTTCTTGCAATGCTTCTGATGCGCGTGTCGCTCGGGACTGCTGTCCAGGTCTTCATGGCCACTTTCCGCGCAACGCAACTCCCCTCAGCTTCGATTCCCTTCTCAGTTTTGGCCGCTAGCCGGGGGGCGCGGAACGCATCGCTGGGGAGGAGGAGTTTCTGGCTGAAAGGGCTAAGCGCGGCGGTGCTTGCCTTCGTGCTCGTCGACAGTCTTACGGTCGTCATAACGTTGACCGTCTTGCGGTCAGCAAGGCCAGAGTCTCTCCTCCCTTCCTGCTTTGCGTCCCGAGCCCCCCACAGGGTTTTTGGCTAGCGGAGTTCGCCCCCGGCGTTGCTGCCGAGAAAATTCACCTTTAATGAGAAGTCGTTCCGTCCGGAATTTCTTGAGACATCCGCCTTTAAGTCGGCACCGGATTCGTCGGTCCTGTTCCGCGACAAAAGCCGCCGCAGTTGTTCCGCGAGATAAATGTCGTAGGCGACCAGAGCCACCGCGCTACCGAAGACCGCGGCACCGACCAGCATTAACAGCCATTTCAGAGCCGACATGGAATTCCCCTTTCTCCCATTCCCCTGATTGCGGCGGCGGAGCAGTGACCGCCGTCTCTGCCGCCTACGCTTGGCCGGGGGACCCAGTGGCGCAGGTCTTGCGCTTAGCGTTGCGAAGCGAAAGCCTGGGCCAGTTTCTTAGTTCCGGGGCACCAATTCCGTTCGCGCGAGAATCCTTGGCGCAGTGGCCGGCCGCATCATCAGAAAGGCCGCCTTCAGAAATAGCCAATGGAGCGCAACCGCCGCGACGGCCGCAAACATCGTGGTGATGACGAGCGTGGCAAATTGCAGCATGGCGTTCATGACGTGCCTCCTGTCGTGCAGCGATGGAGATGGCACGGACATGACCATCGACTATCTATTTATAAATGAAGAGGTTAGCTGAATTGGACGGAGTGAGACTTGTGTTGCGAGGGACACGATGTAGGCCAAGGCACACGTTTAGCTACTCGGCGTCCGGCAACAAACTGAACGCTATTTCCCGTTTCACGGACTTATGAGTTTGTCCAGTTTCTCGGCGATGTCAGGGGCAGACTGGTCCCAGTAGTGTTGGTGAGCACCAGCACCGATGCACATTTCCTCGCGGATCGGAGGCGTTGCATTGTCTTGCGCAACGGAGATTGTTTGAGGAAACTCGCCCGTCCCCGCAGTTGTGCGGCCATACCATTCGTTGAGCCACAGCGAACGCCCGATATAATCGCCGCTTCGGTATGCGTTTACCCATCGCTCGACCCCGAGTCGCTGCGGGTCCGGCGTCCCCGTGAGTGGAGGGCCGTCTGGCCGCGTCTCTTCAAGGCCGCCTAAATGCTGTAGAGAGTTGTCCGGCGTGGTGCGTACCCACTCGTAGAGATACGGAAACATCCGATTCAGGAACTGACGTACCGGGTCACCCATGGTAAACAACCGGATCGGAATCTTTGTCTCTGCACTCACACCAGGAATCCCAAGCCCTAGCCGGGCGAGATCTCGATCCCCTTGCGACTTTAGGTAGAGTAGAAGGTCTCCGGAGATGAGCGCACCCAGACTATGCGCCAAAATCACGATTCGATCGTACTTTCGTGCTTCATCTTTAGCGTCCGCGAGGTACCGTAACAGCGAAACATACCGCTCCATGATTCGTGCCCGCGGAGTTTTCTCTTTCGGCGACGTCCGCAGATAATTGTCTACATCCAAAATAATTCCAAGCACGGAAGACCCTGACTTGGCAAGGGAGGCAAGGATGGCCAGCGACCCAGTTGCCAGGCCCAGCCATTGCAATATCGCCGCCGTTGGTGAATCTAGGGAATTGAGCTCGCTTTTTTTCCACTCATGAAGAATCGAGAACGATACCGGCAAGAAAAACGCAGCCGTCCACATCAGTACGAATCCAATGGTCGTCGCATCCAGACCGCGAGAAAGCCAGGCACCCATGCGTCGCGAAGATGCGTTGTCAGAACCCCTGGGTGGCTTCATCTCGGTGAAAACAGAGGGCAGTAACCAGAGAAGCAGAAGAAGGACCCCCGCAGTAAGCACGGCTAAGACTACCGGGAACGCAGGTGTCGCACTCCAAACCAATACACCTTGAAAGTAGTCGTTGGGCGGCATTCCTTGCGGACAGGGTTCCGAATTCAGATAGCCCTGAGCATCGCTTTCGTCCAGAAACAGCCCGCCCCAATCCGCCGGCAAGTCCAATAGCTTTGGAATCTGGTTGTTGAACAGCGTGGTAGCCAGCGATGACTGGTAGCACCTTTCCTTCGTCTGGTTTGACTTTGTCGTTTTGACGAACAGCCCGCTCCAGAGGGCGAGCGTCACAATTAGGACTCCCAGGGCTGGCAACGCTAGCGCGAACCGGCTGGTACGCACTGCAGCTTTCGCGCGGGCCCGCCCTGGTCCGGCAGGTATTGACCTCCAGGCCAAGCTCCCTAATAGGAGAGCCACAAAAGCAAACAGGAACAAGAGAGCCCAGGAACCCCGCAGTGCGGCCAGAATAATTTGCACCATCCAAAGCGTCACCTGCTCAATGGGATTTTTTTGCTCGCGAACAAGCCAGAGGACGCCGATGAACGTGGCTAACGAGACTCCATAGAGCGACCAAGCTGCTTCTTTCGCGCCATCCCTCACTTCGTCATAGGAACTCACAGACAAATACACGATCCCCGCTCCCAGTAGCCAGCCTTCCAGCGCGAGCAGCGACCAAGGTGACATCTTCCATGCCACTAACCAGGCCAAGCTCCCAAACGCAGTTGCGAACACGAAAGGAATCGCGGCCCACGTGAGTGGCCATGGTGTGGCCGGCATCCGGCGCGAAACGATCGCACAGACCAGCAACCCAAGAAGCGCGGCAGAAGCCACGGCCCCGACCCGCGCTCGATGCTCTGAAAGTAAATGGGGCAGTGCCCCAAAAAGCGAAATAAACAGAATCAAGTTGAGGATTGGAATCGGCAAGGTGAGGATCCGAACGGCCCAGAGTTGCGTCCAATCCAGCCACTTCCAAGCCCTACTTTTGCGATTTTCCTTTGCATCAGCGCCTGTGCTGATCGCCAAGCGGCTCAGACTGCCAAGATGGAATAGCATTTGATACAGACCCTGAAAAAAGCTCAGGATTGTGTTCTTCGGCCTCGAGAGGTCCGCCCAGTAGCACTCATAGATGTGCACTTCCTTCTCACTCTGCCCCTGAGGACTCGCTGGCACGGAAGGGTCGCTGGGCGGCTTGGCTGTGGCAGCGTTCGCAACGCTCCCCGTGCCTCCCTTAAGCGACGGAAGAGTCGCCTCCCGCGTCATCTTGATTCGCGTTGTCACATAAGACGCCGCCTCACTGTGTTCATCCGGCCCTTCCACAGGGCGATCAACACCGTGATAATCCTGCAAGAGCAGCCGCATGAAATCGTTGGCGATCTTCTCGTCTGCCTGTTCGTCCGAAGTCGGCATCTTTCGCCATGCACGAGTCAAGAAGACAGTTCTTTCCTGAAGGACTTTTGCGAAGTATCCAAGAATGGGCACGCGACTTATCCAACCCGCTTCCGGCTCCGGGAGCGGTTTCGATATTTTCAATTGTTTCAAGGGGATAGATACGGTTTCCTGGGTGTCTGGTCCATACGGTGACGCTTTGCCTTCCGGCCGCAACCCGTGAAGCAACTCCGAAGCGGCCCTCGCCGAAGCTCCCGGCGCATGGTAAGCCACGCCGTGAAGCACAACTACTGCGACCTTTGGTTTAACGTCCGCCATTATTTCCCTCTCAAATGTCCATCTGGAATGGACAAGCCCCGCTAATTTCAGGGATGTATCAGGTTGAGCAGGTCTATTCCCACACAAAATCGATACGTGTCCCTAGGTCCCCGTCGGATAGGTTTCGCATGATGAAGAAATCGAAGAAAAAATTTTGACTGAATTTTGCCGACGAGGCCCCTGCTTGGTGGTACCCGACGATGGCGCGGGCCTCCTATTTCCTCTCATCCTGGGCGCGGGCTACATCCACGGCAACCAATAGCAAAAAGGCAAGCGAAAGTGAGCGCACGCAGGAAAAACGCGTAACCTGTCCGGGCATGGGCAGCTCCTTTGGCCCTCGAGTTCCTCCGATCTCGAAGCTCCACGGCAGGCGCGCCTCGTAGCATCAAGTTTCTGCACAATCCACCGCGGGCATCGGAGAAGACAATTAGGCCTGTGGGAGAGTTTCGCGGAAACTATAACAGGCAGTGATACTTGTCAACTTTTTCTCAAAGGTTACGCGGTGTCCGGTCAACCCGGTTCCCCACTGGGCTGGTCGCAGACCCTTAGCCGGTGGCACGACGGGGGTGCTGCGCTCTTAGGCTTAGGAGGGTGGGGCTGCCTTTCGTTAGCCTCTTATTAGTGTTCTTAGTGTTTGCTCGACTCGACTCTCCGCCGACGTCTTGTGCTAGGCTACCTCTAGAACCCATGAACCGCGGCTCCGGCTTACGCATCGGCAAAATTCTCGGCATCCCCATTTATTTGCACGCCAGTTGGGTGATTGTCTTTGCGCTCATCACGTTTTCGCTCGCCATGCAATTCACTCAGGAGCATCCCCAGTGGAGCACGGTGCAGCAATGGTCTGTCGGCATCTTGACCAGTTTCCTGTTTTTTGGCTCCGTGCTATTCCATGAGCTTTCCCACAGTGTCCTAGCCCAGCGTTACAAAATTCGCGTTGTTTCCATCACGCTATTTATTTTCGGTGGCGTGGCACGCATCGAACGGGAACCTTCCAAGGCCATTCAGGAATTCAATATTGCTATCGCCGGACCTTTGGCCAGCTTTTTTCTATATGTCCTGTTCAAGGGCCTGACTCTGATTTTTCCCTCCAGCGAAATGCTGGGAGCGCTTGCAGGGTGGCTCGCGTACATCAATGTTAGGCTCGCATTGTTTAATCTCATTCCCGGCTTTCCACTCGATGGGGGCCGCATTTTCAGGGCGATTGTCTGGGGCTCGACTCAGAATTACGCTCGCGCGACACGCATGGCGGGCGCGAGTGGCAAGCTCGTGGCCTATGGATTCATTCTCATTGGCGCGTGGGCGGCCTTTCATCCGGACTTCAGGTTCACGATAGGGTCGTCAGCGATTTTTTACGGTGGCTTTACTTCCGGTATCTGGACTGCGTTCATCGGCTGGTTCCTTCTGAATGCCGCGCAGGAGAGCGTCGCTCAAGTGGCCATCCGGCAGACTCTTGCTGGCCTCAGCGCCGCCGACGTCATGAGCAAGGAAGTGCCAACCGCTCCAGGCCACATCACGCTCGAAGAATATGGCGCTGAAGTTCTCCGCACCGGCCGCCGCTGCCATCTCATAAACAATGGCGACCGCCTCGTCGGTATGATGAACGTTCACACACTCAATTCCGTTCCACGAAGCGAGTGGGCCCACAACTCCGTGCAGTCCGCCATGATTCCGCGCGAGAAAATTCTCTGGACCTCGCCGGAGGAACCACTGCTCCGTTTGCTGGAGCGGCTCCTGAGCGCGGACGTCAATCAAATGCCCGTGGTGAGCGGCGCAAACGACGGCGCGCCGCAAATCGTTGGTATCGTCACGCGCGATTCCATCCTTCGCGTCATGCAGACGCGCTCCGAACTCGGACCGCTGGCTGCAAACGGCAGGTAGCTGTCCCAGTGCCAGCGTGTCGAGCGCTCAATTCTCCTGCGCGCGCAGCGCCCGGATTCGATAGCCTCCACGCTGGATATCGACAGTGACCTTTGAAAATCCCGCGTTCGTCAATCTTGCAAACGCTGACGCGGGCGCCACAGGCACAAACGTGCTCCGGATGTGCCCCACCCGGTGCAGCCAGCCGTCCTGAATTTCAAACGCGAGGAAGACTCCACCCGGCCGAAGCACTCGCCAGGCTTCCGCAAAAGCGCGGTCCTGCAACTCATTTGAGCGCAAATGATGAAGCATCAGGATCGCGATGGCTGAAGAAAATGTTCCGTCTGCAAAAGGCAACGCCGCCGCGTCCCCCTGAATCGCCGCCGCATTCGAACCATTGATACGTGCGCCCAGCTTTGCCGCAAACGCGTGGTCGTACTCGAGACTCGTCACGCAACTCGCGAGGCGTCCCAACTCCTCCGTTGCTGCTCCTGGCCCGGCGCCCAGCTCCAACACGTGATCGCCCAGTTTCGAGCCCTGCAGCATCCAAGGCAAAACTTGTCGCCGCGTGGCCCAACGCCACAGACGCGTTCCACAAAACCACGTTTCGTATCGATTCATTGAAAGCTCGGAAAAATTCGCAGGCAAGCAATTCTAACCCGGCTGACGCAACTCGCCGAAACAAAGTGCTCATTCGTCGAAGCCCGAGCCGAAATCCACGCTCGCGAGACTTCACATCCGGTAGATGCCGCTAGCGATTGGGATCAAGCTCTCTTTTAAGTACGGCAGGAACTGAACCTGAACGGGGCGCAGAGAACTGCGCCCCACTTTTTATCCTGGTTCGAGACGCTCATGCGTGATTCACAAGCGCCATCATATCGGGCGCGTAGCGTTCGCCGACGACCTCAATCTGCGCAAGGCGCGCACCGATCTCCTTCAAATCACTTTCGGTTAGCTTTACGCTGAGTGCACCCATATTGTCCTCGAGATAGCGGACGCGCTTGGTGCCGGGGATGGGGATCAAGTCTTTGCCCTGCGCAAGCACCCAGGCGAGGGCCAACTGAGCAGGTGTCGAGCCTTTCTTGCCGGCGAGCTCCTTTACTGTTTCCGCCAGCTTAAGATTCGCCTGCAAGGCTTTCTCTCCGAAACGCGGATTCGTCCGGCGCCAATCGCTGGCGTCAAGGTCCTCAAGTTTTTGAATCGCCCCTGTCAGGAAACCGCGTCCAAGCGGGCTGTAGGGCACAAAGGCGATTCCGAGTTCGCGACAAGTAGCCAGGACGCCATTCGTTTCCACGTCGCGGGACCAAAGCGAATACTCGCTTTGCAGCGCTGCAATCGGATGGACTTTGGCGGCGCGCCGCAAAGTTTCGGGGCCAGCTTCTGAAAGTCCGAGCGCGCGTACTTTCCCGGCCGAAACCAGTCCGGCCATGGCGCAGACAGTGTCTTCAATCGGAACTTTCGGATCGACGCGGTGCTGATAGAAGAGATCGATCGTTTCGATGCCAAGCCGTTTAAGGCTGGCGTCGCAAGCGCGCCGGACATTTTCAGGCGAACTGTCGACGCCCCTGACGCCATTGGGATTGAAGCGGAACCCGAATTTTGTGGCAATCACCACACTGTCGCGAGGCACTTCTCGCAAAAATCGGCCCAGCAGCTCTTCATTGGTGTAGGGCCCGTAGATCTCGGCGGTGTCAAGAAAATTGCCGCCGAGTTGCAAATAACGGTGAAGAACACGGAGCGATTCCCCTTCATCAGCGGGTCCGTAAGCAAAGGACATGCCCATGCACCCAAGTCCCAGGGCCGAAACCAAGGGACCATTTTTCCCGAGACGGCACTTTTCCATGATTGCTCCTCGAAGAGTTTTCGATAGGGCTTATGGATGTTGGATGAAGAGTTCGCGCTTTCCGTTACCAGGATAGGGCCAGCGCGATCGCGCATCCTTCGTTACAATGAGACCGGGCGTGCACAACAGGGCCCGCTCCCTTTGGTTTGTTGATGGCCTCCCCTTCACAAGATGCGTCGACGCTACTGGCCTCACCTTCAGCGGCCCCGGTCGCCCATGAAGGTGCGGCGCGCGTGTTCTGGCGTGTGCTGACACGCTTCGATTCCTCAAAGCTGTCTCCCTATCTGGCCCTGCGCAACTCGATCGGCGTGCTCCTTCCGCTCGTGGCAGGATTTGCTCTGGACATGCCGCGCGGCGGCTTGGTGGTAGCCAGCGGCGCGCTCAACGTGGCCTACTCCGACGGAAGCGATTCCTATGCGCAGCGCGCCAAGCGCATGCTCTCTTCGAGCGGTTTATGCGCACTGGCTGTTCTTTTCGGAGCGCTCTCCGGGAGCCACAGCGTCGCGGCTGTCATCATCGCGACGCTGTGGGCATTTGCCGCGGGAATGTTGGTGGCGGCGGGCACCACAGCCGCCGATCTGGGCGTGATCAGCCTGGTCACGCTGCTGATTTACGCGGCGCAGCCGCTGACACCTCGGCAGGCCCTCATCTCCACGGGGCTCGCGCTTGGCGGCGGACTTCTCCAAACGGCGCTCTCAGTGGCGCTGTGGCCTGTGCAACGCTATGAACCGGAGCGGCGCGCGCTTGCCAACTTCTTTCTCGAACTCGCGCGCGCTGCAGAACAGCCGCTGAGCGCGACTTCCGCGCCGCCGGCGACGGTTCACAGTACGCAAGCGCAGGAAGCTCTCTCCAGCCTTGACCGTGAGAGGTCCATCGAAGCCGTGCGTTACCGCGCTTTGTTCAGCCAGGCAGAGCGCATTCGGCTTAGCTTGCTGATGCTTTCGCGGTTGCATCTTCGGATGCGACGCGAGAGTCCCGTGCATTCCGGAGTGCAGATTCTCGGCGAGTACCTGAAGAAAACAGCACAGACTCTGCAGGCGATTGGCAACTCCCTGCTTTCGGGAATCCATGCGGAAGCGAGCACAGATATCCTTGCCGCGTGTGAGTCGCTCACGCTGCGGTTGCGGCAAGAAGCGGAGAATTTGCCGGCGTCTTTTCTCGCCGCCGTGGCGCGGGATGCGCGTTTCCAGATGGACGCGCTCAATGGTCAGCTTCGAGCCGCCCTGGACTTGACTGCACATGCGACGCCCGCCGGCCAAGCGGCGTTCGCGAAACAGGAAGCGCACCAGCCGTCGTCGCTCCGGTTCAGCGGGTTGCTGGCGACGCTTCGCGCCAATCTGAATTTGCAATCTTCCGTGTTGCGGCACGCCATACGCCTGGCGGCCATGGTCGCTCTCGGCAACATCCTGGAGCGCGCTTTCTACTGGCACCGCTCCTATTGGCTGCCGATGACAATTGTGCTGGTGCTAAAGCCGGAATTCACGACCACGTTTAGCCGCGGTCTCTTGCGGATTGGCGGAACGATCGTGGGACTTTTTTTGGCCACGGCGCTCTTTCGCTTTCTTCCGGAGAGCGCCACGCTGCAGATTGTGCTGATCTTTGTGTTTACACTGTTGCTGCGCTGGGTCGGTCCCGCTAACTATGGGATTTTCGCGGTGGCCATCAGCGCTCTCGTGGTTCTTCTGATCGCCATCACCGAAGTCTCGCCGAAGGAAGTGATCTGGGCGCGCGGAATCAATACAGCGGCAGGCGGCACGCTGGCACTGCTCGCGTATTGGATCTGCGATCGCGTGCGGCTGAGAGCGCGTATGGCACGCACGAACCTAGAAGCATCAATCGATCGTCTGGGCGCGGAACCAGGAACGACCGCGGAACAAATGAACCAGTTGAATGCGCTGCTGGCCAGTTCGCACCGTTTTGTGCATGCGGTGATGGCGCTGGACGCGGGCTGGTTGCACACCGCTGCCGTTCCAGCGCGAACGGCGTTTCGTACGTTTGCGACGGACGTGGAGAAGACGCTCGAATTGCTTGCCGCAGCGCTTCGGGGCAAACACGTACAACTGAATGAATTCCCTGATCTGCGCGAGGATCATCACGTTTTGGTGCAGTCCGGCGATCAGAAAATCGAGCGGTACGCGCTGGTCAATGTGGAAGCGGACCGGATCGTCAATAGCCTGAACACGCTGCGGGAGCAGGTGATGGGGCGCGTGCGCCAAGAACGCGTAAGGTGACTGCAGAGTGGCGAGGAATGGGAATGAAGCGACACACGCTGTCGGTGGTGATGAGCTTCGTCGCGGCGGTAATCAGCGCAACCGTGTTCCTCGCCGCGCTGTTCGAGCAATATGCGCTGGTGGAAGTGGCAGCGAGCATCATTACGGCGCTGCAAGTTTATTTTCTGAGTTCGGGGATTGGCGACCTGCTGGAGGAAAAGAGAGAGACGAACCGGACGCGAAATTCGGTGGTCGTGCTGATGACGATTTTTCTCGTGGCGTTTTATTCGTTCAGGAAATATTTTCACTGAAAGTGAATTGGAAGGAAGTCGGCGGGACACAAATTGCTGAAAACAGATGACTTGCGGGCGTTAGAGAATTGCGGCAGATGCGGAGAGCATCGAAGGCAGTTCTGGTTGCCCCCTATCCTCATTTTTCAATAAGCGTTCAAGTGTTCAGTGTAAAGGTAGCTAAAGTCTTTGTTTGATCTAGTTTACAAGTGTCGATTCTAAAGGGACTTACATTGCACCAAGAATTGTGCAAAATGGGCCGCTTCTCCCCATGCCAATTGGCCCATCACTGGGGCGCCATTCCCAGAGGCAAGAGCCCCGGTTTCGTCTGCCATAGAGGGCAGGGGCATTCAGCGCGAGGCGAAAATCGCTTTGGTTGCAGGGTAGATTTGGCGGAAGGCGGCGTAAGAGGCGTTGAGGGTAGCGGCGGCAGCGTGCTGAGGACTGACGCGCGAGGCGACGCGGACGGTGGCGGCGCAGGCAGCGTCAACCGAGGGCCACAGGCCAGCGCCGACGCCAGCGAGAAGAGCGGCGCCGTAGGCGGCCCCTTCCTCAGCTTCGACAATTTCGACGGCGTGGCCATAAACATCGGCCTGGATCTGCCGCCAGAGCAGTGAACGCGCGCCGCCTCCGCCGAGGCGAATGCTGGTGACGGGAACGTTCATTTCCTGGAAAAGTGTGAATGTGTCGCGAAGGCTGAACGCGACGCCCTCGAGAATGGCGCGAACGACATGGGCGCGCGTGTGCGAGGCGGTGAGCCCAACGAGCGCGCCGCGAGCATTGGAATCGAGATGCGGAGTGCGCTCACCCATCAGATAGGGCGTCCACAAGAGGCCGTCGGAACCGGGGGGAATTTTGGCGGCTTCGGCGGTGAGCTGGTCGTAAGATTCGCGGGCGCCGCTAGAATCTGTTGCAAAGGTGTCGCGGATCCAGCGCAAGGAGAGGCCGGCCGCTTGTGTGACGCCCATGACGTGCCAGCGTCCAGGGATGGCGTGGCAAAAGGTGTGGACGCGGCCGTGAGGATCGAGCGCGGGGCGATCGGTGGCGGCAAAAACGACGCCGGAGGTACCGATGGTGGCGCTGAC
>WNFT01011926.1_pt1 | contig 11291 bp, 13 predicted proteins | sample 5400191 | NCBI WGS metagenome assembly WNFT01 (sample SAMN13153359, study PRJNA577476) | soil metagenome | isolation source: 80 cm saprolite under Madrone tree | place: USA:California | collected 2016-06-14
TGCTCTTGAGTGATCGCGATCCGGTCGACGCTTTGCCGTATCGCGTCGAGATCGAGCGATATTGCGTTGAGCCTCTGCTGATCGGGTGAAGGGGCAGCTTGCGCCGCCAGGCCGCGCTGGTGCCTTCGGCCCATCGCGCGGACCAATCTGTTCGACGCCTGCGTGAGCAATCGCATCCCTGTTCAGGCAGCGAGCGAAGCCAGCGCAGACCGGGCCGATAGAAATTGGCGATGAGGATATGGCCATCGGCGACAAGACGCTCTTTCCCGCAATGAATGAAGCGCAGCAATTGCGCGGCCAATAGAATGCCGGCGGCAACCGATACGAACCCGACGGACATCACGGGCTCGCCGGCGGCAAAGCGGTTCAAGTCTTCTTCCGACAGCTGGCCACACCCTGGATTCCGCAAATGCTCTTCGGCCTTTGCCGGATCGACACCGAGCTCCGCGAAGAATTGCGCGCGCTCCTCGGGGCTCATCGCCCTCGCCTCCTCCAGCCGTTTGTTCACCCGCTCGTTGCGCTCGATGACGGGGTTGAAACATTTGAGGCAGAGCTGTGCGCCAGCCATGTCGTAGGTGATCGCCTTCGCGGTAAGACCGTGCGTGCTGCCGCCGATAATGAGTTCCGGCCACAGGTTCTGAATTGCGTGGCGCGCGCCGTTGCCATCGACGCACGAAAGTACGACCCCATAGCGAAACCGGGCTTCGAGCGCGTCGAGATCGGCGCGGTTCGGAAGGCGATTGCGTCGCATGACATAGTCCTGCCACGCGCCCACATGGGGATATTTGGAGAAGCCCCGTGCCGCCAGAAAATCGGCCATAAGCGGCGCTTTGGGGCGGCCGTCGTCCTCAAGCGTCGCCAGCGCATACGGATTGTCGTTCGACAGATCGAGCGCCTCGGGATCGACAACCGTCGCATGGCCCGTCGCGCTCGGCAGGCCGCCGATCGACAGCGCCGCCGCTTCGGCAACGGCGCCAGCGCCTGCAAAGTAGAGCGCGGGAAACTCCGTGCGCTCGACTGGCGGATCGGGGTCAAGCCGATCCCAGAACGCCGCCGTCTTGGCCGTCCAAAGCGAAAGGCACAATTCGCATCCTTCACCGATGAACTCGCCCTTGCCTGTTTTCATGCCGCGCAGGCGCTTGAAGACTTCGCTGGCTGCGAAACACGCGCCCATGTAAGGGCCGAACGGGAGGGCCGAACGCGGCAGGTCTTCGAAACGAAATGCATGGCCAAGAAAAAGCCGCCAGCCGTCGGCGAAAAGGATGAGGCGCACCGCGGCGCGCGGCGCGCCGGACGGGCGGCCCACGAAGATTTCGATCGGGTGCTCCTCGTTGCTGCCGGTGGATTCATTCACCGTGACGTGCTTGCCTGCAACCAGCCGAATGCAATTGGCCACGGCGTCTTTGAGCGTCGGCGCTTCGCCGAAAGCGGCCACCCTGGGGAGGAGCGTAATCCGGGATGGGATATCGAGCGTGATGCCGGTAACGCGTCTGAACTGCCGGCACAAGAGATTTACCAACATCCATACCGCGTCCTGTCCCGCCTTCGTCTCAGCCATGCCCGCGTCGATTGCGACGAGCACCCGCGCCGGACGGGCGGACTCCGCGGCGGCAAGCATGCCCTGCGGGTCCGGCCGAAAGTGGCGATCGGCAAGTTGATTGAGGTCGGCCATCATGACCGAAGATCGATAAGTACCGGCTTTGGAACCGGCATCAGCCGCAGCGCTGCACCGATCTCGGTCGGGTTGAGGAAAGTCCACTTGCCTTCGATGAAGGCGTGCACGCCGACTTCGCGCGGAAACGTTCCCGGCCACAGTCGCCACAGCCTGCCGCGGAATCTCCACCTCGCCGGCACCATCCCGTAGTTGGGAAAGATCAACGACAGGGCCCGTCGGCTGTTGGCCATTTCATCGTCATACCCCGAGTGCCTGACATTCGTTCCCGGATGCGAATGGACCTGCGCCAAATTCTTCCATTCGCGCCCACGCGCTACGTCGCCGACGCGCAGCATGGCGTCGGCTTCAATGTGGTAATGGCCAGATTTATTCCGCTGACGTGGTATTACGATCGCTTCGACCGTCGCGCTGCCGGTCTGCTGCCGGCGGCCGAACCAAAAGCAACAGCTTTCCAGCCCGTTCATAGAGCGCAAAAATGCCGAAGTCAGCCGAATTGCATCCGGCGGAACGACAAGCGGTGATCGGGCCTGAGGGAGACTCATGTGGACCGGCCAGCGTAATAGGGCGGCACCAGAGCGCGCTTTACGGCCACGATCGTTGCGGAGAACGTCTGCTTGTCACCGTTCCAGACAAGGTTGGGTTCCACGTGATGGTTCACCTTGTAGAACTCAAGGGTGAGCGAACAGCACACAAGTTGCCCTTGGTTACCGGTGTAATTCGTATGGAATGCGATTTCAGGGTGACTCTTTGACTGCGGCACCCATTTCGCATCATCGCCCACCCGATATTCCAGAGTAAGAGGATTCACGAACTCCGCGCTCGGAGGCCATGTCGGGTAATGGTCGAAATAGAGCCGCAGCATGAAAGCATCCTTGCGCCCGGCTGCCGTCGTGCCGAACAGCGGAACGAGGAGTGTCAAATCATCGGGCTTTGCCCACCCGAGATCGTCAACAGTGCTGCCTCGCAGGACGCGTTCAAGGTGCCGGGCGAAGGCTTGCTGCCCCTGTGTAACGTCCTGCACCGGTGCCTTTCCGTGAATCGACATCAGGGCGCCGCCGGTCGGTCCGACGATCTGGAACTTGAGTGCGTGCGCGGTTCTTCGAGCAGCTTGGCTGCTTCATTCCAGGCCGCAGTCAACTTGGTCTGCCAAGGGGTCCGGAACTCGACCGTTTCGACGGCGTTCACATCTTCGAATTCGACCAGCGGTTCTTCATGCCTCGCTTCCGCCGATAGCGTCGAACTTTTCGATAGCTTCGAGAAGTTCTTTGATCGCGTGCGCGTCCTCGTGACAACAATCGAGCGTGTCAAGATGCTCATATCTGCCGCTGTCGAACCGGAAAACGCATTAGCGGTGCCACCGCCGCAGCCTGCCGCTATGCCGAACGACCGTTCTGCGATCGGCGTGGAGCCGGCACCGGTGGGCAAGACGCCGGAAGCCGCCGCGGCGCCTGCTGCTCCACCCGATGATGGCGTGCCTCCACCCGATGATGGCGTGCCTGTGGCTGTCGGCCGCGATGCCGTCCTCGCCGCGTTCAAGCGAAATCGAGCGCCACCTTCGCCCCAGCCGGCGAGCCCGCAGCCTCGACCGGCGGTGCGCCAGGTCGAGCGGCCGCCGGAACGCCAAGCCGAGCCCATCTCGCGGGAGGGTTGGGAGGAACTCGTCAGCGGCTATGTGGCGGGGAATGTGAACTGGAACGTCAAGCGGCTTGGCGCGCCGCCTGGCGATCCGAATTGCCGTGCGCCGCGCGATCTTCTGAGGAGCTTCGGCTTATGAGCGGTCCGATCACCACTGCTTCCCTTTTCCCCGGTTTCGGGAAAAGCACCATGTCGTCCTGGTCGTATCGCCCTCGCTCAACGCGGAGGGCAGGAAGGCCTATAGCACCCGCGGCCAATTGTTCGACGGCAAAGTCGACGGCCGCTTCATGGTGGAGCGCTCGACAACGCCGTTCTGCGACGCAGCCCGCGTGCTACTCGCCGAGGGGGTCGATCCGGTTACCGTAGGCACGGCTGCGGGGTTGACGGTGGCGGATGACACCGGCGGCAAGCCGGTCTTCAGGACGTGGAAGCCTTACGATGCCGGCTCCGCTGTGGCGGTGGCATCGCCCATGCGTCAAAACGAGTCGCCCGCTGTCCACCGCGCCAGCACTCGCACCGGAGGCCGTCCCCTGACTGGATCTTCCGTGCCATTACAGGAGACGCGGCCCTGAAACCGTTCGACAACCTATTCGGCGATCCTTCGGCTAGCACTGCGATGCCCGAGGGAGAACTGCGTCATGTCCTGAGGCGCGCGCAGCGGCTTGCCCAGCATGGGCGGCACCCGCCCGGGGTCGCCGGCATCCGGGCCCGGGCCGCCGACCAGGCCGAGTTGGCCCGGGAGATCGCTGAAGCGCTGCAGGCGCGTGATGTCGTCCGCGCCCAGGCCCTTACACGCGCCTGCCATAAACGGCCTTCGTTGCGTTCGCTAGATTCGCGGGTGTGATGTCGCCCTCCACGCGGGCCCCCTGCCGCCGTCGCCGCCCGTTCCAGCACGAGTATGTCGTGCAGCGCCGCCGCACGGTTCGTGTCAGATGAGCCCATTCGGCCGCCATCGAGGGGGACGCGGTGATCGCAACCCAAGCCTCAGCGTCGGCTGCTCAACATGTCGACGCGGAAGCTCCGGCGCTCCGTGGCTGCCGCAAGGCAATGTGCCGGCGCCCTCCGGGGCCAGACTGTCGAGCATGACGCGGCCTCCGGGACATGACGCGGATTTTATCGTTGAGCCCTTCGACGAAGCCCAGCGAGACTTTGCTCTCCGGTTTGCAGTAGGCCGTGATTCCCTCGCAATGGTGATCGGTCATGCGGCGACCTTCATTGCTCAATGGCATCTCAATTCCTGGTCACGAAGCAAATTCCGCCCGCAGTTTTGAGCTGTTTGCACAGCTGGTCCGCATCGCTCTTCACGTCGAACGGCCCAACTTGCGCGGCATAGAAGATGCCCCGTTCGCCTTGATCCTTGCGGCGAATCAGCGGCTGGCGGCCACTCAGCACCGAATATCTCGCCTGCATCGTGCGAAACGCCGCTTGGGCCTCTGGCTCACTTCTCTCGGCGGAAAGCTGCACCACAAAGCCACCTGCGTCGATGCCGCGCGTAGCTGCTTCAGGCGCGGCCTGCGGCGCCAACCAGCCGAGTTGCGGGTGCGAGCTCGCGATGATTTCTCTGGCCGCGTCGCCATAGGACTGCCAAGCCAGTGTGGCAGCAACACCAATGCAAAACGCGATCAGGAAGCGGGTGAGGGAGAACGAGGCTTGCTTGCCGAGCGACGACGGCGTGCTCGCGACCAAGTCCAGGTCCGTTGGTTGAAGAGTCGCGTCGACCGATGGCTCGGTGGCCCACCGAGCTTTGGAGAACTCGGATAGTGCGAGGTCTAACTTGGATAGTGTGGGGTTTAGTGTGGAACTCATGGCACCTCCCCTTTTCCGGCTGGGTTTGACGCAACAGGCCATCATCATCGTATGACTAGAGCGAGGCGTGGGGAGAGCAGCCGCGGGGCAGAAATTGGCAAGCTCGACGCCCGGCTCGCCGGAGTTATCCCTTACGTGCGGAGGTCCGGCGCTTCAATACGTCACTGCTTAGCCTTGTCTACCGCCGCCTTGTCCGATTCTGCTGACGACAATCTCAATAACGATACCGTAAATGATAGCGAGAGCGCATATGAGAGCAGCAAACAGCAGCAACATCGGATTCGCGTTTGGCTTGGTTAGAAAGTACCAAGACGCCTGACCGGCTATGAAAATCATAGCCAGCGTCGGCGAGTGACGCAAAACAAGGACAAACGCCTGCATCTGAAGCTCCTTTGTTGGCAACGAGGACCTCAGCGGACCTTCGTCGAAGTCGTGATGAGCCTGGCGATCGAAATCACTCGCGGCGCCGCCTCATGGGCGCTCGACAAACCGGTACCAGTCAGAGCGCCCGCACCTAAAATATTCGGCCGCGTACCCGCCGTATCACGACGCGATTCACGTGCTCTTCAATGGAGTTAGAAAGTTGCCGAGCGCCAGCACCACATAGGACAAAACAGCAACCCAGAATGCGTACGTTGAGACATTCGGTATTTGCACAAAGGTGCCCACGACCGCCAACACAACGAGTATGAGTGAAAGGATAAACACTCACAATGCCGGAGCATGAAGTGTCATCGCCGCCCCCCTTGGACTATTGCAACAACAACTACCCCAACAGGCATTTTCGAGACGATTGCGACTGCAGCTGGGTTCGAATAGGGCGAAAGTTCGCGAGGATAAATATTGCCCGGCCAGTGTAGCAAAGGGGACACATTTGAAAGCATCAGCTAGCGAGATTGGCGCAGTCTGGGGCGCAAGCGGTCATCGGCTAATCGGAAGCTATGTAGGCAAGCGTAGTAGAGCGCATCTCTTCTCTGGGCACATCCACAGATCCAATTCGCTGGCTGGCCTGGGATGTTGCGCCGCGTGATTGAGGGGTCCGTTAAACAGGCGGTCTCGATAGCCAACGGGGCCGATCACTCGGCTTTCAATGCGACCCAGATCGTCGAAGCAGAGATCCCCGGTGTCGAAGAGAGGGGCGCCCTCGCAACCTCAAGTTCGACAAGAAGGTGGCGTCCTGTGCGGTCGATTGAGGACGTGTGCGTGAGCTATGGACTTGTGCTCACCCCGGCGGACGAACTGCCCAATTTTCCACTTGAGTATCCATACTGGAAGCCAAAGCGTGGGAAACTGTTCACCACGACATGCCCGGTCTGCGGCGAGGTGCTCTTTGTCAACACCCACTATCAGCGCTGGACCTGTTTGCGCCGCGATCGCGGCTTCCCAGACGCAAACGACAAGCTCCCGACGCCATCGGACTAGTGGAGCATTTGACCGGTTGCTCGTACTACAATGCCTTGTGGTGGATCATCGGCACCGGGTCTCAACCATCACAGAAGGTGCAACAACCGCCAGAAGCAAAGCGGCGGAGTGCCAAACGCGAGCCACCGTCGAGTCACCCACACCGCCTGCATGGCCGCAGTTACCGAAGGCTATCCGCGGCGAGCGGAGTTGCACGAGCACCTCGATGATGCCGTTGCCACCCGGCGAGCTCGAACGCAGGCGGTGTCAAGGAACGTAGGAGAAGCTGCGCCATGCCTAAACCGTCCACCAAAGAGAGACGCGCCGAGAGAGAGGTTCAATTTGGCGGGTCAATCCCGCCGGAAAATTTGGCGTCATCATCGCTCTCGCCGATCAGATGGTTCGGGAAAACATCACCAAGGTGGCAGCCGAGAACTGCATCATGCTGGTGCGCGCCATGCCGGTGCAGGTGCATACGAGTCCGTTTCTTTTGAGAACATTATCGGCCACGTCGTCGCACGCGACGTGAACCCTCCGCGAACTCACGGCTCTGCTGGCTGACTTGGAGGCGGAACGGCGGGAGAAGGGACCCGCGCAGGTCCGGACGCGTTTGCTGCCGGGGGAGGGTTAGCACGGGGGGCACCGTCGTGAACCGCTTGTGCGGCGTCCACGATACCGCGAACCGTGTTTAGGGCGTTTGCAGTTTTGTGAACCGTTCGTGCGGTGGCGTCAACCACGTCCCGAATGCGGACACGAGCAGTCTGGTGAGGCAGGTCCATAACCGCTCCGCCGATGGCCACGGCAAGCTGGGGGCGCAAATCCATGAAGGTCTGATCCAGCGGACCTTCCGGAATTTCCGGCGATGCTTCGTCCAGCCGGATCGGCAACGGGGGATCGGTTATGAAGTCCGTCACCATGGGTAGCGAACGGCCGCCGCCGGTCAGCAGGGCCTCGACAGGCGTCCGCCGGCCTTGAAGCTGATTCTCGCGTGCGCAGGCGACCCCGCGCTCCAGCGTGTCGTGGAATGTCGATCGGAGAAGTCTCGCAAACTCCTGAACATCGGGGCTGGCGAGGAAGTCTTCCTTTCTAATGGTGAGGAAGTTGTCGACTAGTTCGATCGTCAGCCGACCGGTCGTAAACAAAGCCTCCTTGAAGGCCCGCTGGTTCGCCCGGACGTGGGCGACGACGCCCTTGCTTCCGCTGTCAAAGGGATCAATCCGGGCCTGCTTGAAGATGTAAAACTTCAGCAAAACGTCGAGGCGATCGCCAGCCAGTCGCAGAATCCCCGAGCTCCCATCGACCTCGCCAAGAACGCCACGGCCAGGAAGGCCCGTCATGAAGGCGCCGAAATCCGAGGTGCCTCCGCCGATGTCTGCTACTACGACGACCCGCCGTCTCGTATCTCCGATCGCACCGGCGGCGACGGCGGTCGCTTCGAGCACTGATGCGCTGCCATTGGGCGACAATTCGAAGACATCCGGCAGGGCAGCCGGATCGAGAAACCGTTGGTCGCTCATCACCGCTGCAAGCGCCGAACGGGCGGCATCGTGCGTAATCCCGCCGGCCGCCGAAAGCTGGCTGCCGAGTCTGTCAGCGATGGCGAAAGCCTGAAGAACGAGAGACCTGAGGGCCAGCTCCCCGGCCACAGCGCGCTCTTCATCCCATGCCGGCCTCGTAATCCGAAGAGGGACCGGCCACGGGACATTGGCGATCGCGGCAGCCCGGCCCGCTTGCACGAGCAGATGTGCCAGAAACAGAGCAAGCAGCTTCCGGCCCGTGAAATCTCCCGTCGGGTCGATTTCCCACTCCAGCACTTCGTCGAGTGCGCCGGGATCGCGTGTACTGAGATACTCCTTTGGCGAAACAAATGCCTGACGGTTGCGGCGTTCGCCGCGAATGGCGGCATCCTCTGCTTCCTTGCCGAAGAGGATTGTCCCTTGATCGCTCACGTAAACGACCGAAGGAAGCAGCAGACCGCTAAGGACCCCCACTCCGTCGCGATGGCCGATCGCCAGCGGCACCACATCTGCGCTCGTCAGTTCCGTTCGCGGCTTGCGTCTGACCACGGCTGCCTTTGACATCGCCGTTCCGAAGTCGATGCAGCCGATCCAGTTCCGGTTACGCCGCGCTTCAATCAAACTCATGAACAACACTCCCCTTTATTTGATAAAATTAATCGAGCTCCACCTCTCCACGGACGAGAACAACCTGCTGCGCGCCGCTACCGCGCACCACAGAAGGCTTGACGACACGTACATAGTCGCCGGGCGCCGCATCGTCGTGCAGGATGTGGTAGAGCGGATCGAACCGAACGCGTTCTCCGGCCGAGTTCAGCACCTTGATGCCCCTCTGGTGGGCCGCCTGCCGGACCCACTGCAACACGAAGTTCGAGGCATCCTTGGCGCGGCGGGTACGATCTGCGGCTTCGCCGTCAACCACCGATTCCAGCCGCTGGAACGACCTGTCCAGAGCGCCCATGTCCCGCAGCGCGCGCCCCAGCGCCTCGTCGGCGTCGCTCCAGGTGGCCTCCCTAAGGATAGTGGCCTGATCTGGCGCAATGGGCTCTTCGGGTGGCGGCTTCTCGCCGTCACGCGGCGGTTTCAATCCCGGCGCCCCCGCCGCCAGTTTCGCAGCGTCCTTACGCAGCGTCGCCCCCGCGGCCGCATCCAGCGTCGTCACGAGGCCCACGAACTTCTCGTCTAGAAGCAAGCCTCGATCCGCCGACGCGGCATCGCAAAGAAGCTGGGCGACTTCCTGTTTGAGCTGCGCGCCGTCATGTCCCGATACTGCTGAGATATTCTGCGCAAACGCGATGAAGGCGAAAGGCTTTTTATCGCCGTGAGCGGGTCGCGCGCAGTCACGCAGTTCGCGAACAAGGCTCAGCTGTCCTTTGGGCTTCAGTCCGCTCTGCGCCCCGGCCACTGCATCGACCGCTCCGGGAAGACCGCCGGACGCCAGAATGAGTCGCGACGCGAAGAAGCGGCGCAGCGCGGCGTGACTGTCACGCTCGGAAGCCGCGACCAGAGCTTTGACGAGCCATGGCAAGCCCCACGAAGGCCGCAAGCGTTCCAATGCGTCCGCGCCGAGCCGTCGATCCTCCGCACCGAATTTCGAAGGCTCCGTCCACCCGCCGGCGGTCGCCACCGCAGCAGCAGCTGCGGTTGAGAACTCGGGCCGCAACACGAACTTCGACAGCGCGACCGCGGCCTTCGGCGCCGCAGCGGCTTCAGACGCAAGTTTCGCGAGCCCGGCCGCGAAGTCCGCATTCGACAGAACCGTGCCGATCTTCTCCTTGCTCCGCAACCGTAGGATCGCCTGGGCGCGCTTTAGCGGTTCCTTCTTGAACTCTTCCAGGTCAGACGGCTCGCGCGCCTTCGTGCCGTCAGCCGGCTTTCTCTCTGTTGCAGAGTCCCTCGACTTCGCCGCCGCCGTTTTCCGCAAATTCCGCCCCCGTATGGAAATTATTTCGTCTGAGGCAACTCCCGCAGAAGCCGGGAAACACGCGTCAGAGTGCAACAAATATAGGGTCGTCTCGCGAAAAAAACAGGACCTCTCCCGAACCTCCGCGCCGCCGCCCTGACCCTCGCCGGTGCGGCGCTGAGCGCCTTCGGCCCGCGGATCGCGCTCTCCTGTTTTCCGCCCTATGATCCCAAGTTGCCGCCGTTCTACTCGTTGCCGCCGCAGGGTGAGGGTTTCCTGATTGAGTGCGCCGGCTGCCGCAAGGACTTCGTGAGCAAGGGCCTGCGGTGTTGCTCGATCGGCTTCGGCTTCCCTCCTTCCTCGTCACGGGCTGCACCTCCATGCCGAGCTCGCGCTTGGATCGACCTTTCTCGACTTCATGGAAAATGCCCCGTTGCGGGTGCAGAAGGCGCGCTGGAGGTCGAAATAGCTGCGGAAAACCGGCGCGACCGGAGACAACTGCCCAATTTCCTAAGTTGAGTATCCGTACCGACACCGCCGCCTGCATGAGCGTCACCGGTCACCACCTCCCGGCTTGTTCGACTCAGCGCCACCGGCCCCATAACTCGCATGAGCACCACGACAATCAAGCCGCCCAGCCCGACGGGCCTTTGTGGAGGCCAGAGTATTCCCAAGTTGCGATAGCACGAGCATTTTTTCCTTATTCTGGCGCGAGGGATGGACGCCGGATGGCCGAGACCTGCCAATCCTGGCTGCGGGATCTCAAGGGGCTCGGCGTGCGACAGCCCGGGCGGCACACCCGGACGCGCCAAATCTCACTCTTTTGACACAGCATGTGCCTGCCGGATTATGGGAAGGGCAGTTTCAATCGCATTCACGTCCCAAATGCTCATCGAAACGCCGCCCTCGTGGCGGGCATGAACAAAGAATTTTTTTTCCGTCGTATCTCTCGCCAAGCCCGACGGATCATCGACTTCGTTGAAATCGAGGGCAAGTAGAAGCGTCAATTTATGCGCGCGCGGCAAGACCTCCAGGAAGAAGGCAGGTCCGTGATAGCTGACAGAATTCGCCTCGGCGAGCTCCACGATATCGCTGTCGAGCGCCATGACTCGGGATCGAAGGTCCTCAAACAGAGCTTTGGCGTCCAGAGTCATCTTGATCTTGCATATATCCTGGCGCGCTGCGCGATTGCGCATTTCGAGGTGCGCCGCCGCGTGGACTACGCAACGACCAATGGGAGCGGATCAAGGACGTTCTGCCTGGGCGTGAAGGACACGTGGGCGGCACCGCCGAAGATAATCGACTGTTCGTCGAAGCGGTTCTCTACCGCTTTAGGACTGGGTGTCCGTGGCGG
>WNFT01023584.1_pt1 | contig 11290 bp, 13 predicted proteins | sample 5400191 | NCBI WGS metagenome assembly WNFT01 (sample SAMN13153359, study PRJNA577476) | soil metagenome | isolation source: 80 cm saprolite under Madrone tree | place: USA:California | collected 2016-06-14
GTCAGAATTCCTTTTAACTGCGCTGCAAGCGTTGGCGAGGTTACGGTTTCAGTCAGAAAACGGATGCCTGCGCCCTGCTTTGGACGTTGTTCATCGAGCGCGGTGCGAATCTCGCCGACAAATGTGGACCAGGTGCGCGACTCGTCGCGATAAAGCGGCGTCTGCGCACGATCGGGATCGTAAAGACTGAGGATTGACGCCTGCGAAAAGATGTCGGTGGCGCTCGAGCCGCGATCTTGCGGATCATGGTTGCGGCTGTTTGGATGGTCTGGATTTCCTTCTACTTTTGTTGGGCGGCCTTCATTACTGCGCGCCAGCAATGGCGTGGCAATTCCGCCCAATGACGAGGCGGTCGCGAAAAATAAAGCTTTGCCGGGCACTTCTTCTTCCGGCTGCTTGACGTAAGGAACAATTTTTTCGGGAGGCTGAAACGCGCAACCGCTGAGACCCGCGAGCGCCAGCGATGCGCCCATCAACTTTAAGAACGTGCGGCGTTCGAAAGGATCGTTCCACTCTTCTGCTTGTTGCGGAAACTCGCGCGCGACGAACTCGCGAAATTCGGGCGCGTCAGCTAGCTCTTCAAGTGAACGCCAATACTTTTTGGATTTCTCGGTGCCGGCAACTAAGGGTTGAATTGAATACAACCCGCCCGCGGCCGGTTTCGGCGCGGATCCATCCTGATGGTCCAGAATGTACTGGCGCATCAGTTTGAAATTTATGTGTCGGTCTTCAGACATCGATGCTTCTTTGTTCGCGCTCCGGGCTTATTCCGGGCGAGACGCCCGCGGTCCCAGGTTCAGCGGTGACACGTCGAACAACTCGTCAACACATTCGGCGGCTGAATGTGATATTTCGTCGCCAACGATCGGCCTTCAGCAATCTCATCGTTAGTTTTGTTTTCCTGGCGCCACTGCATGTCAAAAACTTTTTCTTTCGGGCGCACAAATTTTTCCGGGTTACGATGGCAACCAAGGCACCACTCCATTTGCAGCGTTGACGCCTGATACGCAATTGGCATCTGATCGACTTGTCCATGACAGGTCGAACAACCCACGCCTTTGTTCACATGAATGCTGTGATTGAAATAAGCAAAGTCCGGCAGGTCGTGCACTCTAATCCATTCAATTGGCTTGCCCGTGCGGAAGCTCTCGCGAACCGGCTCCAGATAAGGGCTGTCCGCCCAAATCTGTTTGTGACAGTTCATGCAGGTGGTGGTAGCAGGCAGGCCCGCAGAGGCAGCCGTTTCCACGGATGTGTGACAGTAGCGGCAATCGATGCCGTCGTCGCCGACGTGATGTTTGTGACTGAACTGGACCGGTTGCTGGCGCTCAACCCACTGGCCGGTGTTCCAGGAAGAGCGATTAAGCTCAGCCGTGACCCACAACAGCGCGACGAGAATAAACACGGCGCCATAGATCGTCAGCTTCGCGAGCGCGTTGGTGCTGTGATGAAAAATCTGCGGCATCGCGAAAATTTGTCAGTACTTTGTTACTGCTTACAAATCAGCGTGCAGCCGGACATCGGCAAAGCATAAGCTGCGGCGTGACATTTTGCAGATCGGTGCACATTTGCACCTGAAGACACGATGGTCCGCAAAAGGTCCTGGTCTAGACTATTGTTTTTGCAAAGTTGTCACGTACTTTAGCAGATGAGGAAATTTTTTCAAATTCGCTCACGAAAGGAAAAATATTAGTAGATTGAACGGCTTATGATAGATTGCGCCGGCAGCCCTCAACACACTTGAAGAATTCATAACTCGCGGAGATTCACACTTGTTTATCGGTCATTACGCAGTCGCCTTTGCCTCGAAGCGCTTCGCGCCCCGCACTTCGCTGGGCGCACTGATCGCGGCGGCGTCGCTGCTTGATTTGTTGTGGCCCATATTCATTCTGCTCGGTTGGGAACAGGTGCGGATCCAACCAGCCAATACGGCATTTACTCCTCTCGATTTTGTTTCCTACCCAATCTCACACAGCCTGGTCGCGGCCGTAGGTTGGGCCACCCTTTTTGCATTGCTCTATTACGCGTTCACACGATATCGCGCAGGAGCAATTCTTATTTGGGTGGGAGTCGCCAGCCATTGGGTGCTCGATCTCGTCAGCCATCGACCCGACCTGCCGCTCTATCCGGGTGGTCCACGTTTCGGGTTGGGCTTATGGAATTCAATTATCGCGACGGTGATCGTCGAGGGATTGATGTATGCGATCGGGGTCTGGATCTATTTGCGCGTTACGCGGCCCAAAGATGGAATTGGCAAGTGGGGTCTGCTGGCTTTCGTGGTTGCGACCGCGGCGTTTTACGTTGCGAACATTTTCAGTCCACCGCCGCCGAGCGTGCGGCTGCTGGGGATTGGAGCGCTCGTATTGAGTTCGTTTTTGGTTTTGTGGGCCTGGTGGGCCGATCGGCACCGCGAAGCGCGGTAAGTTTCAAGTTTCAAGTTTCAGGTTTCAGGTTTCAGGTTTCAGGTTTGTGACTGCGTCTCGACAAGTCGAAACATCCTGAAACTTGAAACTTGAAACCTGAAACTTGAAACTTAGGTGACCGCAGCGTCGCGCGCCAGCATTGCCACCCCAATCGTAGCCGCGTCTTCTCCCAGCGCCGCCACGACGATTTGCGTAGCTTCAAAACATGGTTGGAACGCGCGCCGCTTTGCTTCCTGAATGATTGGATTAAGAATCAGCTCGCCGGCCTGCATCACGCCGCCGCCCAGCACAATCCGTTCAATATTCAGCAGATTGATAACGCTGGCGACTCCGGTGCCAATATATTTCCCAGTTCGTTCGATCATCATCAACGAAAAGTCGTCGCCTTCTTTTGCCTCGCGCGCCATATCGCCGGCCGTGAAGTCTTTGTTCATGGCAAGCTTCGACAGTGACGAAGTCGAATCGCGGTTCAACCGCTCGTTGGCGCGGCGCACGATGTTTGGCGCGGAAGCGACGGTCTCCAGGCAGCCTGTGTTGCCGCAGATGCATTCCGCGCCTTCAGTGTCGATCGTGATATGTCCCACTTCGCCAGCCAAACCAGAGGCGCCGATCCAAAGTTTTCCATCGAGAATTATCGCCCCGCCGATTCCATCGCCGATAGTTATGTAGAAGAGATCTTTACTGCCTCGGCCCGCACCAATCTTGTACTCGCCATAGGCGGCAGCGTTGGCATCGTTCTCGAGTTCCACTCGCAAGCCGGTCGCTTTCATGGCTTCTTCGTGCAGATTCTCGCGCACGGGCCCGGGCAGATAATTCGACGCTATCACCCGATCGGTCTGCCGATTGACCAAACCCGGAATAGCAATACCCACCGCTCCGATGTTGTTCGCACCTTGCTGTAACTCTTTGACCATTCGAGCTACCTGGGCAATCAGGTTTTCGGCTTCCAGGGGTTCTTCGCGTCGTTCCCTGATAACACCCTCATTATCTACCGTTGCCGCGCGCAGTTTCGTGCCGCAAAGCTCGATCCCAATAAAATATGTGTCTGATTTAGGGGACGTGGTCATGGGCAAACATCCGGCGCTAATTTAACTAAGGCAGAACGAGCGAAGCATAGTCGAGGGTATCAGGGGTGTCAAACGAGTGATTCTGCGTGTAAAATACCCGGGACCTAAGTCCAAAGATCAGCTTATTATGCAGATCCGTTCAATACTCCTGCCGACGGATTTCAGCGAGTGCGGAAACTATGCCCTGTCCTACGCGGCATCGCTGGCACGCACGTTTGGCGCTTCGATACTCTGCGTGCATGTAATCGAACCGATGGTGCCGACGGTCGGCTATTCCGGCATGACTGAACCGCTGCCGCTCGCCGACATTGCCGATCAGCTCGAGGACTCGGCAGAACGTGAACTGCCAAAATTTGCGGAATGCGAAGAATGTGCGGGGCTGGAAGTTGAAGAGTTGATTGTTCACGGCGAAGCTGCTTCCGAGATCGTGCGCGTCGCAAAAGAAAGATCTATTGACTTGATAGTGGTTTCATCACATGGACGTACGGGCCTGGGGCGGATTCTTTTTGGCTCGACTGCTGAAGCAATAGTTCGCCATGCGCCTTGCCCCGTGCTGGTAGTGAAGCCGGCGAAAGAAGAAGAAGGCTCTAGTTAGCAGTGAGCGGTAAGCAGTCAGCAGTAGTTCGAGATTTGCCATCAATCGCTACTGCTCACTGCTTACCGCTCACTGCTAACTTTTCCAAACATGCATCTCGATTTTCTCTCCGACCTCATTGGTCGTTATGGTCTCTATGCCGTCTTCCTTCTGGTGATGATCGAGGGAGACCTCACGCTATTGCTTGCCGGGGTTCTGGCCCACAGTTACTTTTTCGGTGACCACAGTTTTGCCTGGGTACTGCTTGCCGGCACGCTCGGAGGTTCAGTCAGCGACAACATTGCCTACTTGACAGGCCGCGAGTTTCGCAAAGGCGTGCGCGACATTCGCTTTTACCGGGCGGCGAAACCGCGCATGGAAAGATTGACGACAAACTTTGGGCCACTCTCAATTTTTCTCTCCAAATACATTTACGGACTGCGTTGGGCGTCGTGCATATTTTATGGGGTTGGCCGCATGCCCTACGTGCGCTTTATGCTACTGTCGTTGGGCAGTTGCTTCGCCTGGGTCTTAATCCTAAGCGGCGCGGGATATTTTTTTAGTGGCGCGGTAATCAGCGTAATCGGCGATTTTCAACGGCTCGGAAAAGTGTTGCTCGTGATCGTGGTGGTCGGTGTTACGGGATTCTATCTCGCCGAGCGTTTCTGGCTGTCGCCAAAAGTGGAAGAAGCAGATCCCGAACGTTTGCAGGGACTGGAACAGGCGGCGCAGGAAAAGTTGCAAGGCCTGAAGCAGGAATTTCAGGAGCACATTCCGTTCAAACAGTCGCGGCAAGGTCAACAAAAAAAGCGAGTAACCACGAAGGACAGCAAGCGTGACGCTGAGTAATTGTGGTTAAACGGCAATTGCAGATTTTCCATTTATCATTTTTCATTTTCCATAATTTTCCATTTTTCATTGAAAAACTTTTCATTGCTATATCATTAGTGATTTTTCAGACCGATCCGGTTTTATGGGAAAAGAATCGCGGCGGGTTTGCAATGGCAAATGAGAAATGAAAAATGGTAAATGGAAAATTTTCTTATTTGGCATTCATGAATTCACGAACCGTTGAAAGGATTCTCAACTAACCGACGTGCTAATTGAATCGTCTGCCCCAACTCGTGTCGATCTTGCCGGCGGCACCATCGACATCTGGCCACTGTATCTCTTTCATCCCGGCGCGGCCACAGTCAACTTCGCCACCTCACTGCGCGCTCATTGCTCGATAAAGACTCGTGACGACGGCCGCATTGTGCTGGAATCGCGCGACCGGAAAGTTGCGTTTGAAACTGAGCTGGCCGCCATCGAAGATCTTGCGCGCGAAGAACGGCTGGAACTCATTTCGAAGCTGGTCCATTTTTTCCAGCCAACAACCGGCTTTCATTTGATTGCCAACAGTGAAGCGCCGGCCGGAGCTGGTTTGGCTGGCTCGTCCGCGCTGGCAATCGCCTGCATCGGGGCGCTGAATCGCCTGGTGGGAAATCGTTATGAAGCGCGCAAATTCATTTCCATAGCCGCGAATATCGAAACCACCGTGATTCGCGTGCCGGCGGGTTTTCAGGATTACTACTCGGCACAATTTGGCTCGACTTCGTGCGTGCATTTCCGCGCCGACGGTATCGAACGAGAAAAACTCGAAGTCGATGAGAGGAAACTGCAAGACCGCATCGTCATCTGCTATACCGGCGAGCCGCGACTTTCAGGTACCAACAACTGGGAGATCTTCAAGAAGCATATCGATGGAGACTCGCAACTCTTCGAGATCTTCGACGGCATACGCGATTCGGCTTTGCGCATGCGACAAGCGCTGTTGGCTGACGATTGGGATGCGGTGCGCGAAACAATGCGTGCCGCGTATCCCAACCGAAAACGGCTGGCGCCGGCAGTGACCACTCCGCAAATGGACCATCTGGTGGAAAAAGCGTTGGCTAACGGCGCGGAAGCAGCAAAAGTTTGCGGCGCCGGTGGCGGCGGCTGCATTGCATTTCTTTGTGCCGAAGGGCGAAAAGCGGATCTCGAGCGCTCGCTTGGTGCGGAAGCAGGCGCCGAAATTCTTGACTGGAAATTCTCGCGCGAAGGTTTGGTGGTTAAGGAGTCATAGTTTCGAGGTCCGAGTTTCGAGTTTCAAATTCCAAATGTTTAAGTGGTAATTCGAACCTGAAACTCTGAACCCCCACTTCACCTCATCCACTGCTTCCGGTTCTCATAATACGCAGGCGACCGATCCGGATTTCGCTTTTTGTATTTTTTGTAGCGCGCGAGTAGTTTTTCATAGCGCTTGTCTGAAGAGCGCAAGCGGCGGTGCGGCAGCTCGCGTAGATAGTCCTCGATCTTCGACATGTTCCTTGCCGAGAAACGCCAGTCGTAGTTTCCCAGGTCATAAAGGTTCGCCAGGCCATAGCCTTTGATGCGGCCTGAAAAATCCACGTACGGATCGAAGTAACTCCACGTCAAGTCTCGCAGCGATCGAAATAGTGGCTTGCGTCCGTGCAATCCAATATCGCGCGACCGCCCGATTGATCCCCAAAGACCATCTTTTTGAAAAACAAAAATCACGTGATCCAATAAATCTACCGACTCAATATCCAGCAACAACGGTGGATAGCCGTGCTGCTCCAGAATCACAGCCGCGCCCACCGCGGCTTCCAAACAATGTGCCTGGTTGCGCTTTATAACTTCGCGAAATGATCGCATCGTACCGCCGTTCTTCTCCCAGTTATATGGCATCAGGCTGAAAAACCGCTGCACGTGCGCGGGAGTATCGAGCGACTCGATAAGTTGCCACTCTTTCCTGGTAAATGATTGCCGTTTCGGTGCTGAATTCATTCGCCTCGTCGGAGACCTCGGTACGCTTGCTTCCGACGGCCTCCGTGATGTAAGAGTTTAGCTTAACGAATCCAATTAAAGGGCCAAATATCTCAAGCATGGAACCAAAGATCGCGGTTCGCCCGCTGACGCGCGGCGAGCAGGAAACCGAAACGGAAGCGACGCGTTTGATTGAACTAATCGAAGGTGCGCTCGCCATCGTTACTGTTCGCTCGAGTGGTGAGGTCGATTCGCTTGAAGCCAGCGCGGATCGCATCGAACGCGCCGCTCGTGACCTGTCAGTTGCCTTGCGCGAGTTGGCCCGCGAACGTCGCAGCGCTGAAAACGCGGCTGAATAGCTCGTCCGCTCGAAATGATTCCGTCACCCGATTTACTTTCAACTTTGGGAGATGCCCATGACTTCAATTCGTACTGCAACCACTGACAAACACGCGAGCGCATCCTCCAGCAATCGGAACCCGGCCGTGCCGTTGAGCACGAACGCTCATCTCCTCAATTGGGTCGATAAGATGGCCAACCTGACTAAGCCCAACGCCATTCACTGGGTGGATGGCTCGCAGGAAGAGGACGCAGCGCTTAAAGCTCAGATGGTGGCCGGCTGCACCTTCACCAAACTCAACGAAGAACTGTGGCCCGGTTGTTATTACGCGCGCTCGGACCCGAGCGATGTTGCCCGGGTCGAGGACCGCACGTTTATTTGTTCGCTTTCAAAAGATGCTGCAGGCCCCACCAACAACTGGGAAGAGCCGTATCAGATGCGCCGTAAGCTGAAAGAGCTTTTTGACGGCTCGATGCGCGGCCGCACCATGTACGTGCTGCCGTTCAGCATGGGACCGATCGGCTCGCCCATGTCGCAGATTGGAGTTCAGCTTACCGATTCTCCTTACGTAGTCGTCAACATGCGCATCATGGCCCGTATTGGTTTGCCGGTTTATGCGGAGATTGATAAGGACTACAAACGCGTCGTGCCCTGCATGCATTCGGTTGGCGCGCCGCTGGCGGCCGGCCAGACCGATGTGCCCTGGCCCTGTAACAAAGAAAAATACATTGTCCACTTTCCCGAGACGCGGGAGATTTGGTCGTACGGTTCCGGCTATGGCGGCAACGCGCTGCTTGGTAAGAAATGTTTTGCCCTGCGCATAGCCTCAAACATCGCGCGCGATGAAGGCTGGCTCGCCGAGCACATGCTGATCGTCGGCGTTGAGGATCCGCAAGGTGAAAAGACTTATGTGACCGCCGCGTTTCCCAGCGCTTGTGGCAAAACTAATTTTGCCATGCTGATTCCGCCGGCAGGTTTTGAAGGCTGGAAAGTTTGGACCGTCGGCGACGACATCGCCTGGATCAAACCTGATGAGAACGGACGGTTGCGTGCAATCAATCCTGAAGCCGGCTTTTTCGGAGTCGCGCCCGGCACCTCGGTCAAAACAAATCCCAACGCCATGGCGACGTTGGCCACGAATTCTATTTTCACTAACGTTGCGCTCACGCCGGAAGGTGGCGTGTGGTGGGAAGGCATGACCGACCTACCGCCCGCCGAATGTCTCGACTGGCGCGGGCAAAAGTGGACACCGCAAATTGCGAAAGAGACGGGCGCAAAAGCAGCGCATCCAAACGCTCGCTTCACCGCGCCTGCCTCACAGTGTCCGACGATCGATCCGGATTGGGAAAATCCTAACGGCGTGCCAATCAACGCCATCATTTTTGGCGGGCGCCGCGCCACCACCATGCCGCTCGTCTATCAGTCGTTCAACTGGAGCTCCGGCGTTTACATTGGCGCCACCATGGGTTCAGAAATGACGGCGGCCGCGGCGGGCACAATCGGCAAAGTGCGTCGCGACCCAATGGCCATGCTGCCGTTCTGCGGCTATCACATGGGCGACTATTTTCGCCACTGGATCCGCATGCAACGCTCGCTGAGCGAGACGCCACGGATTTTTCATGTGAACTGGTTTCGCAAAGACAAGGACGGAAAATTCATGTGGCCGGGATTTGGCGAGAACATGCGCGTGCTGAAATGGATCGTTGACCGCGCCCGCGGCCGCGCACTTGCCCGCGAAACTCCCATCGGCTGGATGCCGCACTACGAAGACATGGAGTGGAGCGGCCTGGATTTTCCCAAAGAGAAGTTTGAAGAGTTGCAGGCATTCGATCGCGACGCGTGGCGCCAGGAAGTGCTCGGACACGAAGAGGCTGTAAGCCTCAAGGAACGCGAATCGATGGAACCAAAGGTGGCCGCGCGCGACTTTCAGAATGGGCTCGTTCTTCAGGAATACCCAGGGTTATACTGCGGTAGGATGGTTCGAACACTATGCAAGACAAAGAGCTGATCGAGAAGATAAAGGCACTACCGCCAGAAAAGATCGCGGAAGTCCTCGACTTCGTGGACTTCCTTACGCACCGCGACGACCGGCAGTTGGTAGAGGCCGCATCGAAAATCTCTGAGCCGGTTTTTGCAGCGGTTTGGGACAACCCAGACGATGCCGAATACGACGACCTATAGTTTCGGTGATGTGGTTCTGGTTCCATTTCCATTCACCGACCAAACCGAGATCAAGAGGAGGCCCGCTGTTGTCGTTAGCTCTGATGCGTACAACCAGGCGCGACCTGACGTTATCTTAATGGCCATCACCGGTCACCTGTCCGATTATCCCAGAATTGGCGAAGTCGGCATCTCGGATTGGAAAGAGGCTGGACTGCTCAAGACTTCAACAATCAAGCCAATTCTCACCACCGTCGAAAAGACTCTAATCATTCGAACCTTGGGACAGCTGAGACGGCGAGATCTTTCTGCTCTTAAGGATGGCTTGAGCATGATCCTTGGTTAATGAGATTAGATAAGAAACCCGCTCTTTCGGTGGATAATCTGCCTGACGCGAAGCCAGAGACTTTCCGCACTACGCTGCGGCGAATCCGCAGTTGTTTCGAACGGGCCCTTCAACGAGAATAAAATGCAGAAGGTATCACGAGGCTAACAGAAAATGACTCTTAAAGAAGCAGTACGAATCCTTAGCGAACGTAACCACAGAGGTGCCAGCGATTGGCTCATTTCCGGCACACAGGTTACCGGATCGGAACCCTTTCGTGTTGTCGGCAAGGAAATAGATCCCAAGAACCTGACCGCGTTCGAGGCAATTGCCATCGCTGAGAAGTATGTATCTGGAGCAACACCAGAGACGGTAGCAGAGCAAGCCAAGATGGAGAAAATGCATTCGAAAGCCTAACAACTATCTACTCTGGAGGATAAGTCTTTGTCGCAGGAGCTCACGACTCAAGAACTCACGACTCGAGAACAGCAAATTCTTAAGAGTTGCGAAGAGATAATAAACCAAGGCCTCGAGACCTTTTATGTAGTCGGACGAGCACTCATGACCATCCGAGATGAGAGACTCTTTCGTGTTGAATACTCATCGTTCGACGAATATTGCCGAGAGCGTTGGGACTTGACGCGCCGTCATGGTGACCGATGTATCCGCGCAACGCACGTTGTTGACCACATCAGTCCCACCGCCGTTATGCCAACGAGAGAAGCACTGGTCAGACCGCTTCTAAGGTTGCCCCGGGACAGATGGAAGGAAGCTTGGGAAGAAGCCGTCGCCACAGCCGCCGCCCAGCATCAACGACTTGGGGCAAAACATGTCGAAGCCGTGGTTGATGGAACGCCGATCGGACCTAGGCCCAGAGACTATGGAGAACCGATGGACTTTAGAGGACTTCGCCACGCTCCGATCAACGAGCAAGGAGTAGTGTTCCTGTTTGGAATGGTAAGTAGGGAACTAGGCTTCCTCGTCGAATCGGTTCACAACCCGTATCCTGATTGCACTGGGAAGCGGCTTCATTTCAAGGCGGGCAAGCAAGTCTGGCGCGAAGTGAAAATAGAGTTCGAATTCGAGAGTCTGCGCTTCAAAAAGCATAAGCATCCGATCGACTGCCACGTGATCGTGTGCTGGGAACATAACTGGTCCGACTGTCCGGTTGAAGTTATCGAATTGAAAACCGCTATTCAGAAACTGGATCCCAACCGAAGTGCGGGCGAAATGTGATCTTTCCAGAAGTTTATCCTGGAGGCCAGTTCAAGGGCCGTCCGCCCAGCACATGGACATGAAGATGAAAAACTGATTGGCCTGCACCGGTGCCGGTATTTATGACCGCGCGATAGCCGCTCTCGTCAAGACCGGCGGCGTTTGCAACCTGAGCTGCAACTCGCAACAGGTGACCGAGCAGCGCTTCATCCTTTTGTGCAGCATCATCAAGCGAGTCGAGATGCTCGCGCGGAATAACCAGCAGGTGAGTTGGCGCTTGCGGATTGATGTCACTGATAACTACCGCGCGATCGTCTTCGCGTACGAATTCGGCGGGAATTTCCCTGTTGATAATGCGACAGAATAAGCAGCCTGGTT
>WNFT01042265.1_pt1 | contig 11290 bp, 9 predicted proteins | sample 5400191 | NCBI WGS metagenome assembly WNFT01 (sample SAMN13153359, study PRJNA577476) | soil metagenome | isolation source: 80 cm saprolite under Madrone tree | place: USA:California | collected 2016-06-14
CGAAGCTATCTATCCGGGACACGCTGGTAAAAATGAAGGAAGCCGGCGTGGATTCGCTGCCCGGAGGGGGCGCCGAGATTTTTCATCCCCGTGTGCGCAAGATCATTTGCGATCACAAAGTGAGCGGACAGATGTGGCTGAGCATCGCGCGACAGGCGCATGAAATCGGTCTGCGTTCGAACGCGACGATGCTCTACGGACACGTGGAAACGGAAGAAGAGCGCGTGGACCATTTGGTGAAACTGCGGGAATTGCAAGACCAGACACACGGCTTTGTGACATTCATTCCGCTGGCGTTTCATCCGGACAACACGGCGCTGTCCTATATTCCGAAGCCAACGGGCTACGCCGATCTTCGCAATATCGCTATTGCGCGGCTGCTGCTCGATAACTTCGACCACATCAAAGCGTATTGGATCATGCTAACGCCGAGCATCGCGCAAATCGCTTTGCGTTTTGGCGCGAACGATCTGGACGGCACGGTGGTGGAAGAAAAGATTTACCATGATGCCGGGGCGAAAACTTCGGAGTTTACTCCGCGCATGGAACTCGAACGCCTCATCCGCGCCGCCGGGCGCGTGCCGGTAGAGCGCGACACTCTGTATCGGCCGGTCGACCGTTCAAAGCTGCCGCCTGTACCGCCGGCTCGGCCTGCCGACCTCGTCTCGCTCACCCTCAACGTTCAGAGATCATCAACGCTGGTGTCATTGTCCCAGCACGTGCACGGTCTGCTGAATCGAGTTGGCCCTTACAAAAAGCTCTCTGTCCTTTTATGATTTCTTAACAGGTCACGCCTTAGCATCTGACGGCAACGAACGAGCGCCCGAGCTTACCCAGCGCTCGTGAATTCCTCTGACAATTGCGTTGCCAGTGCCGAAGGAGACAGATATGCCCACGCTCGGACGAAAAACGATAGCTACGCCGCTGGCGGTCATGTTGTTGTGCACTTTGTGTGCCGGTCGGCTGTCGGCCGATGGAGATGGAAAAAGTGAGGCGGCTAAGGCAAGACCCCCCAAGATTGAGGCGCCGGCTCCGTTAACCGAACGCGAACGATTGCTGCTGGATCGCATGGAACAGTTGGAGCAGCGCGTCGCAGAACTCGAGGCAAAGCACAACGCGTCAGTACCAAGCGTCAGCGGAGCAGGGGCTGCTGCGCAGCTAGTTGCGCCGAGCGTAGCAACGGGGCAGCCGGCTGCATCTGTGGCGCAAGGCGATGCCAGCGCCGCGCCAAGCGATGTAAGCGTCGTGCAACCAAATGGTGGCGGCGCTCCTGCGTCAACAATAGTCGCGAGCGCTAACGCTGCAGCCATTGGGCCGCCACAGGCCACGGAGAAAGGCAAGTCGGGAGCTGCCAAACCCGGAAAGGCCGATCCTTTTGCGTTTGCCGATTTCACATGGCTGAACGGCAACTCACGCACCAAAGACACGCCGTACGCCACCAGCTTCTTCACCCCGGAGATCCGCGCTGACGTGGATTACAACTACAGTTTCAATCACCCGAAAGACGATACGATCGGCGGCTCCAGCGAGGTCTTCCGCCACGGCGAAGTCCAGGTGACGCAGCTCGGTGTAGGCGGCGACTTCCATTACGACAACGTGCGCGCCCGGCTGATGACGCAGTTTGGTTTGTATTCGCAGACGACGCCGCGTAATGACGCCAGCCCGGCGCGCGGTCAGTGGCAGCTAGACAATGCGTACCGATATATTTCCGAAGCTTACGGCGGTTACCACTTCAACGCGCTCCATGGGATCAACGTGGATGCGGGGATCTTCATGTCCTACATCGGGCTTTTCAGTTACTACCAATTCGACAACTGGGCGTATCAGCCGTCCTACGTTTCTTCGAATACGCCATGGTTCTTCAACGGCGTGCGCGTGCAGATTTTCCCGACAGAACACCTGAAGATCGAGCCTTGGTTCACCAACGGATGGCAGTCGTACGGTCGATTTAACGGTCGGCCGGGATTTGGGTTGCAGCTCCTGTGGCGGCCGAATGGATGGCTTTCTGTCCTCGGGAATCAGTATGCCTTGGGTGAAGAGGCGCTGGGAGTCAACGGCCGTCTCCGGTACCACGGCGATGACAGTATCGAGATCAAGTATCTGGACAGGCCGGAGAATTTTCTCAGCAAGGCGGCTTTCTCTCTGACCGGCGACATCGGATGCGAACACGGCGGCGGCGTCAGCTGCTACGGCAATTCGGCTAAGGGCCCGAAGCAAAGTTTCCTTGGCTTCATGTTCTATAACCGCTTCTGGTTTAACCATGACCGCTATGGTCTGACGTTAGGTGGAGGTAAGATCAACAATCCGGGACGCTACCTCGTGCTGCTCCCGCCGATCAACGGAGCGACGGCGGCTTCGGGCACGCCATACTTTACGGAAAACCCAGGGGATCAGTTCAAGGCGTGGGACGCTTCCAATACGTTTGATTATATGCCCAGCCAGTACATTACTTTTCGTTGGGAGTTCAATCACCGCGCGGCGAATGTGCCGTACTTCTCGGGACCTGGGGGCGTTACACCGTCCTGCCCCACTGCTCCTATCGTCGAAAATATTTGCGGGTCGCCGGGAGCATTTGTGCCGGGCTTTACGCCGGATTTGAAGAAAATCGAAAACCGGATCAACCTCTCGATCCTTGTCAAATTCTAGATAAAGCGGAACGCGGGCAGGAATCGCGTCGCTGGCCCCTAGCGTCTAAACGCCGCGTCACCCAAGTTGACGGCGTACTTGGTTTGCGTGGCCGCCGTTTTGACGGAAAGGACGTGTATCTCGTGACCGACCGAGGAAAGCTGGCATTTCACCTTAACCTGCTGGCCCTCGTGACCAGCCAGCGCGGCGGAATTCTCCACCAACCAGGGCTCGCCGTTTTTTCCGGTCAAGCTTTTTCCATCCTGGCTGACCGTGCCGGAGATGGTGGATGCCTTGGGCGCCGTGGACTTACCATGGCCATTGCTCTGACTGAAAACTGTTCCGGGCAGCAGTAGCGGAACCACCAGAAAAGAAAGGGCCAGTTTTTTCATCGCGGATCCTCCTCTATCGGACCGGGGCCGAATCAGCGGCATTCTCAAACCGCGTTAGCTCCGCGTCAAACTAGAAATTCAAATGTTCTCTAATTTGAAATATTGTTGCGCCGTGAATGCTCGTGTCGGTGTTGCGACTTTCTTTCTAACCCTCAAGCATCTAGGATTCCCTCGAACCGTAACGAGGCGTACGGATGCGTGCGTGCGGACTCGAGAGAAGACTACTTTGGGTGGTGGTCGTTGCATCTTGGTGGATGATTTCGCATTCGGCAATCGTCTTCGCGGACGAGCCTGCCAGCAGCCAGGTGAGCATCACAGGAGCGGACGTTGCAACATCGGTCCAGCAGGAACCGAAACCAGACGCTGCCAGTCCGCCCGCGGCAGCCAAATGGCAGTACAACGGGTTCGTCGATGCGAGTTATCTGCTGGACTTCAATCATCCCGCCACCCACCTATTCCGCAGTCGCAGCACGGCATTCAAAGTCGACGAACTGGATTTGAATATGGCCGGTGCTGGCGTGAAAAAGCTCGCTTCGGAAAGCTCCCGTTGGGAATGGAGCTGGCGGTGCAGACCGGCAAAGACTCGGAGAACTTCGGCTTCTCGGCAACGGCGCCGCAGGTAAGCGGCTCGGAATGGCTGCGCCACTTTGCGCTTGCGGACGTCTCCTACTTGGCGCCAGTAGGCAAAGGGTTGACGCTGCAAGCCGGCCTGTTCAACAGCCTCATTGGATACGACTCGCTCTATGCCAAGGACAATTTCACCTACACTCGTCCCTGGGGAGGAGATTACACTCCCTACCTAATGTTTGGGGTGAACGCGAGCTACCCCTTCTGCAAAAAAATCACGGTGACCGCTTTTGTCATCAATGACTATTTCCATCTCGCGGATCCAAACAGCGTGCCTAGCTTCGGCGGGCAGTTTGCTTACCTTCCCACCGAGCATATGACGTTTAAGGAGACCCTGCTTTACGGCCCGCATCAATCCGACACCGTGCTGGAGTTTTGGCGATTTTTCTCGGACACCATCACGGAATGGAAGAGAAATCGACTGACGATGGCGTTTGAGTATCAGGTCGGAACTGAAAGAGTCGAAGCACCGGGAAATCCGCGCGCATTATGGATGTCCGCACAGTTACCCGTTCACCTAATCGTGCACGGTCCCTGGAACGTGACAGCGCGGCCGGAAGTAGCCTGGGATCGCGACGGGCGATGGACCGGCTCGGTTCAATTGGTCAAGGCAGTGACAGGCACGCTCGAATACAAACTGTCCTACCGGAAGACCACCACCATCGCGCGGCTGGAGTATCGCTTCGACGATTCACGCGGAAAGGGCGGCGGCTTTTTCCGGGGAGCGGAAGTCTCGCCTGGCGTGATTGCGCTGACGCCGACGCAGCATCTGCTCATCTTCGGATTGATCGTTGGATTTGATTCGCAGTAGCTGAAGCAGGACTGCATAAGCAAAGCAGTGAAGAAACCTTCTTAAGCCGCGGCAGCGGCTACTTCGCTTGCCACTCGGCGTAGAGTTTCGTGATGGTCGGTCCGATCGCGGGAAAGGTCGGCCGTATGTTAGAAGAGCCTGGCGCCTGCGAGTTGGCCTTTGAAGCGCTGTGCCCGTTTTTGATTGCACACACCGCCCCTGGTAAACCAGGCGTCTGCGTTTGCACTCCTTATACTTAGGGAAAGCAAACTTCCATACCGTCCTTTTTATTCCCGAGGGAGGCTCGAGCGCATGAAAAAGATTGCGATTGTCCTGACGACTTGGTTTGCTCTCGCCCCTCCCCTGCATCCGCAGGATGAACGCCAAATCCAGCGAGAAGCGTGCATGGTTCTTCCGGCGGGTGTACAGCGATGATTTTAGCGGTGTGCTGTCACGCGGCCAAAACGTTGATAAGGCGTCCCTTATAGCGGTGGTGCAAGCACCGGGGATCAAGTATGAGTCGTTCCGGGCTTCCGACACTAAAGTAAGGCTGTACCGTGACATCGCGGTGGCCACGAGCACGTGGTCGATGCGGGGGGTACTGAAGGGACAGCGAATGAGCAGTCAGATGCGCGTACTGCACGTGTATATGTATGGGCCCGGAGGCTATCGCGTGGTTGCCGCGCAGACGACCTTGCTGCCCCCCTATCTCGAGCAGCCGCTCTAACCATTGTCGCTTTGAGAAGTACTACTCGTGGCGTAGGGCGACCAAAGGATCGACGCGCATGGCGCGACGCGCGGGGATGTACGCGGCGGCGAGAGCTACGAGGAGCAGAAGGAGGGTGAAGCCTGCAAGAAGAAGGAGATTGATGCTCACAATACCGAATATCAAGCTGCTCATCGCGCGGTTCACGGCAAACGCAATGGGCACTCCGATGGCCAAGCCGATTCCCGCGAGCTTCACCGCTTGTCCCAAAACCAATTTCATTACGTCGCGCGGTTCGGCGCCCAAAGCCAAGCGGACGCCAATCTCCGGTATGCGCCGTGCGACGCCTTCGGCGAGAACGCCGTAAACTCCGACGGAAGACAGCGCCAGAGCAACGCAGCCAAACACCGCCATCAGCACGCCCATGATGCGGATAATCGCGATGGAATCGGTGATCTCTGTCTCGAAGGTCCCGACACCCGTCAGAGCGATTCGGTAATCCGCGACGCTCGCGGTAAAGCTCTTTGGTGGCTTCGACTCCGCCGAGCTTGATTTGCGCGTCGCGTCGCGCTTGTTCGATGCTCATGCCGGCGCGCAAATCGTCATCAATGTGCATCTGCAGATGAGAGCGCATTTCCTCCGTGAGCTCTTGCTCCTTCTGCTCCTTGTGGAATACGTCGGCGACTCGCAGCAACCACGCGCGCACCGGCATCGCCAGCGAAGCGCTGCTGCCAAAATCCATAGCTGACGACGGCAACCTGGTCTGCGCCCGGCTGCTCTTCTGGCGCACTAAATGCGCGTCCCAATGCCGGACCCACGCCGAGCACATCAAAGAAGTTCGCGGAGACATGACAACCGAGCACAGGCTGCACATTTCCTTCGGCATTTAGATTGAAATCGCCGCACTTGTAGGTGGTGAGTGCGTCGAACACGGGAGCGCCGCTCTGCAGGTCGACGGCATCCCCGGGAGCGATGAACCTCGCCTCCGCGCCCTCGTCAATCCCGCGGTTTTCCCAGACGCGCACGAGACGATCGAGATCGGGAAAATTGTAGGGATGCAGGAGCAGCGCATTCACCATGCTGAAGATCGCCGTGTTGGCTCCGATCCCCAGAGCCAGCGTCAGCACCACGATGATTGTAAAGCCTGGATTTTTACGCAACGTCCGCGTCGCGTAGCACAGGTCCTGCAGCGCGGTTTCCAGCAGAGGAAGTCCGCGGCGCTCGCGATAAATTTCTTTGGTCGGCTCGACACCGCCGAGCTTCAGGAGCGCCTGCCGGCGCGCCTCCTGAGCGCTCATTCCAGAGCGAAGGTTGTCTTCGATGTGCATCTGCAGATGGCTTTCCATCTCCGCGGCGAATTCCTGATCGCGCCGCTCTTTGCGAAATAATCCGTTCAATCGCCAGAACCACGCACGTAGACCTCTCATGAGCGCTCTCCTTCCAGTCCGGCAACCGAATTCATTCGTAGCGTAGCGCGACAATAGGATCGACGCGCATAGCGCGGCGAGCGGGAGTCCAACAGGCGATGCCTCCAACCAGCAAAATCAATAAGAGAGCCGCGAACAACGTTGTGGGGTCGTTGCGTTTCACTCCGTACAGCTCACCGGAGATTAGGCGCGTCATGGCGAGGGCCGCAGCCAGCCCGATGACGGCGCCGGTTGCAATCAACGCGAGCCCTTGACCCATGACCATGCGCAGCACATCGGCAGCTCCCGCGCCTAACGCCACACGCACGCCAATTTCCTGCATGCGGCGGGTCACGGAGTACGAGATGACGCCATAGACGCCCAACAATGCTAAGAAGAGGCCAATCGCCGCGAATGTGCCGAGCAACACCGTGTAAAGGCGCTGGTCGCCAATTGAGTCCGAAATTGTTCGTCGCAACGTCGCGACATGCGTCACCGGCTGATCGGGGTACTTGGCCCAAATTTGACGGGAAATAACAGTCGCAAGCGCATCGGGGTCCCTTTCCGTGCGCACAAACAGGTGATACGACCGCGCCCCCTGCTGCGACAGGGCCTGGAAGAATTCCGGTTCGGCTTTGCTTTGGATATCGAGGTCGCGGACGTCCGCGGCAACGCCAACAATCTCATTCCACTCCTGAGGTCCCTGACCACTGCGGGAGACGCGGATGCGTTTCCCCAAAACGTCGAGCGTGCCCCAATACTTGCGGGCCATCGATTCGTTTACGATGATGACTTTCGGCGCGTTGCGCACATCGCGCTCATCGAATTCTCGTCCGCGCACCAGCGGGATACCCAGAATTCGGAAATAACTGGGCGAGACATAACGTTCCATGACGTCCTGCTCCAACGGCTCCTTACCGGAAGGAGCATCTTCCAGTTGCAATCCGGAGTGCACGTATCGCATTCCGCTGAGCAACCCGTGGTCGGCAGCCGCGACCTCGATGACGCCCGGCAGGCCCCGCACTTGCCCCGCAATTTCCTTGAGCTGCTGGTTCTGCCGGTCGACAAGAGCGTCCTGGTTCCCTTGCGCCGGCATCGGCGACTGAGGCAAGTCAAACGTAAGCAAGCGGTTCGTCGGGAAGCCCGGATTCTGACGCAGCAGATGCGCCAGTGTCTGGAGCATGAGCGTCGAACCAGCCAGAAGCACGAAGGCCAATGCAACTTCGAGCACAACCAGGGCATTGCCGATCTTGAAAGAGCTGCCGAGGCTTCCCGCACCTCCTTCCTTTAAGATTTGAATCGGAGCGATTCGCGATGCATGGCGCGACGGCAGAAGACCAAAGACAAGGCCGGCAACCAGGGAGCTTCCGAGCGCGAACCACAGCAGCGTCCAGTCCGTCGTGATTTCATCCAATCGCGGCGTGCCGACGGGCGCCATCGCGCGAAACGCCTGGACGCCCAGGGCCGCGACACCAATCCCCGCTGTTCCGCCAAGCAGCGCGAGCAGGCAACTTTCCACCAGGCACTGTCGTTGTAATCTCCCTGACGAAGCACCCAAGGCCGCACGCATGGCCATTTCGCGGTGCCGTCCCCAACCGCGCGCCAGCAACAGGCTGGTTAGATTTGCGCACGCGATCAGCAGCACGAACGTCGTTGCGCCCAGCAGCGCGAAGTAGGTCTCACGCGCATGGCCCACGGTATTTTCCAGCAACGGTTTAGCGATGAGTTTAAAATTCTTGCCCAATTGGGGAGCCAGCTTGGGAAATTCCTGAGCGATGATCGCGAGTTGCGCTTGCAAGCGCTCCTGCGTTTCTCCCTTCCGCAGCGTGCCAATCGTCTGGAATCTAAAGAACGTTTGGTTTTGTTCAATATCGGGAGTGAGCGAGAGCGGCACCCAGAGGTCGGTCTGGCGCGGATACCGAAAGTTCTTGGGCGCGACGCCCACAACAGTGCAGATCTGCTTGTCGAGAATCAGCGTGCGTCCGAGGATCGCCGGATCGGCGGCCAGGCGAGTGCGCCAGAGGCGGTCACTGATAACCGCGCCAAGATTTTCACCTGGTTTTTGATGGTCCTCGGTAAGCAAACGACCTTTTTCTGCTTCTGCTCCGAACTGCTGAAAGAAGTCAACCGAAGTGCCGGCAACATGGAGGACCGCCGGCTCGCCTTGGCCCGTCAGCGTTCGCTCCGTCGTCCAATAAGCGGCGGCACTCTCCAGCGCGCCGGCCCCGTCGCGTATGGCCTGGAATGCCGGCCAGGACGGGGCGAGCTCAAACTGCGGGAACATCGCGGTTTTGGTGTGAACCGCAATCATGCGCGCGGAATTTTTGTAGGGAAGCGGACGCAGGAGCACCGCATTCACCACACTGAAGATGGCAGTATTCGCGCCAATGCCGAGCGCCAAGGTAAGCACGGCCACAGTGGTCAATCCGGGATTCTTTCGCAGCACGCGGAAGCCGAAGCGCACGTCCTGGAGAAAAGTTTCTAGCAACGGTAATCCGCGACGCTCGCGGTAAAGCTCTTTGGTGGCTTCGACTCCGCCGAGCTTGATTTGCGCGTCGCGCCGCGCTTGTTCGATGCTCATGCCGGCGCGCAAATCGTCATCAATGTGCATCTGCAGATGAGAGCGCATTTCCTCCGTGAGCTCTTGCTCCTTCTGCTCCTTGTGGAATACGTCGGCGACTCGCAGCAACCACGCGCGCAGACTCGCAGCAACCACGCGCGCAAATTTCTCATGACGGCTCCTCCCCTGGTGCCAGAAAGCGCGCAAGGATGGAGGTCGTTTGCTCCCAGTCCCGAGCTTCGCGCTCCAGCTGCTTTTTGCCGGCGCGCGTCAGTTTGTAATACTTTGCTTTCCGATTGTTATCGGAGAGGCCCCATTCGGAGCGGATGTAGCCTTCCTGCTCCAGCTTCAGGAGTGCCGGATACAGCGTGCCGTAATTCACCGCCAGCAAATCGCCGCTGGTCTGCTCGATGCGTCTCGCGATGCCGTAGCCGTGCAGCGGCCCTAGCGTATCCAGCGTCTTCAGCACCATTAACGCCAGCGTTCCCTGCCAGACGTCTTTTTTCTCGGCCATGCGATCTCCTATGGGTTACCCATAGCGATGCTCGCACAACTCCTATGGGAAAGCAATAGAAACGCTTTGGCGGGAGCGGGCGGGAAGCGAGGCCTGTATGCACGGCCGTCACAGGCGCTGCATCACACCTGTAGCCCGATAAGGCGCATCAGCTCGATGGCGTTGCTCTTGGCGACGACACCGTCGCGCAGCGTGTAATCGAAACGCATTTTGCCGTTCTCGACGTAGTCTTGAAAATGCATATTGCACAGGCGCGGACCCAGGGATTGCCCGATTTCGGTTAACGCCAGGTCGTGCGTTGTGACAATGCCGATCGCTCCCCGCCCGAGCAGCGCCTGAAGCAAACGCTCGGCGCCAATCCTGCGATCTTTGGAGTTGGTTCCTTCAAGCAATTCGTCAAACAAGAACAGCAGCGGAAGGTCAGCACCGTCGGCCAAGTCGAACACCGCGCGGATGTGCAGAATCTCGGTGTAAAAGCCGGAACGGCCTTCCTGCAGGGAATCCGTGCTGCGGATGCAGGTTCCGATGGCCAGCGGCGTCAGCCGCAGCGATTGCGCGCGCACCGGAGCTCCGGCCATCGCCAAAACCGCGTTGATCCCGACGGCGCGCAGAAGCGTGCTCTTGCCCGACATGTTTGAACCACTCACCAGGAGAACTCGCGTGTCGTGGTCGAGCCGCACGTTATTGCGTACACAGCGAGCCGCCGGAATCAGCGGATGGCCTAGTTCCTCAGCGTGAAACGTCGCCGCGGGATTCCCCGCATTCACAAAGTCCGGGAACGCGTCGGCGGGATGCTCGAATGCATAGGCCGCAAGCGACAGCAATGCCTCGACCTCGCCAGTGATCTCCACCCAACGGCGCATGCTCTGGCCGAACCGGCTGCGCCAGGCCTCCGCCGCAAATGCCACTTGAATCGTATACAGCAAAGGTAGCTCGGCCAGATGCGCGAGCAAGCTGTGTTCTGCATCGATCCAGTAAACGATCCGAGCCAACTTTCGAATCGCGGGCGAAGCGCGCCGCCCTTCTGCGGTCAGTTCCGCCGAAAAGGTTCGCAGCCGCGGCGAAGCAAGCGGCTCCCGTTCGAGTCGTTGCAGGATCCGCGAAAAGAGAAGGAGTCCTTCGGCATTACAAGAGACCTCGTGAATGACTGCCTGCGCTCGCTTTTTCAAAGCGCGCAAAAAAATAGCATCCACAGCGAGAAAGGTCAGCGCGATCCGATAGGGTCCGCCCGCGAAGTAGTAGAGGATGGCCGCGACAGAGCAAAGCGCGAGAGCAACAGCGACAGTTCGCCACCGAGATTTAGGTAAAACTCGCTGCCCTTCGGCCCAGCCAACGAGCGATTCGGGATTGAGCCGGGTGCGCAGATCTTCGCCGGTCACCGCAAGATCCTCGCGCAAGTCGAGTTTGTCTCGGAGTTCGCGGATCAAACTGTGCCGCTCGAGAATGGCTTCTCTCGACGAAGGGACGCAAAGCCAGTGCGCCAGTTGGTTTTCGCCCATTGGCAAGCGCGCGGTTGAGAGCAGTTCGAAAAGGCCGCCTCGGCCGAAAAGGTCAAGGTCCTCCGCGTATACATGCGCTTCCTTGCGAAATCGATCGCCGGTGTGGCCGGTTCCCGCCCAACGGTCTTCAATCCGTGCAAGACCCTTGCGATAGAACTCTGCAGCCGTTTC
>WNFT01005272.1_pt1 | contig 11288 bp, 6 predicted proteins | sample 5400191 | NCBI WGS metagenome assembly WNFT01 (sample SAMN13153359, study PRJNA577476) | soil metagenome | isolation source: 80 cm saprolite under Madrone tree | place: USA:California | collected 2016-06-14
CTCCTGTACCGCGTTACCTGCGGACGGAACGCTTCGGATTATGCGCCGGCCTAGGTTCTGGCGCCGTACGCGATCAGGCTCCGGTGCGTCTGCGAGAAACCCGCTTCGCGCAACGCAGACTTGAGCGGCGAGTCCATCGCCGCAAGCCCATCCACCTTTTGCAGCTCGACGCGGCCTACCCGCGTCGCGATCGCGATCAGCGCCTGCAGATGCGCTAGCTCGACCTCGCCGTTGGTGAGGAGCGAGCGTCCACCCCGCTCGAGGTACAGCACGAGCCGACCGTCGTCGGTCACGCAGTACGCGCCGGCGGCGCGCGCCATCCGGCCGTCGGGATGCGGCCAGGGCAACACGGTGCCGTACGCGTTCGCGGGATCGGTCGCGGCCATGGCGACCACGCCACCGCCGGATTCGCGCAGCGCACGCAGGCGGTCCACCGCCCCGGGGAGCGCAAATTGCGAACCGCCCAGGCCTTCGACGAAGTAACCCCTACGAATGCGGCCCGATTCTTCCATCGCGCGCAGCACGGGGTAGAGGCTCGCGAAGCCGCCCGGCCATCCCTCCCCGACCACAGCTTCACGCGTGAGCACTCCGTGGCGCTGCAGCAACACGCCGGCCTCAGAATGCAATCGCTCAGTGCCATTCGCACCGGCGCCGACCAGGTCCGCGACGAGCGACCAGCGACCCGTCGCGCGGGGCTGGGTTAGCCGCGGCAAGCGCGGTTTTCTGGCCGGCCTCCGCGCCATGGGGCCAAGCAGGCGAAGCGGGGCAAAGGTGTCGTTGGTCACCTCGCCCGACCACACGAGATCCCACAGCGCGTCGAGCATCACCTCTTCGTCGCCACCCCCGCAGGCGTTATAGATGTCCCGGAAGAACGTCGCGCCTCGCGCGGCCAGGTGGGTGCGAATCCGCTCGTGCAGCTCCGACTGAGCTGGCGCGATGGGCGGGGGCACAAGGCGTGGAGCGTCGCCACGCAGGTACAGGGCGACTCGTCCGTCGGTGGCACCGAGTGAGCCTCGACCGACCCACACCACCTCGCCCATCGAGATGAGCTCGTCGAGCAACCGGGGCGCGTAGTCGCCGACCCGTGCAGCGATGACGTCGCGCTCGATGACAGACGCGGGCAGGCCCAGGCCTTGCAGCTGAAACACAACCTCGAGAAGGCGGTCGACTCCTCCACCCCCTACGCCGATTCCGTGCCACGCGGGAAGGAATCGCGCGAGCGCGTCGGGCGCGACAGATTCGACCTCGCGACGCAGCGCCGCAAGCGACCGGCGCCGAAGAAGGCGCAGGACCTCGGGGTGGCAGTACTCGCGTCCATCGGCCGCCTTGCGAAACTCTCCTGCGAGCACGTCGCCTCGAGCCGCAAGGCGAGTCAGCGCCGCCTCGACGGACTGCGCGGAAAGCGCCCAACGCTTTGCGGGGTCGGCCGTGACAAACGGCACGTGAGTGCGGGCAAACCGCCGGAGCAGAGATTCGAGCGGGTCGCTGCCCGCTTCAAGAAACAGGTCCGGCAGGCCGACCGGCAAGCTCGCGCCCATCGCCTCGCGGTAGCGGCCGGCATCCTCTCCCGCGATCCACCGCGTCTCGCCCGCGACACGGATCGACACCGCGCGCCGCTCCTTCTCGAGTGCTCGAAGCCACTCCACTGAGACGCCTCGAGCGGTGGCTTCGTCGTGGCTCAGGTCGCCGAGCCGGACCAGCAGGTCATGGACTTCGTCCGGGTCGCGCGGGAATCGCTCCGGCAGCAGTCCCTGTAGCTCGAGCTCGACCGCCACGATTGCCTCGGGATCGAGAAGCTCGCGCAGGTCCTCGCTGCCAAGGAGCTCAGCCAGCAGCTCGCGGTCGAGCGTGAGGGCCTGGGCGCGGCGCTCCGCGAGCGGCTGGTCGCCCTCGTACATGTACTCGGCGACATACGAGAACAGGAGCGATGACGCAAAAGGCGAGGCGCGCTCAGTGTCGACCGCGACGACACGGATCTCGCGCGAGCGGATGGCCTGTAGGAACGTCGCCAACGCGGGCATGTCGAAGTGGTCGCTCATCACCTCGCGCCAGGTCTCGGCCAGGATGGGAAAGTCCGGGTACTGCCCCGCGACCTGCAGCAGGCTGGCGCTGCGCATGCGCTGCTGCCACAGCGGAGTGCGCTGGCCGGGTCTTCGCTTGGGCAGGAGTAGCGAGCGCGCGGCATTTTCTCGGAAACGGGCGGCGAACAGCGCCGATGCCGGCAGCTGCGCGGACACAAGGGCCTGCACGTCTTCGGGGTCGAGGATCAGGTCGTCCAGAGCCGGCGGCGCCTCGACCTCGGGCAGATGCATCGCGATGCCGTCGTCCGTCCACAACGCGCGCGCGTCCACCCCGAGCGTCTGGCGGAGGTGCGCCTCGAGAGCAAGCGCCAGCGGTGCGTGGACGCGTCCTCCGAATGGCGTATGGAGGCACACGCGCCAGTCCCCCACGTCGTCGCGGAACCGCTCGACGACGAGCGTCCGGTCGTCCGGCACAGCGCCTGTCGCGGCCGCCTGGTCGTCGAGATACTTCAAAAGGTTCTTGATCGCCAGGTCGTCGAACCCCGCGCGTTCGCGCAGCCGCTTGGCGGCGGCCTCGGGGGGCACGGCCCTCAGCTCTCGGACCATCTTGCCCAACGCGGCCCCGAGCTCGACCGGGCGGCTTGGCGTGTCCGCTTTCCAGAACGCGATCTTGCCCGGCTCGCCCGGCGCGGGCGTCACGATGACCTGGGAGGGCGTGATGTCGACGATCCGCCACGTCGAGGCCCCCAGCACGAACGTCTCCCCTACCCGCGTCTCGTACACCATCTCCTCGTCCAGCTCGCCCACCCGCCGGCCGTCCTCGGCGAGGTTGACCGAGAAGAGACCGCGGTCCGGGATGGTGCCCGGGTTGGTGACCGCAAGCCGCTGCGCGCCGGCGCGACCGCGCACCTTGCCGGCCACGCGATCCCACACCAGGCGCGGCCGCAGCTCGACGAACTGATCGGACGGATAGCGGCCGCTGAGCATGTCGAGCACCGACTCGAACGCCCTCGGCCCGAGGTCGCCGTAGGGATACGCGCGTCGAACCACGCGGCCCAACTTCTCGACGTCCCACTCGTCAAGCGCACACATCGCCACGATCTGCTGGGCCAGCACGTCGAGGGGCCTCCGCGGCACGACCGTTGTCTCGATGCGTCCCTCCATCATGCCCTCGACGACAGCGGCGGATTCCAGGAGGTCACCGCGAAACTTCGGGATCACGACGCCGCGCGAGATCTCACCGACCGAGTGCCCCGCGCGCCCGACGCGCTGGATGCCCGCGGCCACGCTGGGCGGTGCCTCGATCTGGAGGACCAGATCGACCGCGCCCATGTCGATGCCGAGCTCGAGGGTCGAGGTCGCGACAAGGCCGCGCAGTCGGCCGGCCTTCAGCTCGTCCTCGATGAGGAGACGCTGCTCGCGAGCGATCGATCCATGGTGCGCGCGGACCAGCTCTTCTTCGGCCAACTCGTTGACCCGCGCCGCGATGCGCTCGGCCAGCCGCCGCGAGTTGACGAACACGATGGTCGAGCGGTGCTGACGGATCCGCTCCAATAGACGCGGATAGATCGCGGGCCAGATGCTGTTCTGCCCTTTCGCGCCGTCTTCGTCCTCGGTCGTCAGGTGGGTCATGTCCTCGACCGGGACCTCGACCGTCACCTCCATCGTCTTGAGGCGTCCGGCGTCGACGATGGACACCTCGCGATCGGCGCCGCCGAGAAACTTCGCCACCTCCTCGAGCGGACGCTGCGTGGCGGACAGGCCGATCCGCTGAGGGGCAACCTTCGTCAGCTCGCACAGCCTCTCGAGACTCAGCGCGAGGTGGCTGCCGCGCTTGGTGGCGGCGACGGAGTGGATCTCGTCGACGATGAGCCAGCGGACGGGGACCAGGATCTTCCGCGCGGCGCTCGTGAGCAGGAGGAACAGCGACTCCGGAGTCGTGATCAGGATGTCCGGCGGGTGGCGCTCCATGGAGCGCCGGACGTCGGCCGGCGTATCGCCGGTGCGGATCGCGACCGCGATGTCCGGCGGCCGCAGACCGTGCGACTCCATCTGGTGGCGGATGCCGACCAGGGGGGAGCGGAGGTTGCGATCGACGTCGTGGGCAAGCGCCTTGAGGGGCGATACATAAAGGACGCGACACCGTTCCGCCTCGGCGGGCGGCGGCTCCGCCGTCAGCCGGTCGATGCACCAGAGAAAAGCGGCGAGTGTCTTGCCGCTTCCGGTCGGCGCCGCCATGAGGACGTGCCGACCCGAAGCCACCTCTTGCCACCCGCGCTCCTGGACCGCGGTCGGCTCAGAGAAGGACGCGCGAAACCAATCACGCACCGGCGGCGAAAAGAGGTCGAGCACCTGCCCCACGTCATCCAGTTTGACCAATTTCGGAGATACAAACAAGTGTTCTTAACATGCTTCTGGCGCGCTTCGGGCTATGTATCCGTTGGAGCCGTTCACGGAGGACGCGAAGCGCACTGTGACGGTTGCCCGAACGTCCAGGTGGCGTGGGTTCTGCGCCCAGAAGTCTCAGAGCGACGGTGATGGCCACGAAGGGATCAGCTGCGTAAGACCCGCTGACAGAATGGTCAGGTTATTGGTCAGCAGCAGGATGCCCATCACGACCAGGACAGCCGCGGAGCCGAGGTCGATCGCCCGCCGGTGGGCGTTGACGAATCTCACGAGCGGCCGTGCGCTCTCCAGCGCGATGGCGAGCGCAATGAACGGGACGCCCAGGCCCAGGCAGTAGGCGATCATCAGGCTCAGGCCCTGCGGCGTTGTGCCGGCGGTCGCGGCCGAGCTCAGGACAGCGCCTAGCGTGATCCCGATGCACGGCGTCCAGCCGCTGGCGAAGCCCATGCCGAGAAGAAAACCGCTCGTCGCACCGCCGCCCTGGGGGGCGGTTTTCATCAGGCGGTACTCAGAGGAAAGGAACGGCAGCCGGATCAGCCCCGCGACATGAAGGGCCATCGCGATGACAAGGACGCCCGCCACGACCGGCACGTAGGAGCGAATGGGCTGCACCGCGAGCGAGAACACATAGAAGAAAAGGATGAAGACGAGGGAGAGGCCGGCGACGAAGCCGGCGCCGGCGACCGCGATGGAGGGGCTTGCGTGGACGGCGGTCCCGGTGGCGGCCCCATCCCCCGGCTTCGCCGGGTACTTCCCCATGAGTGGTGAAGAGTTGCCCGTCGTTGACGCTCCCCCGAGGTAGGCCAGGTAGGCCGGAACCAGGGGCAGGACGCAAGGCGACACGAAAGAGGCGAGGCCGGCCAAGAACGCGATTGCGGGATTGAGGCTGCTCAGCACGCGCGGCTGGTCGAGCGGGCAAGCTCGGCGATCGCGTCGGCGACCTGCGCCCAGACCCTCTTGGGCACGTCGTGGCCCATCCCTTCGATCTCGACGAGTCGCGCGCCCGGAATCGCCGCCGCGACGTGGCGCCCGTTCTCGACCGGGACGAGGATGTCCGCGGCGCCGTGGATGACCAAGGTCGGCACCCGCACCGAGGCCAGCCGCGCCAGCCGGCCGCCGGCGCCCATGATCGCCCGCAGCTGCCGTACGAAACCCGCGGGGTGATAGGCCCGGTCGATCGCGCGCGCAATGCGACGCCCCTCGTATTCCTCGTCGAAGGGGTCGTCAGGCCCCAGCAGCTTCTGTTTGGCCCAGAGCCCGACCGCGAGACGTTCCTCGCGCGTGTCGGGCGCGGGCACCATGAGGACGGCGGTTCCTTCTTCGGTCGGCCGCACCTGGTCCTCGCCGTTAGGCCCGGACATGATCGACGTGAGCGTCAGCACATGCTCTGGATGGTTCAGCGTGACCAGTTGGGCGATGAACCCCCCCATCGACGCACCGACTATGTGCGCGGCGGGGATACGCAGCGCGTCCAGGAGGCCGACCGCATCGGCCGCCATATCGTCGAGCAGGTACTCGCCGTCCATCCAGGTCGAAAGTCCCGAGTCGCGGTTGTCGAAACGGATCACGTGGAACCCGCGGCCGGCGAGCAGGCGGCAGAAGTCGTCGTCCCAGCCGATCATCTGCGAGCCAAGCCCCGAGATCAGGAGAAGCGGCGCCGCATGGGAGTCGCCGAATGTCTCGTATTCGATCTCGATCCCGTTGGCGGTGGCGCGCGGCATCGGCCCCATGCTACTAATCCCTGGTGGTGAAGCCGCTTCCCGCTCGCGACGAGGTCGACGAGCGCTTCACCTGGAAGCGCGAGAGCGTCTTTGCCGACGAAGCCGGGTGGGAGCAGGCGGTGCAGGAAGTCCTCGCCCGGCTGCCTGACCTGGGCGAGTTCAAAGGCCACCTCGGCGAGAGCCCCGACACGCTTGCCGACTGGTTCGAGGCCAGCGAGCGCGTCCACCGCTTGATGGCCAAGGTAATGGTCTACAGCATGATGGCCTACTCGGTCGACGTGGGCAACCAGGAATCCGCCGCGCGAGCCGACCGTGCCCGCTCGACCGCGGCCCAGCTGGGGTCCGCGGCCGCCTTTGCGATCCCGGAGATGCTGCAGATCGGCCTGCCGAAGCTGCGCGAGTGGGTGGGGAGCGCGCCACGCCTCTCTTACCTGGGCCACTACTTCGACCGGCTGGAGAAGCTGCGGAAGCGCATCCGCAGCGCGGAGGTGGAGGAGCTGCTGACCGCGGTGTCGGATCCGCTCGCCACGGCGCTGTCAGTGCACAGCGTGCTCGCCAACACCGACCTCAAGTTCGCGCCCGCCGTGGGCTCCGACGGCGAGCTGCACGAGGTGGCGCAGGGGACGATCGGGGCGCTGCTGACCAGTCCCGATCGGGAGGTCCGGCGCACCGCCTTCGAGAGCTATGCCGACCAGCACCTGGCGATGCAGCACGCGATGGCGGCGAGCCTGGGCGGCGGTGTCAAGCGCGACGTCTTCTTCGCGCGGGCGCGCGGGTACGCCTCTTCTCTGGAAGCCGCCCTGGAGCCGAGCCACATCCCGACCGAGGTCTTTCACAACGTGGTGCAGACGTTCCGTGACAATGTCGCCACCTGGCACCGCTACTGGCGGATCCGGCGCGAGATCCTCGGCCTCGAGGTCCTCAAGCCGTACGACGCTCGTGCGCAGCTCGGCTCGACGTTGCTCGAGGTGCCATACGAGCAGGCTGTGGAGTGGATCGCCGAAGGTGTGGCTCCCCTGGGTGACGATTACGTGGCTGCGATGCGCAAGGGTGCGTTCGAGGACCGATGGGTGGACATCTACCCCAACAAAGGCAAGCGAATGGGTGCCTTCTCGACTGGGGCGATGGACACGCCGCCGTTCATCTTCATGAGCTACAACAACGACATCTACTCGATGAGCACGCTCGCTCACGAGCTCGGACACTCAATGCACTCGTATCACGCACGCCGATCTCAGCCGTACGTGTACTCAAACTACGGACTGTTCCAGGCCGAGGTCGCGTCCAACATGCACCAGGCGCTGACGCGCCGCCACCTGCTCGCGACGAAGAGCGATCCGGCTTTTCAGATCGCGGTCATCGAAGAGGCGATGTCGAACTTCTATCGCTACTTCTTCATCATGCCGTCACTGGCGCGCTTCGAGCTCGAGATCCACGAGCGGGTGGAGCGCGGAGTCGCGCTTACCGCCGACGCCCTTAACAACCTCATGGCTGAACTGATGATCGAGGTCTATGGTTCCGAGATCGACGTCAGCGAGCGCGACCGCGACCGGATCGGCTCGACGTGGGGGCAGTTCCACACCCATCTGTACAGCAACTTCTACGTGTACCAGTACGCCACCGGCATCGCCGCGGCGGACCATCTCGTGGGGCGCGTGGCGGCGGGTGACCAGAAGGCTGTCGATTCCTACCGCGATTTTCTTAGGAGCGCAGGGTCGATGTATCCGCTCGACGGATTGCGCATGGCAGGCGTCGACATGACGTCGCCCGAGCCGGTCGAGGCGGCTTTTGCCACGCTGGCTTCGATGGTCGACCACCTGGAGAAGCTGGCTGTGGGCTTACGCCCCTCTCCCTGACCCTCTCCCCGAGGCGGAGAGGTAAATCCTGAACACGTCGGTGTCGCGCATCCGGAAACCGAGCCTCTCATAGAGGCGATGCGCCGCCTCGCGCGCCGGACCGCGGCCTGACTGCAGCTCGGCGACCTGGGCTCCTCGCTCCCGGCCGACGTCGAGCGCTGCCCTGACGAGCGCCTCGCCCACCCCTTTGCCACGGGCCGACTGGTCGACCACCACCTCGTCGAGCCGCGCCTTGATCCAGAACGGCGTCGTGTAGACGATGACCGTCGTCGTACCGACGATCCTCTTGCCCTCGCGAGCGATCAGTAGCACGACGTCGGGGTCGTCGAGCAGCCGCCGCAGGCGGTCGCCGTCGGGCACGGTCAGTTTCGAGTTGAGCTGAGGCAACAGGCGGTCGAGCGCGTCGTGGACCTCGGCCGTCAGTTGCGTCACGGCCTCGATTCGCATTGCCACACACTAAGACTCCATTGGACCTCGAGCTGACGGCGAGCATGATCCGTGGCGAGCCGATCCCGTACGAGGAGGCCGTCCGCCGCGACTTTGTTCCTTTCCATGTCGGTGATCGGTGGGGGCCGCCCTGGAGCACGACGTGGTTCCACGTGCGCGGTCGGGTGCCGGACGAGTGGATCGGCAGGCGCATAGTCGCCGTCTTCGACCTGGGATTCGAAGGCCCGACCGGATTCACGTGCGAGGCGCTGGCGTGGAAGGACGGCAAGCCGTGGAGAGGCGTCGATCCGAATCACCGCCGGCTCCCGGTCGAAGGCCGCGAGGTCGATTTCTTCCTCGAAGCGGCCGCCAATCCGCGCGCCACCGAGCAAGGTGCGGAGCCGGCTCCTTCGATGATGGCGCTGCGCGAGTCGCCCGAGCCTGCGTTCGTGTTGCGCCATGCCGCGCTCGAGGCGGGGAGCCCAATCTCGCCAGAGCTGCGGCCGTTGGACACGGGCACACACGTGGTCACTGCCGTCGGTCACGCGCACATCGACACGGCGTGGGAGTGGCCGCTGCGCGAGGGCAAGCGAAAGTGCGCGAGGACTTGGTCGACACAGCTCGAGCTGATGGATGCGTACCCCGACTACGTGTTCGCCTGCTCGCAGCCTGCTCAGTACGCGTGGATCAAGGAGTCATATCCGGACCTTTACGCACGGATCAAGGAGAAGGTCGCGAGCGGCCAGTGGGAGCCGGTGGGCGCGATGTGGGTCGAGGCGGACTGCAACCTTCCGTCGGGCGAGGCGCTCGTGCGCCAGCTGCTGCATGGCAAGCGCTTTTTCATGCGCGAGTTCGGATACGAGACCAGGATCCTGTGGCTGCCGGACGTGTTCGGTTATCCAGGCAACCTGCCGCAGCTGATCAAGGAGTCAGGCTGCGACTACTTCCTGACCCAGAAGCTGTCGTGGAACGACACCAACAAACCCGAGCACCACACGTTCGTGTGGGAAGGCATCGACGGGTCGCGAGTCTTCACCCACTTCCCTCCCGCCGACACATACAACGGCGACTTCAGCGCCGATGAGATCGCGAAGAGCGTCCACCACTTCAAGGATGCGTCGCGATCGAACCGCTCTCTCTACCTGTTTGGGTTCGGCGATGGCGGTGGCGGGCCAAGCGCGGAGATGATCGAGTCGGCGCACGCGCTCGGCGTGCCGATCGGGAACTCCGCCGAATTCTTCGCCAAGGCCGTGGCCGAAGCGCGTAACCTCGCGACGGTCCCGGGCGAGCTCTACTTCGAGTTGCATCGCGGGACGTACACGAGCCAGTCGCGGACCAAACGCCTCAACCGGCTCGCCCAAAGCGCCCTTTGCGAGGCCGAGATGTGGTCGGTCGGGGCGGACGACCACGGCCGGGAGGATCTCGACGCTCTGTGGAAGACGCTGCTGCTCAACCAGTTTCACGACATCCTTCCGGGCTCGAGCATCGACTGGGTCTATGAAGAAGCCGAACGCGACATGTCGCGAGTCGCCGTCGCCGCCGGCGCGATAGCGGACCACGCGATCGAGGCCATCGCCGGCGACGGCGGACGGCTTGCCGTCTTCAATCCCAGCTCGCACCCGCGACACGGGGCGCCCTCATGTGGCTGGGCGGTGGTCGAGAGTCATCCAGAGCATCACGTCGTCGCCTCGGGCCACTCTATGGAGAACGAGTTCCTGCGCGTGGAGTGGGACGGCGATGGCGTCCTCACCTCGATCTGGGACAAGGAGCTTGGGCGTGAGGTCCTGAGCGGGCCGGGCAACGTGCTTGAGCTTCACGAGGACAACCCGCGCCGCTGGGACGCGTGGGACCTTGATCTGGAGCACCGCGACTCATTCATCGAAGTCAGGGTCGACCGAAGGTTCGGGGACTCGGTCGTGCGGCAGACCATCTCGCTCGAAGCCGGCTCCCGGGTCCTGCGGTTCGCGACCGAGGTCGACTGGCACGAGAGTCACAAGATCCTAAAGGTGGCGTTCCCGGTAGCCGTGAGTTCGCGGCAGGCGACATATGAGATTCAGTTCGGGCACGTGACCCGGCCGACGCACATGGAGACGCCGCAGGCCCAAGCCATGTTCGAGGTTTGCGCGCAGCGGTGGGCCGACCTGGGCGACGGCAACTACGGTGTTGCGCTGCTCAACGACTGCAAGCACGGGTACGACATCCACGGTTCGGTGATGCGGCTTTCGCTCCTGCGCGCGCCTACCCATCCCGACCCGAACGCCGACCAGGGCGAGCACCAGTTCACCTACGCGCTCATGCCGCACCCTGGCGACTTCCGCGAGGCGGGGGTGATCGAGGCCGCGGAGGACCTGAACGCGCCTCTGCGCATCGTGCCGACGAGCCTGCCGTCGGGCGCGTCGCGGTCCCTCATCGAGGTCGATACACGCCAGGTGATCGTCGAGGCGATCAAACGCGCTGAGGATTCGGACGCGGTGATAGTCCGCCTCTACGAGGCCTGGGGCCGGCCGTGCCGGGCACGCATCTCCACGACTCTGCCTTCTCGGCGCGTGACTGTGTGCGACCTGCTCGAACGGGAGCGAGCCGAGACGTCGCTCGATCTCGACTTCAGACCGTTCCAGGTCGTGACGCTGAAACTGGAACCCTAGGCGCGTTTACAAGAGGCGCAAAAGGGCGGCTGTCGCCGCGGCAACCGCGACGACGACGAGGAAGGGCGCGCGCAGCACCACTGCGACGACCGCGACCGCGAGCGCCGCGGCGCGCACGTCGAGCACCAGGTGCTGTCGTGTCGCGAACGTCTGGGTCGCGATCAGTGCCGCCAGCAGGGCAACCGGGATGAGCGGCACCGTCCGCTGGATCCG
>WNFT01009593.1_pt1 | contig 11288 bp, 9 predicted proteins | sample 5400191 | NCBI WGS metagenome assembly WNFT01 (sample SAMN13153359, study PRJNA577476) | soil metagenome | isolation source: 80 cm saprolite under Madrone tree | place: USA:California | collected 2016-06-14
GTTTTCGCCCTACCGTTCTGCCTTACGGTTTTGGCTCCGGTTGCCAAAAAAACGGAGGAAAGCTCCCGCTTAAGCCCAATTGGTCTTGTTTTAATCAGGGATTCAGCGTAATACTGGCTCCATTCAGTAGTATTACTACATATTCCGGCCACCTTGCCGGTTCCCCCGATTAAGCTATGAAAAAGAATGCTCTCCTGGCTGTCCTAGCTTTGGCAGCCGTATTATTCCCCGCCTTTGGTGAGGATGCCGGTAAAAAACTGCGCATCGTCTTTTGTCCTCCGAACATGAAACACACCTGGAACGTGGCAGCGGCCAGGGCGGCTGAGGCCGATGCAAAGAAACTCGGCATTGAGATCATTGTTCAGGACGGCCAAGGCAATTCGCCGAAACAATCGAGCGATCTGCGAAACGCCGTAAACCAAGGAGTAGATGGGATCGTTCTCGGTGCGAACGATATCCACGCCCTCGTGCCCGCCGTGAATGACGTCATCGCTTCAGGCATTCCGATCGTCACGTTTGACCGCTATGTCGAAGGGACGACTAAAAAGGTGCCGTTCTTCGGCCTGGATAATGTCGCCGGCGGAGCACTGCTGGCGAAGTATGTCATCGACAAATTCCCCAATGGCGCCAAAATTTTCTTTCTAACGGGCCAACCAGGTAGCAGTCCCGCAATCGACCGGGCGAAAGGTGTTCACGACACCCTGAAAGCTGCCGGCGATAAATATCAGATCGTGGCGGAACAAACCGGGAACTGGATGCGCGACCAAGGTCTCACGGTGACGCAGAATATGCTGACGTCTTTTGGAAATACGCCGGATGCCATCATTGCCTCAAATGACGACATGGCTTTAGGCGTCCTCGAGGCCCTGCAGCAAGCCGGTATCTCGGAAAACAAGGTGCTGGTGCTCGGCTGCGACACCACTCCCGAAGCTCTGGCGAAAATCAGAGACGGCGTGCTAGCCGGCTCGGTCGAATTCCCGCTCAAACAGGTGACGATGGCAATCGATGCTATTGTCGCGCACATCCGCGAAAACAAGCCGGTTGAAGGCAAACTTCTGGATCCTGTCCTAATCGAAAAATCGAATCTTACGGCTGCGGAACGCTACGCGGAACTGAAGTGAAGGAAAGGTCGACAAAAGATCGCAAAGACAGATTTTGCACAAGGAGGTCACACCGCGGCAAGCCGCAACCAAAGTGATTGGTGATTGGTAAGAAGTGAGTAGTGACTGGAGACTCACGCACGCCGACTTGTCCGACAGAGGGAGATCCTCGAGAACGCTGTAGACTGATGCTCCAGCCTCAGTAATCGGTAATCAGTAATCAGTACATTAAATGACGGCGCTGGTTGGTAGGGACAGGAATAGACAAAGTTTGGCGCTCGGCGTTGCTAAATTTCGAATTGCAGATTGCTATTCCGCGATCCGCAATAGTCTTCCGTTCCCGGCGATGTCGGCGTTCTCGGCGCTCCCGGCGTTATTCCTGGAGAGTAAGAGCAAGCCGTGACCACCCGAGGGCGGCGATCGCCACGTGATGGTAGGGCGACACAGATCCAGCGAAGGCAGGATCTGTGAGCCTGATGTGGTGGGCCCCCCAGTGCTCATCGATGAAAACGACTCGACGCAGGTTCCTCTGACTCCTTGGTTTCGCCGGTGCCGAAATCAATGGAGAAAATGAGGAACGTCTCCAAGTAAGGTGAATCATGGCCGAGGCCGGCAAGCGGAGCCACATCTATCCGAGTGTGCGGGGAAGGTTTGTAGGTAAAGGCCGGGCCCAGTTCGAAGATGTTCCTAGCCAAGTGCCGTTTGCCTGGCTGCGACTCGTTGCTGTATTTGGTTTCGATTCCAACCTTTAGCGCCTCGCCGCGGAGCGCGTAAGACCATGCGGTCGAGATTCCAAGCTCGCGTTCGCGATCGCCGGACAAATTCTGCTCCAGGAAGAGATTAGCCGCGAATTCAATAGATTTTCCGATCTCCTGACCGAGTAACAGCCGAACTTCGTAGGAATTGGAGATGCTCTTGGTAACACTTGCTTCACCCGAATCGCCGCCCTCGCCGCGGTCCGTTTCCTTTCCAAAATAATCTTTGCCAGTGCCCCACTTGAATTCGGCCAGGAGCGTTGGATTAAGCGGAATTTTCCCCCAATCCGCGAAAGCATAACGACCTTCGATCAGAGTGAAAGGAATCTGCCGATGTCCATTAATTGCTTCCTGATAAAACTCCCAAGCTATTTGGAATCGGCAGGGCAAGCCGAGTTCGTACTCTTGTACGAACAAATGATCGGGTTGCCCTTTTCTCGGAAAGGTCCCGTCATAATCAAGATCGAAGTAAAAAGAGTAAGGAGGCAAGACGTACACATCTGTATCTGCCGAAAAGCGTCCTCGCGCAGACCAACGCGGCTGCGCGTATGGCCCGATTAACTCTTCGCCGGCCGGCCGCTCTTCGACTTCCTGGACAGGAAGCTGCGTTACGGTTTGAGCCGGAGAGGGCTGGGGCAGAGCTGCCGCTGCAACAATCGAAGTGACCAGTGCCCGGTCGAGGAACATCCTTTTCGCTCGAGTAAGAAATTCAAACATGCGCGGATAGTGATTGGAAATTTCAAGTCGGGGGGAGACGCCGGGGCTTCGGAAGTCATTTGGCGGGCAAAAAAATGAGGGATGCGATGATTACTCGCAATGCGGCAAAAGTGACATTTTCGTCACTTTTGACCGGTAGGGACGCGCTTCCAACTTCGCAAGGCCTACGCCGCGGCTAGCTCTTGGATGTTCTCGAGCCTATTGCCTACGCCGCCCCAAAGCGTAGCGACGGCGGCCCGCGCGTCCGCATATTTTCGGTATAGGGATCGGCTCCTGCCGGTCCGTGTCCGACTGGCGACTTGCTGACTGCCTGCTACGGTATACAAATGCCCGTTTCTCCAAACACCTGGGTAAACTTCGCGATCGTTGCGCTCCTCGTTTCTCTGGTCCCGGGTCCCGCCTTTATCGTTGTGCTGTCGACCGCGTTGCGCCGAGGATTTCGAGCGGGGCTTTATGCGAACGCCGGTGTAGTGACAGGCGACGCTATTTATTTCTTCCTTGCTGCAGTCGGGCTTGGTTCACTATTGGCTGCATCGTATTGGGCGTTCACGATCGTCAAATGGATAGGCGTTATCTACCTGATTTATCTAGGCTTGCGTTCGTTGTTTTATCCGGCAAGCGAGATTGTCAGTGAAAGCCAGAGCAAAGACCGAAAGGCGTTCGTCACGGCGGTTACCGTTCAATTAGCAAACCCAAAACTGTTACTCTTCTTGGTCGCGTTGGTCCCGCAGTTTATCGAGATTGGACAGCCGATGGCGGCCCAATTTGCTATCTTAGGCGGAACCTTCATGCTTTCAGACGCGATCGTTTATTTGATCATCGGGATGTTCGCCGCGCGCGCTCGACCGCTCCTGGCCAAGCCGTGGGCAGCACGTACGACCAGTCGAGTCACCGGAGTAGCGATGCTTGGAGCCGCGGTTCGAATTGGCTCGGAACGTTGAGCTGAACGCCGGGAGCGCCAGGAATGTCGGGAGACGTGAGAGATGATTGGTGATCGGTGCGGCGTTGTCTCCGGTAGCGGCGACTGTCCCCAATACGCCTCCGATTTTGACGCAACCTCGAAATTGAGGCGGAGCTGCTCGGGTGGCACAAAGGGCAAACCGCAGTCGCCATTGTTTGCCATCACATCGGACGCCGTGCTTAGGCCAGCCTCAACAAACGTTCAAGATCCATACCAAGGCATCGAAAACCGTACATGCCACGATTTTGATCAAGGAATCAAGGAGCAGTCCGATGACTCTGGGTGCCGAGTTTGAGCCGTCCAGGCAGGATGACGAGATGGCGACTGCGGTTTTTGGTGGCGTCAAGCGCGCGGCTCCGCGCCAATTTTTAGGTCGCGCTAAACTGAAGGGCCTAGTGGGACAGTCGCCGCTACCGGAGACAACGTCTTACTAGCCAATCACTAATCACCTCTCCCCACGCCCAGGGCGCTACCGGCGTTCAAACCGCATTCCAGGTATCCCGGATAAACTGGTAACCTTCAGTCACCACGTCGTCCGGTTGTTTGAAAAAATCGCGCCAGACTCGAGTCGGTTCTACCAACTCCGGAAGCGCTCTTCCGAATGCCTCAATAGTCAACCAGCCATTGTAGCCGCTCGACTTGATTACTCGAAAGATAGCCGGGAAATCGATATGGCCACGTCCTGGTACCCCGCGGTCGTTGTTTGACACGTGGACATGCGCTATCTCCGCGACGTTTTCAGAAAAGGCCCTAGGTAGATTTTCTTCTTCGATGTTTGCGTGGAAGGTATCGAACATGGTCTTGAGGTTCGGATGATTAACCCGACGGACGTAAGCGGCGGCTGCGGCGGTTGTGTTCAGAAAGTAACATTCGAATCGATTCAGGAACTCGATCGCAAGACATACCCCTTGACGCTGCGCTTCATCCGCTACTTCTCGGTGAACATCGGTAGCGCGTTTGAATTCCTCTTCGGTCGGCCCGGTCCCGGAGAACACTCCCAAAGCCTGATGGAACGGTCCACATAAGATGTCCGCCCCGAGAATGGCGGAATGACGAACGATCGTTTTCAATCGTTCGGCGGCGGCTCTCCGGATCTCCGGATCCGGGCTGATCGCACTGGCTTCGGGAGTTGCGACCGTGACAGTGGAACTCTTGAGCTGCAGTTCGTCTAACTTCTTGCGCAATTTTTGGTAATGCGCGTCAACGCCAGCAAAGACCGGAATTTCAACACCATCGAATCCGGTCGATTTGATCTTTTCCAAGTTTGGGTAGTGCTCCTCGGTTACATGGGTAGCCCACAGCAGCAAATTCATGCCGATTTTCATACTTGTTCGAATAGGGGGATGCTTCGCTCAGCGACAATTCACCGGAAGATTTCACCTTTCGAGCTCATTGTGTGAGTTGAAATAGCCCTATTAAAACAGGATTCGAAAAAAATTGGAGTGCGAAGGTGTATGTATTTTTGGGGACCGGGAGGGATCGCGGCCCCGACTTCGTCCGGCGGCTGCCCATGCGCGTCAACTTAAGGGCAGAAGAGCCAGTCTCGCAAGGAAGGGAACATAGTTCGGTAGGGTGAAAACCTCGGCGCTTTTGGTACGTCCGCTCTTTGGTTACGCTTCCCCATGCGCCGGGTTTGAGCCATTCGTTACCCGCTGATAAATACTATATCGGTGTACGGCTCGATTGGGTAATACACAAACGTGGGTATTGGCGTCCAACACGGGTTGGAGGGGGGCTCAGAAATGTGGTGCCCTTGCTTTAGCCTGGGACGCAAAGTCGTATAATGCGGGCAGTCTGAAGACCCGCGCACCGATTGAGCCGGTTTAGTCGCAAACCGAAGTCACTCTAATCGGCGGGCAACGTATGGCTCAAACCCGGCGCATGGGGAAGCATAACCAAAGAGCGGACGTACCAAAAGCGCCGAGGTTTTCGCCCTACCGTAATGGGCGGATCAAGCCGACAGATCTCCTCGTCCACTCGCCCTTTCGCGGCGCCCATTCGCCCCGACACCTAAAGTTGACGCGCATGGGCGCTTCCGGATCGCGGCCGAGTTTGACGCCGCCCGCTCAATCTTACTGTCAGGGCGCGCCAAAGCTGAGCGACGGCGGCTTCGCGACCAGCGAGCAGCGATCTTGGCGGCAGGAATGAGGATTGAAACCGTACCGGTTAGGTCTAATATCTACCGGTGCGGCGAGTAGCCAATACGCCGCGGTCCAGACGTCTGCGGACCCAGATACTACCCCCAATTCAAAATAGAAATCATCATACTGCCGAGGAACCGATAAAGGCGCTCTGCGGGACCACTTGGTGACGCCAGCGTTGGGCTCTCCCCGTTTCGATCTCATGAATAACTTCCCCAAATTACACAATGCGATGTGGCCTGGTTTAGTCGGTAAAGGGCCTGGCTCGGAACCTTTCATCGATCTAGATACGATGCTGAATCTCACCGCGTCGGCCGAAACCATTGGCGCGCGATTTGAAGGAGTCGATTTATTCCTGTCCGATCCGCATATCAGTATTGATTCGGCGGATGATCACCTAAAGGAGCTCGTTGATAAAATCGCTTCCAGAACTCTCGTTGCTGGTTCCGTGGTCGCGCCGGTTTGGCCGCCAACCGGCGGCGGATCCTCGATGGGTAAGCCGGAGGACCGGCATCGTTTTATCGAACAGGTTCGGAAGGCTTGTCGGATTGCTGCGAAACTTCGTGAGCTGGGAATCCGACCTCACGGAATTGTCCGCATTGATTCCGCGACCGATCCGGAAACGTGGGCCAATGACCCGGAAGGTTCCAAGAAGATAGCATCGACCTTTCGAGAGTGCTGCAATATCGCCGAAGGTCACGGTGAACGCTTGGCCGCGGAGGGCGAAATTTGTTGGGGCGGTATGCACAGTTGGAAGCGAATGATTGAGCTGTTAGAATTAGTTGGGCGCCCCGAGAGCCTCGGTTTCCAAGCCGACATGGCCCACACCCTACTCTACACGATGGGGTATAACGCTCCGGAAGATGCCATACTGCCCGAAGGCTTTGATTGGAAAGACAAGGGGAAGGTGCAGGAGGCTTTAAAAACGATGACGCACGCCCTGCGTCCTTGGACCTTCGATTTCCATGTTGCCCAGAACGATGCCACGGTCAAAGGCAGCGGCTCGCATGACAAGACCGGAAAGCATTGTCTTCCCGATGACCCAAACGGGAAGCTAAATATCGCTCGGGATGCGGGCTATTGGCTTCGAGATGATCAGGGAAAATTGACCAAGGCTTTCCAACATATCTGTTGGGACGGCTGCATGTTCCCAAACGAGGTGATGCTGAAACAGCAGACCTGGAATTCCATTCTCGGCGCAATGGTATCGGTTCGTGAAGCGCACGGTTGGGAGGGGTAGGAAAGGCAGGTGAAAAGTGATTAGTGATTGGTGATCAGTTCCGCGAATTCGTTACTCCGTTACTCCCAGGCTCACAGATCCTGCTTTCGCTGGATCTGTGTCGCCCTACCATTACTCCATTAATCCAAGACTCTGAACCTTTATGAAGAAACTCAACATTGGCCTCGTCGGCTATGGCTTTATGGGGCGTGCGCATTCGAATGCGTATCTCACCGTCAGCCAGTTTTTCGATCTCAAGTATCAACCCGTGCTCAAGGCCGTTGCCGCACGGGATCCGGAGAAGACAAAACAGTTCGCGCACAAATGGGGCTATCAGTCGCATTACCCGGACTGGAAACAACTGATCGCTGATCCTTCCATTGATGTCATCGACATTGCCAGTCCGAACGATACCCATGCCGAAATTGCAATCGCCGCCGCCCAGGCTGGGAAAATGATCTTATGCGATAAGCCGCTGGCGCGAAATCTGGACGAAGCGCAACAGATGATCGATGCCGTCAAAAAAGCCGGGGTTCGGACGATGGTGTGGTATAACTATCGAAGGATTCCTGCAGTGACGCTGGCAAAACAGATCATCGCGGCCGGCAAACTTGGTCGCATCTTTCATTATCGCGCAAAGTTTCTACAGGATTGGACGATCTCGGCCGATGTGCCGCAAGGCGGCAAGGACTGGCGATTGGATGTAAACGTGGCCGGGAGCGGAGTGACCGGCGATCTGTTAGCGCACTGTATCGACACCGCGATTTGGCTGAACGGCGAAATGGACTCCGTCTCCGCAGTAACTGAGACATTCGTTAAGGAACGGAAACACAACTTGACCGGCAAAGCGGAAAAGGTCGGAATCGATGATGCGAGCGCGTTCCTAGCCCGGTTTAAGAACGGGTCGTTGGCGACCTTCGAAGCTACCCGCTACGCGCGAGGTCATAAGGCGCTTTACACTCTCGAGATCAATGGTGAACATGGTTCGATTGCCTGGGATCTGCACGATCTGCACCGGTTGCAATGGTTCGATCACAAGGATGAAGGGTCGTTGCGCGGTTGGCGATCCGTTCATGTCACCGATGGCGATCATCCATATATGGCCAACTGGTGGGTGCCAGGATTGTCCATTGGATATGAACATTCGTTTATCCATCAGGTGGCGGATTTTCTGAACTCGCTCGACGAAAAGAAACCGGCTGAACCAACTTTTGAGGGTGCCATGGCGACGGAGAGAGTGGTAGATGCGGTGCTTCGATCGGCAAAATCAGGTAAGTGGGAAAAGGCTTACTAATTCCTGGTCTCACCGATTTTTTCCCAAATGAAATAAATACCCCCCTATGCAGAAAACTTGGAGTTGCCGTAATTGCGTCGCACCAAGCGACGTCCGAAATCAGTTGGTTTTTGATCCGACCGGAACAGGGTCATCATCCGGTCTGCTCGCTCCCCATTTTTCTTGACAGCATTCGAAAAAAGCGACTGGATCAAACCACTCGAAAAAACCCCAAGTTTCGATTCTTGATCGCGCTGCCGACTCAGGACGTTGGGCTGAATACCCCTCGGAGACAGAGAATTGCTGACGAGTGCCATGCGAACAAGATGACGTCGGGTTCGTGCGCGCGGTATCGATCCGTACGGTTCACGTACATTTCAAAAGGAGGTGATGGGAACGGCCTTGACCATCGATGCGGCGTCAATTAGCGAGCATGAGCGAGATCCTTCAACTTAAAAACGATATACCAGGAGCACGTCGTTTTCGAGAATCTGAACATCGTAGAGAACATCTTTACCGGGTCAGAAATTGTGAAACGAGGGTTCCTGCAGAAAAATGAAATGCGGGAACAGACCGTTGAGGTTCTGAAATACCTCAAGAGTGACCTGAGCCCCGACTTAAAGATGGGCGAGCTCAGCAGTGGCCAGCAAAAGACCGTCGAGATTGCTAAAGGTCTGATTTTCAAGAGGAGGATGATAATCCTCGACGAACCGACGGCGTCATTTTCCTCCGTTGAGATAGATCACCTGCTCGAAATTATTCAGACTATCAAGAATAGCGGCGTGGGAATCATCTACATTTCCCACCACCTGGAAGAGGTCTTCAAAATAGGTGACCGCGTCACCGTATTGCGGGACGGACGCAAAGTCAGCACGTACCGCCTCAATGGCTTAACCAAGACCACACTGATCAAGGACATGGTCGGCCGTGACCCTTCCACCTTCTATCGAAGGGAAAGCGTGCCGATCGGCGAAGTCGTCTTTGAGGCGAGAAACGTGACTGGCAACGGGGCCGAGAACATCTCTTTCGTCCTCAGAAAGGGCGAAATACTCGGAATCGCGGGAATGGCAGGTTCCGGCCGCTCGGAACTCATGAACGTGCTATTCGGTAGCGCGCGTTTGGACTACGGCGAAATCCTGATTCACAGATAAGCAATCAAGTCCGAAAGCTTCGATCCGGAACAAAATGTGTTTCATCACCGAAGATCGACAGAACACCGGTCTTTTCCTGCCCCAGGACATAGCGCAAAACGTGACTGTTGCAAATCTGGTGAACACCAAGGGGTTCGTTGTTCGGCAGGCCGATGACTCGCGGAATGGTGATCGGTTCGTCAAGCTGCTCAATATCAAGACGAATGATTCGCGAACGCGCGTCATGAATCTCTCCGGCGGTAATCAGCAGAAGGTAGTGCTGGCAAAGTGGTTCAATACAAACGGCGAAATTTACATTTTTGACGAGCCGACACGCGGCATCGACGTGGGCTCAAAGCAGGAGATTTACCAGCTGATGGTTGATCTGCTCAAGCAAGGCAAGGCCATCATTATGGTTTCCTCCGACATGCCGGAAGTCATCTCCATGAGTGACCGGGTAATCATCATGAAAAATGGGCAAAAAATGGCTGAGCTCAGCCCGGACGAGGTTTCGGAAGAGAATATCCTGACCCATTCGATCGGAGATAAGGAAATATGATGAATGGGGAGGCTCCAGGACAGAAACAAGTGGTTCGGAAATCTCTCTTCCAGCGACACGAGAATTTGACCGTGTTCTCGATATTTGTTGGCTTTGTGGTCATTATCATTCTTCTGCAACTGATAATGGGGGGCGGAAGCCGGTTTCCCACCTTCATCAGCCCGGTCAACCTGCTGAACATACTGCAGCAGGTCGGCGTACCTGGAATCATCGCCGTCGGCATGACGATCGTCATGATTTCCGGGGGAATCGATCTCTCGGTGGGAATGCTGGCTTCTCTTGTCTCTATCGTAACCGCGCTAGGAATATCGAAGTGGCACCTCGGGATTGTTCCTTCGATACTGGTCGGAGTCATCGCAGCTGTCGTGCTCGAGACCTTGATGGGGTACATCATTTCCCGCACGAAAGTGGAGCCCTTCATTGTCACGCTCGGCGGTATGATCGCTTTTCAGGGAATAGCGCTCCTTCTCTGTAATTCACGCGAGGTCATCATGAACGGGGAGCTGGACTTCTTTAAGGTCAACTTGATACAGGGAGCGAAGGATCCGGTCAGTCATCTCAATCTGATCATTCCGCCTTATGTCTTGATTTTCTTCCTGATCGCGCTGCTTAGCGGCCTGCTTCTGAACTACACGAAGTACGGTCGAAGGATCTATGCCGTTGGAACTAACCCGGACGCGGCCTACTTGGCGGGTATCAACGTCAAGAACATGAAGCTCTCGGTGTACGTGATCATGGGTTTTCTGGTCGGTATCGGGGCAGTCATGCTTCTTTCGCGCGTCAACACCGGCATCATCACCCTGGGGCAGGGGCTGGAGATCGACTCCATTGCCATGGTCGTCATAGGCGGGACGGCGTTGAAGGGTGGCAAAGGTAACATCGTGGGCACGTTGATCGGCGTCTTCTTCCTCGGGTCGATCGGCAACGCTATGAACATGCTCCGTCTCCCGTCAGAAGTGCAATTCGTTGCCAAGGGCCTTGTCATAATCATCGCCGTGTCGGCGGGCGACATTTCGGCCAGAGTTTCAGGGTTCATGTCAAGGAGGAGGGAGCTGCGTTGGCGCGCAGAACAACGGGTCGCCAAAGGAGAGAGACTGCAATCGACAAAATAGTTATAAACAGGATGAAAGAAAGTGTGCACGAACAGTCAAAGGCGAAGCAGATGAAACGTCTGCCGCTATTGTTAGTCTGTCTTGCTGTTCTGGGAGCCATGAGCTTCTCCGGCGGCAATACGGAAGCAGCCGATAAGCCGAAGGTCATAGGTTACTACATGGACGCCTCCGATGATTACTACAAGGCAGGCTTCCAGGTATTCAAAGCTCTCGCAACCAAAGCGGGCTGGCAGGTACTGGATGTCGTGGGACAGGGAACCGCGCCCGAGCAAGTTTCTGCAGTCGAAAACTTCATCACTCAGAAAGTCGATGCCCTCGTGG
>WNFT01012212.1_pt1 | contig 11288 bp, 6 predicted proteins | sample 5400191 | NCBI WGS metagenome assembly WNFT01 (sample SAMN13153359, study PRJNA577476) | soil metagenome | isolation source: 80 cm saprolite under Madrone tree | place: USA:California | collected 2016-06-14
CGTGCCGGAGAACTTCGCCAAAATCTCCCGCGCCGCTTTCTTCAAGTAGGCTTTCCGCGGATGTGAAACCGTACTGATCACCTCGCTTCTGGGCAGATGTGGCCAAGAGCTGTGATTCGCGCAGGCGGCGTTCCACCAGCTTCACCGCAACCGGCAGGCAGCCGGCCGAACGCGCCACATAATCCGCGGCTCGCGCGGCAACAAAGGGCGCGAGCTGCATCTGGCAATCAGCGTCGCCGATGACCACCACCGGCGCATAGCCGGCCAGAGTAGCCACGGCTGCGTCCAGGCGGAGGGCCCTCCCGCGCGGTCCATCCCCTTCGGTGGTCACGCACCCGTCTTCGAACAAAATGACGGCGGGCGCGGCATCTTCCAGGATGCTCCGGGCTGCATCCAACGTGCTCACCGCCGCCACGCGCAGGCGGGCATCTATCCTTTCGAGCTCCAGCCGAGCGGCCGCGCACAAGGCCGCGTCATCGCTCACCAGCAGAATCGTTTGTTCCCGTGTACCCATGTTCCCACCCGTTTCTCACTGAGTTTTCTTTGCCGCCGCAGCCCGAGATCCACCGGCCCCAGGGCTGTCCAAGACGCGGTGGACCTTCTCGGTCAGCTCCTCCATGCGGAAGGGTTTGGCCAGGTGAGGCAAGCGGTTACGTTCCAGAAATTCCTGCGTGTGGGCCGCGATCACATCGCCGGTCACGAAGAGAAACCGCCCCCGCAGCGGATTCTGCGCGCGCACCAACGACTTGTAAAAATGCTGTCCGTCGATTCCGGGCATCTTCATGTCGCAAATGACCAGGTCGTAAGGCTCCCGTGCCGCGCGCTCCAGCGCTTCACGCCCATTCAGCAAAACGTCCACGCTCATCTCCTCGTCTTCGAGGACGTCGGCGATCAGGCGCGCCACGGTGGGCTCGTCCTCCACGACCAGGACGCGGGTCCCGGCGCGGTCCTGGCGAGCCACGAGGGGAGGGGCAGGCGTGGGCAAATCTTCGGGCAAAGCGGCTCCCGTGGAACCCTGCGCCAGCATGATTCTTTCGCCCGGGACAGCGGAGGGGCGGCTGATTTCCACTGTCTCGGCCGCGGCCACGGGGAGCTCAATGGAAAACACTACGCCGCCTTCCGGCCGGTTGGAGACGCTTACGCGGCCGCCGTGCTCGCGCACGACGCTTAGCACAATGGAGAGCCCTAGGCCCGTGCCGATGCCCGCGGGCTTGGTGGTGAAGAAGGGATCGAAGATGCGCGCGAGAATGGTCTCGGGAATCCCCGGCCCATCGTCGCTGACTTCCAGAAGGACGCGGCCGGCGTCGCTGCAGGCGGTGCGCAAGCGGATGGCCCCTCCGCTTCCGCGCTCCTGGATGGCCTGCCGAGCATTGCCGATCAAATTCATCAGCACCTGCTGGAGCTGGCCACTATCCCCCCAGACGAAGGGAAGGAGGGGGTCGAGGTCCAGTTCGAGACTGATTTTCTCCGCGGCCAGGGCGAAGCGCTGCAGCTCCATGGCGCGGTGAACCACTTGATTGAGCGCCATTCTTTTCCGTTCAGGCCGCACCTCCCTGGCGGAGAAGAGGAGTTGGCGCAGAATGGCGCTGGCCCTCTCCGCCTCCTGATAGATCTGCCGCGACTCTTCTGTGCGCCCGATGGAATCGTTGCGCAGCAGCAAGCGCTGGGCGTAACCGAGAATGCTGGTCAAGGGATTGCTCAATTCGTGGGCTATGCCGGTGACCATCTGGCCGAGCGCAGCGAGTTTCTCGGTCTGCAGCAATCGTGACTGAAAAACCCGCTGGGCCGAGAGATCGCGGTAAATCTCGACGCGGCCTAGCCTCCGGCCGGAGTTCCCAAGCACTGGCCGCGCCGCTCTTTCCAGCACCCGCGGCACAGGGCGGGCCAACTGAAGTTCCTCGCGGACGCCGCCTTCCGTCCCGCGGCTGAGTTTGCGCCATTGCTCGGCGAATCTCCCAGGCTCGGCCGCCTTCCCCGCCAATTTGGTGAGAAGGTCGTCAAAGGAGGTGCAATGTTCAATCTCCCCCGGGGCAAGGCCGGCGATTTGCGCAAATCGAGTTTCATGGCGCGGATGTTTTGATTTTCGTCGAAGAGCAGCACGCCTTCCTCCACCCACTCGAGCACGTTGCGCAGTTCCGCCTCCGCGCGTTCCTGCTGCTTCCCCGCATCACGCGGCGGCATGGCCTCGAGCAGGACCACAATGCGGTCGTCTATCGCAGGCGTGACAGCCCGGATGCGTGCGCGGACTCCATTGACCAGCTCGGCCTCGAAAGAATCCCGTTGCTCGGTTCCTGATGCAGGTGCGCCCGCGAGCGCACCCTGCAACCAGGCCTCAATCCGGTCGTGCTCCCGCGCGCAGAAAAGTTCCGAGAACCTTCGGTGTGAGTGGCGCTCCGGCTCGATCTTCTCTAACGCAGCCGCTAGCTCGCCAGGCGACTGGCCCCGCAGAATCTTTGCGCCGCGGTTCAAATCGGTAATGAGTCCGCCCGCGTCCAAAAAGATAGCCGCCTCCGAACCGGAGTCCAACAGCTTGCGATGTCGAGCTGCGCGCCGCCGTTCCTCAATGCTGCGTTTTCTCTGGGCCAGCGCGGCGGAGGCCAGCGAAGCGCGCAGCTCAAGCCGCTCGAGAATGACCAGCGAAGCTGCCCTAGGGGGCAGGCCGGTTATCAGTACGTCCGCCGTTTCTCCGGCGTCAACCAAGGGAAGGGCGACCACGCGGGCCAGGTTATCAGTACGCTCGCCGTTTCTTCGGCGTCAACCAAGGGAAGGGTGACCACGTGGGCCACTTCTCCCTTGGACCAGGATACGCGCGGCTCGTCACCCACCACGCTCCCGGCTTCCACGGCCCGCCGCCACAGACTCGCCAGCGGCTCGCTCTGGACAGCGCGAGCCCAAGCGGAATCTCCGCTCTCCCATGCAAAGTCCATTTCACGCGGTCCCTGGAAATCGGGTGACGGTGAGCGCCGGTAACCGATCACGGCGAAGATTGCGCCGGGGCCGGCGTCGTTCTCCCCGCTCGCCGTACAGCTCTCCACCAGGTCCCCCAGAATCGCATCCGCGGACGATCGGCTGCCAAGAGCGGCCATGACCTTCTTAGTCAGACTCAGGTCCGCCTTCTGCTCCCACACGGTTCGTTGTTCTTCCTGCCATTCGAGCGCCGCGGCCAAGTCTCCCGCTAAGGCCTCAAGTAAGTCTTCTGGCAATGCGCCCTGCTTTTCCCGCGTTCCGGCAAAGAGCACGCCGCGCAAGTGGCCCTTGATCTGGACGGGCACCCAAATCACGCGGCGCAATTCCACGAGCATCCCGATGACGGGTCGCTTGGGAGAGTCATCGAGCTCTTGTTTTACGCTCTTTCCACCCGTGAGCAGATCCGGTGGCAGAGGGGCCTCGAGTGACAGCCGCTCCCATTCGACTGGGGTGGCGCGTCCGCCGGGTTCCCAGATCCGGCCACGCAAAGACGACGGACCGCGCAAATCTGCGAGCGTCGCGGGAGGCTGCTCGAGCCAGACACCGAAGCGGTCGGCAGGCGCGTCCTTGCTTAGGTGGCGAATGGTCTCGGCCAAGAGTTCCTCACGCGATGCACCGGCGCCCCCGAGGCGCGCGACGCCCCGTATTGCCGAACCTTCTTCCCTCCGCTTTCGTTTAGCCCACATCTTCCGGCCTTGAGCTCTTCTTGCGATGTCGTGAGGCAGTGCGATACGGCCAATCCGCGAATTTCGCACGTGTTTTGCAATTGCACCGGCCGGCCCAACCGGAGAGCTGTGTATTTTGTGTAGAATCAACTGTTTAGAGTGAGCCGCAGCGCGGAGTGACCGGCCGACAATCCCATGTCGACACCGAAGGTCGGGCTTGTTCCCAGAGTGAACCGCGGGGATAGGTCTTTGCATTGGGGAAGCCAAGCCAAAATTTGTGAAGAAAAAGAGAGCGGAATGATTCGGAGCGCCAAGCCGTAGCCGGGCACCGAAAGGAAAGTACGAAGAATTCCGGAGATGGGATGGGGCGGGAGGAGATCGCCGCTCTAGGGTTGGGGCTGCTCCATGTGATACTGCTTCAGCTTGCGATAGAGCGTCGTTTTTCCGATCCCCAGCATGCGCGCGGCCGCCAGTTTGTCGCCGCCGGTTTCGCGCAGCGTGCGTAAAATGGCCCGTCGCTCGAGCTCCTCGAGCGGTAGCAGTTCGTCTTTTTCCGGGGCGCGCTCGCTGGCCGGATAGTGGAGGTTCGAAGGCAAATCCCCCACGTGCAGAATCGGGCCGGAGCCGAGCGCCATGGCGCGCTCGATGGCGTTTTCCAGCTCGCGCACGTTACCCGGCCAGTCGTAGGCAATCAGCCGGCGCATAGCGTCCTCGGAGATCGTGCGGGGCGATCCGTGGGGATCGGAAAATTTTTCAAGGAAGGCGGTGACGAGAATGTGGATGTCGCTTTTGCGATCTCGGAGCGGGGGCAGCTTAACCTGCACCACGTTGAGACGGAAATACAAATCTTGCCGGAAAGTGCCGGCGCGAATGGCGGCTTCCAAGTCGCGGTTGGTGGCTGCGATGATACGGACGTTGATGCGGCGCCGCTCGGTGGACCCGACGGGCTTCACCTCGCGCTCCTGCAACGCGCGCAAGAGCTTGGCTTGCAGGTCCACGGGCATGTCGCCGATCTCATCGAGGAAAAGCGTGCCGCCCTGGGCCGCTTCGAGGAGCCCCTGTTTCGCCTGCATTGCGCCGGTGAAGGCGCCTTTCACGTAGCCGAACAGCTCCGATTCAATCAGTGTGGGGACCAGCGACGAGCAGTCTACCGGCGCAAACGGGCGGTCCTTGCGCGGCCCGGAAAAATGAATGCTCCTGGCAACGAGCTCCTTTCCTGTGCCGCTCTCGCCCAGGATCAACACTGGATATTCGTGCTGGCTAACCTTCTCGATGATTTTATACACGTGCTGCATCTTTGCAGACACACCGATCAGGCCCCCAAAGCCCGGCCGGGTGCGCAATTGCTCTCGCAAGAGCCGATTCTCCCGGTCGAGGTCCAGATCGCGGGCCACGCGTTCCAGGCGAGCCTTCAAATCGTCGACGTGGAACGGCTTGGTCACATAGTCGACTGCCCCCATGCGCGTGGCCTCAACCGCGGAGGCAATGGTTCCGTATTGCGTGAGCATCACCACCGCTATTTGCGGATAGGTTTCGCGCACCTGTTTGAGAAGTTCCAAGCCGCTCGAAGGCGGCAGAATCAGGTCGGTCACCACAATGTCGATGGCATGGGTTTCAAGGTACTCCAGCGCTTCAGCGACCGTGGACGCCAGCAGGGGTTTCATCCCGCACGACGCGGCAACATCCGCGCAGAGCTTCTGTGTCGTTTCCTCGTCCTCAACAACGAGCACAGTGATGGGCGCCACAACTCGCTGCGCTGCCGCTTCTTCGCTCATGAAGTCCCGCCTAGTTGCATGTTCGTGCGTCTCTTGCTGCACCGACAGTACCATTTCCGGAAGTATCAAAGTCATTCATAATCCGATTAGTTAGCTAGTTTAACGCTTAAGGCTGAGTTCGAGTTTGGAATTTTTTTCCGGTGCAGGCATTTCGTTGTTAGAAGGATGCTTGCCGGTAAGCTGTTCCCTATCAACTGTTTACCAAAAGAGGACGCCTCCGAGTTCCGTTTTGGGAAGAGGGCGGAGATTGTGAAGTCTCTATTCAATCGAATCCCGTATCAGGACTTCCTCGACCCATGCGGCTTTTTCAGAGAATGGATGATTCACCCGACCTCCGGGACGCAGAGCCCAGGTGAGTCTCGCCGAGAAGCAGTCAGCTTCCGGAGATCAACGTGGAATATGCGAGCTCTTCGGGATTGCCCTCGAAGGGCCTGCGATGCTGGATCGTGGGTTAGTGCCGGGAGGTACCACCGGCTAAGGCTGCGCTTTCCTTGCCCCAGCGGACCCCGTTCCATGCAACGCAGCGAGAGTCGCTCTGCTCCCCGGCCACTCTATTCCCAGCAAACGGCAAGCCCTACACATCGCGTGCGTCAGCGGAAAAAACCAAGAAGCGATCATGCGCGGCGACGCGAGCCTAATCCAGATTTCTCTTAATTCGCAAGTGCTTCGTAGACTCTACCGAGATCCCTGGATTCTCTTATGCTCTTGCAGCTGGTTCTTCAAAACTACTCTAGTAATAGACTCTCTCTACGCCTATTGTATTTGGTAAGCTACTTCAGATTTCCGTAGGCAAAGATTGACACAAATCTCTATAATTCAGATAGACAATCCTAATTTATTGAAAACAAATACCTTAGGTTGAGAAAAAGGGCTTATGCTTCTGGCCCCGTGATTGCCCCCTGTGTGGCGGGTTCGGCGTTGCTCGTGGGTCGATGTTTGTCCGATTCAACGTAAGTCTTGAGTATCGGCGCCAACTGCGAATGTTTGTATTCAAAATGTTTGTATTCAAGGTGACGTTCGGGGACCGGGTCAAGTTCGAAACGGCTTCGAGTTCAGCCTATGGGTAGTAACCATTTGAGGAGGTAAAGAGGCATGGGAGTTCAAGCTAGGGATTTGTTTCTTGTTTTAAAGAATGGGGTGAGACTGGGGTTTTTGATCCTTCTGATTGCTGGCATCAGCGCTCCTGGGCGCGCGCAAACAGCAGCTAGCATCAAGGGTACGGTCACAGACGAGAGTGGCGGGGCGATAGCAGGCGCCAAGGTAGTGATAACAAATTCCGCCAGGGGTATTGAACGAGTGACGCAGACAAATTCCGAGGGCTATTACGAAGTGCCGGCGTTGCCTCCTGGCGACTACAAGGTCGACGTCCAGCTTCGAGGATTTGAGCATGCCGTTGCCGGTCAAGTAGTTTTGGCAGTCAGCCAGAACGCGGTGCAGAATTTCACTCTGAAAATTGCCAGCTCGGACATTGTCGTTACGGTGGAAAGCACGCAGTCGGTTATTGAGTCGACCACGATCAGCGTCGGCCAAGTGATCGACAAGAACGTGGTGCAAGAGATCCCGCTGAACGGCCGCCACTTTGTGGATTTGGCTTTGCTGGTGCCAGGGACGGTGACGCCTCCTCAGAGCGGGTTCCTGACAGCGCCGCTGCGCGGCCAAGGGTCTTTTGCGTTCAATTCCGCCGGAGGCCGCGAAGACGCGGTGAACTTCATGATCAACGGCGTCAACTTGAACGACATGGTGCAAAACCAGGTGACGTTTCAGCCGAGCATCAGCACCGTTTCCGAATTCAAGATCGACAACTCGACGTACAGCGCGGAGTCTGGCCGGAATTCCGGATCGATCGTCAACATTGCCACGCGTTCGGGATCCGATCAGTTCCACGGTGAAGCTTACGACTACTTTCGTAACAACTACCTCGACGCACGAAACTTCTTTAATCCACGGGTTGACAGCAAAACTGGCGCCCCTCTCCCCCAGTCCGCTCTGAAGCGCAATCAATTCGGAGGAGATTTCGGCGGTCCGATCATCAAGGGGAAAACCTTCTTCTTCTTGAGTTACGAGGGACTACGGCAACATCAGGGCTTAACGACGACGAGCACCGTTCTGACCGCCGCCGAAAGAACCCAAATCCAGAGCTCGGGAAGCGCTTCCGCCAAGGGGCTGTTGCAATTCATACCGCCAACCAACGGAACCCTCAATGGAGCGCCTGCATTTTTCGGTTCGGCGAGCGCGAACGTGAACATCGATCAGGGTACGGTGGACATCAGCCACAATTTCAGCGAGAAAGACCGGATTCACGGCTACTACGCGAATCAAGAAGACTTGCGCCTGGAACCTACAATGGGAGCCAACCTCCCGGGCTTTGGCGACACGCGCGCGGGCCATCGGCAGGTCTTCACCCTGGGCGAAACTCATGTTTTCAGCCCGCGCGTCATCAATGAATTCCATCTGGGCGCGAATCGTGTCCACATCACGTTCACGCCGAACAACCCGACCGACCCGGCTACCGTAGGCCTGGCAGGAGTTCTGGGCCCGAACATGACGTTCATACCGGTGATTTCGATTGCAGACAAACCGGGGCTGCTGTTCGGCGCTGAAAGAAACTTCCCGCAAGGACGCGGCGACCTCACTGCGGTGGTTGGAGACACTTTAAATTACCTACGTGGAGCACATTCGCTCAAATTCGGCTTTGAGTTCCGCGACTTCCGAAATAACAATTTCGCCGCCGATCCGGGCCAATTGTTCTTCAACACGACGGCGAACTTCATCGCGGGTACGGCGGACTCGTCGGCTAGAACGGTGGGAGTGGCCCAAGCCAACCGCATTACGCAGAACGCGCTCGACTTCTTCGCCCAGGACAGCTACAAACTTAAGACCAATCTGACTGTCGAACTTGGCTTGCGCTATGCCTGGAACATGACTCCGAATGAGGCGCTGGGGCGTTTCGTGACGTTCGACCCGGCGTCGGGTTCGCTCGTACGCGTGAGCGATCCCTACAGCCAGAATGACAAGAACTTCCAGCCGCGAGTCGGCTTCGCGTGGGACGTTTTCCACACGGGAAAGACGATTCTGCGTTCCGGCTACGGATTCCAGGTGGACCAGCCGATCAGCGGCATCGTTACAGGACTGAATTCCAATCCGCCGTTCGCCGTTCCCATCGCCGTCGGGACCGCTCAACCACTTGCCACGCTCGGGACTCTGTACGATCCGAATAACGCAACGAATATCTCGCCAGCGGTGGTGAATCCGAACTTCAAGAACGCGTATGTGCAGTCCTGGAACCTGAACATCCAGCAGCAGGTCGCTCGCAACACGGGAATCATGATTGGTTATTTCGGGTCAAAGGGCACGCACCTGGAGGTTGATCGCAACATCAACCAGCCGGCGGTACTGGGGAGTTTTGTGCCTGGCAGCAAGCCTTTCATTGCAATCTCTCCCACCAGCCCATTCCTGCCGGGCAAAACGCTGTCGAACAGAATCACGGAGCGTGACAGCAAGTCCAATTCCAACTACAACGCGCTGTGGATAACGGCGAACCAGCGGTTGGCGCATGGGTTGCAGTTCAACGCGTCCTACACTTACTCCCACTCCATCGACGAAGTGTCTCGCAACAACGCGGGACTTATCGTGCAAGACAGCACGAACATTTTCAGCAGCCGCGCGAGTTCCGATTTCGACGCCCGGCACCGGTTCGTGGCGAATGCCATCTACGATCTGCCCTTCAAAGGCAACCGTCTCGTCAGCGGGTGGAAACTGGCGCCAATCTTGACAATACAGAGCGGGAATCCTTTCAACATCGTACTCGCCACGGCCAACACGACGGGCGCTGGCAACACCATTCGCCCGAATTTGGTAGGGCCAGTGCAAATCAGCGGGGACCCGGCCCAGTGGATTAGCAATGCCGCGACAGCGCTTGCCGCACCTGCTGCAAACAGTTTTGGCAATCTGGGCCGCAACGCTTTCTATGGTCCCGGATTCTCGAACCTGGATCTGGCGCTGATCAAGAACACTAAAATAACCGAGAGAGTCAACCTGCAGTTCCGTGTGGACACGTTCGATCTCTTCAACCATCCGAATTTCGGAAACCCAGGGGGAGCAAGCGGCTTTGTGGTCTTCCCTGCTTCAACAATTACCAGTACACGGTTCCCTACCGCCGATTCCGGCTCATCGCGGCAATTGCAGCTGGCTCTAAAACTGCAGTTCTAAGCGTGGTTTGAATCCATTTGGAGCAAGGGGGTGGGCTTCGGCCCGTCCCCTTCTTTTTTCGGTCACTTGTAAGTCGGCGGTGCATTCTTCCGCATCCTTGCGACCTTGCTGCCAGCCTCGAGATCGCAATTCGCGCTAAACTACTCGCCTAATGTTCACAGCAACGGTTCTCGATACCAACTGGATGGGGCGGCCACACTCTATTGGGGCTCTGCTACTCGAGTCCCAAGGCCACCGCGCCATCATCGATCCCGGACCGGCATCAACCCTGGAAAACCTGCGCGAAAAACTGAATTCGCACGGCCTCTTCGTCCGCGACATTGACTCCATTCTGGTGACGCACATCCATCTCGACCATGCAGGGGCCACGGGCGCGCTAGTGCAAGAGAATCCGCGCCTCGGCGTCTTCGTGCACAAGAACGGCGTTCCGCACATGGCCGACCCGTCGAAACTTCTGGCCAGCGCAGGGCGTCTCTGGGGAGATCAAATGGAAGTTCTCTTCGGGCGGACGCTCCCGGTTCCCTCGGAGAATTTGCGAGTTCTGGAGGGGGGCGAAACGCTTACGCTTGGCGCGAGTAAGCTGGAGGTTCTTTACACGCCTGGGCATGCCTCGCACCACGTTTCATTCTTCGATCCTTCTGATGGAACCGCCGCAGTCGGGGACACCGCGGGAATCCGCATCGATAACGGCCCGTATATCCTGCCTGCCACGCCGCCGCCGGACATCGACCTCACAATCTGGGAGGCTTCTTTCGCCGCTATTCTGGCGCGGCGTCCGGCGCGGCTGTTTCACACGCGTATTCCGCGAGCGTCTGCACCGCTGGGCCGCGCTGGCGGCGGAGAGCCTACGCGCTTGCGGCGACCAGTCTGCCGCGTCGAATCAATTCGTCGCCGCCGCCCGCGCGGATGTTGCAAAGAGCCTTCCGCTGGGTGAGGTGGACCACTATGTGTTCACCGCGGGACTCGATCTCTCGTTCCTCGGCCTCGCCAGGTACCTCCGCAAACATGCGGCTGCTTCCGGAGCCGAAGCAGCTCGTTGAGCTTTGCGTCAGCGCTTTTTACGAGCGCATCGGTGTAATGGCGAAGAAGGTTTGCGCGCGGAGCTTGCCGCTCAGGCCGTTGTTCCCGAAGAGGATACTTCGGGAGCATCAGCGACCGGTTCCGGAGCCGGCGTTGTGAGGGCTTCCAGCCGAACCGTGAGAGCTTCCACGAGTAGATCGACCAGCTTTTTCGCGCCGGCGCCATCAGGATCTTTGTCCGGATTGTATTGGGCGACGGCCAGGCCGAGAAGATTCTTGTGCTTGGCAAATTCGCTGAGCGCCGTGCGAACTTCATCGAAGCGCAGGCCGCCGCTTCCGGGCACGTTGACGGCGGAGAATTCTTCCTGCGCGATGACGTCGGTATCCAGGTGAAGAACAAATTCGCGCGCATCGGCGTGTATGTGCGCCAGCGTCTCGCGAGCCGCGGCGCTTGCGCCTTTGGCCTGAACATCCGCGGCATAGACGTGACGCATGGGGGATTTGCTGAGGAATTCCTGCTCCGGCGGATCGAGCCGTTCGAGGCCGAAGAGGGTGACGTCGGGCTCGCGCACCAGCGGCGACTCGCCCCAGAAGCGCACCAGTTCCGGCGCGCCTTTCCCGATGATGTGCGCAACCACCATGCCGTCAATGCG
>WNFT01005277.1_pt1 | contig 11284 bp, 6 predicted proteins | sample 5400191 | NCBI WGS metagenome assembly WNFT01 (sample SAMN13153359, study PRJNA577476) | soil metagenome | isolation source: 80 cm saprolite under Madrone tree | place: USA:California | collected 2016-06-14
GGCTGAAAAGGCAAGGTCCATGTGCGGGTTAGTCACACCACCAACAGCCGGCTTTGTGAAACCACTATCGACATTGATATTCCATAATCCGATGGAACCAATCCAAGTGACCACTCCAGGAAGCGGATTCGAGTCGCCTACTCCGTTGTCCAGGACCGTAATGGTAGTGGTTCCATCAAATATGGTGAGCGTGGGGACGGCATATACCGACCCGGCAGAGATCACGGCTGATACCGCTAGAATTGTTTTTAGTATATTTTTCATTGTTTTTCCCTATGGGTTGACCTACTTCGCCCCAGAATACAAGCACACGGGATGCCAACTTGAAGATGTAATCTGTAAATCGTTTTTTATCAGCACTTTAAAATGCACCATTTCCAGAAACATGCGATCGGCGCCGCTGCGAAAACGTAAGGATTTCCGACGCTCGATTCTAGGCAAATCATCTAAGTTCCTATTTGTCAATCGAATACAGGCAGACCTTCCAGAGTTAGCGATTCCGACGCTCTGAGCGTGAAATCCAATGGCGGAGGATTCTTGTTTCGAACTTCCCACCAAGCGCTCTGGGCGCGGTTGATTGCTGGTCCGTTCAGAGCAGATTCTAACTGGGCGTTTCGCTGTAATGGCGTGGCCAACCTCGGCCCAATGATGCTGGGGCCCTGTCGAAGCGTCAATCATTTCGCTTTCGATTCTGCCAGCACGCGCTTCGCCTCTGTCGCCAAAGGCTCTGGGAGTCCGGCCCCCAAAGCGCGTTCCAGAGATTCGCGGCCTTGGGTCTTTTGCGTGGCTTGCCATTGAGACATGCCGAGATAATAGAGCGACCTGGAGTCCAACGCCTTGCGTTTGCCGCTTTCCCGGAACAACTGAATCGCGTAAGCAAACTCCTTTCTCTTGTAACTAATTTCGCCCAGGATTTGGGTGAGCTCCGGGTCATCTGAGAGAGTCTTTCGAGCTTTCATCGCCAGCTCATATGCTTTGGGCAAGGTGCTGGGATCTTCCGCGTACACCGATGCCAGCCGCTTTTGCGCCGGCGCAAAATCCGGGTAACGCCGCAAGACATCAGTGTAGATGGCGGTCGCCGCTTTTAAATCGCCGTGCTGCATTTGCAGATCGGCCTGCGCCATCAGAGCGGGCACATAATTGGGATCCGCCTTAAGGATTTTCTGCACGTCTGGTTCAGCCGCCGAAAGATTTTGCAGGTTCTGATCCAGTGCCGTGATCGCGAGGAACGATTTTGTCTCCTCTGAGTTGGGGGAATCCGGTGCTGTTTTCAGGACACGTTGCATGATTTGCTGGGCTTCGCTTACTTTGCCCAGGCTGTAGGCTGCCCAGGCGTAATCGCGAAGGATGGCGGCGTCATCGCTTACCTGACGGGTACTTTCCTGGAGAAGGCTATAAGCCCAACTGAAATTGCCCGTTTGATAGGCGATGCCTCCAAGGATGCCGGCCACGCGCGGATCAGTGGGCGCAAGGTCTCTTGCCTTTTTCGCGAAGTCGAGCGCTTTCTCTTTGTTGCGCAACGGCCCGGCATTGAGCTGCGCCGGTTTAATCGCGGCGGAAAGCAGCTTCGGATTTACCTTAAGCGCCTCTTCATAAGCGGCGCTCGCTTTGGCAAACGCTCCTTGTTTTTCATAAGCCTCGCCCAGGCGCATCCGCGCGATGATATCGTTGGGCTGCTGTTTCAACAGCGCCTGTAGTTCTTCGATCGATAGCTCAGCCGATTTACCCGCGCCATCTCCCAATAACGCAAGCTGACGTTGAGCTTCCTGTTTGCCGGGGAAATCCGAGGTGGCATTGGCAGCCCGGTGCAAAGCTGCCCGGGCTGCCTCTGCCTCACCCATCATGTAGCTGGTCATTCCCACGTGGAATTGGGCCTCGGGATTATCTGGAAGTTTCCCAGCGCTTTCCCGGAGCAGCGTAAGCGCTTCCTGGTATTGACCCCGTTTGTAGAGGGTCCAGCCCAATGTGTCAGTGATCGACGGGCTGGCCGGTTGCAGCGCCCGCGCCTTACGCGCAAGTTCGTAAGCTTTGTCCAGCTGGTTGAGTTTCTCCGAGTACAAGTAGGCCAGGTTATTCATCGCTTCGGCGTTCTCGGGGCTCGTCGAAAGAACCTTTTCATAGGCATCGCGCGCCTCGGGATAATCTTTCATTTTGTCGTAAATCACTCCCAGGGTCATGAGAGCCCTTGGATTGTTAGGACTCTTGGACAAGAACGCTTGCAGCTCCTTAAGTGCCTCCGGAAGTTTGTTGGCCGCGACGTAGGATGAAATCAATAACTCATATGCACTGGAAAAATTGGGATTGAGCTCGAGTGTCTTGACAAGCGCAGCCTCGGCCCGATCCAATTCGCCCTGGGCGGCATAAATTTTCCCTTCCAAAAAATGCGCGCCGGCGGACGCTGGTGTCTTCTGAAGTTCCGGTCGGATCGTTTGCATGGCGCCCTCAAAGTCCTTTTTTGCTATGTCCAACTCGACGAGTTGATCGATCGACGGCAGGTTGCCCGGCGACAATTCCAGAGCTTTCTCAAATGCTTTGCGCGCCTCGTCAGCTTTATTCTGTTGGCGCAGGATCAGCCCCAGGCGAAAATAGCCGTCCGTAACTTGCGGCGAGGCTTTGATTTGCTCCCGAATGACTGTAGCGGAGTCGTCCAAGCGTCCTAAAGATTGGTAGGCCCCGGCCAAGAGTAATTGGGCCGACGCGAGGTTGGGACGCTTCTTCAACAGGTCCTCCATGGCAGCCGCGACGGACTGAGCGTCGCCGGCGCGAAGATTGAGCTCACCGACAAGCAGAATAGCTTCAGCATAATCTGGTTTTAGGGCGACCGCCCGTTTTGCGGTCGCGAGAGCCTGGGCTGGATTGTTGTTCTGCGAGTATGCGCGTGCCAGTCGATATTTGATCAAAGGAGCATCCGGATAGTTCTGGTCGAGCCGCTCCAGCTCCTTCACCGCCTTTGGAGCTTCACTTTTGGCCAGCAGGACATCCGTCTGCAACAACCTCGCATCCAAATTCTCGGGGTCCCGGCTAAAGACGTTTTCAATGAACGTTAGCGATTCATCATACTTCTTCTCGGCCAATGCAATCTGGCCGAGAAGGCACCAAGCCGGCAAATAATCAGGTGCCCCACGAGTGATTTCCTTTAGTATTACCTTTGCCTGGTCGAGCTCCCCAATTTGACCCTTGAATTCGGCATACCTCAAACGCGTCACCGACCTGGCAGGCGCAAGATCAGCAGCGGCTTTGAATTCCTGCTCGGATCGCGGCGGATCTTTTTGTAACAAACGGACTGTGGCCATCGCGAAGTGTGCGGGAGACGACTTCGGATCTAATTCGATTGCTCGCTGGACCTCGCGCTCAGCGGATACCAGATCTCCTTTCCGAACAGCGAGCTCGGCCGATGCCAGGTGAAAAGAGACGTCATCACGCTCGGGGGATTTGAGGAGTTGTTGCTCAGCACGATCGATCTCTTCCGGCACGCGGGCCGCTTCGGCCAGAACCCTGAGCGCCTCGCCATTGGCCGGAGAGTGCTGAAGAATCGCCATGGCTTCTTGGCTCGCCTCGGTAAGGCGCCCGATCGACATGAACACGCGGGCCAATTTTAACCGGCTATCGAGATTGTTCGGCGCGAGTTCGCGCGCCCTGAGAAGAAACCCACCTGCGCGAAGTGGCGCACCCTCTTCAAACCAGATGGCGCCCAATTGCTGAAATGCGATCGCGTTCTGATGATCTACTCGAAGCACACTCATATATTCGATCTTGGCTTCATCGTAATTCCCTGCCTTGAAGTAGCGATCAGCCCGTTCCAGAGCGCGCGCTTTCTTTGCTGCCGGCGAGCAGCCGGCCAGGACCACGGCAGCCAAGAACAACGTGAAAAACCTTCTCGAAGAGGATGGTAGCGTATTCAATTAGCTGTTAGTGATTTCACGTTTCGGCTAGCGACAGGGTCGGTAGGAAGTGGTCATAGCCAAGTGTAACTCGAACTGCACATTTACTGCCGGGCTATCCCCAGTTTCTCCATTAACTCATAGAGGGTGGGACGGCTAATTCCCAGTTCGGCCGCAGCCGAGCTAATTTTGCCTAAATGCCTCTTTAAGGTCTGCTGAATCAATTCCCTTTCAACACCCTCGCGTACTTCCTTAAGTGTGGCCGCACCGGCGATGTCTCCAGAAGAAGCTAGTTCCAGATCCTTTTCTGTGATCCGCTTTCCCTCTGCCATGATGACCGCTCGCTTCACGCAATTCTGGAGTTCGCGCACATTACCCGGCCATGAATGGCAATTGACCGCTCGAAGAGCTTCCGGCGAAAACGTTAAATTCGTTTTCCCATTTTGCGCCGCGTATCGATGAAGAAACTCGCGGGCCAACAGTGCTAGGTCGTCTCCGCGCTCACGCAGCGGCGGCAGTTTGATCACGACCACAGCCAACCGAAAGTACAAATCTTCCCGGAATTTGCCGTCGGCCACGGCCTGCTTCAACTGAACGTTCGTAGCCGCGATTATCCGCGTATCAATTTGTATCTCCTGCCGCCCGCCGACACGCTGGAAACGGTGTTCCTGGAGAAAACGAAGCAGTTTCACCTGAACTGCTGGCGGCAATTCTCCAATCTCGTCGAGAAAGATGGTCCCGCCGGCAGCCGATTCCATCATGCCTTTGCGCTGAGTGTGCGCGCCGGTAAAGGATCCTTTCTCGTGCCCGAACAGCTCGCTCTCCAGTAAGTTTTCTGGAATCGCATTGCAATTGATTGCGATAAACGGGCCGTCCTTTCTCAGACTTCGGCGGTGGATCGCCAAAGCTGCCATTTCTTTGCCTGTCCCGCTTTCGCCGAGCAAAAGAACAGGCACGTTGGTTTTAGCAACTTTGCGAATATTGGCGAATACGCCCTGCATTTGCGGGCTGCTGCCGAGCATGTCTTCGAAACCCTCGGCGCGAACACTCCGTTGCAGCTTACGGTATTCCCTCTCCAGTTGCACCACGTAAATGCAGCGCCCGAGAAGAAACTTCAGTTCCTGGATGTCCACCGGCTTGCATACGAAATCGTAAGCCCCCGCGCCCACCGCTTGCAGCGCGTTCTTCTTTTCGCCCTGGCCGGAGATGACAATGACCTTCGCCGATTTGTCGATCCCCAGGAGTTCGGACAGCGCAGCTAAGCCTTCCTCGCAGTCATTCGGGTGCGGCGGGAGCCCCAAATCGAGCAGTGTAACCGCCGGTTGCTCGCTCTTGAAGGTTTCAAGCGCGCCGGCGCGATCCTCCGCCGAGAGAACGTCGTACTGCTGACCAAGCGCCCATTTCATCTGCGCCAGAATCTCCGGGTCGTCATCGACGATGAGAACCTTAGCTTTCATTTGCTTCGAGTTTCAGAGGCAACATGATACGAAAAGTAGTGCCGACACCAAGCTCACTCTTTACCTGAATGTTACCCCGATGCGCCTCGACGATCATTTTCGATTGGAACATTCCGATGCCGAGACCTTTCTTCTTGGTCGTTTGAAAGGGGCGAAACAGAGAGTCCTTTAAAAATCCCGGACTCATTCCGCAGCCGTTGTCGCCGACCAAGAGCGTGGCCCAGCCGTCGAAATGGTCGGTGCGTACGGTGACTTGCCCTTTTGAGCCAACCGCATCGCGCGCGTTGAGCAGGAGATTGGTAACCACGCTTTGGAGCTGCTCCCGGTCCGCTCTAAGGTTTGGCAGTGGATGAAGCTCCTTCACTACCTCCACTCCTGCTATGTCGTTCAGACTTTCCAACGCTTCGGTTACCAGCAGGTTAAAATCCACTTCCACAGGGTTGAGTTCGAGCGTGTGTCGCAGGACGCCCACGCGCTCGATGAGCTGATTAATCCGGTTCACCGTTTCCCCAATCCCGCGCAAAGCGTCATGTCGAAAAGCGGGATCATCAAAATGAACGGGCAGATTCTGTAGCATCAGGCTCAGGGTTGACGCCGCATTCTTCAGGTCGTGGACGAAGAATGCGGAGATAGCTTGAAACGCTTCCAGCTCTTTTCCGCGCATGATCTCCCCTGTAAGCCGAAGGTTCAGCAGACTGACCGCGACTTGATCGCCGATGCACTTCAGCAGGTCCAGTTCTTCGACTGTGTAAGGGATGCCACCGACACGGTCCGCCAGAATGGCAAGACCTATGCAGCGGTCGCCCGCGGCTAATGGAACACAAATACGGTTGCCTCCCTTGCGGAATTGAGTCGAACTCATTTGCCTCAAGGCCTCTGCCCAGTCGCCCTTGGCTTTCTCTAAATCAAAGGGCTGGGAAAGCTTGCCGAGATTCGTCCGGTTCAGATTTGAGCCTGCCAAATCCGGAATCGCGTCGCTAGCATCGCCCTCTGATTGAAGAGTCGAAGCTGCAAACAGAAGTCGTTGTTGTTGCTCGTCAAACAGCCACATGGTAACGGACAAAACGTTGAAGGTTTCGGAAATCAATTTTGTAGCTGCGACGCACAAACTGGATTGATCCAGCACCATGGACATGCATTGAGTAAAGCGGGTCCATATCTGACGAAAATCATGCTGTGGTCTTTTAAAATGGCGGCTAACAAAAAGGCGGATGTTCTGCCGGACGCGGTTTGAGAGCAGCAGCACGGCCAGGATGACAATTCCCAGCAGCACGACAAAGGCTTGGAGCTGAAAGTTTCCCACCCAACTCGTGCGCGCTACGATCTGGGCCAGCACGCCGACCACAAAAAGGTACGCGCCCACCAGGAGCACCGTCACGGAGGTATGCAGGACGGCGCGTGACGGATAAACGTCGATCTCGCGGAAACCACTCCGAATGTACCCAAGCGTGATTAGCGCGCATCCGATAAGCAGCGCGCCTGTTTCCACATTGATGAGAGCAAGGGTGTTCCCGGAGAAGAGCAACGCCTCACTTTGAGTATAAACTCTGGCCCCAAACACAACCCCGACACCAAGAACCACGAACTTGATTCGCCACTGCATCGTTCCCACTGCCGATCGGAGGGTTCTTTCGAGATTCGTCAGGATGAGTACGGTAGCGATGAGGAGAAGGCCATTCAATGTCTTGGCCGCTCCGTGAAAGCTGACCCACCAACTTCCGCCTGATTGGTTGTAAGGCAGAACGGGGGCCAACTGCTCCTGGAAAACCAGCGCTACTCCTACCGGCAACAAAAACGCCGCCAGCAAGAGAAGCCGCGACCTTGCCAGAAACTCCCGGGGATTCCCGCGCGAATAGGTAAGACTAAAGCAGAGCCAGATTCCTGGCAGAACTGACTTCGTCACCAGGGTCAGAGTTTCCCAGAAGGCCGCGTCTTCCGGGAGAAGCGCTTCATGCCACATCTCGCCAAACACGCTTTCCAGCGCGAAAGTCAACATTCCGATAGAGAAACACCAGCTGGCAACGGAGCGCTGCTTACGGAAAACTACAGTTAAAGCCAGGACCGTGCAGAATGCGGCCGCGGCATAAGCTAGCGCAGAATTCGGGTTCACAATCTCTTGCCGTTTGGCATTTCCGCTCGGTCTTCCATTATTAGCCGCATCGAGGTTGTAAGCGATTCAGTCTTCAACCGCCACCGGCCTGCGATCCTTCCGCCCTCCGCCCGCAGTCTGCCCGGTCCCGATCGCAGTGGCGACCGTAGCGGATCTTCTGCTCTCTGTCCTCTGCTTCGCCACGCCGTAGTCCCGCGGCTGCCGGATGTAGGCGGGTCCTCTGTCATGGTCCCTATTTTGGCGCTCACAAACGCAAAGTCGAGCGATGCGGAGCGCTCAGAGATCACGTCTGACATCAAATATATCCGAAACCGCTCAGGAACTTCAAGGCGAATGTCCGATTTTGAATTATGTCGCATAATCGTTAACGGCTTCGAACCTCTTTAACTCTTTAACGCTTTAACGGAACCGTCTTCTGCCTCTCTTCTCTTCATTGAAAGTTGGGCGCTGGACGTTCCTCCTTCGGTCGCCGCGGCGACCCACGGCGGGACAAGTGAGTGTCTGCGACGCCGAAGCCCGGGGCATAGGCGGGTTGAGCGTTTTCCGCGTCGATCTGACGCTACCAGCGGTTTCGCACGGGGAAAATCGCGACTTTAGCCCGGTAAAAAGGAGCATTGTCAAGGTTGATTTGTCGGTTTTCGGGCATGGCGGTTGCTCATAATTATCATAATTATGGGCAGTAGCAATAATAAAGATAAAGCCCTCCCTGTTCGGTCGAATATAACCCTCACCACACGACTAATCCTTCTTTTTTGCTGCCTTTGCCAAATCCAGGCCCGCGCCCAAAATGATCTCGCGCTGGCCTGGGATGCCAGTTTAGGCCAAGACATCGCCGGGTATCGTTTATATTCTGGAACCACCAGCGGGGATTATGCGCAAACAATCGACGTCGGAAACACGATGGCAGCCTTGGTGTCAAACTTGACCGCCGGAACCACATATTATTTTACCGTAACCGCCTACGATACGTCTGATCTGGAAAGCCCGCCCTCAAACGAAGTCTCCTACCTCGTACCGGACCCGACCCCAACTCCAACACCAACTCCGACACCGACACCTACGCCAACTCCAACACCTACTCCAACGCCTACTCCTACACCCACTCCGACGCCCACACCGACTCCGACTCCTTGCCCGACGATTAGCCTGAGTCCATCGACGCTTCCCAACGGGACCGTGGGCCACTCTTACAGCAAGACCATTACAGCGAGCGGCGGTACTTCTCCGTATTCGTTCATTGTCATAAGCGGCAGTCTGCCGCCCGGATTGACGCTTGCTTCCGGTGGGGCGCTTTCCGGGACGCCGGCTTCGCCCGGCAGCTTTACCTTCGAAATTGAAGCGAGAGACCACAATGGCTGTCCAGGCACGCGGCAGTACCAGCTCACGGTCCCCTCGCCGACGATTAACGTGAGTCCATCGACGCTTCCCAGTGGGACTTTGGGCCAGTCCTACAGTAAGACCATTACGGCCAGCGGCGGCCATAGTCCATACAGCTTCACCGTATCAAGTGGCAGCCTGCCGCCAGGATTGACGCTCACTTCAGCTGGGGTCCTTTCCGGGACACCGACTTTGGCCGGCAGTTTTACCTGCACGATTCGCGCAAACGATAGCTATGGGTGTCCAGGCACGCGGCAATACGACCTCGCGGTCGTTTATCCGACGATTAGCCTGAATCCATCGTCACTTTCCAATGGGACCGTGGGCCACTCCTACAGTAAGACCATCACGGCCAGCGGCGGCCATGCTCCGTACACGTTCACTGTATCAAGTGGCAGTCTGCCGCCGGGCTTAACGCTCACCTCAGCTGGGATCCTTTCCGGGACGCCGACCTCGCACGGCAGCCTTACATTCACGATTCGCGCGAACGATAGCTACGGATATCCGGGCACGCGGCAGTACCAGCTCACGGTCCCCTGAGTCCATTGACACTTTCCAGCGGAGTACTCGGCCAGTCATATAGGTAGCGGCTTACAACCCAGTGCGTTGCTGACGCTGAGGTTCACAACGGTTCAATCCGCTGAATACGCCCAGGTTGGGCCGCATCCCCGGCTGGGCTGCGTGACGTGAGCGAGAGCACTATACACAGGTGCCCCAAAGCATTTTTCATAAGAATAACGTAACAAGTTAGCCAGCAATCAGACGCAATCTCTGGTTCCCGATTGGGCAGTTTTTGGGGCACGGCGGTTGCTTATAAGTATCATGATTATGGACAGCCGCAGCATCGCCACCCTCTTTGCGCGCGCAAGAAAGACGCTCCTCATCGGAGGAGCCATCTTCCTTTTTTGCTGCCTTTGGCAAGTCCAAGCTCGTGCCCAAAACGATGTAGCTCTGGCTTGGGATCCCAGCTTGGGCCAAAACATCGCCGGATATCGTTTGCATTCTGGAACCAGCAGCGGGGATTATACGCAAACAATTGAAGTCGGAAACACGACGACGGCCTTGGTGTCAAACTTGACCGCCAGAACCACATATTACTTTGTCGTAACCGCCTACGATACGTCTAATGTGGAAAGCCCGTCCTCAAACGAAGTCTCCTATATCGTTCTGGGTTCCGGAGAAACTCCGAGTCATCTGGCAAATATTTCCACCCGCCTGAATGTGGGCGTGGACGACGATGTTCTGATCGGCGGATTTATCGTGCGCGGACCTGTCCCGAAGAGAATGATTTTGCGTGCCATCGGACCGTCGTTGATAGGGGCCGGAGTGAGCGGAGCGATGGCAAATCCGACGCTGGAATTGCACGATTCCACTGGCGCCACCATCGCCACGAACGACAACTGGCGCACCAGCGCGCAAGCGAGTGAGATCAGCGCCAGCGGCCTGGCGCCGACGAATCCGCTGGAGTCGGCAATCGTAGCGACGCTTCAACCTGGAAACTACACGGCAATTGTGCGCGGTGTGAACAACACCACCGGCATCGCGTTAGTCGAAGGCTATGAGCTCGATTCGACGGCGACCCGATTGGTGAATATTTCGACGCGCGGCCACGTAGGCGTTGGGAACGACCTGCTCATCGGAGGACTGATCGTCACGGGAGGCGATTCGAAAACAGTGGTCGTGCGCGCGCTTGGGCCTTCCTTGGGAACAGGCGCCCATCCGTTGGCTGGCGCGCTGGTCAATCCTGTTTTGGAACTTCACGATGGGTCCGGTAACTTGCTCTCGAGCAACGATGATTGGGTGAACAGCCCCCAGTTTTCCGCCATTAATGCCAGCGGGCTAGCGCCATCCAATTCGCTCGAATCCGCCATCCTGACCACGCTGAGTCCGGGGAATTACACGGCGATCGTCCGCGGAGTAAACAACACAACGGGCATTGGGCTGGTAGAAGTTTACGATCTCGATCCGCAATAAATTTGGATCGCGGTCCGCACTGGCGGCCTGAAGGGGTTCGGGTGTTTCACAGAAACGCCCTACAAATCTATTTTCGAAACGCATTCTGCGACGAGGGCGTCGCAGCCACCAACTCAGTTTCACAGAAATCCTACAACTCTTTTTGAAACTTCTGACCGGGTACCGGCTCAGAATGGACTCGGAGGGACGTAAATCACGTCGCCATCCTTGACATAAAATGGCTGAGTCGCCTGGCCGCTTAGAGTGGGCCTTAAATCGAGGATTTGGGTACGTTGCCGGCCACCGATGAGGCGAATCACATGAACGTTCTTAAAGCTTCCGTATTCGCTAAGCCCACCCGCCTCCATGATGGCCTGAAAAATAGTCGTGGGACGATCAAACAAGAGTTTGGCGGGCTTGGTCACAGCGCCGGAAACGACTACTTGTATTACAGAGCTCTCCAAGGTCACAACGACCTCGGCGTACTTGAGTTGAGCGCCATATAA
>WNFT01005278.1_pt1 | contig 11284 bp, 11 predicted proteins | sample 5400191 | NCBI WGS metagenome assembly WNFT01 (sample SAMN13153359, study PRJNA577476) | soil metagenome | isolation source: 80 cm saprolite under Madrone tree | place: USA:California | collected 2016-06-14
GCGCCGCCCACACTGACCCGACGGGCGCCGAGTTCGGCTGCGTCCTTCATTGTTAGGCCAATGGGTCCACCAATAAGGATATTCACCGGCTTCGGTGCAACAGCATCGACAATCGCCTTAATATGCTCGCGCTCGCGAAAACCGGGCGCATACAAACAGTCGGCGCCTGCTGCAGAGTAAGCGGTAAGACGGTCAATGACCTTGTTTAAATCTTCGCGTCCGACGAGAAAACCTTCCGCACGCCCGACTAACATTACGCCGCTGTCGCCAATCGCTTCCCGCGCGGCGCGGATTCGCTCTACTGCAAGATCGACATCGTAAACCGGGCTTTCCTGCCGATCGGCTGCATCCTCAATCGACAGACCGGCCACGCCGGTCGCAACGCAGAGTCTCACACTTTCCGCCACCGCATTTGGATCATCGGCATAACCATTCTCAAAATCTGCATTCACGGGAACATCGGTCGCTTCGACCAGTTCGCGAATGTGCGCCAGCATCTCGTCGCGACCGACCGCTCCGTCGGCCAAACCACGGGAGAAAGCGAAACCGGCCGAGGTCGTCGCGATCGCTTTGAATCCAAGATGCTGAAGATATTTGGCACTTCCAACATCCCAAGGATTGGGGATTGCGAAGCAACCGCTTTGATGAAGCGCGCGAAAAATTTCTCGCCGTTGCGCAACGCTCGCCATTGCCCGTCTATCAACTCTCAACGCTCAACTATCAACTTTCTTCATGTCCCACGGATTCGGAAGGGCGAAGCAACCGTTCTCGTGCAGTTGACGAAATCGTCTGCGTTTCTCCTCGACTGATGACATACCCTGAATCTCGCGACGAAATGCCAGCTGCGCATGAAAAATGTTCGCCATCAGGAAAAAAGAGGACAATCTGTGAAGCCGGCGATTACGGACCGCTTACGACCGGGCAAGGTTCTCATTTGCCGGTTGTTAGCTGGGAAAAAAATCTTGACGGGAAATGGAAATCCGGTCTCGATGGCCGCATGAAAACAAAAACAATTGGATTGACTCTGGCGTTTTGCTTTTTAGCAGGAGCAGTGTGTTGGGCTGCCGATCCCCAGATGGGCACTTGGAAGCTGAACGAAGCCAAATCGAAATTCGCGCCGGGAACCGCAAAAAACACCATGGTCGTCTATAAGGACGCCATGGGGGGCAAAGTAAAAATCATGACGGATGGCGTGAATGCGGCCGGCAAACCCGCGCACAGCGAGTGGACCGGCAAATTCGACGGGAACGATTATTCCGTCACTGGCGACCCGACTTCAGACGCGCGCTCGTACACGAAGGTGGATGACCGGACACTGGATTTCACCGTCAAGAAAGGTGGAAAGATTACTATCACTGGTCGCGTTGTTGTGGCCGCCGATGGCAAAAGCCGCACTGTTACTACGAGTGGAACAACCGGAATTGCGGCGTCGACTGGCCGCGCTTGGCAGAGAGCCGATTTTCTCACGCCCGATAAGGGCAAGAAGTACAAGAACACCGCGGTCTTCGATAAGCAGTAACAATATCTTTCCCGAAAGCAGGTCGGCAGAAGCACCGAAATAAGACGGACACGATTAACGGGATTGAAACGATTGGGTCTCGTAAATCCTGCAAATCCTGTCTAGAGGCCATCTCATCAATAGGAGTTGGCTTCTAAGTCTTTTTGACACTGCACTCGATCGAGAACCACGCCGGATTGAGGTGCGCGAGAGGCTCTTTCAACTTTTCCAGCTCCGCCGCCGGGCCATGCACTTCTACCCGAGTGAGATCCGCCATGGTGAGCATCTCCGCGAGCAGCGCGCCGATGTTGTCGAGATGCGCGAGAACGCCTTCGGCGTCGATGTAGCCTTCGCGGCAGAAAATTTCGTCGCCGTTGATGGTAAACCCGTAGAAAAGATTCTTTTTCTCGGTCGCGGTTTTCTCAACGAAACGTGGGAACCCGGCTTTAACTAGGTCCAGTTTTCGGGGGTGCACTTTGAAGTACGGATGGAGACTGACTAAGTTCGAGAGAGCGCTCATGTCCGGAAGGTATGTCTCGTAGCCGAGGGTGTCGAACAATCGGGGCATTGCGGACGGAACGACATCCGTGTTTGCCTTCGTGCAAACGGCAAGCGCAAAGCCGGTGACCTTTTCCGCCGGTAATACGATTGACGTTCCAACGTCTTTCATGGAACAGGCATGCGCTCTGCTTGAAAGATGGAGACTTGAACCGGCAATTCGTCATTCTTGCCATCGCGATCGTCCTCGTGTGGCCTGCGCTTTATTCGCTGACACGGCGTGATCCCGTGCAGAAAGGGGTGCTGACGCTGGTGTCCGATCCATACCGGCTGGATAAGATCTATCGCTCTATGGAAGGGCCAATGTCGGTTCAGAGTAGAATCCATCTCGCGACGGGCGAGGCCTGCCGGGTGCAGTGGATTACCGGCTTGGAAACGCAGGTCGTCGATGCGACAGAACAGAAGCCGATTTCTCAGGAGTTTTTTTGTCATTCCAATCTCACCCTGGCTGAGCACGGCGGCACGCCCCGTCAATACAATCAACGGTTTGGCGGAAAGACGCACCTCGACTGGCGCCTCTTCACGCTGGTGCCAGGCAGGCTCTCGATCGAACTTCCGCAAGGCTTCGGTGTGCCCGTTCCTTCCGATGTGCCTCTGGACTATTTGACGATGTCTTTGAATCTGAACGCAAGGAATCAAGGGGTGAACATTCGCATCCGTACGAAGGTGCACACCATAGCAGCCGATCAGCCCGGCGCACCGACGAAGGCGCTTTTCCGCCGTGCCCTATATGTTCTTCAACCTCATGGCGAATCTGCGGACATGGGGCCTGCGTGTATGGCGAATGGGAAGACGCAACACGTCGGAGCAGGATGCGCAGAAACGTCCAAAGTGAACTTGCCAGAGGGAACCACCGTGGGGAAGTCTCGCGAGGGCCTGACGGAGCATTGGATCGTCCCTCCAGGACACCACATCTACACCACGGAAATTACGCCACAACTGAATCTCCCTTTCGACACAACGATTCATTACGCGACCATCCACGTTCACCCTTTCGCACGAGGAATAGACCTGCGTGATCTGACGACTAGTACGACGATTCTTCGCTTGAATTCGCAAGATTGGCCGGATCGAGTCGGTGTCGCTCACGTCGGCGAGTTTAAGTCCATCGAGGGGATTCCGATTCTGCGCAATCACCGGTACGAACTTACGGCGGAGTACGACAACACATCAGGTTCAAAAACGGATGCGATGGCGATCCTCTACCTTTACCTTTTGGAGAAGGATTTGTTGTAATCGCGAATCTTTCCGCAATTCGAAAGCGATAAACGTCTCGTTGCGAAAAATCAGCTAAGAAAAAATTCCAGCGGCTAACATCGGCTTTGCCACGCCGTCTTGCCTGCCATACCGCCTGCTCGCGAACGCATTCGGAGTAGTCTGACGAAGGCAGGTCACGTCGTAGTCGAACGAAGACGGAAGCTGGCGAAGGCGGGTCGCTGCTCAACCTGGCCTCTGATCCGCCAACTTGTCACGTCGTAGCACAGCGTAGGCGGAAGGACGGATTCGCCGTGGCGAATCTCTGCTTGTCACGCCGAAATGGGCGAAGGCGAATCGCTTGGTCGCAGCACCCAGCGCCCGATATCACTGAGCTTCGCGCAGCCGCAAAGGAGCATGGCTTCGTCGAGTTCTCGACGCAGGATTTCCAAAACGTGCACGGCGCCCTGTTCGCCGGCGACGCATAACCCCCAGAGAATTGGCCGGCCGATCAGCACCGCTCGGGCACCGACCGCGACCGCTTTCAGCACGTCACTCCCTCGCCGAATGCCGCCATCGACGTATATCTCGCAGATATTTCCTGCGGCGTCGACCACATGAGGAAGCACTTCGCATGTGGCCGGCGCAGTGTCGAGCTGTCGGCCGCCGTGATTAGATACCACGATCGCCTTCGCGCCTTGTTCGGCTGCCCGGCGCGCATCGTCACCGCGACACACACCTTTGACCACCACTGGCAACCGGGTGGAATGACACAACCAATCCAGATCGTCGAATCCGAGATCTTGTTTGAAATTGGCTCGCACATACGCGGCAAGGCCCGAGCCTTTCACTTCGGGAAAGTTCCCCCTTCCCAGCGGCGCGAGATTTTCGACGGCTAAGCCGCCCGGCAACCGGAAATTATTGCGCGCGTCGCGCTCCCGGGTGCCCAAGCCCGGTGCATCAACGGTCAGCACGATCGCCTCGGCCCCGGCGGCCTCTGCCCGTTTCACCAGCTCACGGGTGATCTCCCGATCCTTATATATATAGAGCTGAAACCAGCGCGGACTCGCCGCGTGGGCGAAGACCGATTCCATCGCGGTGTTCGACAGCGAGCTCAGGACGAACAAAGTCTCCGCCGCGCGTGCCGCTTTTGCCGCCGCGATCTCGCCGTCGTCGCAGGCCAGTTTGTGGAAAGCGGTCGGCGCCACCAGAATCGGCATGCTAACCGGTTGACCGAGCACAGTGGTGCTCATGTCGCGCGGTCCAACCCCGGCGAGGACCCGGTAGTAGAGCTTAAGTTTTTCCCAGCCGCCGCTGTTCTCGTGAAGCGTGATCTCATCCAACGCTCCGCCTTCGTAGTAATCGAAGACCTCTTTCGGAAGCGTGCGCCGCGCGGCGCACGCGTAATCAGCGACGTTGAGGAGCGGCTCCGAATCCACTTGTCCCAAGCTTCCTGCAAGATTCTACCTTCGACAACTGCCGCCGCAGAGCTTGCCGCGCTGTCTTGCCTGCCACGCCGTAGTCTGACGAAGGCAGGTCACGCTGAAGCGAGCGAAAGCGGATCACTGATCACTTTCCCCATTTGGTCGCACCTTCCGCCGCCCTAAATCACTTGGCACGCCGTGGCCCTTGGCTCGCCGTAGCTTTAGCAAAGGCGGCTTGGCAAAAGGCGGGAACAGCCACTGGCGATGCTGTAATGTGAGGGTTACAATGCGCGTATGAGCCTTGCGGAAATGCTCGACCAAATCCCGAAGCTATCCTTCGCCGAACGGCAAGAATTGATCCGTTGTGCGATTACGATGGACGATGTCGACCTGAGCAGCGAGGAAGAAGCAATTTTGGCCAAACGGTTGCAAGATTTTCAGCCGGATGAGAAGTCGGGTGTTCCGCTGAAGAATTTAAGAGAACGAACCCAGAAGAACAGATGAGCACCGCGGAACTCAAAGATTTAATCGATCGCCGCACGCCAGAAGAGCGGAAATGGATGACTGCGTACTTGCTCGACGAGATGTTCAGCGTCCCTGAATTGCGCCAGACAGCTCAGGAATTATCCGAATTGGCACGACGCAGGACTGATCTCCTCGCAGGACGTTCGCGCGTGTCCGAGTCGGAAGCGGCCCAGTATTGGAGTAAATCAGACAAGCGGAGCGAATGAACCGCTGGGGAGCGCACAGCCTGCCCGCCAGCGCGCGGGCGCCTCGCTGTGCTGGCGAAGGCGCCCCGCCTCCGCGAACTTTTTCTCACTTGCGTGAATCAAAAATTAACGAAGTCCGTGAAACGAGGTCGTTCTAACGCGAAGAAGAAATCCGAAGCTGCAACGAACCGACTGAAGCGTGCGCGTGGTTCGCTGAAGGGCACAAGAGCGATGGAAGCGTTCCTTTCGGATCGGAAACACGAACGCAAATTAGCTTGTTCAAACAGCTAAGAAAAAACTCCAGCGGTGAACCGCTGACTTTCCGACTTCTGACCTCTGACCTCTGTTCTTCGCCTCAACGACTTCAACGCTTCAACTCTTCAACTCTCTAACACTTCACTCGTCGCGCCGTAGTCTTGCGCGAAGGCGGAACTTATCCCAGCGAAGGCGGGTTATCTCACTAATCACTTTCCCCATTGGCCACCCGTTCCGCTTTTTTTCATTGATAAAAATGGAAGTTTTTGCCACGCTTCGCGGTATCATCAATTAGAAAGGGCAATTTATTATGAATACAAAATCAATTCTGTTCGCAGGCTGCGTCGCGGCAATCACTTTGACCGCCTCGGTTGCCATGGCCGAGGGGCATGGTTTCGCCGGAGGCGGATCTAGCGGAGGAGGCGCCAGAGGAGGCGGCTTCCACGGTGGTGGTGGCGGCTTTCACGGCAGTATGGCACCCGGCGGGATGAGGCCTGGGTTCGCTCGGGCCGGATCGCGTTTCGGTGCCGGAGGGTTTCGGAATTTTCGGGGTGATCGCGATTTTCATCATCATCACCGGTTCAATGATCGGTTCGTCTTCTTCGGCGGCTTTGGTTATCCGTTCTTTTACGATCCGTTTTTCTACGGCTACTATCCTTACGGATATGGCTATGGGGGATACGGCTACGGGGCATATGGCTACGGAAACGGCGGATACGGGTATGGATACGATCCTTACGATCAACCGGGTTACGGTGGTGTTGCAGTCGGGAGCGGTTCCTCGGTTCGGGAAATCCAGAGGCGTTTGGCGCGTGCAGGCTATTACCACGGGCCGATCGACGGAGTCATGGGTCCGCAAACCCGTTATGCAATCCGAGCTTACCAACGCGCGCATAATATGCGCGTCACAGAGCGATAACGACACTGTGGCCACTCTCGATCGCGATTCGCAGAGGAAAGCGTAGTTCTTAAAGCAAAGCGGCCTGCGCTCCAAAGGCCGGTCGGAGGAAACTTCCGGGCCAGAGGACTTCGACGTTCTCCGAGATAGTCTGTCGTTTGTGGGAATGGGACCCGCTCAAAAACGATCCGCGATTTCAGAAAATCCTGGCCGGAACCGAAGACAATTCGCAAATAAGGCGCGATCTCCGAATCTCGATTCACGAATCTCACCTCTCACGTATCACTTTTCACCTTTCACTTCCGTTCTCCTCCCGTATGGCAGAAATTTGATGATCATTGTCATCGCTGCCAGTCATCTGCCCCGCGAAGGTAGATGTCATGAATGAACAAACAAACACGATAGATCAACCAGAGAACCAACAGGAGTCCACCTACGCGCTTCTGATTCGCTCGCAAGAAAAGAGCCGCAACCTGCTCGAGGTGGCGGTTTATCCACCCTTGATTCTAGCGCCGCTCATCGCCATCTGGCAGTTCGCGCAGCAACCGGTCAATATTCCGCCGGCTGGATCGGAAGGAGCACCCTGCGTTGTTTTTGATGCCTCGGCTCAGAAGAATGTCTGCAGCGACGAACCTCACACGCGGCGTGAAGTTCGACATCGGGAAATTAAGGGATAAGAAGCCGGATCATCCGTGTGGCAGAAATATGATGATAATTGTCATTGCTGCCAGTCGCTCGGGTCCGAGAAGATAAGCGCCATGAACGAACAAACAAACGCATTGAATGGAAGAGAACCACTGAAAACAGCGGCGAAAATCGGCCTGGTCGCTGCAATGGCGCTTTCGGTTGTCGGTGAACTTTCAGCGAGTTCAGGTCCGGCCGAAACCACCAGCAGTTCTCACGGAAGCAAAGAAGCGATCACAGCGAATCCACTCAAGCCGCCTGTTCAAGGTACTATTCCTGTTGCCTTTCTCATTTCAGAGGGCGCAGTGGTGATCGATTTCTCCGGACCGTGGGAAGTCTTCCAAGATGTCATGATTCCCGGCCGGCAGGATCATCCGTTCCGTCTTTACACTGTGTCCGAGACGACCGCCCCTATCCGTGCAAGCGGCGGGATGCAGATCGTCCCCGATTACACGCTTGCAAGTGCTCCCGCGCCGAAGGTCATCGTCATCCCCGCCCAAAGTAAACCAAGCGAGGCAACGCTGGAATGGATTCGCAAGTCCACAAAAAACACCGACGTGACCATGTCGGTTTGCACGGGCGCATTTGTTCTGGCGAAAACCGGACTGCTGTCTGGCAAGAGCGCGACCACATTTCACGCTGCATTTAATTCTTTTGCCATGCAGTTCCCAGATATTCACCTCAAACGCGGAGCCAGGTTCGTCGAGGATGGCAATCTCGCTACTGCTGGCGGACTTTCCTCCGGCATCGATCTCGCGCTTCGCGTGGTCGAGCGCTACTACGGCCGCGACGTTGCCCAGAAAACTGCCTACAACATGGAATATCAGGGGCAAGGCTGGATGAACCCAGATTCAAATCAGGTCTACGCCAGCGCACCTGTCTCAACGGCTGAACACCCCCTCTGCCCGGTATGCGGAATGGATGTTGATCCGGCCAGCGCGCCCAAGGCCGTGTTTAAAGGTAAGACTTACTACTTCTGCTCCGGCGACGATAAGAAAACTTTCGAGGCGGCCCCTGATAAGTTCGTGACCGCCAACAAAGGATTGTGACCCGCCTTCGGTCGCCGCTCGCCGCGGCGAGCAGGCTCTGACCTACGTCGCGGCAAGCGAGCGACCCTGTGACAAGTAACAAGCCAAATGAATGAGTTGACTCGAATTTCTTCGCCTCTCCTCCCCGACCGAGGAGAGGATTAAGGTGAGGAGTCGAAGCGACAACACGACGCGGCAAGCAGGTGAAAAGGAAACACCGCCAGTCCGGCTCGGACCTTAATGATAAGAAGCCAGTTGCACCGCGAACGCGGCGGATCGTGTTCGTGGCCGCGCCCGGGACAGAGATCATCGATCTGGTCGGGCCGCTTCAAGTCTTCGCTCGCGCCGCGGAAATGTTCGGCAAACAAAATCTCGGATCGCCGCCAATCTATTCCGTCGAAGTCATCAGCGCGTCGTCTCAACGATCGCTTGTGACGAACTGCGGGTTGCGCATCACCGCGCATAAAACTTTTCGGGAAGTGCGCGGGAAGATCGACACCCTGCTTATCGCTGGTGGCAGCGCGATTGAGCAGGATGAAATAAACAGTGACGTCGTACGCTGGCTGAAAAAGATCGCCGGACGAATTCGGCGAATCGGATCGGTTTGCACCGGCGCAATGCTGCTTGCTCGAGCCGGTTTGCTCGATGGTCGCCGGGCAACAACTCATTGGAACTGGTGTCACGTTCTCATCAAACGGGCCCCGCGCGCCGACGTTGATCCCAACCCAATATTTATCCGTGACGAGAATGTTTACACGTCCGCCGGAGTCACCGCGGGAATGGACCTGGCATTGGCGCTGGTCGAAGAAGACTACGGTTCGCGTCTGGCGCTGCAGGTCGCTCGCAACCTTGTGCTTTATTTGCGGCGGCCAGGAGGACAGTCGCAATTTAGCGCTGCGCTGTCGCTACAATTGACCGATCGCAAACCCTTGCTTGAACTGGAATCGTGGGTGCTCGACAACTTGAACAAACCGCTCACGGTGCCGGTGTTGGCGCAGCGGGTAGCGATGAGTCCTCGCAATTTCGCCCGAGTCTTCACCAAAGAGATGAAGACGACGCCCGCGAAGTTTGTGGAACGTCTGCGCGTCGAAGCAGCTCGCCGGCGACTGGAAGAAAGTCAGAACAGCATGGAAACGATTGCCGGAGAGTGCGGCTTTGGGAATGTCAATTCGATGCGCAATGTTTTTCAGCGGACACTGAAAATTCCGCCAGGACATTATCGTCGCCATTTCCGAAGTACGCGACGCGTGAAACACTCCGCGCGATAACCGGATAACAAATCCGTGAAAAGGAATTTGGTTAGTTGCTTCCGCGCTGCTGCTAAACGGCGTTGCGATCCCGCGATTTCAGAAAATCTTTGCTGAGCTGGAGCCGAAGACAATTCGCAAATAATGCGTAATCTCCGAATCTCGATTCACGTTTCTCGATTCACGAATCTCAACCCTTCAACCGTTTAACGCTTTAACGATTTCAACGGATCGCGACAGCGATCGCCAAATGGAATTCGCCATTTTCGGTTTCATATGCCTGCTTTCAATCGCAGCAACCTGCGCACTCTACGGCTGGTTGGAATCCAGCGTGAACATGATTGAAGGCTTTGGCCAATTATTTGCCCCTGGCGCCACCACGGTACTCTTCTCGCCGTTTCTGTTGCTGTTTATTGTGCTTAGCCTTGGCGTGTTTATCGTCACACCGCTGCTCGCTGTCGCAGTCACTGCGGTCTTCGGCGGTTTACTGATTCGCGCCCGCGGTCTCGCTGTGTCACGATCTTTCGCCCGGTCTTTCGTGTTCGTCGCCGTCATTTGCCAATTCGCTTTCATCCTCTTTGCGATCGACCAAAACGCCTGGTTCCTGCTCCGACGCCCTCGCGTTCATCCATCGGCCCCGGCCTATGTTTTGGCGTCTCTGGCAGGCGCGAACGCTGCCGTGAACTTGTTCCTGGCGGCCTTGATCACGCGCAAACTGACTGCCAAAACAAGACCGCCTTCCGCTTGACGAAGTTGACCCGGCCTGGGCCTAACGATCCTATTTAGTCGGATTTGGATTGAACGCCGCCTCGCAATCTGTGCACGCTAGAAGCCCCGGCTGATCGAGAGTGTTTCGATGCTATGGAAACCCCATTGAGCCCGCTCGAGTTCGCTCGGCGGACTCGTAAGCTTTACCCCGAGCGCGAAGCCGTCGTGGATGGCGATCTACGGCTGAATTACGAGCAATTTTTCGACCGATGTGACGCCTGGTCGGCGGCGTTGCAGGCGCTCGGTGTGAAACAAGGCGACCGTGTCGCGTACATCGCCCCCAATACCCATGCTCAGCTGGAATCGTTTTACGCTGTTCCGCAAATCGGTGCCGTTTTGGTACCCTTGAACTACCGTTTAATCGCCGATGATTTTGCGTATATGATCGAGCACAGCGGCGCGCGCCTTGTCTGTGCGGACGCCGATTATCTTGAAACGGTCGACAGTATTCGATCGAAAATCCCAGACGTATCCTCCTTCGTCGCGCTCAGTGGAAAGAGATCAGGATGGTTGGATTACGAGACATTGATCGCAGAATCGCCGAAACAATTTCGCCGACCCACCATTCTAGAAACCGACCTGCTAACTATCAATTACACCAGCGGCACTACTGCAAGGCCGAAAGGAGTGATGATCACGCACCGCAACGCGTACATCAACACCATCGGCACTCTGCTTCATCATCCGATGGCAGTGGCGGATCGTTATCTTTGGACTGTGCCGATGTTTCACGCCAACGGCTGGACCTTCGTCTGGACTGTCACTGCGGCGGGCGCAACCCACATCTGCCTGAGGAAAGTTCAGCCCAGTGCTGTATTCGAGAAAATTAAAGACGAGTCGGTGACAATGCTTTGCGCCGCCCCAACTGTATTGATCAGCATCGCCCATGGTCCCGAAGAGCTGAAACGCCAAGCGCGCCGCGGCGTGCGGATCTTGACCGCGGGCGCGCCTCCGGCTGCGACCACCATCGAGCGAATTGAAGGGGAACTCGGATGGCAGATTACTCAAGTCTACGGGCTG
>WNFT01006837.1_pt1 | contig 11284 bp, 7 predicted proteins | sample 5400191 | NCBI WGS metagenome assembly WNFT01 (sample SAMN13153359, study PRJNA577476) | soil metagenome | isolation source: 80 cm saprolite under Madrone tree | place: USA:California | collected 2016-06-14
AAAGTCGTGCGGGTCGAGGCGCCGCCGGCGCGGGCGGCCGGCGTCAAGGTCCCGGACGTGGCGACGCTGGTGAAGAAGCTCCACGAAGACGCGAAGGTGGTCTGAACATGGCGACGATCCTCCTCATAGCGGAGCAGGCCCACGGGCACCTCAAGAAGGCGACGCTCTCGGCGCTGACGGCGGCGCAGCAGCTGGCGCAAAAAGGCGGCGGCCAGATCCAGGCCGTGGTCATCGGCGCCGGCGCCGCGCAGTCGGCGCAGGAGCTCGCCGCGTACGTTCCCACCGTGCATGCCGTGGAGGGAAGCGGCTTCGAGCACGCGCTCGCGGAGACGCACTCCGCCGCCGCCGTCGAAGCCGCGAAGAAGATCGGCGCCACGGTCGTGGTGGTCGCCGCGACCGCCTACGGCAAGGACATCGCACCGCGAATCGCGGCGAAGCTCGGTGCGGGAGTGGCGTCGGACATCCTCGCCGTGGTGAGCGCGAATCAGTTCAAGCGCGCCATGTGGGCGGGCAACGCGATCGCGACCGTCGAGGTGACCACGCCGGTGAAGGTGGTGAGCGTGCGCGCTACCGAGTTCCCCGCCGCGCAGAAGAGCAGCTCGCCCGGCGCCGTGCAGCAGCTCGGCGTCACGGCGCCGGCGCCGAAGACCAGGTTCATCGAGTTCAACGAGGTGAAGAGCGCGCGCCCCGAGCTGACCGAGGCCTCGGTCGTGGTCTCCGGCGGCCGCGGGACGAAGGGCGACTTCAAGCCCATCGAAGCGCTCGCCGACGTCCTGAACGCCGCGGTCGGCGCTTCCCGGGCGGTAGTCGACGCAGGCTGGCAGCCCAACGACCTGCAGGTCGGACAGACGGGCAAGGTCGTCGCTCCCAAGCTCTACATCGCGGCCGGCATCTCGGGCGCGATCCAGCACCTCGCGGGCATGAAGGGGAGCAAGACCATCGTCGCCATCAACAAGGATGCCGAGGCGCCGATCTTCCAGGTCGCCGACTACGGCCTGGTCGCCGATCTCTTCAAGGCGCTTCCGGAGCTCACCGAAGAGGTGAAGAAGCTGAAGTGACGGATGCGCTCGGGGTTCACCGGATCCCGGTTCCCGAGGCGGGCGGAGGCCGCATCCACTTCGAAGCCGTGTAATGTGCCGGGGTGATCTCGCGATGGCTCTGGCGCGCCGGCTGGCTGCTCCTTCCCGCCGCGTGGCTGCTGCACAGGTTCGTCGACAACGAGGCGCTGGTCTTCTTCGTCGCCTGTGCCTCGCTGGTTCCCCTCGCGAAGACCATGGGCGATGCGACCGAGACGCTCGCCGAGCGGATGGGACCCGCGGCGGGCAGCCTGCTCAACGCGACCTTCGGCAACGCGGCAGAGCTGATCCTCGGCATCTCGGCATTGCGGCACGGCCATGTGGATCTGGTGAAAGGCAGCGTCACCGGATCGATTCTCGCCAACCTCCTGCTGGTCGGAGGCGGAAGCATCGTCACCGGCGGGATCCGCTTCAGCCGGCTGCGCTTCAACCGCCTGGCGGCGTCGTCGAACGTCGCCACCCTCTTCCTCGCGGTCGTCGCCATGGTGGTCCCTACCCTCCTCTCTCTCGGGTCCAACCCCCGCTTCGATCCGGCGTTGCTCTCCGAAGAGATCTGCGCGGTCCTGATGGTGATGTACGCGCTCTCGCTCTGGTTTTCCCTGCGCACGCACCGCGAGCACGTATCGTCCCCGCGTGAGGACCCGCCGGAGACGTCCGCGGCGGCGGCGAAGCGTCGCGCGCCGGCGCACCAGCGGCGGGTTGCAGTCGAGCTCGGCCGTCTTCTGGGAGCGGCAGCGGCGACCGCCCTTGCCAGCGAGCTCCTGGTCGACGCGCTCGGCGGCACCGTCACGGCGCTCGGACTTCCGGAAACGTTCGTCGGCGTGGTGATCGTCGCCATCGTGGGAAATGCGGCGGAGCATTCGACGGCGCTGCTCTTCGCGAATCGCGGGGACATGGACGTCGCGCTGGGGATCGCCTGGGAGTCGTCGAAGCAGATCGCGCTGCTGGTCGCTCCGCTGCTGGTGATCGCAGGCGTGATCCTGGGCGTGCCCATGGACCTCGCGTTCAGCCGATTCGAGGTGGTGGCGTTGGGCATCTCGGTGATCGCGCTCGCCCTGATCGCGCTCGACGGCGAGACGCACTGGCTGGAAGGAGCGTTCCTGCTCGCGGTCTACGCCGTTCTCGGCCTGGGGTTCTTCTTCGTTGGCTGACCTCGCGCTCACGTTGATCATGGCGGTGTGGGGGAGCAGCTTCGCCATCCTCCGATCGTTGCTCGGCGCCGCAGAGGCGTCTCCTCTCCTGCTCGTCGCGGTCCGGATGGCGCTCGCCTCCGCGCTGCTCGGCGGGTTCATGGCGGTCGCTCCGGGCTGCCGTGCCCAACTGCGCGCCATCCGCGGCGAGCTGCTTCGCGACGGCATGTTCGCGGGCGGGCTGCTCGGCATCGGCTTTCTGCTGCAGACGGAGGGGCTGCAGCGGACCACGGCGTCGCGGAGCGGCTTTCTCACCGGCACGCTCGTCGTCATGGTGCCGCTGATCGAGTTCGGCCTCTTCCGAAAGCGCCCGACGTTGGCGGCGCTGATCGGAGTGCTCCTTGCCTTCACCGGGATGACCGCTCTCTCTGCCCCTTGGTCCGACGCCTCGCAGGCGACCGCGCTGGGCGATGCGCTTACGCTCGCCTGCGCGGTGGTGTTCGCCGGCCAGATCGTCGCCCTCGGCCGGGCCGCGCCCAAGCACCCCGTCCTGCCGCTGGTGCTGGTGCAGCTCGCCACCACGGGCGCGCTCGCGGCGCTCGCCGGGCCCTTCGTCGAGGCGCAGCACTTCTCGGGCGCGCCGCGGCTCTGGGCGGCGCTGCTCTATCTGGCGGTGTTCGCGACGCTCCTGGCGTTCGGGATCCAGACCTGGGCGCAAAAGGTCCTCCCTCCGGTCCGCGTCGCGCTGATCTCCGCGCTGGAGCCGGTGTTCGCCGCTCTCTGGGCGGCCGTGCTCATCGGCGAGCGTCTCACGCTCCACGAGCTGGCCGGCGGCGGGCTGATCGTGCTCGGCGTCGCGGTGGGCGAGGCCGGAGCAATGCTGCGGGCCCGGGCGCGCACCCGGTTGGAACGCATCTCATAGTCGGTCAGCCTGAAGGCAATGGTCGCTAAACCGCCTTCGGCGGCCGCGACTAGCCAAAGGGCTTTCCGGACGTGCCTGCCGCTGCTACATCGCAGCGTGTGAGGCACAGGGTCGACCCCCCCGAAGTGGAGCGCGCCGCCAACGGGCTCCGCGTTCGGGGGCACGCCCTGTACCTCGAGCCGAGAGGACGGCCCCCGCTCGGGTTTCTCGCCCACGCGCGCGGCGCGCCTCCGGTCCTGCCGGAGCGGATGGTGGTCACCGGTCCAACCTCCAAGCTGCTCGAGGCAGCCTTGCCCCGTGCGCTGCGCAGGACGGCCGCGCTTCCGGCGGCGTACGGCCAGACGTTCGCGCTCGGCTCGCTGCGTCTCACCCTTCATCCCGCCGGCCACGTGCTGGGCAGCGCCCAGGTCCGCTGCGAGGCCGAAGGCCTCGACCTCGTGTACGCGGGGGACATCGGCGGCTCGGGAGCGCGCGCCTCGCTCACCGCCGAGGGATTGGAGCAGCTCACCTGCGCGACGCTGGCCATCCGCGCGGTGTACGGGCACCCCCGCTATGTCTTTCCACCCAGGGCGCTGCTGCTCGAGCGGGTTCAGGCCTTCGTCGAGCGCACGCTCCGCGATGCGAAGACGCCGGTGATCGTCGCAGCCGCGCTCGGCGAGGCGCAGGAGGTCGTGCGTCTACTGGGAGGCCGCCGTACCCTGCGGCTCCACCATACGGCCTTCCGCGCCTGCGAGGTGTACGCCGCGCAGGGCTGCGAGCTGAAGGGGTTCGTGCGCCTCGATGACGAGGGAGACGTGGTCGTCGTGCCGCCCACCGTCCGCCTGGCACGATTGAAGCTGCGCGCTCCCCGGATCTGCGTGCTCTCGGGCAGGGCGCTCGACGGAATCCCCGGGGCGGACGAGGCGCTGCCGCTCGCCGATCATGCCGGATATGACGAGCTCATCGGCTACATCCAGGCTTCGGGCGCAAGGCGAGTGCTCACCATCGGCGGCCATGCGGAAGATCTGGCGCAAGCGGTGCGGGCGCTCGGGATCGAGGCATTGGCGATCCGCGAGCAGCACCAGCTTGCCCTGCCGGGCTTGTCCTAGCGGATGCCGTAGCGCCCGTCGCGCTCGAACGCGCGCCCCTCGCGCACGAGCTTTTCCAGATGGGCGAGCAGGCTTCGTTCCGCGAGCGGATACAGATCCGGCTTCACGTCGGGGTACGCCGCGGGAACCAGCTCCGCAGGCATCGCCGGAGCAGCGGCCTTCTTCAGCGAGCCGATCACCAGCTCTTCGCGCTTCAGCCGGTGCTCGCGATACTCCTCGAGCTTCGCCACCCCTCCGGGCACGACCGGGCCGTGGGCCGGATAGATGCAGCCTGGCTTGGTCGCCAGCAGGCGATCGAGGGAGGCGAGATAGTCCTTCATGTCCCCTTCCGGCGGGTCGATGACGACGGTCCCCACTCCCGCCACCAGATCGCCGGCGACGATCGCGCCGCTGCCCTCCTCGCGCAGGCAGAGATGGCCGCGGGTGTGCCCGGGCAGGCGGAGCGCGCGCCATCCACGCGGCCCGACGTCGAACCGCGCCCCGTCCGCGACGATGCGGTCGACCCCGAAGTCGAGCATCGCGGCCGTCTCGCGGCTGGCCGCGATCGGCAGCCCGAGAACGCGCGCGCCGCCGGTATGGTCGGGGTGGTGGTGCGTGAGCAGCACGCCGACTGCCCTGCGCCCCTCTTCGGCGAGCTTGTCGAGCGTCTGGCTCAGGATCGCCTGCTCCTCCGGCCAGGGCGATCCCGGGTCCACAACCCACAGCTCGTCGTCGCCCAGGAGCAGGCAATTGGTGTGCGTCGCCGGCGGCAGCGTGGGCGTCCGGAGCGGCACCATGATCAGCCCGCGCTGGAATTCGATCCGCTCCACGACGTGCTCGCGGATCGGCAGCTTCCAGGGCGCCTTCTCCGGAGCCGTCAAGAGGGGCAGCGCGTCGCGCGGATGTCCCCGCGCCCACACGAGCGCCTTGAGGGTGTGCCATGCCGGCGGATGCAGGAGCGCGGAGCCCGCTTCCCAGCGGCGCAGCGCCGCGGCGGGATCGATCCACTCGCCGTCGGCGAGCTCGCCCGGCCAGATCTCGGCCACTTCGCCCGGTGGCAAGTCGACCATGTAGAACCGCGCGTCGAAGCGGATCGGCATCGCCGGCGGCGTCACCCAGCGGCCGGCCGGCGCGTACCAGCGCGCATCGACGCGCAGGCGATGGCGGGCAAGGAAGTCGCCGAACGGGGCTGCCTTTTCTCCGGGCTCGGGTCGACGCAGCAGCGCCGTGCGCATCTGCTTGCGCTCCGCGGCGGGAATCGCGGCGGCGCCCGGCACCGCAAGTACCCCGGTCTCCTCGAACAGCTCGCGGGCCGCGGCGACGACGCAAGGGGCTTCCGCCGCGCCGAGCGCCTCGCCGCCGTCCACCGGCAGCCCGGAGTCTTGCACGTCCACGCGGCCGCCCGGAAACGCGTAGAAACCCCCCGCGAACCTGAGCTCGTCACCGCGACGCACCCAGAGCACCGCGCCGTCTTCGCGGACCAGGATCACGGAGGCTGCGGGCTTGACGCTGACCGGTCTGTTCACTCCCACCTCTTCCCTTGCGCGAATCGGCATGATCCCTTAGACCGGGAACCGATGTTTTACCTCGCGCCGCACCCGAAGCTCGTCCGGCCTCGCCGCGGCAGTCCGCTGATGTTCACCGTCCCCTGGGTCGAGAAGTATCTGTCTCGCGTGCGTCCTTGGCACGTGATTGCGATCTGGGTGCCGGTCGCGCTGTACATGCTGTACCTGGGTTCGTCCCAGATGGGCCCCCTGGCAGTGGCCGGCTTGGTGGCCGCCGGCGTGTTCTCCTGGACGTTGCTCGAATATCTGCTGCACCGCTGGATCTTTCACTTCCAGCCTTCCGCACGCTCCGAGCTGCAGCGGGACGCGTCCTTCCTCATCCACGGCATCCACCACGACTATCCTTGGGACCGCGATCGGCTGGTGATGCCGCCGACGGTCACCGCGGTGATCGCGATCCCCGTCTGGGTCGCGTTCCGCTGGATGGGCGGGCTCGAGTACGCCTGGTTCGCCGGGTTGGTCGCCGGATACGTCTGGTACGATCTCACGCACTACTATCTGCACCACGCCGCGCCCACGACGGCCGCGGGGAAGTGGCTGCGCAGATACCACCTGGTGCACCACTTCCAGACGCCCGACCGCCGCTACGGAATCACCACCCCGCTCTGGGATCTGGTGTTCGGGACGTATCCGCGCGACCGCTACCAAGGTCTGCCGGACGACGAATCGCGGCTCGAGGCGGGTGCTTAGGCGCTCCCGGCCCCAGGGATGGGTTTGCGCCTGTGTTTTTATGTGCAGTTTTGCTTGCGCGCCGGTCATGCAAGAGGCGCGTCTGGAGCGCGATTCGCGGCCCACGGAGCGCGAGCTGGAGTCGAGCGAGCGCGCGGCCTCGTGCCCGGCCCGCGCCGGTCTCTTGCTGCTGCCCGGGCTCCAGCAGATCTGCCGCGGGCGCAAGTCGGAGGGAATGGTCCTCGCCTCGCTCGCGGTCGCGGAGCTGGGGGCAGCCGTGACCGGAGGTGCGACGAACGGTTTCGGCACGTCCGCCGCGGGCGTGCCCGCGATCGCGCTCGGCGATCTGCTGACCCTGTCGGTGATGGACGTCGCTCTGGAAAACCAGCGCGCCGCGCGCCTGCGGTACGTGCCGCAGGAATCGCTCGGCGAGCTTGCGCTGGCCCCCTTCTCCGGCGAGGTGCTGTCCCGGCCGTCGGTCTGGGCGGGTATCGCCGGCTCGCTCGCCGCCGGCATCCTGGTGTCCGCCGTGGTCGATCGCGGCATCGATACGCGCAACGCCGGCAAGCGCCCGGTCATCTTCGGCCGCGAGATGGACACCGCATCGGGATATCTGCTCGCCGGCGCCATCGGCGCGGGCTTGTTCGAGCACGTCGCGCTCGCCGAGGAGATGGCATTCCGGGGAGTGCTGCAGTCGAGCTGGGCGCGCTCGCTGGACGAGACCCGCGGCTGGGCATACGCCTCGCTGCTCTTCGGAGCGGTCCACGGCTCGAACATCTTCTTCATCGACCGCAGCCAGCGCCTCGCGTATCTCGCCGCCGGCGTTCCCTTCATCACGCTGCTCGGCGCCTACCTGGGGCTCGCCTACCGCTGGAACCGGTACAGCCTGGCGCCTTCCGTCGCGATCCACTTCTGGTACGATCTCCTCATCGAGGCGGCGGCTTTCGTCGCCGACCCGAAGGACTCGCCGCTCGCGGTTTCCTGGGGAATGCCCTTCTGAATGCACATCCGCGATCCCATCCACGGTGCCATCGAGCTCACCGCCGACGAGCGCGCGCTCATCGATAGCCCCCAGTACCAGCGGCTGCGTAACGTGAAGCAGCTCGGCTTCGCGGACCTCGCATTTCCGGGGGCGACGCATACCCGCTATGCGCACGGGCTCGGAGCGATGGCGATGGCCACCAAGGTCTTCGACGCATTCGCGCCGCAGCTCGAGATGGAGCGGGACGATCGCGCGCGCTTGCGGCAGACGCTGCGCCTGGCGGTGCTGTTCCACGATCTCGGCCACGCGCCGCTCTCGCACGCCACCGAGGCGATCATGCCGGACATCGCCGAGCTGCGCGTGCCGGATTGGGCGCGGGAGCCCGGCGAGCGCCGCGCAGGGCACGAGGACTACACGCTGAAGCTGCTGCTCGACTCGGCCCTCTGCGCCGAGATCCGGCGCCGCTTCTCCTCGATTGGGATCGAGCCGGAGCACGTCGCCGGGCTGATCTGCGGCCGGCCCTCTCCCGGCGCGTATCCCTATCGCAGCCGCGGGCGCGACTTGTTGCCCATCCTGCGCCAGGTGGTGTCGGGCGAGCTCGACGCGGACCGGATGGATTACCTGCAGCGCGATTCCTTCTTCACGGGCGTGAACTACGGGAAGTTCGACGCCGACTGGATCGTGCAGAACCTCGCCGCCGTCGAGCGCGACGGGCGCGTCTATCTCGCGCTCCTGCACCGCGCCGTGTTCGCGTTCGAGGACTTCCTTCTCTCCCGCTACCACATGTTCCTCTCCGTTTACTTCCACTCCACCTCCGTCGGTTACGAAGTGCTCCTGCAGCGCTGGTGCGAGAGCGGCGAGTATGCGTTGCCGGCGGATCCGGACGAATACCTGCTGCACGACGACGTCACGCTGATCTCGGCGCTGCGCGCATCGCAGAATCCCTGGGCGAGAAGGATCGTGCGCCGGCAGGGATACCGGGTGCTGATGGAGAACGCGCCGGGCGAGGACGCGCAGGAGCTGCAGCGCATGGAGGACCAGCTCGAGGCCGCCGGCGTCGATGGCTTCGTCACCGTCAGCCGCGGCGTGCTCTCGCACTACGGGAAAGAGGCTACGCTCTGGGTGAAGTCGCCGCGTGGCGAGGTCCCCATCGGTGACTACACGCCGCTCTACGAAAGGTACGCGGAAGCGGCGACGCTGGCGCGGCTCTACGTAGAACCCGAGAGGTGGGACGAGGCCCGCCGGCTCCTCACCATCGACTGAATCGAAGCTTTACCCTGCCAGCCGAGCGGATGCTATGCTCGCACGGTGAACCGGCTTCAGCAGCGCGTCGAGAAGCTCGGAGGAATCCTCGACGTCGCGAAAGCGCTCGTCGCCGAGCGCGATCTCGATCGGTTGCTGAAGCTGATCGTCCACGCCGCGGCGCGGGTGGTCGAGGCCGACCGCTGCTCGCTGTTCCTCGTCGATCGCGAGCGCGGCGAGCTGTGGACCAAGGTGGCGCAGGGCATCGGCACCAAGGAAATCCGCATCCCGATGGACCGCGGGATCGCGGGCGCGGTGGCGAGCACCAATGCGGCGATCAACATCCCCGACGCGTACAAGGATCCGCGGTTCAACCAGAACGTCGACAAGCAGACGGGTTACAAGACGCGGAACATCCTCTGCGTGCCGATGCGCTCGGTGGAGGGCGAGGTCGTCGGCGTCCTGCAGGCGCTGAACAAGCTCGACGGGAAGGCCTTCACCGACGAGGACGAGGAGCTGCTCTCCGCGCTCGGCGGTCAGGCTGCGGCGGCGGTCAACAACGCCCTGCTGCACCACGAGATCGAGCAGCTGTTCGAAGGGTTCGTGCGCGCCAGCGTGGTGGCGATCGAGGCGCGGGATCCGACCACCGCGGGTCATTCGGGCCGGGTGGCGCGGCTCTCGGTCGGGCTCGGCGACATGCTGCCGCGCGCCGGGAAGACTGCGGGACGCTGGAAGGGCTCCTCGCTCACCACGCAGGAACGTCAGGAGCTGCGCTACGCGGCCATGCTGCACGATTTCGGCAAGGTCGGGGTCCGCGAAAACGTCCTGGTGAAGGCGAACAAGCTCGAGCCGCTCGAGCTCGAGAACTTGCGCGGCCGATTCGAGACCATCTACTTGCAGGAGGAGCTGCAGGCAGAGCGCGAGAAGGTCGAGATCCTCCTCCGGGCACCCGGAGACGAGGCCCGCCATCGGCTGGCGCAAGTCGAGGCCCGGCTGGCGGAGCGGAAGCGGGAGCTGTCCGGGATGTTCGAATTCGTGGTCTCCTGCAACCGGCCCACCGTGTTGCCCGAGGGCACCTTCGATCGGCTGCACGACATCGCCCGCGCCACTTTCCTCGGACCGTTCTCCGGCGAGAAGCGTCCCTTCCTCTCGGAGAACGAGGTGGTCAAGCTGTCGATCCGCAAGGGCTCGCTCACCGAGGACGAGCGCCGCGAGATCGAGTCGCACGTCACGCACACCTACCGGTTCCTCACGCAGATTCCCTGGACCCGCACGCTGAAGCGCGTGCCGGACATCGCCTACGGCCATCACGAGAAGCTCACGGGCAAGGGATACCCGCGCTCGCTGAAGGAATCGGAGATCGCGCTGCCCACGCGCATGATGACCATCAGCGACATCTACGACGCGCTGACCGCCAGCGACCGCGCGGAGAGCTCGATCAGGACCTGCTGCGCGTCTTCATCGAGGCCGACGTGCCGGGGAACGCGCCTCAGGAACCCTGAACGGCCCTCGTCACCGCGACGCGGACTTGCGCGCGGCCTCGAACTCGTCGCCGGGCGTCCAGGTGGGAAGCGCGGGCGCGTTGGCGAGGCGCAAACCCACCAGCAGCTGCAGCTGCGCGTCCTGCACGTCGCCCGAGAGGTCCCAGTCGCCGTGGTACTCGTCGGAGGGCTGGTGATAGTGGTGCCGCTCGTAATCGAGCATCTGCTCCTCGCCCCAACCCTTCGGACGGCCGACGAAGTCCGGCCCGCCCTTGACCGCGACCGGCGGGACGCCGGCGTGGGCCATGGAGAACATGTCCGACCGGTAGAACGCTCCCCGGTCGGGCTGCGGATCGCCGTGCACGCGCCGTCCTTGCTCCGCGGCGACCTTGCGGATGACGTCATCGGCGGTGGATTTGCCCAGCCCCAACACGCCCAGGTCGGTGGTACGCCCCCAGCGGTTGACCGAGTCGAGGTTGATGTCAGCGGCGATCCGATTGGCGGGGATCGGAGGGTGCTGAGCAAGCCACTTCGATCCGAGGAGGCCCTGCTCCTCCGCCGTGACGAACGCGACGAAGATCGATCGTTTCGGAGGGGCGAACGTCGCCGCGCGCGCGATGGCGAGCACGGTGGCGCAGCCCGACGCGTTGTCGAGCGCGCCGTTGTAGATGCCGTCGGTAACGGGCGGGATCGGCTGTACGCGGCCGAGGTGATCGTGGTGCGCGGTATAGAGCACGGCCTCGCGGCGCAGCGCGGGGTCGGTGCCAGGCAGGATCCCGATCACGTTGGCGCTGCGGATGGTCTGGAGATGGACCGGCAGGTCCAGGGACATGGTGGAGCCGAGCGGCACGGCGCCGAAGTCCTTGCTCCCGGCCGATCGGCGGAGCTCGTCGAGGTCCTTTCCGGTCAGCTGCGCCAGCCGAATCGCCGCCGGCTCGGCGATCCAGCCACGGAACTCCATGAACTTGTCGTCGGGCGCTGGAGGCAGATCCTGGCGCGGCGTGCTCCAGGAGCTGACCACCACCTGCCAGGGATACCCCGCACTCTCCGTGGTGTTGATGATCAGCGCGCCCGCCGCTCCGTGTCTTGCGGCGTTCTCGTATTTGTAATCCCAGCGGCCATACCAGAGCCGGACCCCGGGTCCCTGGAA
>WNFT01009140.1_pt1 | contig 11283 bp, 12 predicted proteins | sample 5400191 | NCBI WGS metagenome assembly WNFT01 (sample SAMN13153359, study PRJNA577476) | soil metagenome | isolation source: 80 cm saprolite under Madrone tree | place: USA:California | collected 2016-06-14
CGCCTGGATACCGACGTGCGAACTCCACGCTGAGTAGCATCGTCCCTCGCATATTCACTGCATAGTGCAGATCAAGTGTCTGGCCATCCAGTACCTCATAGCCATCATAGGTCGAGTAGGTTGCATTATTGATGAGAATAGAAGCTTGACCCAGTTGTGCCTCGACCTGGCTCATCACCTGCAACGGCGTGTCAGGGCGGCTCAGATCAACCTCTGCGCTTTCACAATGGACTCCCACACGCAGCAACTCGTCGCGCAAACGAGCTGGTTCATCTTCATCGGCTCCCCACGGCGTCGTGCGGTCATACGCCCTCCAATAGGTGAAGAAGATGTCTACACCATCAGCAGCTAGTGCCCGACAGATGGCGGCTCCGATCCCGCGGCGGCGACTCGCTCCCGTCACAATCGCTATACGACGAAGTGAATGATGCATGCATCTCCTCCTCCCTTTTTTCTTGCATCATGGCTTTTTGCAGGGCAAGCGATTCTTGCAGAATGGTCGGCCCGACCTGCAAGCAGTGTCTTATCTCTTCCAACGAGAAGCCAAGAAATTTCAGGGCCAGAATTTGCTGGAGACGAGTCTGCATCCGTATACAGACGATATCCGGCTTCTGTATAATGGGATGGAGATAACAGACCTACTTTGTCGTAGTAGCGTAACGTGCGCAGGGACACAGACGCTTTGTGCGCAAACTGACCGGTGTGGTAACAATGGTGATCCAGGTTGTTGCCTCCTTTCTGTTTTCAGTATAAAGTATAACGTAACGTCATGGTCAAGTGTTTAAGGAGTCTAAGACATGTCTCTGGAAAAGAATACATCTGTCAATAAACCCAGCAGTGTTGAGAATCAGACCTCTCAGGCCGATAAACTTGAGAGGACTTCAGCAGCTGACGAGCGGGTAGAGCAGACGCCAAAGACGGTAAAAGGACAGATAGCTGAGCTGATCAAAGCGCTAGGTACGGCTGATCCCTCATCTCGTGATTTTCTGCTGCGGGTGGTGCAGCCGGGCCTGGCGGGACTCATGGATGGGTCTGTCTCAACACTTGCACCCATCTTCGCAACCGCCTTCGCAACCCATAGAGCATTTTATGCTTTTCTTGTAGGTATGGCAGCAGCTACGGGTGCAGGGATTAGTATGGCGTTTTCAGAGGCGCTCTCGGACGATGGGGTTCTTACGGGGCGTGGCAGTCCCATTGTACGAGGCGGGATCACAGGCTTGATGACCTTTTTCGGAGGCTCGTTGCATACGCTGCCTTTCCTGATCGCCAACCTGCACCTCGCTTTGCTCGTCGCCTACGTGGTCGTTGCTTTTGAGTTAGTGATCATTGCAGCCATTCGTCACCGCTTTTTCGGAACGAGTTGGTGGCTCTCGATGGTCCAGGTAGTCGGAGGGGGAGCACTCGTCTTTCTTGCCGCTCTTCTCTTTGGCAATGCATAAAAACCGAGCCATGGGACCTTCCGGCTTCTGAGGAATTGGACACGAGTGCAAAGAGGTCAGCTACTGGAGCGCCCAACAGGGGTCTGGTGCTGCGTTCGCATTTCTCGCTCTTGCTGCTGTGAGGAGAGCCATTGACCTGGAAGCGCTGCCATATGCTCAGAGCAACCAACACAGACGGAAGAAAGTACATAGCTACTAGCATGTCTTAGCAAAAGGGAGTGACGACTGCATATCTTTCTCCCACATCGTGTACAGGTATGCGCGTTCCACGACGTAAGTGGCGCATTACAGACCGAGCATGTTATATTAGTGTTGAAAAGCCTCATGGCTTTATTCTCCCTTAAGAAGGGTATCAAGAAGAGGTACATCTCAGTGTGAAAGTACTGTATATCGGGAATATCCGATCTCTGTAGTTATATATTAGCATAGCCTAATATCGACGTCAAGAGAGCCATATGAATGAAGTCCGTTTGAGAGTGGTGGAGATGAGTGGTTTGTTTTTCTCGCGCACACACAAGCTCGTCAAAGCGATCTGATCGTCGGTGAATGGCTTCTTATGACGGCCTGGGCAACCAGTCAGGCAACGGCTCACGCGCGTCGCGCCACGCGGTCGGGATACGCTCCAACCCGACAGCCGGGGCGACAATACCACCGACCATCGCGGCATTGGTATCCATGTCGCCAAAGCCGCCGAGCGTCGTCCAGATCGCCTCTTCGAAATCGTGCAGGTGATGGGCGGCGCACCACAGGACGAAGGGCACGGTATCCTGAGCGGAGATGCGGGAGCCGTTGCCGATGCGCGCACAGACCTGCTCAATGGTGAGATCATCGGGCAGACCGCGAGCCATCTGGAGGGTGTCGCGTACCTCGCTCACAGGGACGTGGAGCAAGACTACGTCAATGAAGGTTCGCCAATCGGGAACTGGTGAACCCTCACGCGAGCGGACGGCGTGTGCCGTCGCTATAGCCACTGCAATGGCGCCCGCAACGGCCTCGGGATGGGTATGGGTGATGACGGCAGCGCGCTCGGCTTCGATCGCTACACGATCCAGATCATCGGCGAAGTAGGCGCCCATCGGTGCAATGCGCATGGCAGCGCCGTTGCCGAATGACCCCCTTCCACCAAAGAGAGCGGAGGCCGCCTCACGCCACGAATCGCCAAAGTGGATAGCTGGCAGGAGATCATGCATCGCCCGACCATAGCCGCGACGTGGCTCCTGGACATAGAGCTTGGCGAAGTGGAGTGCCAGGGCATCCTGATCGATCGTACCATACTCATGCAGGATCGCGACAATCGAGAGCGCCATGCGTGTATCGTCCGTATAGTGCCAATGCCGTGGCGGCAACTGGCGGCGAGCGATCATGATCGGAGCACGCGAGCCTGGAAAGAAGAACCGTTCACCTAACGCATCGCCAACTGAGAGACCCTCTAGGGAAAGCAGCGCGCGCACGAAGCGCGCATGTTGATCATCGACCATTGCCATTCCTCTCTTTTTCATTGCTGGGCTTTCTACAGCCTATTACCATTCAGTCTATCACAATGGGAGAGGAGTCTTCACGGCATTGACAATGTCTCTCTTTCTTTTAAACAAGAGTATTCAAGCTCACCCACTGTTGTGTTAACACGGCATGAAATGGCCGAGAGTGCAAAAATCGGGCATAACTTGGCCAGGAATCCTTGTTGTGTGATATGATTTGGGGGAGACGGAGATACAGGTAAAAAGATATTTTTAGAACGAATCATCTTTCCCGTCCTCTTTGGGTAAAGGAGAACTGTTGTGATGAGTGATTCCGTTTCTCTTCAAACGCTCGAAGAAATGAAGCGTTACTATCAAGCCAGTGCCAGCGAGTACGATGAAATCTTCAACCGCCAGGGGCGCTACGATCAGGGGCCAGAGCTCAATGCCCGCTGGTTCGCTGAATGGGATGAGGTGTTTGCCCAACTCCATGCCTTTCATCTGACAGGAGACGTGCTCGAACTGGCCGCTGGGACGGGAACCTGGACGCACCAGTTGCTGCGCAGCGCATCGACGGTTACCGCCGTCGATGCTTCTGCCGAAATGCTGGCGATCAATCAGGCCAAAGTCACCAGTCCTCGCGTTTCCTATGTCCTAGCTGATCTCTTCAGCTGGCAGCCTGAGCGCGTCTACGATGCCCTCTTTTTCGGCTTCTGGATTTCCCATGTCCCGCGTGAGCAACTTGATGCCTTTTTGCGTTCCTGCTGGGCCTGGCTGCGTCCTGGAGGCAAGATGTTCTTTGTGGATGATACGGGCGGCCCCACGACGGCTCCCGATCAGCCCGTGAGACGAGATCGCCAGATCGAGACACGCACCTTAAATGCTGGACACAGCTTCCAGATCGTGAAAAACTTCTATGAGGCTGCTGATCTGGTGGCTCCCTGTGTCCGTGCCGGATTTGACATCACGATGCGCCAGACCGCCACCTGTTTTCTCTATGGCTTTGGAACCCGTCTCCCCTCTGAGAGGAACAGCGAAAACCTTTCACACGGATGAGGTGTTCGGGAGAGGAGCACGTCTGAAAACTCATTGAGGAAATTCCCAAAAACGGCAATTAATGGCCGAGGCGGCCAATTTATGCCGTGAGTGTCACCGAGAAGAAGCCAGGAAGCCGAGCGTGGGGGTAAAGGGCATGGATAGGATTGTGTGACTCAGCCGCGTCACAGCAAAAGTGCAGGCTCAGCTTCCTACATTCAGTGTAACCGGCGCTCCAACAAGCAAGATGTGTATCATACAATGCCAACTTGTGTCTATATGTGCATATATGGCTTATACGCTTATACGCCATATATGCCTATATCACTGCCTTGCCGTAACTACTCAGGTCTCTTCTCTCCGAGACTCCTCACTGCCTTCGGCAGTTCGCAGGGGTTTGGTGGTGAGAGCGGGCATTGCCGCCCGCGGCGGCAATGCCCGCTCTCACCACCAAACTAGCGAGTCGCCGCAGGCGACGAGCAGTCCTGAGTAGTTACGCCTTGCCAGCTTACAACCTTTTTCTCCTGAGCCTTGGCACCAGGAGAAAAGCAAGAATCATGCCTGCAACCAGGCCGCCGATGTGATCCTGGATGGCAATGTTAGTGCCGGGCGAGAAGCCGTAGACAAGATTGATGGCAAGCCAGAAGAGCCACTGGCCCATGGCGCCGCGGCCAAGTGCACTGCGGTTCATGATGTAAAAAGCTCCCAGGGCTCCGAAGACGCCGAAAATGGCACCGGAGGCACCTACCGCCGCTCCACCGGGCGAGGTAAGAAAGAAGGTGATGCCACCCGCGATCCCGGACAGAAAGTAGATGATCAGGTAGCGCCATTTGCCGTAGACCGCCTCTACTACCGTGCCAATAAAGAAGAGCGAGAGCATATTCAGCGCGATGTGGAAAATGCTGGCGTGTAGAAACATCGCAGTGAAGATGCGCCAGACTTGCCCCTGGGCGACCAACGGGTTGTACTGCACTCCCAGAGCGGTGATGGCTGGATAGAGCAACGAAATGATGAATACAATGACGTTAATAGCGATCAGTATATAGGTCACGAGAGCTGGATTCTGGCTGAGCACGAAGCGGGTGCGCACCATTTGACGCTGCATGCCGTTGGGGCGTGACCAGGTAGGTACGGGTTCCTGTTCGACCTGGGGGTTCCGGACAAACGTAGGCTCATTGAGCGGATCGCTCATATTGGGGTTAGGTAACGGTTGAGCGGCGCTGTAGCCAGGTGAATTGATGGGCGGGAAGCAGTTCTCGAAGCGACCTCCATACGAGAGGCGAGCAGCGCGTGCGCCTTCTAGCCCCGCATCGTAGTCCTGTCCGTTGAGGCGCAGCAGGTAGGCTCGCAGCGCATGTGCATAGGCATTGGCAGGGTCCTCGTTGACAACGGTGTCGATGTCCTGCAAGGCCCGGTCATAACGGCGATCAAGCAGGTCGAGTAATGACTGTGCCAGGTTGCTTTCAACGCCACCCCCTGGCTGCAATGACCGGACTTTCCGGCAGGCCATGTATACGACACCATAGGAGCCGAGCGCCAGGTTTGCCTCTGCCAGACCCAGGTGGGCCATCGGATTGTCTGGTTCAATTTGGGCCGCGTGCGCATAGGCAACGGCTGCCTCGCGTCCCTGTCCTTGAGCAAGTGCTTGTTTGCCTCGCTCCAGGTAGTCTTGTATGTCTGTTTGTGCTTCCAAAAGAATTATCCTCTCCTCAAATGCACTGCAACGGTTGCAAGAAGTATTGTACCTATTATTGTCAATAAAGCCAAGGGCCAGCTACGGGCGAGGCGATGCCTGTCTACCCACGATGTTCTCCTATCATGTGATGACGGAACGTAGCGTGGCATAAACCACCAGCCCAGGAGACAGCCACTGATCAATCCGCCGACGTGTGCATAGTTGTCAACGTTGGCGATCACTAGCCCTAGAGCAAGATTTACGCCTATAATAAATACGAGCCAGATGAGTGCCAGGATACCACCGCCACGCAGGGCTCTGCGATGAACGAGCACGAAGATGCTATAGGCTCCCACCAGGCCAAAGATGGCACCAGATGCTCCTACGCTGATCTCTTGCGGCGCAAAATAGAAGCTGGCGATGATGCTGACAACGCCGCTCACCAGGTAGATGAGCAGAAAGCGCCACGGCCCGGTCAGTCGCTCCAGGAAGATACCCAGAATGAAGAAGTTGAGCATGTTCAGGGAGACGTGCAGCAGGTTGGCGTGCAGGAAGATGGGCGTGACAAAGCGCCAGTATTGCCCGGCCAGGATCAGGCTGTTGACTTTTGCTCCATAGGTGGTGAGCACGTTGGCGAGGATGTCGTTGTTCTGGATATCGATGGCGTTAGCCAGGATGTTCGCGATGATGCCGTGCACCGTATGGGCTCCCGAAGCCCGTGCTACGTGGGAGGCGGTGATCCACCAGATGGCGCAGGTGCCGATGGTAATGATCCAGGTGATCCACGGGATGCGTGCCAATGCGGGACGATGTCTATAGCGATTGAGCGCGGTCTGATAGCTTTGCCATGCTAAAAGTCCGCGAGGTAGCTGATTGTTCGCGCGAGAGATATTGTTCACTAAAACCTCAAAGAACGCGGGTGAAGATTGCCATTTATTTATTGTACGTTTTGACTGCCTCTTTGTTTCGGAAAATGGGACTATTCGGGTTTCCAACATGCTGCTGCTGGATACCGGGTCTTCGCACAAATAGCAACTTTTGAAGAATAGTTTTCCCTACATCGTACCATTATCTTCCCCCAATAACGGCGGTGCCTTGTACAGTCTTGTAGGCGTTTCAGACAGCCGTATTGGGGACCCCGACAGCTTGATTTTGCCAGCTGTGGGATGTTCGCACTCCCACACAAGACCTCGGGCTTGAATCTGCGGGTCACGGAAGACCTGGCTGATCGTATTAATCGCGCCACATGGTATACCCGCAGCGCGTAACTCCTCCAGCCAATCGTCGGTATCGCATTGCAGGAACAGCTCTTGTAGCACCGGCACAAGCTGCTGACGGTTGCGCACTCGCTGCGGATTAGTGGCGAAACGTTCATCTGTGGCCAGCTCGTCACGGCCTAAGAGTTGACAGAGCTTCTGGTACAAGCGATCATTGCCGCATGAGACGACGATGTAGCCGTTGCGTGTGCGGAATGCCTGGTACGGCACGATGTTGGGGTGGCCGTTGCCGTAGCGTTGCGCCTCTTCGCCGGAGATGAGGTAGTTCGATGAGACGTTGCTCAAAAGTGAGATCGCGGACTCCAGGAGCGAGATGTCGATGTATTGCCCGCGTCCCGTGCGGTCTCGTACGTGCAGCGCTGCCAGGATGGCCATGCAGGCGAACATACCGGCGGAGACATCGGCAACCGGGACGCCGACACGCTGCGGCTCACCGTCAACCTCGCCCGTCACGGCCATGAGGCCCGACTCGGCCTGGGCTACGAAGTCGTAGCCGGGACGCGCAGCATAGGGACCATCCTGCCCGTAGCCGCTGATCGAACAGTAAATCAAGCCTGGATTGACGGCGCGTAGCGCTTCGTAACCTAGCCCATGCCGTTCCAACGTACCGGGACGGAAGTTCTCAACCAGCACGGTTGCCGTTTTGAGGAGGTCGAGCAGTCGCTGCTTATCTTCCGGGTTGCTGAAATCGAGGGTGATGCTCTTTTTGTTGCGGTTCAGCCCCAGATAATAGGCGCTTTCGCCTGCGATGTAGGGTGGCCCGAACTGGCGTGTATCGTCACCTTTGCCAGGCTGCTCGATTTTAATGACGGTTGCGCCCAGGTCGCCCAGAATCTGGGTGCAGTACGGTCCGGCCAGGACTCGCGACAGATCTATGACGACGACGTCTGAAAGTGCAGCTTGCATGTGATATCCTGTTTGGTAAAGAGGAGGATTGGTTTCCTCATACCTGGAGTTATTACAGTGTCACGCGGTTTCCGCCCGCTGGCATCGTAAAGCGCAAGAAGCCACCCTGTGCCAGACGAGTACACACCACCGCTATTGTGAAGAAGGTGAAAAGCAACGAGAAACTCTTTAGCTCGTAGATACCCAGAGCGGCAAAGCTGAGATGGGCAGGGCCGACGGCGAAGAGACGCCACAAAACCGGCCCCCGTTGCACATCGCCCAAACCGAGGGCCAGGCCCATCGTCAGCGTAATCAACAGATCAACGCCGAAACAAAGAGCCGCCAGACATGGACCGAGCAACCAGAAGCGCTTACTGAGACGCTCTCGTTTGGTGGACTGTATGCGTCGCGTCGCCCACACCGGCGCAATCAAATACTGGAGCGCCAGAAACAAGAGAGGGACTGCAACATACAACCAATCGGGAAAGAATGCCGGGGTGACGAGAGCGCCAAGACGGCCTAGCGTGTAGAGAAGAACCCCCTCTAGCACGCTACGGCGATAATTCACACTGCTAAACATGGCATCTATTAGTGGCAGCCGCAGCTTCCACCGCCGCAGCCGCAACTTCCCATAGAAGGTGCTCCCTCTTCGTAGCTGCTATCACTATACTCGCCCGTGCCGTGCGCCATGGCAAAGACTGAGAGCAGACGACGCACTTTCTCGCTGTGGCACTTCACGCACACCACCTCATCGGCATACTTGTGGCTCACGAGCAGTTCAAATTTGGATTTGCATTCCGAGCAGTAGTACTCGTACAATGGCATAGAAAGTTACCTCCGATCGGCAAAAAACGCTACGTTAATCACACATATTGTAAGGTGTGTGCCAGTCAACGTCAAGATGAGAAGGAATAGAGATATATGGCTCTTACTATAGGTATTATCGGCCTGCCACAAAGCGGGAAGACTACGCTCTTCAACGCGCTCACCAGAGCAGGAGCGCCCATCAGCGGCTACGCGACCAGCACCGTGCAGGCCAACATCGCCGTCGTGCAGGGCAATGTCCCGCATCCCTACGGAGATATAGACCCCAATCGCGACCTGGATAGCCTGAATGCGGAGCTTGCCTTGACCGACCTGTCTACTGTCGAGAAGCGCATCGAGCGTACCACCAAGGCTGCCAAGTCAGGCGACAAGAAATACCAGCAAGAGTTGGAGGTCCTGCGGCTGCTCCAGGAGGCGCTCAACGACCTGCGCATGGCAAGCCAGGTCGAACTGCTCGCACAGGATCATGCTGTCCTGGATGAACTCTTCCTGCTGACTATGAAGCCGCGCATGTACGTCCTGAACGTCAGCGAGGATGTGTTGGGTGCGGCAGCCGACCTGCTGGCGCGCGTCGCCGCCGGGGAAGATATCGACATTGCAACCCAGGAAGGCGAGATGAAAGGCATCGCCACTATTGCCCTGCGCGCCAGGGCCGAGAACTCCGAGGTCGTCGCAGTCTCCGCCCGCCTGGAGGCGGAGCTCGCTGAATTGCCGGAAGAGGATGCCGCCGAGTACCTGGAAGCGCTGGGCCTGCCCAGATTGGGCGCGGACCGCGTCATCCAGGTCGGCTATCGCCTGCTCAACTTGATTACCTTCCTGACAACAGGCGAGGACGAGGTGCGCGCCTGGACTGTGAGAAAAGGAGCGAAGGCGCCTGAGGCCGCTGGCAAGATTCATACCGATATCGAGCGTGGTTTTATTCGCGCCGAGGTGACGCGTTTTGAAGACTTTATGGCCTGCGGCTCGTTTGCCGCCGCCGCGAAAAAAGGCCTGCAGCGTCTCGAAGGCAAAGACTACGTCATTCAGGACGGTGATATCGCCCACTTTCGCTTTAATGTCGGCAAATAGCGTGGGGCGGCTCACGCTCGCTGCCGCCCCAGCGAGACCAGTCCCACGCCGGACAGGATAATCAGCATGGCCAGCAGTCCTACCAATGTGATATGCTCCCCGGCAAATCCCACGCCCAGCGCAACTGCCACCAGGGGGTTGACGTAGGCGTAGCTGGTAGCAAGGGCCGGCCTGGCATTCCGCAGCAGGTAGCCATAGGCGCTGAAAGCAACGAGCGATCCAAACAGTATCAGAAAAGCCATTGCCAGAATAGGACGGATCGTATGTACATGCGGCATCCCTTCCCGCAGCGCCAGGCTCAATGGGATTAAAATAACACCGCCTGCCAGCATCTGCGCCGCGCTCCCCATCAAACCTTTCGGCTGTGGTAAGTGCTGGCTCAGGGCAGAACCGAACGCCCAGCACATGGGAGCGATCAACAACGCTATGGCTCCTATAGGGGCAGCTCGTAAACCATTCTCCAGGTTCAAGAGTACCACTCCCGCGAAGCCCAGTCCGAGCCCTAGCCATTCCAGGCGCCTGGGCCAGCGCCCCCACAGGCCAAAGAACAGCGCGGCCCACAGCGGCACGGCGGCTATGCCCAGCGCTGCCAACCCGGAAGCTACCCACTGCTCGGCAAAGACAACGCCCCCGTTGCCGCCCACCAGCAACAGCGCGCCCAGCACTATCGCGGCAGCCCACTCCTTCCGGCCCGGTGATGGTACGCCGCGCAGGCGCAAAACCGCGTAGAGTATGCCACCCGCGATCAGGAAACGAATGCCCGACAGTAGAAAGGGCGGGAAGCCTTCCAGCGATATACGCATGCCAAGGTACGTGGAACCCCAGATCAGGTAGAGAGAGAACAAGGAGAACACAATTGCCAGGCGCTTACGTACAGCCCCCGCATTTGCAGGAACCGGCGCTGCTTTTCCACGAGTCTCGCCGGACGATGGCGTATCTACAGAGTCAGCGGGATTTTTCTCAACGCTCGAGGAAATGCCGTCCGGGAGATTGTCAGCCAGGCCAGCGCTCGCCTCTGCCTGGTCCCTCATTAACGCTTCTGGTGCGCGCTCGATCCGGTAACTGTCTTTCATGTAGATCTTGTTCTCTTCCTATCAAGTGAATTAAAAGGGGAGATTTTCGGGGGACACCCCTGCTAGTGAAAGCCATACCAGCGCTGCCGTCGCTCCCACTCGGGGCTATCAATGCTATCCCTGCTGTCGACGCCCCGGCGCAAGGCTACTAAATCAAAAACAATGAGCCCAATGAGCAAGCCAATGACGAATTCCATCATGTCCTCCTTGACCCTGCGGCCATCGCACATTTCACACCGTATCTCTGGATAGGTACACACTGAATTACTACTGGGGCTGCGTCCTCTGGGGGAAATTGACCTCGTACATTTACCCGTCCTTCAGACAGGCTTTCCGTAGGGGCACGGCATTTCTCGCAAGGATGAGTCCTTCATCATATAAACAATGGTAGCAGCCGACAACGCCGGTGAACAGAGCCAAGATTGCCTTGAGAACGCGAACTTGGCTCCCTTCAGGCTCACTAATTACATGAATTTAACCATCTACAATATTTATACTGGTTATAGTATAACATATACTTGTTAACCTGTCAACAGGCTTTTAGCGGTT
>WNFT01010475.1_pt1 | contig 11283 bp, 11 predicted proteins | sample 5400191 | NCBI WGS metagenome assembly WNFT01 (sample SAMN13153359, study PRJNA577476) | soil metagenome | isolation source: 80 cm saprolite under Madrone tree | place: USA:California | collected 2016-06-14
TTTCGCGACGTGCTGGACACCGGGCGCTAAGACGCTTTTCGGAATCGAAGCAGAAGCGAGTAAAGGACCTCATCGATCGCTACGATGTACTCTCGGTGTTGGTCGCTTCAGTCATGCCGCCGCCTTTTCCGCTCAAGGTGTTCATTGTTTCCGCCGGCGTGTTTCGACTCAACCTGCTGCGGTTCACGATTGCGATCGCCGCGGGCCGAACTTTCCGATATTTGCTTGAAGGATATTTGGCGGCGCGCTATGGCGAACAAGCCAAGGAGTTGCTGGCAAGATATTATCCAAGCATTGGGATTACGCTGGCAGTATTAATTATCGTTGCGTTCGTGGCTAAGAACTTAATGCGGCGAAACGCGGTGGCCAAAGCCAGCGCGATATCAGAGGCCGAAGGCTAGATGCATTTCAATTTCGCCCGCGTCGGGCGCTTCTTTACCGGCGCGAAAGTCGCGCGCTTGAGCCAGGTTGCGCACGCCATGCGTTTCAAGCTGATCAAGTAATTGAATAAATAATCGTGCGGTCGCGAATGCATCTCCGGCAGCGCGGTGGCGTCGCGAAATCTCAAATCCGAAGTGGTCGGCCAATGCATCCAGGTTGTGGCCATTCAAATTGCGCATGAGGCGTCGAGCCAGATCGACGGTGCATAGTTCTGCGTTGCGCATGCGATATCCAGGAAAGCAGCGTCCAATCTCTCGATTAAGAAGTCGCAGATCAAAATCCGAGTTGTGCGCTACCAGCACTGCATCACCGGCAAAATCCAGCCACGAACTGACAATCTCAGAAAACTGAGGTGCGTGTTTGAGCATTTCGTCTGAGATGCCGGTGAGGTTGGCGATGAAGCGAGGCAGAGGCGCTTCGGGATTGATTAGCGTCTCAAACTCGTCGACGATCGTTCCGCCTTTGAGGCGATAAGCGCCTAGTTCGATAATCTTCGCCGGCTGAGAACGCAGGGTAACGGCCTCGACGTCAAGTACGACGAACTCGATCTCCGCCAACAGACGGAGTTCCCGCGCATCGGCGTTAAGTGTTAGATGAGCCTCATCAATTGTGAAGCGCGGATCGTGGGCAAGTAGATCGGCTATGAGCTTGGCGGCGAGTTCTTCCTCCGCGTGTGAAAGACAAAAAACGGAATTGGCAATATCAGCGAAACTGGCGCGGCCACCGTTAGCGCTTAAGAGATCGAACGCATCCTGAACCAGAGTTGAATCAGAGATCAAGTTTCGCGGAATAACCATCGCGTACATTGTAAACGGTTTCGTGTCAGTACCGCGAGCGGTAGCGACCGGATCGTCGTTGACCAAACATGACTTGTCGGATCCGGTCGCTACCGCTCGCGGTACTGACACGTGGACGAACGCCTGAACTCTGAACCGTCACCGAAACGATGCTTCCCGAAGACGTAATCGAAACCTTCAAGAGTACGGGCGCATTGCTTGAAGGCCATTTCATTTTGTCGAGCGGTCTGCATAGCTCAATCTATTTACAAAGCGCCATTGCCTTGGAATCGACGACGGTGGCGATGGAATTCGGCGCCGCAATAGCTGAGCGCTTCAGAACTCAGCAAATCGAAACTGTCGCCTCGCCCGCAATCGGCGGCATCGTAATTGGATACGAGGTGGCGCGGCAATTGGGCGCCCAATTCATTTGGACTGAGCGTGAAGAAGGCAGAATGACCTTGAGGCGCGGTTTCAAGGTTAATGATGGCGAACAGGTGCTGGTGGTTGAGGACGTGATTACTACCGGGGGCTCGACGCGCGAAACCATCGAAACGCTGTCTCGCGCTGGGGCGAAGGTGGTTGCCGCCGCTTCGATCATCGATCGCTCAGGCGGGAAGGCCGACGTAGGCGTGCCGCTGGTCTCGTTGGCAGCGATTGATGTCCTGGCCGTTGATTCTTCTGCGTGTAATCTGTGCAAACGTGGAGAGCCAGCCACAAAACCCGGCAGCCGGAAGAAAAACGTTTAGCGGCGGGTTACTGCCCGCCGGTCGAACGATTTCTGAACACAGGTGGGCAGTAGCCTCTAAACGATAGTTGTGCCAATCAATGAACTTTCGCCTCCTCCTTCAATACGACGGTACGGACTTTCATGGCTGGCAGATGCAAGGTGAGTTGCGCACCGTACAAGGCGAACTGACGCGCGTGTTGTCCTTGCTCGATGATCGAGAAATCATTGTGCATGGATCGGGGCGTACTGACGCTGGGGTGCACGCAGAAGGCCAGGTTGCAAGTGCGCAACTTCAACGCGCGATCACTCCTTGGAGACTTCGGAATGCAATCAATGGAAATCTGCGCGGCGACGTCCGCGTCATGTTCGCGGAAAACGCGCCCGATGATTTTCATGCGCGCTATTCCGCGCTTAGCAAGACCTACGTTTACCGTTTAATTCATGGTCCCGTGATATCGCCTTTCTGGGTTCGTTATGCACACCAGGAAGCGCGGTCGCTCGATCTCGAGCGGATACGCCGGTGTGGTTCGTTGTTCATCGGCGAGCATGACTGGTCCGCTTTCTCGGCCGCCCAATCGGATGTAGAGTCTCGGGTGCGCAAGGTGATGGCCTTTGATATCTCGGATCGCTGGAATGGCCGAGGACGGTCTCACTTGATCGAGTTCACCATTACCGGAAACGGTTTTCTGCGCTATATGGTGCGTTCGATTGTTGGTACGTTGCTGGCTGTGGGTCGTGGGGAAATTGACGAAGCAACGGTGGAACGCGCGATTCAGCATGGCGATCGCAATCTCGCCGGCCCAACGGCGCCCGCGCACGGCTTGACGTTGAAAAGCGTACAATATGAAGCCTGACAGCCTGAAGGTCCCACGCTATAATGGTGCTGAAACCGAAATTCGATGAATTTGACGCGAAGCCGCAGCTAAGAAAACAGAGTGGTTTCCAACTTCGACGAGGTAGTAAAACAAGGAACCCGCGAATCGATGCTCCTGGCGTCGATTGATTGGGATCGTCTGCCACGCCACGTCGCGATCATCATGGATGGCAATGGGCGTTGGGCGGCACAGCGTGGGCAACCGCGCATCGCCGGTCATCGGGCAGGCGTCGAAGCGGTGCGTGCATCGGTTGATACGGGGGCGCGGCTCGGTCTCGGCGCCCTTACGCTCTACGCATTTTCAACTGAGCGCGAAGAAATTAGTCGTGCCTCAAATAACACTGCGAAAAACACTGGGATGGTACTGAGCGTGGCACTCAACTACGGCGGCCGTGCGGAAATCGTGGACGCGTGTCAGGCGGCCATGCGAGAGATTATTCGGGAAGGGAAGTCACCTGATCAATTATCCGAGGAAGACATCGCACGCGCGCTTTACACGAGCGATTTGCCGGAGCTTGATCTATTGGTCCGAACCAGCGGCGAGTTACGCATTTCAAACTTTTTGCTGTGGCAAAGCGCGTACGCCGAGATTCATGTCACGGAAACACTCTGGCCTGACTTTCGGCGCGTTCATTTGCTTGAAGCCGTGGTTGATTATCAGCAACGCAGTCGTCGCTTCGGCGGATTAAAGCTGGTTGCTAACGCGAAATAGACTTACACTAAAAACAGCTCGAGCCCAAGGAGTCGATATCATGCAAGCTCTGGTGGAAAACAAGGTCTGGACTGAAACAGAGTTGATGGCGCTGCCGGACGATGGCAGAAAGTATGAACTCGTGGAAGGAGAAATCGTCGTGAGCAACGCGGGCATCGAGCACGAATTCATTGGCGCACGTCTAATCATTCTTTTGGGCGGTTTCGTTCTCCGGAACAAACTCGGCGTTGTCTGCGGGTCGAGCGCCGGCTACTGGATGAAATCCGGCAATCTTCGCTCACCCGATGTTTCGTTTATCGCCAAGGAGCGTCTCCAAGGGCTGAGGCATGCGCCGAAGAAATTCTTTCAGGGCGCACCTGATTTGGTGGTTGAGATTCTTTCTCCGAGCGACTCTGTCGAAGCGTTACATCAAAAGATCGTCGAGTATTTTGAGAGTGGTGCTCGCCTGATTTGGGTGTTGAATCCCGCAGAGGAGACGGTGCTTGTGTATCACTCGCCGCAGCCTGATCGATTGCTTCGCACGGGCGACTCGATAGATGGCGAAGATGTAGTCCCCGGCTTCTCGATGCCGCTGTCCGAGCTTTACGCCGAATTCGAATTCTAGGTCCAGGCCGTCAATCTTGAAAGCTCAACCACCAAAGCCCAAGCCAACATCGAGACTCGCCAGCATTCCACCATCCGTTGCCAGAATACTAACCGCGGTAGTGCTCCTGCCGATCCTGATCGCTTCAATTCTCGTCGAGAAATTAGCTTACCTATTCGTCGGGTTGGCTGCTGTGGCAATGGTCCTCGCGCTCGTCGAGTTTTGGGTGCTGGCGCGCAAGCAACAGACTCGCGCTGATTTTGTCGCCGGATTCCTGGGCGCGGCGGCGCTGTTTACCGTCTTCTTTTTGAGTGAGCCAGGCAAACTGGATCTCTTGATGATTCAATTCATTCTGATCTTGCTCACGATTGGCACGCTGACGGCAGCGATGTTACGGGGCGCGCCTTTCGATCGGATGATTACGTCGGCGGGAATTACCGTGCTGGGAGTTTTGTATATCGTCTTACTTGGCGGTCACCTGGTTGCCTTGCGAGTCGGGTTTGCGCCGCATCTCTCGAAACATCTACTCTCGTTTTTTTTCCTGATAATTATGGGAGCAGACAGCGCCGCATATTATGGAGGAAAAACTTTTGGCCGGCATAAACTCGCTCCGAGCGTAAGTCCGGGCAAGACCTGGGAGGGCGCGGTCGCGGGAATGTTGGCGAGTCTACTGCTGGCGACCGCCTCACACTACTGGTTTTTTCCTGAACTGCCTTTGAGGTTAGGTTTGCCACTGGCGGCGGTGATGAATGTCATCAGCGTGCTCGGCGATTTGACTGAGAGCGCGCTGAAACGCAGCGCTGGAGCAAAAGACACCGCCAAGATCCTACCAGGGCATGGCGGGATTCTGGATCGGCTGGATAGCTTGCTGTTCAATGCGCCGGTCATCTACTATTTCGCTTACGCCTATTTCATCAAATGACCACAAAGAAGATCGTTCTAATTATCGCCGGAATCATCTGCGTACTCGCGCTGGTGGTCGCCATCTTCGTGGGCGGTATTGCCTGGTTCGTCTTTCATACGATTGGGACCAGCGAAGCCGCCGGCACGGCGCGCACGTACCTTCGAAACAATGCGCGCCTTAAGCAGGACATCGGTGAAGTGCAAGACTTTGGTTCGTTCGTTACCGGCCAAATTAACGTGGAGAATGGCGATGGGGTGGCCACGCTTCACCTCAAGGTCATCGGCGAAAAGCAAACGGTCAACGCTCGCGTCGATCTTTCATATCGTGCGAATCGCGCCTGGCGAGTCACGGGCGCATCATACAACCGCGGTGGGCAGGATATCGATTTGATGCAGGGCTACGGCGAGCCTGCGCCGCCATCTAATTAATTTATGTCAACTCGCGGCGTCGCCATCCTTGGTTCAACCGGTTCGATTGGGTGCAATACTTTGCGCGTCATCGAGTCGTTGGGCCCGGAACGGTTTCGCATCGTCGCGCTGGGGGCGGGCCGCAATGTCGCCAGACTCGCAGATCAAATTACTCAACACCAACCCGAACTAGTCTCCGTCGACAGCGACGAATCCGCTCAACAACTGAAGGCCGAGCTGACCACGCGCAATGCCTGGTTACCGCGGATCGTTATCGGCGAAGAGGGCCTAGTTGAAGTCGCAACTCACGACCAGGCCGACTGCGTGGTTTCTGGTACGGTGGGCGCAGTCGGTTTCGTGCCAACTTTGCGGGCCCTGGAAACCGGAAAGCGGGTGGCGCTTGCCAATAAGGAAACGCTCGTGATGGCAGGCGAGTTGATGACCTTAGCGGCTGAAAAATCCGGCGCCGAGTTACTGCCTGTCGATTCCGAACACAATGCGTTACATCAATGTCTGCGCGGCGAGAAGCGATCTGAAGTGCGCCGCATTATTCTGACCGCATCAGGCGGCCCATTCCGTACGCGTGATAAGGCTTCGATTCAGAACGCCACGGTGGCCGAAGCCATGCGACATCCGACCTGGAACATGGGTTCAAAAATTACCATCGATTCGGCAACGCTAATGAACAAAGGCCTGGAAGTAATCGAGGCGCATTGGCTGTTCGGTTTTGGCGTCGACGAAATCAGCATCGTGGTGCATCCCGAGTCGGTAATTCATTCGATGATCGAGCTGATCGACGGCTCAGTCATCGCCCAAATGGGGGTGACGGACATGCGTCATGCCATCCAGTACGCGCTCACTTATCCTGAACGATGCACCTCCGAGTTGCCGCCTCTCGATTTGGCAAAGCTGTCTTCGCTGCACTTTGAAGCCCCGGATCACGAGCGTTTCCCGTGCGTCTCCCTGGCCTATCGAGCCCTGAAGACCGGAGGAACGCTGCCCGCCGCGATGAATGCCGCTAATGAAGAGGCGGTGAAAGCGTTCATCGATGAACGAATATCCCTACTGGACATTCCGCGCGTAATTGAACATGTGATGGACGAGCACCGGATTTCGGCCGTTAAGGATCTTGAGGCGGTGCTCAATGCCGATCGATCCGGTCGAGCTTCAGCACAAAAGGCGATTGCAGGTTTAGCCGAGGATTTACGGACTACAAGTGCTGCCTAACTGGGAGCGCGGGCCTCCCGCCCGCATAGTCGCGCTGGCGCAAAACCTTCGTTGGCAACCACAGACTCTCTTCAGACCAAATGCGGGCGGGACGCCCGCGCTCCCAGTATTACGTTTGACCAGCCCGCGCGCCCCACGTAAACTCATTTTTGGCAACCGGTGATTGAACTTGAACTTCTAAAACTTTTCTTGACAGTGGTGAGTCGATAGGAATTCGATAAATGAGTCTATTACAGAGCGGCATAATAGGGATTCTCGCGTTCATTTTCATCCTCGGCGCGGCGGTTATCCTCCACGAATTTGGCCACTTCCTTGTCGCCAAGCTCTTCAAAATCCGCGTGGAGACTTTCTCAGTGGGTTTCGGTCCGCGCTTGTTTGGCAGAAAGTACGGAACCACCGATTATCGCGTGTCTGCAATTCCGCTCGGGGGTTACGTCAAACTGGGCGGCGACGAGTCGAATGCGCCGATTGAAGGCGAAGGCGCGCCTGATATTCCTCCGCATGAAAGATTCGATCTGCGGCCACGTTGGCAAAGGATCCTCGTAGCCATGGCTGGTCCGGTCATGAATGTCCTCACAGCGCTGGCCATCCCGTTTGCTGCCGGCATGATTTACGGCATTCCCGCGACGCCCGCGCCGGTGGTTAGCTCAGTCATCCCCGGTGGAGCGGCGCAAGCTGCCGGATTGCAACCCGGCGATCGGATTATCTCTTTCAATGGCACTGCCAATCCCGATTGGGACGCAATTAGCGGAGACGCGCTGCTCTCTCCCAACGATCCTTTGCCGATGGAGATCGAGCGTGCCGGTCAGCAGCAGCAATTAACAATCAAACCAACCGCAGTCACCAGAGATGGCGAGACGGCCGGCGAACTCGATTTCATTCCCGACTACGGAAACGTCATCGTCGTGATTAGCGATGTGGTGTCAGGGAGCGCGGCAGCGGAGGCAGGCTTGCAAGGCAGTGATCGAGTTCTGGCGGTTGGCGGACAGCCGATAAAGAGTTCCGAGCAAGTGGTTCAATATGTTCGCTCGCATAAAAACGAGCCCATCGTTTTCAGTCTGGATCGCAACGGCCGCCAAATCCAGGTCACAGCCAACGTAAGACCTGGAGAAGAAAAGCTAGGATTTTATTTAGGCCAGAGATTACCGATGGGCCACGGGGGACCGATCTCCGCGGGACGCTACGCGGTCGACTCGAACGTCCGCATCATGCGCCTTACGGGAAAGGCCTTGGGCCAATTGTTTACCGGCAAACGCTCCGTGCGCAACACGATCTCCGGGCCGATCGGAATCTATCGCGTGGCTTCCGCGGCGGCGACCGAGTTGGGTTGGGCGGGAGTATTTACGACGCTCGGCTTTCTCAGTCTGAACCTGGGAATATTCAATCTGCTGCCGATTCCGGTGCTCGACGGCGGTGCAATCTTCTTATTGCTAATCGAAGGATTGCTGGCGATCGTCGGCATGACGATCTCGGCCAGAGTACGCGAGCGCATTCAGCAAGTAGGCTTTGTCGTCGTGATTCTGCTGATGGTCTTTGTGATTACCAACGATCTGCTGAAGCAGGCATCGATTTGGCGAGGCCGAAACAGCAATCCACCAGTAAACGCGACGCCGGCGAAATGAAACCTTCGTAAAACGTAATGATGCGAAAGTCGAAAGCAGTACAAGTAAAGCACGTGCAAATCGGTGGCGGCGCGCCGGTCGTCATCCAATCGATGACTAAGACCGACACTTCCGACGTCGGCGCCACCGTCGCGCAGATCGAAGAGATGGTGACCGCCGGTTGCGAGATCGTGCGTCTGGCTGTGCCCGACAATGACGCCGCGATTGCTCTGAAGGAGATTCGCAAGCGCGTTCCCGAGGTACCGATCGTTGCCGACATTCACTTCCATTACAAACTTGCTTTGATGGCGTTGGAAGCCGGAATCGACAAGTTGCGCTTGAATCCCGGAAACATTGGCAAACACGAACGCATCGTCGAAGTCGTGCGCGCCGCCCAAGCGCAGAAGGTGCCGATTCGCATCGGCGTGAACGGCGGCTCGCTGGAAAAAGATCTGCTGAAAAAGTACGGCACGGCCACGCCCGAAGCGATGGTCGAATCAGCCTTGCGGCACATCAAGATTCTCGAGGACCTCAACTTCACCGATATTATTATTTCGCTCAAGGCTTCTGACGTTCATCGCACCGTGGCCGCCTATCGCCTGCTCGCAGAGCAGGTCGACTATCCATTTCACCTCGGCGTCACCGAAGCCGGCACGGCCTTCACCGGCACCGTCAAATCGTCAATCGGGCTGGGCATCCTGCTGCATGAAGGCATCGGCGACACGATTCGTGTTTCACTGGCGGCAGAACCTCAGGAAGAAGTTCGCGTCGCGTGGGAGATTGTGAAATCACTCGGCTTGCGCACTCGCGGCGTCACCGTTGTTGCCTGTCCGACGTGTGGCCGCCTCGACGTGGATAACTTTGTCGGCATCGTAACTGAGATTGAAAAGCGTCTCGCACACATCCAGGAACCGCTGCATCTTTCGATTATGGGTTGCGCAGTCAACGGCCCAGGCGAGGCTCACGATTCACAACTTGGCATCACCTTTGGCCGCGGCGTCGGCATGATTTTCAAAGATGGCGTGCCGATGCGCAAAGTCGCCGGCGAAAACATCGTGGAAGCATTTGTAATGGAAACTGAAAAGCTGCTTGCCGAGGGTGCCGGCGCTAAGCCGCAGATTAGTCTCAGATCCGAGCCGGAGCTAATTTCAATTAGATAAGAACCTGGCACATTCCAACGCCACCCGAGTCGCTCGCTCCGATGATCGGGACTCATAAAAGCTTTTATGGGGTGGGTAATTTAATTAAGCCGCGGCCATCGAAAGTAACAATGCATCGCTGGCGATCCGTCGGTTGAGATTGACTTCAAGAGCACCGCGCAACTCTTCAATTTGCGATAGCCAGCTCGAAGCTTTCTTGCTCGTCAGTTCAGCCGCGATGCTCTGAAGATGTTTAAGCAAGTCGCTGTTCACCAACATCTCCTTCGGCCGGCCCAAGGCCAGCGACCATGAGTCGCGAATCAAACTTTCCAGAACATCCAGCTGTTGCTCGTAGCTATCGCGATCTTTCGCAGCGGCCAGATCTTCGGCCGATCGCAACAGCAGCGCGCGATCGCCTGTGAGTGCCAGCGCTGTCAGTATGGCCAGCATTGCTTCGCGGCGTTCGCGGTAACTTTCAATGTCGGTAGCCAGCGCGCGGCCCAGACTGCCACGCGACGTGCGCGCCAGGAGTTTGGCATCCGCGGTGGCGATGGCTTCTTTCTCTATCAGAAACTTTTCGATTCGCTCGTGCGGAATCGGAGCGAAACGAATGATCTGACAACGTGAGCGAATGGTGGGCAGCAGTGCGGTCGGATTTGAGGTGGTCAGAATCAAGTGAGTCGTTGGAGGCGGTTCTTCGAGAGTCTTTAACAGCGCATTCGCTGCCTGATCGTTCATGTAATCGGCGTCTTCGATGATAAAGACACGGGTTGCGCCTTCGAACGGCCGGAAGTTGGCTTCGCTTTCCAACTCCCGCATCACCGGCACTCTAATGATGTTCTTGTAAGGACGAGCCAGGGCGACGTCCATGTGCTCGCTCCAGATCAAACGATTCTTGTCGTCGTCATCCTTTCCGAACGGCGCAAAAGCCGAGCGCGCGATTCGTTTGCATGACGAGCACTCGTCGCAAGCGTCCAAGGTTTGGTCTTTGGTTCGGGCATCCGCTGTCCGACGATTGCGGCAATTGAAGGCCTTGGCGAGTTCCAGCGCGAAGAGTTTCTTGCCGACGCCTTCCTCGCCGGTAAAAAGCAGCGAGCCGGTGGTCCGCCCGGTTGCAAGCGAACGCCGCAGTGAGTCCTTAACTTCGTCGTTACCGATGAGATGAGAAAACATATAAGAGCAAAGAGCAAAGAGCAAAGAGCAAAGAGCAAAGAGCAAAGAGCAAAGAGCAAAGAGCAAAGAGCTAAGAGCAAAGAGCTAAGAGCAAAGAGCTAAGAGCAAAGAGCTAAGAGCTAAGAGCAAAGAGCTAAGAGCAAAGAGCTAAGAGCAAAGAGCTAAGAGCTAAGAGCTAAGAGCTAAGAGCTAAGAGCTAAGAGCTAAGAGCAAAGGCGCTAAGAGCAAAGGCGCTAAGAGTCGCTTGGCTCTTGACCCTTAGATCTTTGCCCTCTGCGCTGTGCGCTTGGCTCTTTGCCCAGAACTCCCCGATCTTTCAAGAAAGGCATCACAATATCCATTACCAACGCCTGTGTCTCCTGCACCGAGTTGCGCGCGTCGATAACGCGGATGCGGTCTGGCTCAGCCCTGGCAATTTCAAGATAAGCATTACGAACCCGTGTATGAAAGTCGGTGTCCTCAATATCCAAACGGTCAGTATGCTTTAATGCGACTCGTTTGCGCGTCCGCACCGCCGATTCTGGGACAGACAGATCAAACAATAATGTCAGATCGGGCTTCAATCCGCCGGTTGCCAGCTGAACGAGTCGCTCAATCAATGCTCGATCGAATCCTCGGCCGGCGCCTTGATAAGCGACGGTTGCGTCCGCGTAACGATCTGAAAGGACCACCTTGTTTGCTGCCAACCCCGGCAGCAGATATTTGCTCACATGTTG
>WNFT01005279.1_pt1 | contig 11282 bp, 13 predicted proteins | sample 5400191 | NCBI WGS metagenome assembly WNFT01 (sample SAMN13153359, study PRJNA577476) | soil metagenome | isolation source: 80 cm saprolite under Madrone tree | place: USA:California | collected 2016-06-14
CAGAACCTTGTCCTAAGTGCGGGACTCCGTTCATCGTCGAAAAACGCACCAAGATCGGCACCGTGCACTCCTGCCTCAAAGACGGATGTGATTGGGAGAAGCTTGTGCCTGAAGCACAGCCGCAAGCGCAGCCGGAAGAATCTCCGGTCCCCGTGGCGGCCAAGTCCTGACTTGCTTGCATCTAAAGAAACAACAGGGCCGCGATTTCGCTTTGCGCGGAATTGCGGTCGCCTATACTGTATGCGGGCCTCTCCCCCGGAGTTGTAGCATCGAATGAAAGCAGCAATTGCGAAGTATCTCGAATACCTTCAGTCCGTAAAGAATTCCTCGCCCCATACCGTTCTGAATTACCGCCGGGACCTCGAACAGTTTCTTGTATATCTATCGCCGCCGGGTGTCCGGCCACCTGGACTCGCAGGCGTCACGCATCCCTTGATTCGTGAATTCGTCGCGCATCTCCACGATCAGGGCCTCCAGAAGAGTTCCATCGCGCGGAAGCTGGCGGCCTTGCGTTCATTCTTCAAGTACTGCGTGCGTGAGGGACATCTGAAGGAGAACCCCGCGCGTCTTGTTCCCACGCCGAAGTTGCCGAAGCGCATCCCTTCGGTGCTCTCCGCGGAAGAAATGAACGGCTTCCTCAATCAATTGGGCGGGCCGGAACAAACCGCGCGCCGTGGCGGCGCGGCTTCCAAGAGGGAAAGGGTGCTTCCGCAGGAGTCCGGCGCGAATCCACCAGCCAGTCAGAGCAGTTCTGTGCCAGCCGGAGAAGGCTTGCTCCTTCGGCGCGACCGAGCCCTACTGGAACTCCTTTACGCTGCGGGCCTGCGCGTCAGTGAACTCACGGGCCTTAATCTGGTGGATATGGAGCAAAAGGAACGCATTCTGCGCGTGCGCGGCAAGGGCAGTAAGGAACGCATTGTTCCCTATGGGAGCAAGGCCCAGGAAGCCCTGGAGAAATATTGGCCTGCACGCGAACAGCTCCTGCAGCAAACGGATCGAACCAGCGGCAGGCAGGAGCCGCATGCGGAAGCAGTATTCCTCAATTATTCGGGCCGGCGACTAACGCAGCGCTCCGTAGGGCGCATCGTCAAGAAATACGTTCGCCTCGCCAACGTCAACTGGGACTTGCATCCGCATTCCTTGCGTCACGCCTTCGCGACGCATCTGCTGGCCGACGGGGCTGATCTTCGCGCCATTCAGGAGCTTCTCGGCCACCAATCACTCTCGACCACGCAGAAATACACCCACGCCTCCATCCGCCAGCTGATGGAAATCTACGACAAGTCACACCCCCACGCCTGACCCGCCCTGAGTCCCGGAAAATTCGCACTAGGAGACTAAGTACCACGCGCTGCCGCAACAAATTCTTACGAAAACTTTTCGCTGGACGAATTACACCAAGCGGGTAGAATCCTTCCCGACCGGGGTTGTTGCCCCCCACCTGGAAACTTAAAGTAGGTTCGAAAGCGAAGGGAAAAATGACAAACATCATTCGTGTCCTCCCGGCCGCGGGCCTTTCGTTTTGTAGTCTGTTGATCCTCTCTTCCACAACAAAAGCGCAAGACTCGGGTCCTCAGGTCGAAGTCGCGGCCGCTGTCCACCAGGATGTTTCTCCACCTTTGCGGGAAATCGAGCAACGCATTGAGAAGAAGGGATTCCGGATCAAGCCGCTTCGGCCCATTCCCCATAAGCCCAACGTCTCCGGGGTAGACCCTGTGGTGCAAACCACCGTCGGGCCGCTCGTGGCGACAACCGTGGCATTGGATTTCGCGGGCGTCGGCAACGGCGATTATGGCTTTGCGCCCAACGCCGCCCCACCCGACACCAACGGTGCTGCTGGCGCCACGCAGTTCGTCCAGTGGGTTAATGAGTCGTTTGCAGTGTTCAACAAATCCACCGGCACCCTCGTCCACGGGCCGGTGGCCGGGAATACGCTGTGGTCGGGCTTCGGAGGCGGTTGCGAAACCAACAACGACGGCGACCCCATCGTACAGTACGACAAGGCTGCGGGCCGCTGGGTGTTCACGCAATTCTCTGTGAGTACAACTCCCTTTCTCCAGTGCGTCGCCGTTTCCACCACTTCCGATGCCACCGGCTCTTATAACCGCTACGCCTTCACAATGCCGAATTTCCCCGACTATCCCAAGCTCGGCGTTTGGCCCGACGCGTACTACATGTCTTTTAACATGTTCAGCGGCAATTCTTTTGTCGGGGCCCGTGCCTGCGCCCTCGACCGCACAAATATGATCGCCGGCAATGCGGCCACGTCCGTCTGCTTTCAGCTCAGCTCGAGTTTTGGAGGCTTGCTGCCCTCTGACCTGGACGGTTCCACGGCGCCACCAGCAGGTTCACCGAACTACTTTCTGAACTTCGGGGCGAATTCGCTCAACCTCTGGAAGTTTCATGTGGATTTCGCAACTCCGGGCAACTCGACGCTTACAGGGCCGACGAACATCGTTGTCGCTGCGTTCACGGAAGCGTGCGGAGGGGGCACGTGCGTGCAGCAATCCGGTACACACCAGCAACTCGACTCGCTCGGTGACCGCCTAATGTATCGCCTCGCTTACCGTAACTTCACTACGCACGAATCACTGGTAGTGAACCACTCCGTCCAGGTGGGCACGAGCCGGAAGAACCCCTTCACCGGCGTGCGGTGGTACGAACTGCGCAGCCCAGGGGGGACACCCACGGTGTTCCAGCAAGGAACCTACGCTCCAGATTCGAATTTCCGCTGGATGGGCAGCATCGGCATGGACAAGGTGGGAAATATCGCCGTCGGGTATAGCGTCTCGAGCAGCCAGATCCATCCTGCTATCCGCTACACTGGCCGCGTTCCCACCGATCCTCTCGGTACCCTCGCGGCAGAGGCCAGCATCATCGAAGGCGCAGGTTCGCAGACTCGCAACCTCAACCGCTGGGGCGATTACAGCAGCATCGCCATCGACCCCGTGGACGACTGCACTTTCTGGTACACCACCGAATACCTGAAGGCCAACGGCACGTTCAACTGGAGCACGCGCATCGCTTCCTTCAAGTTTCCTTCGTGCCAGTGAGGCGATTCCGCGCGTTCGAAACCTGAATGGGCAATTCCAGGGCCGCCCCAGGCAAGCAGGAGCGGCCTTTTTTTCTTGCCGCTGCCAATGCTGCCATACACCGGTCGCTTTGGTCTGCCGCTGCGCCTGGGTTATCCTGTTTTTCGTCTAAAACGGAAAACCAATCGTGCCCCCTCGCCTCTCCTTCAGCATCATCGCTCTCTTAATTCTCTTAGCTGTTCTGAACCCCTCCGCTGCTGCTCAGGGGAACTACGAAATACAGGTGTATCCGTACGAAACCGTTGAGCCTCGCCACACGATGGTGGAGCTCCATTCGAATTTCACCTTTCAAGGCTCCAAATCCACCAATGACGGCACTCTTCCAACAAACCACCAATTACACGAAACGATCGAAATTACCCACGGTTTTACCGACTGGTTCGAAACCGGGTTTTACATTTTCACTTCCGCGAAGAACGGCCAGGGTTGGAATTATGTTGGCAGCCACTTCCGCCCCAGGGTGCGCATTCCTCCCAAGTGGCACTGGCCCGTCGGTGTCAGCCTCTCGAACGAAATCGGCTGGCAAAGCCGCCGGTACTCGGCGGATACCTGGACGTGGGAGATCCGCCCGATCGTGGACAAGCAACTCGGCCGGTGGTATCTCTCCTTCAATCCTACGTTTGACCGGTCGTTTCACGGCCCGGGCGTCAACCAAGGTCTCGTTTTCTCACCGAACTTCAAATTCAGCTATGACTTCACCAAGAAAATCGCGGGAGGCATCGAATATTACGGCTCGCTGGGTCCCGTCACGGGGTTCGACCCCGTTAGCCAGCAGCAACTGCAAATTCTCCCCGCCATTGACTTGAATCTCTCGCCCAAGTGGGAAGTCAATTTTGGGATTGGCGTGGGTGTGACGCGCGCCACCGATCACTTGCTTGCGAAGATGATTCTCGGCTACCGTTTTAATTTCTGAAGCGGAACATTTGAATGAATCACCGAATCGAGCCGTTGAAGCCAATCCTGACCGCGCACCTTTTTCCAAAACTCGACGGAATGTTGGTCGAACTGCTCCGCTCGCTTGCACCAGAGGATTGGGAGAAGCAAACCGTTTCTCCGAAGTGGAAGGTAAAGGACGTTCCGGCACACTTGCTGGACACTTCCTTGCGCGGCGTTTCCGTCGGGCGCGACGGCTACGTGGTTGAGAGTCCAAGAATCACTTCCGCGGCAGATTTGGCGGCCTTCATCATCCGCCTGAATAGCGAAGGCGTAACCGCATATCGTCGGTTAAGCCCACTAGTCTTAATTAGACTAGTGGAAGTCGCCGCGAAATCACTGGCGGAGTTCCACGCTTCCCGCGATCCCCATGCGACGGCTCCCTATGGTGTGAGTTGGGCGGGCGAAGAAAAATCCGCCAACTGGTTTGACACCGCGCGGGAATTCACGGAGCGCTGGTATCACCAGCAACAGATCCGGCTGGCCGTGAACAAGCCGGGCATCCTGACTCGCGAACTCTACTATCCTGTGCTGGATTGCTTTCTGCGCGCTCTGCCGTTCAGCTATCGGAACTTTGCCACGAAACCGGGAACATACGCACAGTTCATCGTCTCGGGCGACTGCGGCGGCAGCTGGTACTTGCATCGTGCTGGAGAATCGTGGCAGCTCATTGAGAAACCATTTGGCGAGAAAACCTCCGAAACAATTATTCCCCAGGAAATCGCGTGGTGCATCTTTACCAAGGGAACTGACCGGGATTCTGCGCTGAGCCAGGCAAGAATCAGCGGCGACACCAAGCTGGGTCAACACGTTCTCGGAATGATTTCCATCGTCGCGTAAAAATGTGGTTCCAGCCTGAATGTGTAATTTCTGGCGTGCCGCACTCAAGCGTTGTTCTGGAGAAATTCTCGCGCTGTTGCGTTGCACTCCTTCCAGGCATCTTCTTCGCTGTGCGGGCTGTGCTTGCCCGTGGCGATGAATCGCATCGTCGCGTGCGGCAGCGCTTCCCGGACGCGGTCCATTTCGCCCGGTTCGGTGCGGGGATCGAGGCTTCCGTGCAGAAACATCGCCGGTACCTGGAGCTCGCTCAGCCGCCCGTCATACAGATCCTCGTCCGGCCACTGCACGCTGTCGGCGATTCGAAACCAGGCCCCGCAGTTGCGGCGCAACACCGCCGGCCAATTCGTTTCTCCGTGATCCTCCGCAAGCAACCTGCGCGTGTCGTCTCCCAATTCCTCAGGATGCGCCGCGAATCGTTCGAAAAAGGCCCGCGATCCGGGCTTTCTCCGCAGGAAGTGGAATGCCTCCAGAATCACGCTCGCGCAGCGTTCCGGCGCGATCAGCCCCATCATCGCGGCGATTACCGCGCCGTCACTGTGACCCCAGAGGATGGCGCTCTCGATGCCGAGCGCGTCGAGAAAAAAGAAAGTTTCTTGCGCCGCTCTGCGGTGAAAATCCAACGGCATTTCGCCGCTGACCTGAGTGGAGTGTCCATAGCCGGAGCGATCAGGGATGAGCACGCGAAACTGGCTATCGAATTCTGCGATCTGGCGGTCGAACGGATAAAGACCATAACCCCAGCCGCCGTGAAGAATGACCAGCGGCCTGCCGCGGCCGAACTCCCGGTAGTGGATGGTGACGGGTTCCACGCCGGAGGCGTGCGGCGATTGAGGCAACTCCAGAGTCGGCACTTAGAATTGCCTCTCCAGTGGGAGAAATGGCCAGATGAGCGGGGCGCTAGTTTTTGCGGTGAGATTCATGGCCCGTACAGTACGACAGAGAATTCCAGGACTCAACACTTCTGAAAACGAAAACGGCTGGCAGGGATGCTGCCAGCCGGTGCTCCTCTTAGATTAAAAATTCAGGGAAACTACCGGTGTCCCCAGCCGTGGCCTCTGCCACCGCCATGGTCACTGCCGTGGAAGTCACGGGAGCCTCCGTGGAACCCTTCGCCGCCATGGAAGCCACGATCACCGCCCCGGAAGCCACCACGGTCGAAACCACGATGCTCGAAGCCTTCGCGCCCTCTGAAACCGCGGTCGTGATCGAAATCACGCCCATAGTAGCCCCGTCCGTAGTACCCACGTCCATAATAACCACGACCATAGAAGCCAGGACGTCCGTAGAAGCTATGAAACCAAGGGCCGGCGCCAATGAAAACTCCACTTACAAAATAGTCTGGCCCGTAGTAGCCATAAGGCGCGCAAGCATACGGGTAATACCCATAGTAGCCGTAGGCGCACACCGGAGCAGGCCCGTAGTAGGCCGGGCCAACTCCAACGCCGACAACCACTCTCTGAGCGTGAGACGGCGCTGCTGCCACGAACATGCAAATTGCCAGCAAAGCAGCATATTTCAGATAACGCATTTTTTTGCCCTCGTCAGGTCCCGGATGTTGGTGCGAAATCCATCAGGATCTGCGCGCTTCCAGGTACTTCGGATTTGCCCGAAGCGCCTATGAAGTTAAACTCCAAAACGGGCAAAAAGTTGCAAGCTCACCTTTGGGGGCGCGTGGTGAGACTTGGACAGCATCCGCCATGCGGCAATAAAGCCGCAGTGGTAGTAGGTGGGCACTACAGTCAGAACTTTCAGATGTAAATCGGATTTTCGACTCCACAATCTGCGGACCTCTCGCTTGACTGCTGCCACGACTGAGGTGATTCTTCTTGATGGCTTTCGCTCATTGTTGCATCGTCCTAGGCTGAAGTTGAGGCGAGGCATGACTGCTGCACAAAAGGTAATTTGCGGCAGCGGACTTTGTACGGTAATTCTGCTGCTTCTCTTCCCACCATGGCAGCAGGCGTACAAGTCTCTGACCATCCCCTACCGCAAAGACATTGGGCACTCTTCCATCCTGAAAGAACCTAGTCCTGTTGAAGTTCGCAGTGTCGGCGGGACTGTTGACCCCCCGTCTGCCTTTTACGTGTTCGTTGATACAAGAGGACTCTTATTTCAATGCGCTGGAGTTACGGTCGTAACTCTGGCCCTGTTGTTTGCTTTAAGCGGGCTTCGAACTGAAGATGGTGCGCCACCAATAAACCAACTCCGATTCGCTCCCCGCATTGCGACTGCGGCTCTTTTAGTCGGTTTTACAACCGAGGCACTCACGCTATACGGTTTGACTACAGCCTTCACTCATCACCCCAATGAGCCGTCGTGGGCCGACTGGGCGTTTAATTGGACGCAAGAACCGAGTCGGCACCTTGCGGTTTACTTGACGGGTCTGTTTCATCCCGGCTTCGAAGAAGGAGTCGGTTATTTCTTACTCATTCTGTTCCTGCTGCAGGGATTTGTTTACAGCCTAGTTGCATACCTGTTATTTGTGAGGATCCGTAGAAATAAGCGGATTACACCTCGCACTTAATTCGCTGCTGCTGGCCGAGATTGGCCGCGGTCGGCCCCCGATGAACGGGTAACTCCCGCTTAGTCGGATAATCGGAAACTGACCCGCTACCACCGTATTTCGTTCGTTGACGATTCGAGCCGCAAACCTCTATAATTAAAGTTTGCTTTTAGCGCTTGGAGGACAGATGTACGCCGTTATTCAGACCGGGGGAAAGCAGTATCGCGTCGCGCCCGGCGACACCATCCGCATCGAGCGGGTCAATGGCAAGGTGGGGGAGAAGGTAAACTTTGGCTCCGTCTTGGCCGTGCACATGGACGACAAGAAGGTGGTATTGGGCGCCGATGCCGGAAAAGCTTCCGTGAGCGGGAAGATCGTCTCACAGGGCCGCGGCAAGAAGCTTACCGTGCTCAAGTTCAAGAAGGGCAATCAGTACAAGATTTCTCGAGGCCACCGGCAGAATTACACAGCCGTGCAGGTCAGCGATATCAAGCTGTAACTCTTCTCATTCCGCCGGGCTTCCACCCGGCGCTTTTTCTTGAAAAGGATTACGTCATGGCACATAAGAAAGGCGGCGGCTCCTCGACAAACGGCCGCGATTCGCACGGGCAGCGGCTGGGCGTCAAGCGCTTCGGCGGGCAGCTCGTTAACGCCGGCACCATCCTGGTGCGCCAGCGCGGTACTAAGCACCAGGCCGGAGAAAATGTCGGTCAGGGCAAGGATGACACGCTTTACGCCATGGTTACCGGCGTCGTGAAGTTCGAGGACAAAGGCCGCCACGGCCGCTTCATCAGCGTTAAGCCTGCCGAGCAAGCCAAGTCCGCCGCGAACTAGCGGCGTCCTGGAGCTGCATTTTGCACAGGGGATTTAGCCAGCCCTTCTTCGCCTCCGCGGTCCGGCCCCATTGGACCGCGTTTTTCTTTTCAGCATGGCTATGCGCCGGTAACGCAATCTGAACGGCCGGTCAATTCTTACGGAGTTTTATTCCTGTGTTCGTTGATGAAGCGAAAATATTCGTGAAGGCCGGGGACGGCGGCAACGGCTGCGTGGCCTTCCGGCGTGAAAAGTACGTGCCACGCGGCGGCCCCTCCGGCGGCGACGGCGGTCATGGCGGCAGCATCTATCTCGAAGCCAACATTAACGACAACACGCTGCTGCGCTACCGCTACAATCGCGAATTCAAGGCTGATCGCGGCCGCCACGGCGAAGGCTCCAACTGTACCGGACATTCCGGTCAGGACATGATCCTGCAAGTTCCCGTCGGCACACTCGTGTTCGACGATCCAGGCGCGACGATCGCCGATCTCGCCACACCCGGCCAGCGCGTGCTGATTGCTCACGGTGGACGCGGCGGGCGCGGCAATCAACACTTTGCCAAGCCCTGGCATCAGGCTCCGCGCGAACACGAAGATGGCTTCCCGGGCGAAGAGCGCCATATCCGTTTGGAGCTGAAACTCCTGGCCGATGTCGGCTTGGTGGGTTTTCCTAATGCCGGCAAGTCCACCTTGATTTCCGTTATCTCGGCGGCGCGTCCGAAAATCGCTAACTATCCGTTCACCACCCTGGAACCGAATCTGGGTGTTGTCAACGCCGACGGCGGCACCGGCGGGCATGGCACCGAACTAGGCCGTACCTTTGTCGTTGCCGATCTTCCGGGCCTCATCGAAGGCGCGCACTTAGGCGCGGGCCTCGGTATCCGCTTTCTCCGCCACGTCGAACGCACCCGCCTGCTTGTCCATCTGATCGACACCAGCGACTCCAACGCCGATGATCCCGTCCACTCGTTCGAAGTCATCAACGGCGAACTCGAAGCCTTCAGCGCGTCGCTCATCGAAAAACCGATGATCGTCGTTGCCACCAAGCTGGACGCCACCACGGATCATTCGCGACTCGACGCTCTTCGCGATTTCAGCAAGCAGCGCAAACTTGAATTCCACTCTATTTCTGCTGTTGCGGGAGACGGTGTGAAAGATCTGGTTCGCTGCATCGCGGATGCCCTGGACAAGATTCCCCGCGCGGCACACGACTCCTCTGTCGACCCGGCGTCTGTTGAAGGTGAGGACGAGCATCCATTGACCGCGCCTGTTGACCGTCCAGCGGTGGCCACAAACAAAGAAGAAGATTCGTGAGAGAATTATCTATGTCGTGCGCGATCTGGATCGAATCCAGGCCCGCAGCACTTTCTTGGGAGCATCATTGACCACCGCGCAAGCGCACCGCACTGCCGCAAAACATCATCCTCGCCACATCGCGATATTCGGCGGCTCCTTCGATCCCATCCACAACGGCCATCTTTCGGTCGCGCGCGCCGCTGACCGGCGCTTCAATTTCGATGAGCTTCACTTTATCCCGGCGAGCCGGCCCCCGCACAAGCTCAAGCAGCACCTCGCGCCCTTCCCGCACCGGTTTGCCATGGTCTCGCTCGCCTGCGCCGAGCATCCGCACTTCGTTCCTTCGCTCGCCGAAGCCGGCGAGGATTTCAGCGGCACGCAACTTCACTATTCCGTTGACACCGTGCGCTACTTCCGCCACGTTTACCACGGCGATCGACTTTTTTTCATGGTTGGCGCGGACGCGTTCCTGGACATCCCCATGTGGAAGGAATATGAAACGCTACTCACGCTTTGCGATTTCATCATCGCCAATCGCCCCGGTATCCGCCCGGAAGCCTTGCGCCTCGTCATTCCGCCTGACTTGATAGCGCGGCCGGATGCGAAAAAAGAGACCGAGCCTCCTTCGCAGGTGGTCGCGCAACTTCACAAAACGACCATTTATCTGCTCGAAAACGTCTCCAGCGATGTTTCCGCGACCGACGTCCGGCGCCACGCCCACCGTGGCCAGTCCATCCATGGGCTTGTTTCCTCGCGCGTCGAGGAATACATTCTCAAACAGGGCCTATACCGGTGAAACTCGAAACCTTGCCGCAGGGCGTGCGCCTGGCCGTGGAAGCTATCCAAGAAAAGAAAGCCGCGGGCATCACTGTGCTGGACCTTTCGGCGGTAGGCGCCTTCACCGACTATTTTGTTGTTTGCACGGGCTTCAGCACTCCGCAGGTGCAGGCCATCTGCACCGAAGTCGAAGCGCAGCTTTACAAGAAGCTCAGCCGCTCACCCGAACATCGCGAAGGAGAGCGCTCCGCCGAATGGGCGCTGCTCGATTTCGGCGGATTTGTCGTTCACGTTTTCAGCGAGCAGGCCCGGCGCTATTACGATCTAGAGCGCCTCTGGCGCATGGCCCCTAAGCTGGAACTCCCCGACCAGCCGGACGGTCCTTCTTCCGAGCCGAACACGTCTGGTTCCCGCTTCGGGCACGAACACTTTTCCGGCGAAGCCGCTTCCCTCCGGCCCCAGAGCGGCCGTTCGCGGCAATGACTATGGAACGATTACCGTGGATCACCGCGGATCCCGCGTCGCTCCATCTTTTCGAACTCGCACAGAAAGTCGCTGCCGCTCCCGCTACTCTCTTGATCACCGGGGAAAGCGGGAGCGGCAAGGACCATCTCGCCCGCCTGGTTCATGAACTCGGCCCGCGCCGTGACGCGCCCTTTCTGAAAATTGATTGCGCCAGCCTTCCGCCGCAGCTCGTCGAGAGCGAACTCTTCGGGCACGAGCGCGGCGCTTTTACCGGCGCAGTCGAACGCAAACTCGGCCGCTTTGAGCTTGGCGGCAACGGCACCATCGTTCTCGATGAAGTCGCGGCGCTCTCACCCGGGGCGCAGGGCAAGCTCCTGCGCATTCTGCAAGAGCGCGCGTTCGAACGGCTCGGGGGCACGGAAACCCTGCGCATCGAAGCGCGCCTGATTGCTCTCACCAACGTGGACCTCCCCGCTGCCGTAAAATCCGGCGCCTTTCGCGAGGATCTCTACTTTCGGCTGAACGTTCTCAACCTCGCGGTTCCGCCGCTTCGCGAACGCC
>WNFT01005284.1_pt1 | contig 11280 bp, 10 predicted proteins | sample 5400191 | NCBI WGS metagenome assembly WNFT01 (sample SAMN13153359, study PRJNA577476) | soil metagenome | isolation source: 80 cm saprolite under Madrone tree | place: USA:California | collected 2016-06-14
TATTCTTGGCGCGAAGCTCGTTGGTCAGACGGTCGACCGTTTGGTCTGTTTCCTGGGCAATGGCTTCCTGCACCTGCACCTGGAGAATCAGGTGCGTGCCGCCTTGCAGGTCGAGTCCGAGCTTAATCTGATGGCCGAAATTGTCCTTCATCTGCGCGAACGATTTGGGAAAATCCGGCAAACCGACAAGGTAATAGACACAGAACAGAATGATTAGAAGGATGGACAGCGCTCTCCACTTCAGATTGGGGTTCATGGTCAGAAAGTAAGTCGCGTAACGGGGCGAGAGATGGGCTTATTTTGCATCTTCCGATGCCTCCACCTGAGCAATCGCCGCACGCGCAATACGGATTTTAACTTGCGGTTCGCTGGAGATTTTCAAAATGACGGAATCGCCGTCGATACCGTTGATCGTGCCGTAGATGCCGCCGCTGGTGATGATCTTGTCGCCGGCCTTTAGGTCGGCGAGCATCGCCTGCATCTTCTTGCGCTGGCGCTGCTGAGGCATGATCACCAGGAAATACATGATGGCGAACATGAGGCCCAGCGGAATCAGAAAACCGCCAAAACCGCCACCCGAAGCTTGGAAAATCATTGCTGCCATCATCATCTAGCCAGTTCCCTGTCGTTCGTTTTCGATGCCCAAATCATTCGACTTACTGCCTGGTTTCCCCGGCGCTTCAGACCTAGATGAAGATAGGAACAAGTAACCCCAGGCGAGCTGCCTGCTCGCCGACTTCAGTTCATGCTCTTCTCTTGGTGCCCCGCGGACGGCCCGCGCAATGCCTCGAACCGGCTCTCAGGCCGGACCTACAGCATAGCGCGCGTGCATCTCAGATGAGAAATTCGCTAGGTTCCCAAACTCGATAGCCTCGCGGATTTGGCGCATTATGTCAAGGTAAAAGTGGACATTATGGTGGGTGGCGAGGATCGCGGCGGTGAGTTCTCCGGCAGCAAAAAGATGACGTAGATAAGCGCGCGTATAGCGGCGGCAGACGCTGCAGGTGCAATGCGGATCGATGGGCCGCTGGTCCTGTGCATAACGCGCGTTCTTGATGAGCACGCGGCCTTCGCTGGTGTAGAGGCAGGCATGGCGCGCGGCGCGCGTGGGGAGGACGCAGTCCATCATGTCGATGCCCCGAGCGACGTAGTCGGCGATTTGTTCGGGGCGGCCGACACCCATGAGATAGCGGGGACGATCTTTTGGGAGGAGTGCGGTGACTTCGGCGGTCATTTCGCAGGTTGTCTCGTGCGGCTCGCCGACGGCGAGTCCGCCGACCGCATAGCCGGGAAAATCGAGGTCGAGAAGCTGGCGAGCACTTTCGCGGCGCAAGTCGGGAAAAGTTGCGCCTTGGACAATTCCGAATTGCCATTGCGGCAGGTCACCGTTGCGCTGCGCGCATTCCTGAAAATAGTTGCGAGCGCGCCTGGCCCACACGGTGGTTCGTGTGACGGCGGCTTCGGCATGATCGCGAGGCGCGGGCGTTTCGATACATTCATCGAGGACCATGGCGATATCCGGGCCGAGGGCGAGTTGAATCTCTGCGGCTTTTTCCGGGGTGAGGAGATGCTCGGAACCGTCGAGATGCGAGCGAAAGCGCACTCCTTCGTCGGTCATTTTTCGAAGCGCGGAGAGACTGAAGACCTGGTAACCGCCGGAATCGGTAAGGATGGCACGCGGCCAGGACATGAATTGATGCAAGCCGCCGAGCTTGCGCACGAGTTCATGGCCGGGACGCAAATAAAGATGATAGGTATTGGCGAGGATGATTTCCGCGCCGAGGTCTTCGAGCGCTTCCTGGGTGAGCGCTTTGACGGAGGCCTGGGTGCCCACGGGCATGAAGAACGGAGTTTCGACGGTGCCGTGCGGCGTGGTTAAGCGGCCACGGCGGGCGCCGGCCGGGTCGGTCTTCGTTATTTCAAAGGAAAAATTCACTCACCCAGTGTATCAGGAGAAAACCCATGCAACCGTTGTGCCCAGCAATGTGAAAAAAACGTAGACGCTCACAACTATGCCGACCGATTTCGACATATTCACTTTTTTCGGATCCATGAGATGAAAACCGATTGCCGTCAAAACGAGCGACCAGAGAACAAAAACATCGAGCGAAGACGCTAGAGCACTTAGCCATTTTGGATCGCTCATACTCATGAAAGCTCCGGGATTTGAGCCGACGAAGTTGTAAGGATTGCCGAGAGTGCTGGGATCTTTCAAGATAAGAATGGGGATACCCAGGAGTTCCCGAATTCCTCCGGGCAACATTGAAAAGGCGATCACTGCAAATGATTTTCCAAAGGTAAGCCGCGCTCCACCAATGAGCGCGTACACTCCCCAGTAGACTAACGCGAGCAACAGCGCCAAAAACGTGGTTCCAATGACTCCGCGCACATAGCAAAAGAACTGGTTTCCTTTTGCTCCTCTCTCAATTGCCAAACCCTTTTGATCAGCTGGGGTCTGCTGACCGCGAGAGCTACTCATCAGCTGTTCTTCAGAGAAAGATCTCCAGTCCGCCTTTTTTGCGAGTAAGACATTCATGCAGAGACCAACAAGAGTCAATAAGACAATCGGGGCCACCCAGGAAGGTTTTCGAGCAATGTCTTCGAACGTGTTTCTAGGTGAGAACAACACGCCGGTGATTCTGCCGATCGGACCAATCGTTGCTTGCGCCTCTGACGCAGGAATAGGGGTTGTAGCCATCGAGGATTCCTCCACCACAAGGTTGCGTAGCACGACTTTCTAGAAGCACTACGCATGGACACCGGAGAATATTTCAGTGGCAGGGATTCTAGCGCGGTAGAAAAGAAGTTGACAGTCGAAAGTTGAAAGTCAAAAGGTCCAAAGCAAGAAAAGAAAGGTACGGAATGGAGCCGTTCAGGCGCGCGACAGTTCCGGGACGGCGGCGAGCAGTTCGCGGGTGTAGTCGTGCCGGGGGTGGTGGAGAACTACTTCGGCTGCGCCGATTTCCAGGAATCGGCCGGCGCGCATGACGGCGATGCGCGTGGCGATTTGCGCGACGACGGGCAGGCTGTGCGAAATGAAAATGTAGGTCAGCGAGAATTCGCGCTGCAGTTCTTGTAACAGAAGGAGAACCTGTGCACCCACAGAAACATCCAGAGCCGAGACGGGTTCGTCCGCCACGATCAATTTCGGTTGGAGAATCAGCGCTCGCGCGATACCAATCCTTTGCCGCTGCCCCCCCGAGAATTCATGCGGGTAACGATCGAGCGCATCGGCGCCGAGACCGACTCGCGCCAGCATCAGAACGGCGGTGTTTTTGCGCTTCCGGGCGGTGAGGCCCGGCTCATGAATCGCAAGGGGCTCGGCGACGATCTCGCCAACCCGCATACGCGGATTCAATGATGCGAAGGGGTCTTGGAAAATCATCTGCATCTGACGGCGCAATGCGCGCAATTCCGCGCTGCGGGCGCCCAAAAGGTTTTCCCCGGCAAAGTAGATTTGCCCGGCGTCGGGCTCGATGAGGCGAAGCAGCATCCGCGCGAGGGTGGTCTTGCCACAACCGCTTTCGCCAACGATGGCGAACGTTTCGCCACGCGCGACCTCGAAACTTACGCCATCGACGGCAATGAGGCGCGCGCCATCTGATTCCTGGGAGAAGACGCTGCCGCCTCGCCGGTAGGTCTTGCGGAGTTCACGCGCTGAGAGAATTGCTTCCATCAGACGAGCACGCAGCGTGCCTTATGATTTTCGCCCGCCGCGCGGAGAGCAGGCACTTCGGTGACACAGTCGGGGCGGCGAAGTTCGCAGCGCGGTTCGAACGCGCAGCCCGGTGGCAGAGCCGTGAGCTGAGGAACAACGCCGGGGATCGGCGTGAGCGCGCCGCGCCTCAGCGTTGGCGAGGCTTTCAGCAAGCCTTGCGTGTAGGGATGTTTCGGTTTCGTGAGCACGTCGCGCGCGGGGCCTTCTTCGATGATGCGTCCGGCGTACATGACGGCCACACGCTCGGCGACCTGCGTTACCACACCGAGGTCGTGGGTGATCAAAAGCAGGCCCAGCTTCAGCTCGCGGCGGAGCCGATCGAGCAAATCCAAAATCTGTTTTTGAACCGTCACGTCGAGCGCGGTGGTGGGCTCGTCAGCAATCAGAACACGCGGCCCGGCCGCCAGCGCCATGGCGATCATGGCGCGCTGACGCAGGCCGCCGGAAAGCTGGTGCGGAAATTGCTGCGCGCGGGATTCGGGTTCGGGGATTGCCGCGCGGCGCAAAGCATCGATCGCTTTGCGTTTTACTTCGTTGGCTGCAAGCTTGGGCTGATGCGCGCGGATGGCTTCTTCAATCTGAGCGCCGATGCGCATCACTGGGTTCAGCGAGGTCATCGGCTCCTGGAAAATCATGGCAATCTCGCCGCCGCGAATATCGCGCCATTCGCACTCACTCAGTGCCATTAATTTTTTCGGTGAGGCATCCGCCGCTAGCGTGGCTTCGCCGCTGACCCGCGCGCCGGGTGGAAGCAAACCCATCAAAGCCAACGACAGCATCGTCTTGCCGCTTCCGGATTCTCCGACCAATCCGAGGGATTCGCCTTCCGCGATGTGCAGCGACACTTCGTTCACCGGCCGCACCCAGCCGCTGGGTGTTGGCAACTCCACCGTCAATCCTCTCACTTCCAACAGGGACGCCATCACTTTGATGATACGCACGCATGCAAAATAGTGAAACTTTCTCTCGATAAACAACCGCGAGAGAGTTATACATTTCTTAGATGAAAAAACTGATGTGTCCCAAGTGCGGAATGGAGGCGATGGGCGGCTTTGGTTTTTGGGGCACTTCGAAGCCTTACTGCTCGTTTTGTGGGTGGAACGTTTCGCTCGCAAAAGAAATAGAGCGCAAGGCGCTAAAGCAATTGCCCTGGATCTTCCTGCTTTTTGGAATGTTCTTTGCTGCTGTTGCCTACTTGTCGAAAACGGAATTCGCACTGTTCCCGTTCCTATTTCTGTCCATATTCATTGGCGCAAGCGCGATCGCATCTTGGAAGAAACTAAAGCTCCTCGAAGCGTCGCACCCGACGACAGCTTATGAGGCCCCGCTGCCTGGCGTGAGCGCTGCCGAATCAAGAACCCAGACGGATCGCGCCGCGGTCTTTGAACACTTAAGGAACTTGACCACACCTCGTCAAGTCCGCTTCAAGCCAGTACCGCGCGTCATTTCGATTACATTTCCGATTTCTGTAGCCGCCGGAGTTTATTGGGCCTTTTTGCTCGCGCGGGCTGGTATCGCGATATCAAGCGATCTCTTTGTGCTGCTGGGAGCCGCGATCGTGTGGTCGGCAATCGCAATCACATCCATTCGTCGCGCCATCAGGGATCGGAAGCTTTTGGCCGAAGGAAGCCTCGCCATCGGCGTCGTTACTCGCCAGTACGTGACAGGGGGGAAGCATCGGCGGAGTGAAATACAATATGAATTCAAAGATGCCGCCGGACGCACGTACGGCCGAAGTGCAACTGACGACTCGCGTACACTCTACGAGGAGATGGAAACTCCTGTCTTCTACAGTCCCGCCAACCCCGAGGTGAGTGTTCTCCTCGCAACCGCCTCATGTGAACTGAAAAACGTCTAGCGCCGCGAAACAGGAAGAACGAACTTCAGTGCGGTGTGCGTTGGGGAAAAGCCGACGACCTTCACGTCTTTCAATCCGGCCTTGCGGCCGGCGGCGAGAACGTCGTTTTCCGTGATGTGTTTTTGGCCCTTGGGATAGACGATCCAAAGAACAGCCGCGCCTTGCATGGATTTTGAGATTTTGGAGATCCCGCCGAGGTCGCCTTTCGAATCCGCGGCGAAAAAGATCCAATCCGAATCAGCCACAATTTTGCCTGTGCTTACGGATTTCGTGAGCCCGCCTAATTCCGTGAGAAGTTCAGCGTCGAAATTGCCAAGCAGTGAAACTCTCGCTCCGGGCTTCACGCCGAGCTTTTCGATGCGCGACTTGGGATGAAGAATCTTGTCGCACCATTTTTCGGCGGCTGCGCCAAGGTGAAAAACCGCGAGCCCATCCGTGGTCTGCAAACGGAGCTCGCCATCCACGGCTTTCGCGGATTTGATGGTGGAGAACGGAATCTTCAGCCGGAACTCGCCGCGAAAAAGAATCTCGCTCGTTTCGAGCAGCACTCTCCCTTCTGACTGCTGCTTCCCGAACCGCAGCGAGCAATTGAGCTCTTTCCCCATGACCACCCTCCCGCTTCGTACTGTTTTTTGCGGCGAAACGCTTGCAGTGACTTCGTCGAAACGCCGCGGCCTACGATAGTAAGCTATCAGGTTCGATGGCGACCACGGTGACAAACCGGGTGGACTGGCAGCTGATCTGGGCGCAGCGAGGATTCCGCTATTTCTTTGTAGCGATGTTTGTGTCGCTCTTCGGGAGCGGGATGAACTTCGCGGGCGTGAGCTGGTACATCCTGGCGGCGACGCACTCGACCGTGAAGGTGAGCGGGCAAGTGATCGTGATGACCTTGCCGGGACTCTTTGTGCCGTTTCTCGGCGGCGTGTTGATCGATCGCCTCGACCGGCGCTACCTCGGGGTCCTGCTCGATCTCACGCGCGGCGTTTTTGTCCTCGCCACCGCTTACATCGCGTGGCGCGGCCATTTGGAGCTTTGGCACCTGTACGCCATGACGTTGATTACCGGCACCGGTTCCGCGATGTACTGGGCGACGGTGAATGCGCTGGTGCAGGAAGTGATTCCGACGAGCCAGTTTACCGGCGCGAATGCAGCGGTGCTTGTGGGAGTGCAGAGCGGCATGCTCATCGCGGGCGCTTTCGTGGGTTTCCTTTACAACACGGCGGGCATCGCGGGAATCCTGGCGATCGACGGTGCAACGTATTTCGTGTCGGCCTATTGCCTCTTTCAAGTGCGCCGCGGGTACGTCTCACCGCGGGAAAGTCAAAAGTATCCGCGGGAATATAATGAAGCGACGGAAGCGACCGCCGAAGCGCTGGAGACGGGAGAAAATCCGGAGGTCGCGGAAGCGGGACTTTCGCTGGCCGTTTACGCGGACATGAAGGAAGGCTTCACATATCTGCGGCAACAACCGCTGGTGCTCGTGCTGGGGATCACGCACTCCATCATGATGGCGGGGGTAGTGAGTGCGAACGTTGTTCTTGTCGCGCTGGCAAACGACATCCTGCACGCAGGGCCGCGCGGGCTGGGGTTTCTGGAAGCAGGCTGGGCCGCAGGAGCCATTTGCGGCGGCTTAATTGCGAGCCAGCTTCCGCAGGCGTTGCGGATGCCGCTCTACGTCGCGGCATGCGCCGGGCTCGCAGTGGGCCACATGGCGACACCGTTCGTCGCTTTTCTGGTGGGCGCGGTGGTGATGCAGATTCTGTTTGGATTCTGCAGGGCGCTGGGCGGCGTTGTGGCGCAGTCTTCGCTGATGACCATCGTGCCCCGGCATTTCATGGGGCGAACACAATCCGCGATGGCGATTCTTACAACGGTGGTACAACTCTTCATGAGTTTTGCGCTGGGATGGGTAGCGCAAGGCGCGGGACTGGTCGCAGGATATGCGATGCTGGCGCTGCTCTATGCGGGAGCGACCGTCTCCGCGATTCGCGCGCGCCAGCTCATGCGGTAAGCTGTAGCGGCTGATAACTTCCGGCGATCCCCTGCGAGGCAACGATGGAAATCCGTACGATTCAACCGTTCCTGCACTATTTCGGAAATGTGGGCGAACGCAAGATGCTAATCGGAAGAGGGAGTGGGGGCCGCCGCCGCTGGCGGAGTAACTGCCTTCGGACCGAGAAGATCCACGGCCGCTTGATAGAGCTTGGCGCGCAGCTGATAGCGTTCGCTGGCGCGCGTGATGTAGCGAACGGCGATCTCGACGCCGCCGATGACCGGCTTTACGTTGATGGCAGGCGCAGCCGACAGCGCACTCATCTGGCGCGAACTCGCCGCGTGTTGCCACTCCTGCTCAGCCTGTTTCGCGGTTTCGGTGGTTGCTTCGGCAACTTTCTTCTGAATCGCATCAATGACAGGATATGGATCTTGCCCGGTGGGAAGCACTACCTGCAATTCATCCCACATCCATTGGCCGGAAGTCGAGAAATTGAAGTAGTGACCTTCGATCGCGTAGCTGTTCGTAAATGTCACGCGCCGCCCCGTTGGGTGGCCCGAATCGGTCCAGTTTCCGGTTTCGAGCAAGACTGTATGGAACATCCCGAGCTCGACCACTTCGCCGGTCACGCCATTGATTTCCACCCAATCGCCGAGGCGGATGCCATTCTTGCCCATGAGCACGAACCAGCCTAGGAAGCCCACGATAAAATCTTTCAGCGCCACCGTCAGACCCGCGCCGGCGAGGCCCAGAATCGTTCCGAGCTGATTCGGAGGCCCGAAAATCACCAGCAGAATGAAGAGCACCGCGCAGATCTGTACGGCCACGCGCGTGACCGTGCGCATCGTTTCGGCCTGTCTGCGATCCAAGGAGGTCTTGCCCAGCAGCCGTTCGAGCCAGCTATCAAAAAAGATTCCGATGAGCAAAATTCCAAAAATAATGACCAGCCCTATTAACATTCGGTGAATGACCGACCGCTGCTTGGCAGCAAGGACATCCGTCCATTTGGCATAGACGTCGGCCAGTTGTTTTTGGTCGTCGATCCGCTTGCCAAAGCCCGCCAAAGTTTTTTGCTCGGAAGCGCGCAGCTTGGTGGCCTTCACCAGAGCGGTCGACTCTTCACGATTCAGATTTGGAGGTTTTCTGGAACCGCCAGCGGCCGCACTGGACGTCGCTTGCGCCTTCGTCTGAGCTGCGCGGGCCTTACCAGAGCTAATCTGTGATTCCAGTGCATTGTGCTGGGCCGTCAGCAACATCGCCAGGGACTCCGCGTCTTGCTTGGCGTTCCACAGAAGCAGTTGCTTCTGGTGAAGCGCCGACCATCGCTGCACCCGGTGAATCAATCCCCGCGCTTCGACAGAATTGTCGACTGACACGTGCATGGTGTCCGCCACATGCGAAGTGGCTTCGTGCTCCTCAACCATCGACTGGATTCGGCCCTTCGGATCTCCGCCGGCACGGATCAGGTCCTGCTTGGCATCGTCGGCTTCGTCCTGATCCAACTCCTGCTGCGCTTTGGCGACATCCAGCTGGTCGTCCAAGGCATCCTTCTTATCTGCGCCGGCCTTTTCGTAGGCGGCGGTGAGTCGCGCGATCTCGGCCTTGTCCGCTTCGACGGCTCTCTCCGACTGCTGCAGCCGCGCTTCTATCTCCTTGGCCTCGGCGCTCAGTACCGGTGGATGCTCCTGGGCGTCACGCACGGCCGCTGCGAAGGCGAGGTCCATATCGTGGTCCCCGAGCCTCAGCGCTTCCTGGGCAAAGGGCAGTTCCTCTGCGGTGGTCGGCATCTGGGCCAACCGCTGTGCGGTCAATAGCGGCGTTTGATCGACAATCGGTCCCTGTGCTGCCCCTCCATACGCGGCCTTGGTATTTATCGTGGGCGCACTTGCCGGCCGCCCCGTGCGGAACAATCCATAGGCAACTGCACTCAGCAACGCAAGCAGCACGATCGCGGCAATTTTTCGCTTCGTCTTCATAGTTTGCTACAGCCCAGGCTCTATTCTAGTACGCACGGAGATAATCCGGGCGCGCCTAGTTCGTTCGCTTTCGCAATCTGCACCGAGTTGTTCCGCGGCGAGCCGGCAAGGGCTGTGATTACCGGGGCACCAGCGGTACAGAGACCTTGTGCAGTTCCTCTCTCTGACTTACGCTCCAATCAAGAACTCCCATGCAAGATGCCAGGCTGCCTAAAGTGGTTTTCGCGGTCCTCGCCGTGGGCGCGGCGATTTATTTTTCCACTTACTACGCACAGATGCCCGATGTGGTGGCTTCGCATTTCAACGGGCGAGGCGTGCCGAACGGGTGGCAAACAAAACCATCTTTCTTCGGGCTCCTTGCCGCCGTGAGCGTTCTTATTGCGATTATTGGATTTGGGATTCCGCGGATCATTGCTTCCGTGCCTCCGCAATTGATCAACCTTCCGAACAAACAGTATTGGCTTGCGCCGGAGCACCTGGCGGAGACAATGGCCTTTTTGAACGCCTATTTTGCCTGGTTCGGCTGTGCGGTCTTCTTGATCATGATTCTCACCTTCGACTATGCGATTCAGTCCAATCTGCATCCGGACCACCGGCCCGATGTGTCCCGGATGTGGTACATCCTTGCTGGCTTCTTGGTCTTCATGGCTGTCTGGCTCGCTCGGATGTTCGCGCGATTCAGCCGGCCGCAGGATTAGTTCACTGGAAACAAAAACACCTCCGAAATGCTCGAAGGGGGCTTGTACTAACTCGTTCAGACCTTTCTAGAGGTAGTCGCGGGAGGGGCCTTCCAGGAAGGCGCGCAGTTTGCGCGAGCGCGACGGGTGCCGCAGCTTGCGCAGCGCCTTGGCTTCGATCTGGCGGATGCGCTCGCGCGTGACGGCGAACGACTGGCCGACTTCTTCGAGCGTGTGCTCGCTGCCATCGTCCAGGCCGAAGCGCATCTTGATGACTTTTTCCTCGCGCGGCGTCAGCGTCTTCAACACCGAGGAAGTTTGTTCCTTCAGGTTCAAGTTGATGACCGCGTCGGACGGCGAAACCACGGCCTTGTCTTCGATGAAATCGCCGAGATGCGAATCTTCTTCCTCGCCGATCGGAGTTTCCAGCGAAATCGGCTCTTGCGCGATCTTCAGAATCTTACGCACCTTGGATACCGGAATGTCCATGCGCTTGGCAATCTCTTCGCTGGTCGGTTCGCGGCCGAGCTCCTGCACAAGCTGGCGGCTGGTGCGCACCAGTTTGTTAATCGTTTCGATCATGTGCACCGGAATACGGATGGTGCGCGCCTGGTCGGCAATCGCACGCGTGATGGCCTGGCGAATCCACCACGTCGCATACGTCGAAAACTTGTAGCCGCGGCGCCATTCGAACTTGTCAACCGCCTTCATCAAGCCGATGTTGCCTTCCTGAATCAGGTCCAGGAACTGCAATCCGCGGTTGGTATATTTTTTGGCGATGGATACAACCAATCGAAGGTTGGCTTCGATCAATTCCTTCTTAGCCTGCTCGGCTTCCGCTTCGCCGCGGTGAATGAAGGTCAGCGTGCGCTTCAGCTCGGTCAGTCCGACTTCGCTGGCTTCTTCGATGTCCTTCAGCTCGGTGCGGCGCGTGCGCAATTCCTTGCGCGCTTCGGCGGCGACGTCGCCCTTGGCTACGTCGGCGCGGCGCTCCAGGCGCCCCGCTTCGCGTTCGAGTGACTGCAGCCGCTCGACCGTGCCGCGCATTTTATCGATGA
>WNFT01005287.1_pt1 | contig 11278 bp, 10 predicted proteins | sample 5400191 | NCBI WGS metagenome assembly WNFT01 (sample SAMN13153359, study PRJNA577476) | soil metagenome | isolation source: 80 cm saprolite under Madrone tree | place: USA:California | collected 2016-06-14
AGACGCACCAGCAGGCGCGGGCGGAGTTCGGTCTCGGTCAGTGGCTCTTCGAGCACGGGCGTGCCGAGGCCGCCGCGCGCCACTTCGAGCGGGCCGGCGAGCTGGCCCCGCACGACTTCACGATCCGCCGCGGCACGATGCCGATGCGCGGGATCGACCCGATGGGGCCCGAGTTCCGCGAGATGCTCGGCGCGTGGACCAAGGCGGGCAACCCGTATTACCGACCTCTTCCGGAGTGACCATGGGCATGCTCGACGGCAAGACGGCGCTGGTGACGGGAGCGGGGCGGGGGATCGGCCGTGGGATCGCGATCGCGCTCGCCAAGGCAGGGGCGAAGGTCGTCGTCAACGATCTCGGCGCGAGCCTCTCGGGCGAGGGGGGCGACCCGCACCCGGCCGCGCAGGTGGTGGACGAGATCGTCAAGGCCGGCGGCACGGCGGCGCCGAACTTCGGCTCGGTCGCCGACTTCGCCGGGGCGGCGGCGATGGTCGAACAGGTGGTCCGCGCCTGGGGCCGGATCGACATCCTCGTCCACGTCGCCGGCATCCTGCGCGACCGGATGATCTTCAACATGACCGAGGCCGAGTGGGACGCGGTCATCGGCGTGCACCTCGATGGGATGTTCAATGTGGTGCGGGCCGCCTCGGCCTCGATGCGCGAGCAGAAGGGCGGACGCATCATCAGCATGTCATCGGTGTCCGCGCTCGGCGCGCCGGGCCAGCCCAACTACGCCGCGGCGAAGGCGGGGATCATCGGCCTCACGTGGTCCACGGCGAACGCGATGGCGAAGTACGGCGTGACCGTGAACGCGATCATGCCGAGCGGCGCCACGCGCATGATCGACTCCACCCCGCGCGGGCGGCAGGTCTTCGAGTCGACCGGCAAGTGGCCGAGCGAGCTGGCGGCGGGGACCGACCGCGACCCCGACAACGTCGCGCCCATCGTCGTCTACCTGGCGAGCGACAGCGCCGCGAACGTGAACGGCCAGGTCTTCCACGCCCGGGGCTACGGCTACACGCTGCTCGCCCAGCCGCACGCCGTGCGGCACATCAGGGCCGACCGTCGCTGGGACCCCGAGGAGCTGGTGAAGATCTTCCCCGAGACGCTCGGCGCCAACCTCAAGCAGCCGCCGAGCATCGAATTCGGTCAAAAGCTCGACGAGCGCCCCGCGGATGAGTGGCGGGATCTCGGCGGCGGTCGGCGCTTCTGGAAGTCCCGCTACGAGGAGCCGTGAAGACCGTCCTCATGGTGTGCCACGCCAACACCGCCCGAAGCGTGATGGCCCACGTGCTCCTGGAGCGGATGTTGGCGGGGCGGGGCGTCGACGGCGCCATCCGCGTCAGATCGGGAGGGATCGCCAACTACGCGCGGGACGGCATGCTCGCCTCGCTCGACGCGCGCCTGGCGTTGCGCGAGGAGGGCATCCATCTGGCCGAGGAGGACTTTGCCTCGACCGACCTGAAGCGGCACCGCCACCTCCTCGCCGAGGCGGACCTGATCCTGACGATGACCGTGCTCCAGAAGCAGATGCTCGGCGCGTTCGCCGAGGCTCACGATCGGTCCGTGTTCACGCTCCGGGAATTCGCCGGCGAGGAGGGCGACATCGACGATCCCGCCACTCAGGGCGAGGACGTCTTCCGGGCATGCCGCGACGAGATCAAGCGTTGCCTGGAAAAGTCGGTGGGCCGGTTACTGATGATATTGTCGGGCTGAACGCGGAGGGGGCTCGATGACCAGGCCGTACCGCATCGGCGGCCCATGAGAGACGCATGACGCCCGGCGGTCGCCTGTTCCGGAAGTACGTGATCGTCTTTGCCGGTCTGGTGAGCGCCGCCCTGCTCGTGTCCGGCGTCACCGAGATCTACTTCTCCTACCGGGAAAACCGGGAAGCGCTCGTCGCCCTCCAGCGCGAGAAGGCGCTCAGCGTGGCGTCACGAATCGAAGGGTTCATCAAGGAGATCGAGCGGCAGATCGGCTGGACGACCCAGCCGCAGCTCGGCGCCCCGTCGGCCGCCATGTACCAGCGCCGCGTCGACTACCTGCGCCTCCTGCGCCAGGCCCTGATGATCACCGAGATCAGCCATCTCGACGGAGAGGGGCGAGAGCAGCTGCGCGTCTCGCGTCTCGCGATGGACGTCGCCGGCAGCCAGACCGATTTCTCGCGCGAGCCGGAGTTCGTCGAGGCCAAGGCGGGGAAGGTCTACCACGGGCCGGTGTACTTCCGGAAGGAGTCCGAGCCCTACATGACGATCGCGATGGCCGGGAGCGGCCAGGGCGCCGGCGTCACTGTGGCCCAGGTGAACCTGAAATTCATCTGGGACGTCGTCTCCCAGATCAAGATCGGCAAGGCCGGCCACGCCTTCGTCCTCGACGGCCAGGGCGTCCTCATTGCGCACCCGGACATCAGCCTCGTGCTGCAGAAGACGACCTTCGCCGGGCTCGACCAGGTCAAAGCCGCCCTGGCCGGCGGACGGCCGGCCCCGGGCGAGCCGCGGGAGCAGGTCACGATCGCGCGCGATCTCAAGGGCCGGAGCGTGATGACCGCGTACGCCACGATCGCGCCGTTGCGGTGGTCGGTCTTCGTCGAGCAGCCGCTGGGGGAGGCGTTCGAGACGCTCTATGCTTCGATCCAGCGCACGATCGGTCTCCTCGCTCTGGGCGTGTTGCTGGCGGTCGCCGCCAGTCTCCTCCTGGCACGGCGGATGGTCACGCCCATCCAGGCGCTCCAGGCCGGTGCCGCCCGGATCGGCGCGGGCGAGCTGGACCAGCGGATCGACGTCCGGACGGGCGACGAGGTGGAGGCGCTGGCCGACCAGTTCAACAGCATGGCCGCCCAGCTCAAGGAGTCATACGCGGGGCTCGAGCGCAAGGTCGAGGCGCGGACGCGCGAGCTGACGGAATCGCTCGAGCAGCAGACGGCGACCGCCGAGATCCTGCGCGTCATCTCGAGCTCGCCGACCGACCTGCAGCCGGTGATGGACGCGGTGGCGGAGAACGCCGCCCGCGTCTGCGGGGCGAGCGACGCGAGCATCCGCCGTATCGAGGGCGACGCGTTGCGATTGGTCGCGCGGTTCGGGTCGATTCCGCCGGGCTCGCCCGACGTGATCCCACTCGATCGCGACTCCCCGACCGGACGGTCGGTCATCGAACGCCGCACGATCCACGTCGAGGACATCCAACTCCTGCGGGAGACCGACTTCCCCAGAGTCAGTCTTCATGACGTCCACACCATCCTGGCCATGCCTCTGATGCGCGAAGGGGTACCGATCGGGGCCATCCTGATCCGCCGGCCGCAAGTGCGGTCGTTCACGGACAAGCAGATCGAGCTCCTGAAAACCTTCGCTGATCAGGCCGTGATCGCGATCGAGAACGTCCGGCTGTTCCAGGAATTGCAAACGCGGACGCGCGAGCTGGCCCGGTCGGTCGACGAGCTACGGGCGCTCGGCGAGGTCGGCCGCGCCGTCAGCTCCACGCTGGACGTCGAGACCGTGCTCAACACGATCGTGTCCCGGGCGAGCCAGCTCGCGGGGGCTGACGGATGCACGATCTACGAGTACGACAGTGATGCCGAGGAGTTCCGCTTGCGGGCGGCCCACAACGCCGACGCGGGCTTCGTCGCGGCGATTCGCGCGGTGCCGATCCGGAAGGGCGAGGGAGTCATAGGCCGCGCGGTGCAGATGCGCGAGCCGATTCAGATCCCGGACATCGCGGTGTCCGGAGCCTATCAGAGCCGTCTGCGCGATGTGCTGATCGGGGCCGGCTATCGCGCGCTTCTCTCCGTGCCGCTCGTGCGCGAAGACGAGATCATCGGGAGTCTCTCGCTGACTCGAAAGCGGCCCGGCGAGTTCCCGACCGAAGTGGTCGAGCTGCTCAGAACGTTCGCCACCCAGTCCGCGCTGGCTCTCCAGAACGCGCACCTCTTTCAGGAGATCGAGGAGAAGAGCCGCCAGCTCGAGGTCGCCAACCGGCACAAGTCCGAGTTCCTCGCCAGCATGTCGCACGAGCTGCGCACGCCGCTCAACGCGGTCATCGGGTTCTCCGAGGTCCTCCTCGAGCGGATGTTCGGCGAGATCAATGACAAGCAAGACGAGTATCTGCAAGACATCCTGAGCTCCGGCCGCCATCTGCTGTCGCTGATCAACGACATCCTCGACCTCGCGAAGATCGAGGCCGGTCGTATGGAGCTGGAGGTGATCGACTTCCACCTCCCTCAGGCCATCGACAACGCGATCACGCTGGTGCGCGAGCGCGCCGCGCGGCGGGCGATCACGCTCGCGATCGAGATCGACCCTCGGCTCGGCGAGATCAAGGGCGACGAGCGCAAGGTCAAGCAGGTGCTCCTGAATCTCCTGTCCAACGCGATCAAGTTCACCCCCGAAGGGGGCCATGTGGGAGTTCAGGCCGGGCTTTCCGATGGCTTCGCCGAGGTTGCGGTGACGGACACGGGCGTCGGGATCGCGCCCGAAGATCACGAGGCGGTCTTCGAGGAATTCCGCCAGGTCGGGACCGACTACGCCAAGAAGCACGAGGGCACGGGCCTTGGGCTGACGCTCTCGCGACGGTTCGTCGAGCTCCACGGTGGCAAGATCTGGGTCAAGAGCCAGCTGGGCCAGGGAGCGACGTTCACCTTCACATTACCGGTGAAGCCATGGCAAACGAGCTGATCCTGATCGTCGAGGACAACGAGAAGAACCTCAAGCTGGTGCGAGACGTGCTCCAGTACAAGGGTTACCAGACGATCGAGGCGGGCACCGGCGAGGATGGCGTGCGGCTCGCACGGGAGCGCGGCCCCGCGCTCATCCTCATGGACATCCAGCTTCCCGGGATCGACGGCATCACCGCGCTCGGCCAGCTCCGCGCCGATCCGGCGACGCGCGCAATTCCGGTGATCGCGGTGACCGCGTCGGCCATGACGCAGGACCGCAAGAAGATCATGGCCGCGGGATTCGACGGCTACCAGACCAAGCCGATCAAGGTGCGGGAATTCATGGACGCGGTGCGCGAGACGCTCGATCGCCGGGCCGCCGGGTAGCGCGTTCCCATGCCCGAGAAGATCCTCGTGGTCGACGACATGCCCGTCAACGTGAAGCTGCTCGCCGACCTCCTGACGGTGAAGGGGTACACGGTCGTCACGGCCGCGAACGGTGCCGAGGCGCTCGCGAAGGTCGACAAGGAGCAGCCCGGGCTCGTGCTGCTCGACGTCATGATGCCCGGGATGAGCGGCTACGACGCGTGCCGGAAGATCCGCGAGAACCCGGCGACGGCGATGCTCCCGATCATCATGGTGACGGCGCTCGACCCCGCGCAGGAGCGCGTAAAGGGCATCGAGGCCGGCGCCGACGACTTCCTGGCCAAGCCCATCAACCAACCCGAGTTGCTGGCGCGCGTGAAGTCGCTGCTGCGGATCAAGCTGCTTCACGACGAGCTCGCCGAGTGGAACCGGACTCTCGAGCAGCGAGTGGAGCAGCAGCTCGCCCAGTTGAACCGGCTCGAGCGGCTCAAGCGCTTCTTCTCGCCCCAGCTCGCCGAGCTGATCGTCAGCGGCGACACCGACGATCCGCTGAAGAGCCACCGGCGCGAGGTCACCGTGGTCTTCCTCGACCTGCGCGGCTTCACGGCGTTCGCCGAGACGTCCGAGCCGGAGGAGGTCATGGGCGTGCTGCGCGAGTACCACGCCGCGATGGGGCGGCTCATCCTGGAGCACGAAGGGACCCTCGAGCGCTTTACCGGCGACGGGATGATGATCTTCTTCAACGACCCCGTCCCGGTCCCGGACGCGCCGGAGCGCGCCGTCCGGATGGCGGTGGCGATGCGCGCGCGGGTGGACGAGCTCCTCGTGACGTGGCGCCGGCGCGGCTACGACCTCGACTTCGGGATCGGCATCGCCCAGGGGTACGCGACCATCGGCGCGATCGGCTTCGAGGGCCGCATGGACTACGGCGCGATCGGTACCGTGACCAACCTGGCCGCGCGGCTCTGCGGCGAGGCCAGGCCGCGCCAGATCCTCGTCTCGCAGCGCGTGCTCGGGGCGGTCGAGGCGCTGCTCGAGGTGGAGGAGCTGGGCGGCCTCACGCTGAAAGGCTTCTCGAAGCCCGTGGCCGCCTTCAACGTCCTCCAGCTGAAGGGATCCTGAGCGCGGTCAGATCTTCCGCCGACTCCTACTTCGGGTAGAGGTGGCAGGCGACCAGGCGACCGGACTCCGGGAGCAGCTTTGGCTCTTCGCTGGAGCAACGCGGGAGCGCGTGGGGGCAGCGTGGATGGAAGCGGCAGCCGCCCGGCGGGTTCAACGGACTCGGCACCTCGCCGGCCAGGATGATTTCCTCCCGCCGGTCGTCCGGGTGCGACGGGAGCGCCGCCGAGAAGAGCGCCTGGGTGTAGGGGTGCTTGGGCGCCTTCGACACGATATCGGCGTCCCCAACCTCCACGATCTTGCCCAGGTACATCACCGCGATCGTGTGGCTCATGTGGGCTACCGCGGCGAGGTCGTGGGCGATGAAGAGGTAGGACACGCCGAGCTGGGCCTGGAGATCCCTCAAGAGATTGAGGATCTGGGCGCGGATGGACACATCGAGCGCCGAGACCGGCTCGTCGAGCACCACGACCTTGGGCGAGAGGGAAAGAGCTCGCGCGATCGCGATGCGCTGGCGCTGGCCGCCCGAGAACTCGTGGGGGAACAGGTCGGCCGCGCGCTCCGGCAGCCCCACCAGCTCGAGCAGGCGCAGAATGCGCTTGCGCGCTTCCGCCGACGGCAGCGATTCGTTGGTGACGAGCGGCTCGATGATGATCGAGCCGACGCGCATGCGCGGATTCAGCGACGCATACGGATCCTGGAAGACGGCCTGCACGGAGCGGCGATAGGCGCGCAGGTTCCCGCCGTCGAGCCCCTGGAGGTCCTGTCCCTCGAAGCGCATGATCCCGCCCGTCGGCTGCTCGAGGAGCAGCACCATCTTCCCCGTCGTGGTCTTGCCGCACCCCGACTCGCCGACGAGCCCGAGGGTCTTGCCCGGATCGATGGAGAAGGAGATGTCGTCCACCGCGCGGACCACCGCGACCTGGCGTGAGAAGATCCCACGCTTCACCGGGAAGTGCTTGACGAGATTCTTGGCTTCGAGGACCGGTCCGGCCATCGTCGTTAGTCCCTCACCTCGTCGCGGGAGCCGACAGCCAGCAACGGCTCGTCTGAGCGTCCGCGACGCGGAACTCGGGCGGCGCCTCCGAGCGGCAGCGATCCATGATCTTGGGGCAGCGCGGGTGGAACGCGCAGCCCGGCGGGGGCGCCGACGGATCCGGTGGCTGACCGTCGATCGCGGTGAGCCGCTTGCGACTGTCACCGACCCGCGGAATGGACTCGAGAAGCGCCTGCGTGTAAGGGTGCGCGGGCGCGTTGTAGATCTGCTTGACCGGGCCGGCCTCGACCAGGCGTCCCGCGTACATCACCGCCACCTGGTCGCACATCTTGGCGACGATGCCGAGGTTGTGGGTGATGAAGATCAGCGCCAGGTTGTGATCGCGCTGGAGATCGCGAAGGAGCTTCAGGTACTGCGCCTGGATCGTGAGGTCGAGGCTCGTCGTGGGCTCGTCGGCGATGAGCACCCGCGGCTCGCAGGAGATCGCGATCGCCCCGACGATGCGCTGACGCATCCCACCGGAGAGCTGGTGGGGATACTCGCGCACGCGCGTTTCGGGCGCCGCGATGCGGACGGCCTTCAAGAGCTCCAGCGCCCGGCTCCACGCGTTCCTGCGGGACGCGCCTTCGTGGACGCGGATCGGCTCCGCTACCTGGTCGCCGACGGTGAAGAGCGGGTTCAGCGACGCCATCGGATCCTGCAGGATCATCGCGATGCGCTTGCCGCGGATCCGCCGCATCTCGCCGTCGGACTTCTTGAGCAGATCAGCGCCCTCGAAGAGGATCTCGCCCGACACGATGCGGGCCGCGGGCGGGAGCAATCGCAGCAGCGTGAGCGCCAGCGTCGTCTTTCCCGAGCCCGACTCGCCCACGATCCCGAGCGTCTGGCCCTGGTCGAGCACCAGCGAGACGTCGTCGACCGCGCGCGTCACGCGGGTGCCGCGGGCGCTCACGTAGTGTGTGGAGAGGTGCCGGATGTCGAGGAGCGGGCCGGTCACAGCTGGCGGAGCTGTGGGTCGAACTTTACCCGGAGCCAGTCGCCCAGGAGGTTCGCCGAGAGAACCATCAGCATGATACAGGAGCCCGGCAGCACGGTCAGCCACCAGTAGCCCGCCATCAGGCCCTTCTTGCCGTCGGCCAGCATCAACCCCCACGCCGGCTGGGGCGGCGGCACGCCGACGCCCAGGAAGGAGAGCGTCGCCTCAGCGATGATCGCCTGGCCGAGCTGCAGGGTGGCCAGCACGATCGCGGAGTTGATCACGTTGGGCAGGATGTGGCGGCGCATGATCGTCCACTTCGAGCAGCCCGCGACGACGGCCAGGCGCACGAAGTCCCGCTCCCTGACGGACAGCACTTCCCCACGAGTGATGCGTGCGTAGCGCGTCCAGTAGACCGCGGCGAGGATGATGATGATGTTGGACACGCTGGGCCCCACGATCGCGGCCAGGAAGATCGCGAAGGTGAGCACGGGCAGGGCCAGCCAGGCGTCGGTGATGCGCATGATGATCTGATCCACCCACCGGCCGAGATAGCCGGAGATGATCCCGAGGGCCGTGCCGAGGCACCCGGCCACGATCACGACGGTGAGACCGACGATCACGGAGATCCGGGCGCCGAAGATGAGCCGCGAGAGCACGTCGCGTCCGAGGTGATCGGTCCCGAGGAGGTGGTCGATGGTGCCGCTCGCCTGCCACGCCGGCGGCCGGAAGCGGTCGCCCAGCACTCCGACCTCGGGATTGTGCGGGGCGATCACATTCGCAAAGAGCGCCACCAGCATCACGGTCATGAGGATCGCGATCGGGATGAGCGGGAATCCTTCGGTGCGGAAGGCGGCCAGACGCCGGGGAAGGGTCAGGATCGCGGACGCGGACCGGCTGCTCGCTGCGCTACCGTTCATATTCTCTCCTAGCCTTCATATCTAATCCTCGGGTCGATGACGGCGTACAGGATGTCCACGAGGAGATTGACGACGACGATCATCACGCCGCCGAGCAGAACCGTCGCCTGCACGACCGGGAAATCGCGGAAGGCGATGCCCTCGTAGAGCAGGCGGCCGACGCCCGGCCAGGCGAAGACGGTCTCCACGACAACCGCAACGTTGACCATGATCACGAGGTTGATCCCGGCCAGCGTGAGCACCGGGATCAGCGCGTTCTTGAAGGCGTGCTTGGAAATGACGAGCGCCTCCGGCAACCCCTTGAGCCGCGCGAGCTTCACGTACTCGGAGCCGAGCACGTCGAGCATCGACGAGCGCGTGAGCCGCATGTGGACGGCGGCGAAGAGCCACCCGAGCGAGATGGCGGGCATCACCAGGTGGAACACCGTCCCGGACCCGGACGAAGGGAGCCAGCCGAGGTAGACCGAGAAGAAGAGGATCATGAGCAGCCCGACCCAGAATGACGGCATCGAGAGCCCGAGCAGCGCGAAGATCTTCCCCCCGCTGTCCCACCATTGGTTGACCCGGACCGCGGCGATGATCCCGGTCGGAATGCCGACGAGGAGCGAGAACGCCATCGCCGCCGAGGCCAGCAGCAGCGAGGCCGGCAGCCGTGAGAGATAGAGCTCGAAGACGTCCGTGCGGTAGTAGAACGATTGGCCGAAGTCCCCGCGGAGGAGATGCGTGAGGAAGCTCACGTACTGGGTCCAGAGGGGCCGGTCGAGGCCGAACTGCTGTCGAATCGCGTCGAGGTCCGCCGCGCTGGCGCCGGGCTCCGCGAGGAGCACGGCGGGATCTCCCGTGATCCGCATCAAGAGGAAGATCGTTATCGAGAGGAGGAGGAGCGAGATGAGCGCCAACCCGAGCCGCTTAACGATGTACTTCTTCATAGCGTCCTGTCCCTCACGGCCTGATCCTCAATAGAGTCTACCCTCATCACCGGCTGCGGACCCGACTACGGAGCGGAAGAGGTACGACCGCCCGAAAAGTGAAGGGATTATGCCCGATTTTGCTTCAGTGTCAATGCCCTGGCACGTCAACGTCTTGGCGCGTCAACCCGGTTTGGTGCGAACCCTGGCTCGATAGGTACGAGGCCTGTTCCACCGACGCATCGACCTGGTCGGCCTCGAGAACATTCCGGAATCCGGGCCCTGATCGTGGCGGCCGACCACCAGAACGCGCTGGTCGACCCGCTCCTGCTGGGGCTGCTCCCGCGCCGGTTGGTGCCGGTTGCCAAGGCGCCACGGTTCCGCCACCCGCTCATCGGCCCCTTCCTGCGTCTGGTGGGCGCGCTGCCCGTCCACCGCCGCCAGGAGGGGGGCACCGACCCCGCGCGCAACGCAACCGGGCGATGACTTCCGCCGCGACCGCCCACCTCGGGGCGGGCCAAGCGGTGCTGATCTTTCCGGAGGGTGTGAGCCAGCCCGGGCCGGCACTGATGCCTCTCCGCACCGGTGCGGCACGGGATGCTGCTCGAGGCCGAAGGCGCGGCGGCCGCGGTGTGGCCCTCGTGCCGGTTGGCCTCGTCTTCCACGAGCCCGGAACGTTCCGCGCGGGGCGTGCGTTACTTCCAATCGATGGCGCGGTCGCCACCGCCGATTGCATCGCTCTCCACGCGATCGCTCCCGACGGGGCTACGCGCCGCCTGACCCATCGGCTCACGGCGGCACTCCGGCAGCAGAAGCAGACGACGACCGCGAGACGCTTCGCTCCTGCGCGTCGTCGAGTCCATTTCCCGCGACGAGGCCCGTCGAACGCCCGCGGCTTCTTCCGTCTCCTTCTCGATCGCGACCTCCGGCGGCGTCTGGCCGCCCGCCGGAGATCGCTCGTGGACGAGCTGGCGGCCCTGATGCGCCACGTGCCCGAGACGGTCCTGGCTCGACCCCAAGGCCCGGCTAGCTGATCACGGGGCGACGGCACCACAGGCGTGTGCGATAGGGGTCGACCGGACCCGTTCCCGCAACGCGGCGGTGGGCCACGCGCGCCCTGATGGAGCCCAGCCTCGTTGGGGGCAGCGGGCGCGTGCCGCGTGGTCGGGTGACCCCTACCGCACACGCCCGTCGTGCCGTCGCCCCGCGATCAGCTAGAGCAGGTCCTGCAGCTCGGGGATGACCCAGAGCGGCTTCCGTCCGGCCGCCACCCTCTGGACGTTGTCGAACGCGTTGCGGAACGCCTTCGCCCAGTTCTCCCACGTCGGCCCCGCCGTGTGCGGGGTG
>WNFT01005288.1_pt1 | contig 11278 bp, 9 predicted proteins | sample 5400191 | NCBI WGS metagenome assembly WNFT01 (sample SAMN13153359, study PRJNA577476) | soil metagenome | isolation source: 80 cm saprolite under Madrone tree | place: USA:California | collected 2016-06-14
GGGCTGGTATCCTTTAAGGAGCTAATTGTGGATTCATCTATTCAAGTAGGGGTGAGAGGCCCGACCGTATGGGTGAAAGTCGAGGGGAAAGGTAGTTTTCTCAACAGCGGCAACCTGAAGGAGTTCGCGCGCGAGATGTTGGACCGCGGCTATCGCGAGTTTGTCGTGGATTTAGCAGATTGCGCCATGATGGATTCTACGTTCATGGGCACGATGGCCAGCGTGGCGTTGCGGTTGAAGGAACTTGGTCGCGGTCACCTTCACATTGTTCACTGCGGGAATCGCAGCCAGGAGCTTCTCTCTGGACTCGGCCTCGATCAGATATTTGATATTCATGCTAACGGAGCGCGCGCGCCTGAATGCGGAGCGCTTGAGCAAGCGACCGGAGGCAAGTTGACAGAGGCCCAAAAACAGGAGCAGGCAGAAACGATGCTGGAAGCCCACGAGGCACTTTGCGAGGCGGCGCCGGAAAATATCTTTCGATTTAAGGACGTTCTCGATTTCTTAAGACAAGATCTTCATCGCGAGACGCCTTCGAAGTAAGCTGGCTCTTGCACGATGTGGCCGACTCTTCTCCTCGGACTGCTTGTCGCGTCTGTTGCCGGGTGGATTGTTACTAGCTATCTCCAGACGCAGCGGATTCGCAGGTTAGAACGGTCGCATGAGGAGATCCAAGTCGAGGAGACGCTCGTTTTTGATTTCCTGCACGGTCTTGGCGAAGCCTTCCGAGAGACAATTCGACCACAGGAACTTCATCGGCTCATCGTCGAAGGCGCCACGCGCATTCTCGACGCGCACGGCGGCGCGCTGTATGTGACTGATCGCACGGGGGGCAAACTCACGCCGGCTTTTATCTCAAGCGGATGCCCGCCGCTGGTCGATATTCCGCCAAATATTTTGCAACAAGCAGCGGCGACACCCGCTGCTCTTGAGAGCTTTCTTCGGTTGCACACGGTTGCCCCGGGCAAAGGACTGATCGGGCGCGTCTGGCAAACCGGGCAGGCTATTTACTTGAACGACTTCTCGGAGGCGCCCGAGTTGGCGAAATTGCGCGGCAGCGCTTTTGGCAGTGGGTCCGTGATGGCGGCTGCCCTCCGATATGGAAGTCAAGATCTGGGTGTGTTGGCGCTCGCCAATGGTCCGATGGGGGCGCCATTTTCGCAGGGTGATTTCGTCGTTTTTAAATCGATTGCCGAGCAATCTGCCTTTGCGCTCTACAACGCTATCATTTATTCGATGGCCAATGAAAAGAAGCGACTGGATCACGACCTTGAGATTGCACGCGACATTCAGCGTATTCTGCTCCCGTCGGAGGCGCCGGCCATTAACGGATTTCAGATCAGCGGCCTCAATGTGCCAGCCCGCCAGGTAAGCGGCGACTATTTCGATTACATCCATGTGGATGACGATCGGCTGGGCGTGGCGATCGCCGACGTTTCAGGTAAGGGTGTACCGGCATCGCTCATCATGGCGATTTGTCGCAGTGTTTTGCGCGCTGAGGCGGCTCGGAACCCGTCTCCGGCCGATGTCTTACGAAAGGTCAATCGTCAGCTTTACCCCGATATCAAGGAAGACATGTTCATTAGCATGGCCTACCTCATTCTGGAACATCAGCGTAATCGTGTGACACTCGCGCGCGCCGGACACGATGCCCCGCTACTGTATCAGCGTCGGTCGCAAGCTGTTACCCCAATAAAGTCGCCGGGAATGGTCGTGGGAATTGACAGTGGGAGCGTGTTTGATAGGCTTACGGTTGACTTCGCCGTTCCGCTCGAGCGCGATGATTGCCTCGTTCTCTACACCGACGGTGTGACCGAAACGCTAAATACTGAGGGAGACGAGTTCGGCATCGACCGCATGATGCAATCGGTGCGCGCCAGCGCGAACGACGGCGCGCAGGCGATTGTAAAGAGGATCATCGGGGACGTGCGCGAGTTTACCGGCGCGACACCTCAAAACGACGACATAACGTTGATCGCGATCCGCAAAACATGAAGAAAATTCCTGTTCGTGAACAAAACAAAGAAATGACGGCATCAACTCCGGCAAAAAACACGCGTTCACCCGACGCGCGCGCGCCAGCAGGCGAGGCCGAGCGATCCGAGGCGGAAGATCCAATGGCCGGCTTGCAAGCCGATCTCGACCGGTTCCGCGATCTAGCATTGCGCAGTCAAGCTGATTTCGAGAATTACAAAAAACGCTCTGCGCGCGAAAAGGAAGAGGCGATCAAGTACGCTAACAGCTCGTTACTCCAGCGGTTGGTGGCAATTATCGACAATTTTGAGCTTGGTCTCGCAGCCGCAAAAGAGCAGGGCGCAGAATCCCCGATTTATTCCGGAATGGTTCTCGTCCAGAAACAACTTAACGATTTGCTCGTGGAAAATGGGCTGCAACCCATCGAAGCAGAAGGCAAACCATTCGATCCAAACCTGCACGAAGCGATTGGACACGAACCGAGCGATCGGGTTCCAGAAGGGACTGTACTGCGCCAGACCCGTCGCGGTTATCGATTTAATGAGCGATTGCTTCGGCCTGCGAAAGTGGTTGTATCGAGCGGCCCGGCAAAGAAGTGAGGCTGCTTGCTTGCTGCACCTCCCAGTCGCATAGGTCACGCAAGACTTATCGGCCACATGCCAACTGAGAAACGCGATTACTACGAGGTGCTGGGCGTTGGACGAAACGCCACGGATGAGGAGGTCAAACGCGCCTATCGCAAACTCGCGGTTAAGTTTCATCCAGACAAAAATCCGGACGACCAGCACGCCGAGGAAAAATTCAAGGAAATAGGCGAAGCGTACGATGTCCTCATGGATCAGGACAAACGCGCCGCCTACGATCGCTTCGGGCACGCAGCGTTCGGCTCGGGCGGTGCGGGTTTCGGCCGTGGCGCGTTCCATGACCCATTCGAGATTTTCCGCGAAGTGTTCGGCGGCGGTGGTGTTGGCGGCGGAATTTTCGAGACATTCTTCGGCGGCGGTGGCGCCCGTACGGAGGACCGGCGACGCGGATCGGATTTGCGCTACGACATGGAAATCAAACTGGAGGAAGCGGCTTTTGGCGCGGACAAGCAGATTGAGATCACGAAACTCGACACTTGCGATAAATGCCAGGGCAGCGGCGCTGAACCAGGCTCGCGCAGGATCAGCTGTCCCACGTGCGGCGGCCGTGGTCAGGTTGTTAGTTCGCGTGGATTTTTTCAGATTTCACAGACCTGTCCCCGCTGTCACGGAGCGGGTGAGATCGTCGAAAAACCGTGCCAGAAATGCCGAGGCGAGGGTCGCGTGGAAAAATTGAGCCGGATTAAACTGCAAATTCCCGCTGGAATTAGAGAAGGCACCCGGCTGCGTTCCTTAGGCAATGGCGAGGCCGGCATCGGTGGCGCTCCGCCAGGCGACCTTTATGTAGTTATCCATATCAAGGAGCACAAGATCTTTCAGCGAGAAGCCGATGATCTGTATTGCGAGGTGCCAATCCCATTTTCCATTGCGGCCTTGGGCGGCGAGATTGATGTGCCGACACTGGAAGGCAAAGCGCATCTCAAAGTGCCCGCTGGCACGCAAAGCGGACAAATGTTCAAACTCCGCGGCAAAGGGATCGTGAACGTCAACGGCCGCGGGCATGGTGATTTGTTCGCGCGTCTCATTGTCGAGGTGCCGTCGCGCTTGAATGCCGAGCAACGCCGCAAACTTGAGGAGTTCGCAGCGCTTTGCAGCGAGGAAAACACTCCGATGCGCAGAAGTTTCTTCGAACGCGCAAAGGAATTCTTCAAGTAAGCGTAGCAGGTTCCGTGGTTCACAATGCTGTCAAATTGATCGAATGCCCGCGCGACGCGTGGCAAGGTCTCAAGCGACAAATCCCGACGGAGCTGAAGGCGCGTTATCTGCGCGCGCTGATCGGGGCGGGCTTCAAGCACATCGATGCTGTAAGTTTCGTGTCTCTTAAAGCCGTCCCACAAATGGCCGATAGCGAGAAGGTGCTGGAGCAAATCAGGCCGCCAAATGATGTCGAAATCATCGGCGTCGTAGTCAATGAGAAAGGCGCCGAGCGCGCGATCGCCACGAAAGCGGTTACGACTCTGGGTTATCCTTGTTCTATCTCTGAGACGTTTCTGCGCAAGAACCAAAACCAGACACTCGAAGATTCCTACAAGGTGCTGGAATCAATTAAAACCAGAGCGGACAGCGTGAGAATCGGCGTTGTCGCTTACATTTCGATGGCGTTCGGAAATCCATATGGCGATCTGTGGGATGAGAACGAGCTGCGCCAGGCAGTAGACAAGCTCGCGGCTATTGGTATCCGATCTATTTCGCTGGCTGACACCGTCGGGGTTGCTGACCCTGATCTGATTCGCAGGATTGTCCAATCGGTCACGAAGCAATACGCCGATTACGACATTGGCGTGCACCTTCACAGCGCACCTGATGAAGCCGGAACTAAAGTGCTCGCGGCTTACGATGCGGGCTGCCGCCGTTTTGATTCGGCCATCGGCGGGCTTGGCGGATGCCCATTCGCGCAGGACACGCTGGTCGGAAACATTCCCACAGAGAGCGTCATCACAGCGCTTCAACAGCGAGGCGTGGAGTTGCCGATAAGCACATCTTTGACGGATGTGATGGCGATGAACTCGCTCATCGCATCCAATTACCAGTAAACGAATCACATTGCTTGTCCCATAGCTCCCGTTAGTCGTATCGGGTCATGCATCGCTTCTACATCTCGCCTGAAAATTGGGATCCTCGCGCGCTTGCGTTGACTGAATCAGAGGCTCATCACGCGCGCGATGTCCTGCGGATGAAGGTTGGGGAGAAGCTTGTTCTCTTTAACGGACAAGGCCGCGAAATTACCGCGGAAATTATCGATCTTAGCGGCGACGAAATTCAATTGAGAAAATTGCACGAAGCGGAAACGCCGCCCCTGCGCTGCCGCATCGTTCTGGGACAGGCGATTCCGAAAGGCAAAAACATGGAGTTGATCGTCCAGAAGGCAGTCGAGATCGGTGCAGCCGAAATCGCGCCAATTATTTCCGACCGCACAATTGTGCAGGTCGATTCCGAGAGCGCTGCCCAAAAACAGGCGAAATGGCAGCAGATCGCGATTGAAGCCGCCAAACAATGCGGTCAGAACTGGCTGCCGCGTGTGCACACGCCGAAAAAATTGGCAGAATTATTTTCCGCAGCAGCGGAGCAATCGTTCGACCTTCGTCTGATCGGCTCGCTCCAGCCTGATGCGCAACACCTCAAGAACATCTTTGCAGATTATTCGAGCGAACACCGACATCGCCCTCGGAATGTGCTGATGCTTGTTGGGCCCGAAGGCGATTTTACGCCAGCGGAACTTTCTCTCGCGCGCCGCCACGGATGCCAACCGATCACGCTCGGCCCGATCATTCTGCGAGTGGAAACGGCGGCACTCTATTGCCTGAGCATTCTCTCCTACGAACTCCTGATTTAGCCGGAAGGCACGCCGCCCATCAGACCCGCGGCAGCTCCGAAAAGTTTTCAGAATTGCAGATTATGGGCGATTATTCGGCCACCGCTGCTTCAATCGCGGAGTCGCTGGGAAGATCCACTCCGGGCGCAGTCCGGTCCGGCGTCGCGGCCTTGATTGAAACAATTTTGAATTGAGCAGTGCCGCCGTCCGTGGTCAGAGGCGCATTGTCGCCGACTTCATGACCGAGCAGCGCCTGTCCAATTGCCGTTTGGTACGAAATGATGTGGCGGTCGGGATCGCCGTCCCATGCGCCGAGGATGGTGTATGTTTCTTCCTCATTCGTTTCCGTGTTGCGCAGTGTGACGATTGTGCCGATGGAAACACGGGACGTATCGGCATTTTCAAATGAAGTGCCGCGTGCATTATGCAGCATCTGTTCCAGCTCCGCTTTGCGCCGCATCAGGACGCTTTGCATTTGCTTGGCCGCTTTAAATTCGAAATTCTCGCTGAGATCCCCATACGACCTGGCGAGCGCGATTTCCCTGCTGTTTTCGGGAATTTTAACTTTCACAAGTTCTTCGAATTCGGCCTTCCGCTTCTCCAAGCTGCTCCAGGAAACGATCAGTGATACGGTCTCGCCCTGGGGTTGCGTGCCTGTGATCATGCTTTCCAGTTCTGGATAAACTTTAACCATGCGAGCGAGAAGGGAGCGTTTCGTCAGCTCATCGAATAGCGGGCTTAGTTGCAGCCGCCGCATGGCATCGCGCGCGAGAGCAACGTCGACTTTCTTGAAAATGTCTCCGAGCAATTGCCGATCTTCAATCAGAGTACGGTGCAACTTGCTGGCGCGACCAGGATTGTTGTGCTGTTCCCGTTCGAGCGCCGAGAAAATTGCGCCGAGTAAATCCGGCGTAATGAGCTCGCTCCAGCTTTCCCGTTCGCTGCACAACCAGGCGAGCATCTCGCCCGTGGCTGAATGTTCGCGAACGCTCCGTTCCAGCATTGCCCGAAGCTCCGCGTGTTGCCCGCCTTCATTTAAGATGCGCGGAATTTGTGCGACCATGCGGCCGTGACTGCTTTGCATCAAATGTAAGGCGCGCTCTGTCCACCGTGGACCAAGCGCCGACGGCAAGGCTTGCAAGATTCTTTTCTCTTTTGCCGCTGACAATTTGGACAGGATCGACGTCAACCGGTTTTCTTCCTCGAGAAGTAGTTTCGAGAGAGTCAAACCGATGTGCGTCGTATGCAGTAGTGGGATGCGCGCGAGCAAATCGTCCCGCGCCATGATCAGCTCAAACGCGAGTTCAGGATGTATTTTCTGATTGCGCGCTGCCGTGTTCTCGATGCTCACGATAATCGGCTGAAGCTGTTTTTCAGGTTCCTTGAATTGCTCGTGAAATTTTATGATTTGCTCAAGCGTCCCGATTTGCTCTTTCGGTTGTCGCGCTTTGTTGAAGGCGGCGATCAGCTCGTCAGCGTGCGATATGCCTTCGCCGCGGATTTGGATTGGGTCTGTCTTTTTTGCAGGCACTGAAAAGGCGCCGCTCGCCTTCAGTGTTTTCTTCGTTGATTCCCACCAGCGTTTCCATTCTGCCTCAGTGAAAATATCGCCGATCAGCCATTCCCCAATCTGCAGCACGGTGGCTTTGCCGTCTAAACTTTCCAGTATGTTCCGCACGAGCGCGGTCGGATTTTCCTTCGCCAAATTCTTGATCGCCGCCAGGTCGGTTGCCTTGCGTGCGAGAAAATGCTCCGGCGCGAGCGGGGTGAGGTTCTCCGCTGCGTACTGGGTCTGCATGAGATGGGCCTTCTTGCTGGCAAAATCGATTACGATCTGATTGAGCAGCAGGTTCCATTCGCGCACGCGACCGAATCCCCAACTTTTATGCAGACAAAATGTATCCGGCCTTAGTTTTTCCAGCTGCTCGGCGCCTTTCGAGGTGAGGTTTCCCGATTCGACAAGCTTTTGTAGTTCGGCGTCCATTTTTGGCAGGGGAGACAATATCACCTCACGGGAGATACGCTATAGGGCGCATGGGACGAATGGGAGAAGCGCAATTTGCGGTTGCCGCGCGCCTTGCGGCATGAAAACCTCCCCGCCGTGAGGACGAGCATCTGGTTCTGGATTGCGTTTCACGTCGGCGTGCTCATTGCACTCGGAATCGACCTCTTTAGCTCGAAGCGCCGCGGCCGCGAATTAAGCATGCGCGCTGCGCTTCAACGAAGCGCGATCTGGGTGCTCGTGTCGCTGGCGTTTAATGCCCTGGTGTGGCGCATCAAAGGACCACATCACGCCCTCGATTTTCTCACCGGCTATCTCATCGAGTATTCGCTGAGCATGGATAACATTTTCGTGTTCGTATTGATTTTCGCACATTTTCGCGTTCCTCCGCTCGCACAACGTCGGGTTTTGGTCTGGGGAATTGTCGGGGCGCTCGTGATGCGCGGCACGATGATCCTGTGCGGTATCGCGCTGGTGCAGCGCTTTCATTTTGTTCTTTATATTTTCGGTCTCTTCCTGCTTATCACAGCAGCGCGAATGCTTTGTAGAAAACATCCAGCGCGTGATTTCACAGAGGGTTGGGTGTTGCGGATGTGCCGTCGGATCCTTCCGATTACGCGGGAATTCCATGACGAACATTTTCACGTGCGCGTAGATGGCCGCTGGATGTTCACTCCGCTCGCTTTGACCATGATCGTGATCGAGGTCACGGACTTGATCTTTGCGGTCGACTCAATACCCGCAATCTTCGCGATTACGCGCGACCCGTTCATCGTTTATACGTCCAATATTTGCGCGATTCTTGGGTTGCGGTCCCTCTATTTCCTGCTGGCTGGTTTGATGGATCGTTTCATCTACTTGAGAACAGGACTTGCATTCGTGCTCGCCTTTGTCGGGATCAAAATGATTATCGCGGATTACTTACCACTGCCAAGGGTCCTCTCTCTGGGAATCATTGCGCTTATTCTTGGAATTACGATTGCGCTTTCCATGTTCAAGACACAGAACCGCGTCCCAGGTGAAGACCCAAAATAAAGTATTGCTTTCGCTGTTCCGAATCATTTAACTGGTTCGGAACGCCTATGAAAACTCTCCTTGTTCTCGCAGTCGTCGCTGGTCTTGCCAGCGCAGCCTTCGCCGATATTCAAGACCCGCCGTCAAACGATTATGGTCCAACGCGCAAGCTCGGTCGCGGTATTTCGAATTTTGTTATCGCTCCGACCGAGTTCTTTGTGACCGTTAACCAGGTCAACCAAACGGAGGGTAATTCCGCTGGGGCTGGTTATGGCGTTTGGCGCGGACTTGGGCGCGCAGGCGCACGCCATGTGGCAGGCCTGATCGAGATTTTGACATTTCCGTTTCCAATCTGGCGGGAAAGCTATTACCCCATTCTGCCGCCGGAGGTGCCATACATCCATGCCGGCTACGCCGAATTTCCGCCTGAGGTCGGTAACGAGTCGAAATACCCCTACGTGCGCGATTCGCACCAGGATTTCAACTAGCGTCCGCTTTCGTCGAGCTTGCAGTATTGTTCTAGAAAATTCCTAAGGTGTCCGCATTGTCTGGTCGCTGGTGCCCGCGAGCAGCCGTATTGACGTAGTTTACGCCAGCGTAAAAATAGACGACGGATAAAGGCGGTTGGCGATGCAATCGCGACGTTTTTCTGCGCTGCCCCTGATAGGCATCTTAGCGGTCATCTATTTCGCAGTCGGGAAATTCGGTTTGATGCTGGCGTCATTGCACGCGAGTGCATCGCCGGTGTGGCCGTCGGCGGGAATCGCGCTGGCCGCAACACTCTTGTTCGGTTATCGCGTATGGCCAGCCATCTTTATTGGTGCGTTTCTGGTGAACGTTACGACCGCGGGAAACGTGGCCACATCATTTGCCATCGCCATCGGCAACACGTTGGAGGCGCTGGCCGGCGCATGGCTCGTGAATCGATTCGCGGGCGGCAAAGAATTCTGTGATCGTCCCCAAGGCGTCTTCAAATTCGCGCTTGCAGCAGGGATTAGCACCATCATCAGTCCTGCTTTCGGTGTGACGAGTCTTGCCCTCGCCGGCTTTGCCAATTGGACAAACTACGGCGCGATCTGGCTGACATGGTGGCTCGGCGATGCAACGGGCGATCTTGTTTTCACTCCCCTTGTTCTTCTCTGGACCGGTGCCTCAAAACGACGTTGGAATAAAAAGGAAGCTGCGGAAGTCGGCACGCTCCTCCTGTTGCTGGTGCTGCTGAGCAGTATCGTCTTTGGCGGTTGGCTTGAAATTTCGTCTCGGAATTATCCGATCGCTTTTATTTGTGGACCCGTTGTGATTTGGATGGCCTTCCGCTTCACTCAACGCGAGACGGCCACGGGGATTTTCATCCTGTCCGCGATCGCGGTGTGGGGAACGCTGCGTGGCTTCGGGCCATTCGTTGGAGAAACGGAAAATCAGTCGCTGCTCGCCCTGCAATCGTGGACAGCGGTGCTGGCAATTACGGCGATGGCGCTTTCCGCCGGTATGGCCGAGCGACGGCGCATTGAGGAAGAGCTTCAGCAGCAAAAGTCGGTCGTGGAAACCGCTAATCGCACCAAGGACCATTTCATGGCCATGCTTTCGCACGAACTACGGACGCCGCTCACCCCGGTCATTTCCGCATTGGAATCGCTTGAGACAGAACCGACGCAAACTGAAGACACCAGGTCGGCCCTGACCATGATCCGTCGCAACATCGAATTGGAGACACAGCTCATTGATGACTTGCTCGATTTCACCCGAATCGCCAGAGACAAAATGCAACTTCGATTCGTTCCAGTCGATGCGCATCCGGCTATCTCAAATGTCGTGGAAATTTGCCGCGCAGAGGCCGAATCCAAAAAACTTAACGTGCATCTCAATTTGCGGGCGAACGCGCATCACGTAGCGGCAGACGCGGCAAAGTTTCAGCAAATCGTCTGGAACTTGCTCAAGAATGCGGTCAAATTCACACCGGACGGTGGTGAGATCGCAATCTCTTCTTCCAATCCGTCACCAGACGTCTTGACGATCACCATGCGCGACACCGGTATAGGCATGGAACCAGAAGTCATGCAGCGCATTTTTGATCCCTTCGAACAAGGCAATCGCTCGTTTGAGCGCCGATTTGGCGGCCTGGGCCTTGGCCTCGCGATTTCAAAATCTCTCGCCCAAGCACACAGCGGCACTCTCACCGCGCAAAGCGGCGGATGCGATCGGGGATCGACATTCATCTTCTCGCTGGCAACGCTTTCGCCGGCTGAAGTAGCCACGGTCCCCGCTAAAGTAAGAGGTGAAGTTTCGCAGCAAGGCCTGAAAATTCTGCTCGTCGACGATCACCACGACACGTGCGCTGCGCTAGAGAAATTGCTTGTCCGCCGCGGGCATCTCGTGGCGGCGACTCACAATGTCCGCTCGGCCATGGAAGCGGCAGTGCGCAATAAGTTCGATCTGCTCATCAGCGATATTGCTCTGCCGGACGGAAGCGGCATGGATCTCATGATGCAATTGCGCGCGATCTCTAAAATTCCGGGGATCGCAATCAGCGGTTTTGGGAACAACGGCGACATCGAAAGAAGTTTGCACGCAGGTTTTTCTGAACATCTGACCAAACCGATTAAGCTCGAAAACCTCGAAGCCGCCATTGAGCGTGCCCTTGCGGGGTAGTGCACACCTCTCGCGAGGTGATCCTATGCGGGTTGTTGATCTAAAAATCGAAGACGTCGCCTTCGGCGGAAAAGGAGTCGCGCGGGAACAAGGCAAGGCCGTCTTTGTTCCGTACACCATTGACGGCGAGCTCGTTTCCGCGGAAATCGTGCGCGAGAAAAAACAATTCGCTGAAGCAGAGCT